>Ga0116162_10003167_pt1 | contig 9987 bp, 11 predicted proteins | sample AD_UKC105_MetaG_FD_89875 | JGI IMG/M metagenome (GOLD analysis project Ga0116162, IMG submission 89875) | Active sludge microbial communities of municipal wastewater-treating anaerobic digesters from Hong Kong - AD_UKC105_MetaG | ecosystem: Engineered > Bioreactor > Anaerobic > Digestate... | reverse complement strand
TATGAGATCTGCAACCCTAGAGGGTGCGATCCTGGAGGACGTCAGGAGGACGGATATAGGGTTTTAAAAGGTGAAAATATGGGCGAGGAGTACACCATTCGGAGGATGCGTCGGGACGAGGTCAATCTCGCTCTCGACTGGGCCGCGGCGGAGGGGTGGAACCCCGGCCTGAATGACGCCGAATGTTTCTATTCGGCAGATCCTCAAGGGTTTTTCATAGGTCTCTTGGACGATGAGCCCGTCGGATGCGTATCTGCGGTGGCTTACGGAAGCTCCTTCGGCTTTCTGGGGCTCTACATCGTGAGGCAGGAGTTTCGGGGACGCGGTTTTGGAATCCGCCTCTGGCGTCGGGGGATGGATTATCTGGAGGGGAGGAACGTGGGCCTTGACGGCGTCATCGAGCAACAGGAGAACTACAAAAAGTCCGGGTTTGAACTCATCCACCGAAACGTCCGTTATCAAGGGACGGCCACCGGCGACGGGACGCTCCGTCCGGAAATCGTCCCCCTCTCGAAGGTGCCCATCGACGACCTCTTGAGGTACGACGGGCTTCACTTCCCGGATCAAAGATTCCAGTTCCTCGAAAAGTGGGTCAGCCAACCCGACTCCATCGCCTTCGGTTTTATGGCCGATGGGGGGCTTTCCGGCTACGGCCTCCTCCGCAAGTGTCGCCTCGGCTTCAAGATAGGTCCCCTCTTTGCGAGAGACGAGACGATTGCAGAATCGCTCTTTTCGGCTCTGGTTGGCGGCATAAACGAGGGTGAGCCCGTATTTCTCGACGTTCCAGAACCCAATAGTGCGGCTCTGACGCTCGCCGAGAGGCATAGTATGAAGAAAGTATTCGAGACCGCCCGGATGTACACCAAAGGTGATCCGGGACTTCCCATGAGCAAAATCTTCGGGGTGACGACCTTCGAGTTGGGCTGAAGCTGATTCAGGCTGATGAACCATGAAGATGTTGAGGATGGCGATCCGGCTCCCAGCATCGAAAGGTTCTCGCAAAGAGAGGATCGAAATCATCAAGGAAAGATCTATATATTTAACAGTCCAACAAAAGCCGCAGAACATGGACTCAAAGAATCGGTTCCTATGGATGTCGGCGGCGATTTTGGCCTTTGCGGTCGCAGGGGTCGTTTACGTCACCAAGGACTTCATAACCACGATACTTTTGAGCTTCTTCTTCGCCTACATCCTCCACCCGGTTCATTCGCGCCTCTTCGGCCTCACCGGCAAAAAGCGGATCTCCGCCCTCCTCTCGATATCTATTATCTTTCTGGTCTTTTTGGTGTTCGTCCTGAGCATTATCAACGCCCTGGCGACGGAGGTCTCAAGCCTCAGCCTATCCCAGGCTTCGATCAACGAGACGGTGAACAGGTTCACCGACCAGACCGCCGGAAGCTTCTTCGACTGGACAAGAGCCGTCGCCGAAGACCGCGCCCCAGATCAGATGGTCCCTTACATCAGCGACGTCCTCGACCAGGCTGATGAGCAGATCGGATCTATCCTCAAAGCTCCCGCGAGCCTGCTCGCCCCGGAGATCGTCCCGAGGGTCACTAGGATCGTCACCGGCTTTGCTGACTGGATCGCCAAAAATCTGCCGATTCTGATGGCCCAGTTCGGCGTCGCCATCCTCCTCACATACTACCTTCTCGTCGACGGGGTCGGATCGGCAGAGGAGTTTCTCAAGCTCATGCCCGAGAGGGCGACGGTCCGCCGTTTCCTTCAGGAGCTGACCTCCATCTACAACAGCCTTTTCAACGTCTACCTGATAAACAGCCTTCTGACGGGGCTGATCGCCGCCTTTGTCTACCTCTTCGTCGGCGTCCCTTACGCCGTCCTCTGGGGGATGGTCACCGCCCTCTTCGCCCTGATGCCCCTCATCGGCACCAGCGCCGTCTACGTGCCGATGGCCCTCTACTACCTGGTGGTCCAAGACTACTTCCGGGTGGCAGCCCTGTTGGTTTTGGGGACGGTATTTCTGAACATTTTTCCCGAGAACATCCTGCGCCCAGCTCTCGCCAAAGCTGGGGCCGCGATCCATCCGGCGGTGACCCTCCTCGCATTCGCTGCACCGATATTCGTCATCGGAGTCATGGGCGTGATCGTGGGCCCCGCCCTCTACGGATTCGTTCTGGCAGCCTACAGGACCCGCCTCTCCATGATGGAAGAGGAGGCAGGGGTGGTGGCGAGACCCACAGTTCAGAAGAAAGCCACGAACAACTCCTCCGGGGTGCTTCGCCGTCTCTGCGGACGGATCAGAGCTTTCGTCTCGTGGCTGACGAGAGGTCACCTCTGATTTTCCCGGGCATATTTTCGTCACCTTTAAGGCCTCTGCGCCCCATTCAATATTTCAAGACGGTGACAGACGAGATGAGAGATAAAGACGGAGGGGACGAGGGGTCTCCGAGCCTCCTCACTGATAGACAGGCAGCGGTCCTGAGGCTGAGGCAGAGGGGGATGTCCCAGCAGGAGGTGGCGGAGATTCTGGGGACGACCAGGTCGAACGTCAGCATCCTCGAGAAGAGAGCCCTCCAGAACGTGGCAAGGGCGAGGGCCACGTTGAGGGAGTGGACGATGATCCAGGCCCCGATATCTCTGACGGTCCCCGCCGGAACCGACGTCTTCGGCGTTCCTGCCCTCATCTTTTCGGAAGCTGACAAGGCCGGGATCAAGCTTGAGATCGGCTCCTTGGACATCGTCGTCCAGATCAGGAACAAAGCTCCAGAGATCCTCCGAAAAAGGAGGATCCTCCGGGACCTCGAAATCGCCGTCACCGAGGACGGCCAGTTCCTCGTCCAGGAAGCAGCGCCCAAATAATCACGATTATTTAAAGGAGTTTGAGAGAAATATGGCCCGGACCCTTTCGAAAAAGGACGTCGAAATATTGAAGAAGCTCGCCCCGGAATGCGCCGACATCACCTGTACAGGCTCCGGGTTTGATTATCAGTCGATCCTTCCCCCCGTCTCAAACCATTACGCCCTCGACGATGACGACTTCGAGGAGAGGCTGAACCGGCTCAACATCTTCGATTTGAGGTACCTCGCAGAGGTGATCCTCGACGGCTCCGAGAGCCTCGGATGCATCCAGCCCGAGCATGCCGAGATTCTGGTGAGGCTCATGAAAGAGAGGGTCTCCGAGGACGTGGGCGAGAAGGTGAGGCTCCTTTACGAGGCCGCTGGAGAGTGTTACTATTGAACTCTCGTCATGTGGTCGTCTTATGCACGGCGCCGCCGGAGTGCTCTGGAAGGCTGGCCAGGCTCATCGTCGAGGAGAAGCTGGGGGCCTGTGTGAACATATCCCAGGTCCGGTCCGTCTTCCTCTGGGAGGGGAAGGTCAACGAGGAGGCAGAGGATCTCCTCATCATAAAGACGGAAGACCTGCTGGTGGAGAAGCTCGCCTCCAGGATAAAGGAGGTTCACCCCTACGAGCTTCCTGAAATAGTCGTCCTCCCCATAGCCGGCGGGGACGAGGGCTACCTGAAGTGGATATCCGAGTCGGTAAGAAAAGGGCCCTGATCCAGCCCCGGCAACCCAAACCCTGAATACAGATGTGAGGGGGGGTTTAGCCCGTCAGACCGCCCTCAGAAGCTCTGCCGCCTCCGCCATCTCTTCATCGCTTTTCAGCTTCGCAAGCCCCGATGTCGCCTCCTGGAAACCCTCCAGGGCGTTGAAGAACCGATCCAGAACGTCGCCGCCGTATGTCGGCACCACGAAGATGTGGGTGTGAGAAATTCTGTGGCCTCTAGCGTATATCGCCACAAAATCCGGGCTGAAGGCCTTCATGATCTTCTGGGAGACGATTCTTGCCACCCGGAAGAGGCTTTCTACCTCCTCCTCGGTCAGGTCGTACCACCATGGCACGTGCCTTTTTGGTATGACAAGACAATGCCCCTTTGAGAAAGGGTTTATGTCCAGTATCGCCAGAGACAGGTCATCCTCGTATATCCGATGGGCTTCGGCCCTCCCAGCCACAATTTCGCAGAATATACATCTCTCCTCACTTTTCGGGTCCAAGAGAAATTCCTCCGACAGAAACTCAGAATCGACTTTGAAAGATGCCCGGATATAGTTTTCCAGCCCCCTGCCCCACCCCAATTGGAACCTCCAACCAATTGGAAGTCGTTTCTTTCATCTACAGATTCTGAATAGTTTCATGTTTAGATCGAAAATTTCGCGACTTATGGTCGGCATTCAGTTGCACTGTACTTTCCATCAATCTATATCGAGTATAAGACAATGAAACTTAGAAAGATGATAGATGAAATTGGACGGCAGAAGTGCCATTTGAGATCTAAAAATCGACTTGATATTTCAGATAAGCCAAACATTATCGATCAGCAAATCGAACTCGGGTGCACGACATCGAGGGGGTGATATACAAATATCCATAATATCATTTAAACTAAAATAAATATATTGGTGACGAAAGGTTTAAATTTATTCACATTCATTGCTCCAAGGTGTCTTGTGGATAGAGACACAAAAACGCAGAGGTGATTTGAGATATGGTTAAAAAAGCGTTACTTGTCGGGATCAACGATTACAAAGGCGTCAGCGACCTGAACGGATGCATAAACGACATCAAGGACATGCATTTCACCCTTCGAAGCCTCTTTCGATTCCCGACCGCGAACATAAGAGTCCTCACCGACAGCAGAGCCACCAAGGCGAACATTATTTCCAGGCTTCAGTGGCTCGTCAACGGAGCAAAGCCCGGAGATTTCCTGGTCTTCCACTTCTCTGGCCACGGCTCCCAGATCAGGGACAGAGACGGCGACGAGCTCTCCGACGGCCTCGACGAGATCATCTGCCCCTATGACATGAACTGGGACGGGACTTTCATCGTCGACGATGATCTGAACAGGATCTTCAAGTCCCTTCCCGACGGCGTTCTCCTGGAGGTTTTCCTGGACGCCTGCCACTCGGGAACTGGGATGAAGGAGCTTGGGGGCCTTACACCACCGCCGGAGCTGGCTCCCCCAACCCCGACACTGAACCGGTTCCTCCCGCCTCCAGTGGACATCGAGTTCAGGTTCGCAGACGAGATCGACGAGCTGAAGCAGAGGGGTTTCAAGAAGGGGATCGAAGAGAGGGGTTCGAAGACCCAGATCCTCTGGGCTGGGTGCATGGACAACCAGACCTCGGCCGACGCCTACATAGATGGCGCCTATCACGGCGCCTTCACCTACTATCTCAACCACCACCTGAGGCGCGAGCCGAGGATCTCGCGCTCAAGGCTCCTGCAGAAGGTCCGGGCGTCGCTCCGCAACGGCGGCTACACCCAGATACCCCAGCTCGAGATGGAAGCGACGGCGAGGGACCGGGCTCTGAGAAGGGAGATCTTCGGAGACGAAGAGGTGGACTGAAATAAGCGTCTAGATAAGGTGGAGGGATAAGAGAAGGGGCAGATCTCCCGTCTGCCCTCATGCCACTTTTTCTCTGGAATCTGATCATTCGTACCTTTCACCATCCCATCAAAAGGAGACCGTGGCCCATCTCTTGCTGGATAGTTTCATCAGCCCGAAACTATTTTCCTCTAGCATGACCATCACCTCGATGTGAGATGGCGAGTTCTGTTGGAAAAAAGACGGCAGCGTCTTTGTCACTATTTATAATCGGCCTCAGCCAGTTTTACACCGGACGCCTCTGGAGGTCTCTGGCCTGGTTTTTCTGGAGCGTTCTGATCTTGTCGGCTCTGACCTTGGCCACGGGTTTTGGAGTGCTTGCGGTTGGGCCGCTCCTATCGATCGCATCAGCCTGGGGCGCGTACAGCATTTATGGCGACAGATATGACGACTGATCAGAGGTTGATGCAGAAATGTTGCGAATTTGCGGAGAAAAAAAGTTATATCAATTCCGATGAGATTTTGGAGGCATGAAAGGCGAAATTCAGCCCCCCGCCTATTTTGCGTCCCTCCTCATCCTCTCTATTGCATCGCACTTTGTATATCCGGGGCGAGAGGTGGTTGAGCCACCTTATGTTTACCTGGGCATCCCGCTGATCGCCTTTGGGGTGGCCTTCAACTTCTGGGCTGATTCCCTCTTCAAGAAGGGCAAAACGACGGTGAAGCCCAGGGAGATGCCCTCAAAGCTTGTGGTATCGGGCCCTTTTAAGATCAGCCGCCACCCCATGTACACTCGGGATGGCCGCCATCCTCCTGGGCGAGTCGGTCTTACTGGGATCTCTGACCTCCTTCGCCTTTCCCCTGATCTTCGTGATACTGATGGAGGCGTTGTTCATCCCGACAGAAGAGAATAACCTCGAAAACGCCTTCGGAAAAGGGTACTGGGACTACAAAAGCAAGGTCAGGCGCTGGATATGACCAATGGCTATAAAATGTGAAGAGATGTTCGGAAACCCCATCAGGGGTTTCCGTCTATCATAGACTCAGAGACTAGATCGGCTCAATCTGTTTCGTTCAACTAAGCATTTTCCGCTCCGTCCAGATCCCCTTCCGGCTCTGGATACTGGGAGACGATGTTGCCTTCGTCGTCCATCAGGGTGGCGACGTCGCCAGCGTTGTTCCAGACCGGACTTCCCAGATTCCAGTAGAGGTCGGTGGCGGTATCGTCACCCACCCTCGTATGGACCGTTACCGTCTCTCCGGGCCCAAGAACAAAGCCCTCAGGGAAGTCGTAGATGTGATCTTGCGCGTCCTTAAGCGTCCAGCCGGTGAAGTCCTGAGCAAACTCGCCCAAGTTCGAAATCAAGACCCACTCGTCTTCCCAGCTGGCGTCGGCGATCACCACGCTGCCAACGGGCCATGTCATCTCCCCGACGCCCGCGTCACCCTCCTCTGCCGAAGAGAACCCGCCGACAAAAACCAGTGCCAAGATCAGCACAAATATCCTCAACTTAAATTCTGAATTCATATCACGCCTCCTGAGATTTAACTTAATCTTAAAAGATATAAAGTTATCTGAAAATTATTCATAGGTATTTCGATATGAATATGATACCTATTGTTTTATTCTGGGCAATAACAGGAAAACCACTTATGCTACTTTGCTGAGATCAAATAATAGAATTATACTACTGTATCGAGAACCGGGGCGATCGGTTATCCGAATTGAAGAGCCGAATTGAAGAGCCGAATTGAAGAGCCGATTTGAAGAGCCGATTTGAAGAGCCGATTTGAAGAGCCGATTTGAAGAGCCGATTTGAAGAGCCGATTTTGGAGCAGAAGAGAGGAAAAGATAGGTGAATGCCCGCGGAAGTCCAAGAATCCCACAAAAATGATGAGGGCAGGGGAAATTCGTCCCGCCGCTCAGGAGCTTTCTGGGTAGCGGGATACCATCTCGCCGTTGGCGTCGAAGAGGGTTGCCACCTCCCCATCCTCCCAAACCTGGTCGTCCCGGCCCCAATAGAGATCGCTCTCGGTGTCATTGCCCTGGCCGGTGTGGACCAATACAGTGGCTCCCGGAAGAAGGACGAAGCCTTCAGCGAAGGAGTAGGTGTTGTTCTCCCCGTCCACCAGAGTCCAGAAGGTGAAATCCTGGCTCGCCATCCCGGGGTTTGCGATCTTCACCCACTCGTTCCCATCCGCGTAGCTCAGATCCGTAATGGTCACAGCCTCGTCCGCCTCCTGCATGATATCTCCGGGTGTGACATCCTCGGCAACGGCCAGCCCCAGGATCAGGACAAAGCTCAGCAGCAGAATCTGCACAAATCTTGAGTATTTCATGACTAACCTCCCACTTTTTACCATATCAATTCCAGCGAATCGATTTAAGCTTTTCTTCCCAAAACATCTCCATCTAACTGGGTTTCGCCCTTCCGAGGCAAAAACACTTTCAGCAGATCAACTTCTTTCAGTCTGTAAATTGGAGCAAAGATTATATACAGTGCCTGTAATGCCAAAAAAACCCTTTATATGTGGAGGAAATTGGATTGAAATTGACAAATAAAAGGATGATAGTAAAGATGTCCCTCTTGGGAGCGGTCATCACCCTGGCAGCCTGCCTCGCGGGAGCGACCGCCTCGGAAGAAAAGACAGGAGACGCGATCACCGCCGACGACGCATGGAACACCATGATGGAGGGGAATGCCCGCTTCGTCTCCGGAGATATCGCCGCCAAGAACTTCCCGGAGAGAAGGGCTGAACTCGTCATCGGGCAGAGCCCCTTTGTGGCGGTGGTCACCTGCTCCGATTCGAGGGTTCCCCCTGAACTGATCTTCGACCAGGGCCTAGGCGACATATTCGTGATCAGGGTGGCAGGAAACGTCATGGACCCCGTCGTCCTAGGCTCCGTCGAGTACGGCGTCGAGCACCTTCACACCCCGCTTCTCGTCATCCTCGGCCACCAGAGCTGTGGAGCCGTAACCGCAGCCACTCAAGGCGGAGCTGAAGGAAACATCGAGAGCATCATGATCGAGATTGAGCCCGCCATCGAGATCGCCCGCGAGACGGAATTGACCGGCTCCGAGCTGGTGGAAGTGGCGATCGACGAGAACGTCGATCTCGTCATCAAGAACGTCCTCGATAGAAGCCCGATCACGAAAGAGCTGGTGGAGGAGGGAGAGCTTGTGATCCTCGGCGCCAAGTACTCTCTTGAGACCGGCGAGGTCGCCGTCCTGACCCGGGTCGACGCCTCCAACGTCGCCGAGATGGTCGTCGAGGAAGAGGAGAAGGTAACCGGAGCCGAGTCCGAGGAGACCGCAGAGTCTTCGATACCTGAGGATATCATCCCCGAGGGCTCTGAACCAGAGTCTTCAATGCCCGAGGACATCGTCCCTGAGGAATAGGCCTCTTGGGTTCTCATCGGCCAGATGGCCGACCCAGGCTAAAGGATGAAGAATCCGGGTGTTGCCTCCCATGGGAGGCACCAAAATCTATTTTTCCCGCTCCGTTTGAATATCTTCTGTCTTCTTCTAGAGATCATATATAAGTCCACATGCCATCGATCCGAATGCAGTTTGGGGATAGTTTGAACGAAGCAAGGACTTGATCACCTCAACGTTTGATGACTTCAACCGAAACCTTTATATTCGACGAATGCCGTAGGATAGTACGGCATGTAACGTGCCATTTCCTCCCTCCTTTTTTTTCTCAGCCATTCCCTCTCAGCCGTTTCGTCTCCTTTAAATAAGACCAGATCACCTTTTCCGGGCATATGCATGAGCATATGCATGACCCTTTGCGGAAGATCGACGACCTCGTCACTGCGCTGGAGGATCTCCGCCTCCACGTGGGCCCAGCCGACCTCCAGGTGGGGGACCGAAAGGTGAACGGCCAGCTCTACATCGCTCTCGCAAACGCCTGCCAGCGGAACAAGGCTGCCCTCCTCTACGGCGGGATGGGCGCAAACAAGACGACCCTGGTGAACCTCCTGGGGTCCGCCTTCATGGGCCTCTCCTTCGACGAGGTCGAAAACCTCATGATCACCGGCCATCCCGAGCAGACCGAGGAGAAGATCGTGGGGTTCATCGACCCGCGCCAGTGGTCCTGCCCCCCAGCTTCGTCTTCTTCACCTTTTTCGTCCTCGCCCACGTCGTATTCTTCCGGCGGGGGGGCTGGTTCGATCCAGGTCCTGTGGACCCCCTGGGCGAGGTCGAGATGGAAAGTGATAAACGAGATTAACCGCTTTCCCTCCGGAAAGCAGAACCTCTTTTTGGAGCTCATCTCGAAGCGAAAGGTGAACTACGCCGGAGAGACCTTGGAGCTGGGGGATACCTGCTACTTCGCCACCATGAACCCCGACTTCAGCGCCACGTATCCCTGGACGAGGCGCTCCTCGACCGGATATCGATCTCGGTTCCCGCAACCCAGCCTGACTTTCTCGCAAGCCTCGCCCTAGCCGAGAGGGAGAAAGAGGTCGGTGAGCTGGCCGAGTCCCTCCCGCGTCTTTCTCAGGAAGAGTTCGAGAGCCTTCCTGGCATGGTCGCCTCTGTGAGGTTGGACAGGCAAGTGGGGCCCTCGATAATATCCCCCCTTCGAGACTTCACCCTCTGCGAGCGGGCTCCGGCCTTCGACAAGACCCTGCTCT
>Ga0116162_10003166_pt1 | contig 9990 bp, 9 predicted proteins | sample AD_UKC105_MetaG_FD_89875 | JGI IMG/M metagenome (GOLD analysis project Ga0116162, IMG submission 89875) | Active sludge microbial communities of municipal wastewater-treating anaerobic digesters from Hong Kong - AD_UKC105_MetaG | ecosystem: Engineered > Bioreactor > Anaerobic > Digestate | place... | reverse complement strand
GTGAGCGCCTGCTACAGCAGGTCCGGTGCGATCGCTGCGTGCAGCATGACCTGCAACTGGCCCTCGCGCTCGCGCGCACGCAGCCACAGCAGCGCACCCTTGCGCAGCGTCCAGGCGACCGGCTGGCCGGTCAGCAGGTAGCCGGCCGTCATCCCGAGGGTCGGCTGGTGGCCGACGACGAGCACGGCGTCGCGTCCCTCGGGCCAGCGCGCGGCGGCGAGCAGCCCCTCGACGCTGCCGCCCGGCGCCAGCGCCGGCTCGGTCCTGAAGCGACGGTCCAGCGCGCGCGCGGTCTGCTGCGTGCGCCGGGCCGGGCTGGCGAGCACGCGCGTGCCCGCCGTCAGCTGGCGCGACAGCCAGTCGGCCACGCGCGCCGCCTGGCGCTCGCCCTTGGGGGTGAGCGCGCGGTCGAGGTCGTCGCCGCCATCGGGCAACTCGAAGGCCTCGGCATGGCGCCACAGGATCAGGTCCATCTTCGAGCTCATTCGATCGTCCTCGGCGCTCGCGGTTCAGGCGCGGCCGCCCCGGGGGGCGGCGAGCGCGCCATGACCCGTCGCTGCCACCGCGCCCGCTGCCGCAACCACCGCCGGGTCCTCCGTCGTTACCGCCGCCGTTACCGCCGCCGTTGCCGCCGCATGGCTACCGCGCCCTCGCGCCGCCGCCGAAGCGCGCCATCAGCGACTGCTGCGCGCTCACGCCCTCGGTGGCCACGCGTGCGTAGCGGCCGTCGGCGGCCAGCGTCCAGGCTTCGCATTCGTCGCGCAGGTAGGGCACCAGGCATTCGTCGATCACGCGCTGGCGCAGCGCCGGGTCGCGCACCGGCCACGCGACCTCGATGCGGCCGAACATGTTGCGGCTCATCCAGTCGGCGCTGGACAGGTACAGCGCCTCGTCGGCGTCGGCCTCGCCCCAGCGGAAGTACAGCACCCGCGTGTGCTCGAGGAAGCGCCCGATGATCGATCGCACACGGATGTTCTCGCTCGCGCCGGGGACGCCGGGGGGCAGCATGCAAGCGCCGCGCACGACGAGGTCGATCGACGCCCCGGCCTGACTCGCGCGCGCCAGCGCGGCGATCAGCAGCGGGTCGGTCAGCGCATTGAGCTTGGCGACGATGCGCGCCGGCGCGCCGCGCGCCGCGGCGTCGGCGACGCGGTCGATGAAGCCGAGCATGCGTTTGTGCAGGTGAAACGGCGCGGCGACGAGTTGCGCCGGGCGGCGGATCCGGGTCTGGCTCGCGATCTGGTGGAACACGCCCTCGGCATCGGCGGTCAGCGCCGCGTCGGCCGTGAAGTAGCCGACGTCGGTGTACAGGCGCGCCGTGCGCGGGTTGTAGTTGCCGGTGGACAGGTGCGCGTAGCGGCGCAGCCGCCCGCCCTCGCGGCGCGTGACGAGCAGCAGCTTGGCGTGCGTCTTCAGCCCGACGACGCCGTAGACGACCTGCGCGCCGACCGCCTCCAGCCGCTCGGCCCAGTTGATGTTGGCCTCCTCGTCGAAGCGCGCCTTGAGCTCGACGACGCACATCACCTCCTTGCCGCGGCGCGCCGCCTCGATCAGCAGGTCCATCAGCACCGACTTGGCGCCGGTGCGGTAGATCGTCTGCTTGATCGCGAGCACGTCCGGGTCCTGCACCGCCTCGCGCAGGAACTTCACCACCGGGTCGAAGCTCTCGAACGGGTGGTGCAGCAACAGGTCGCCGCGCTTGAGGCGGTCGAAGACCGAGCTGCCGCGCGGCAGCTCGCGCTCGGGCCAGGCCGGCTCGTAGGGGGCGAAGCGCAGGTGATCCGCCTGCGCCTGGTCGATGAGCTGGTTCAGTCGCACCAGGTTGACCGGGCCGTCGACCAGGTACAACGCGTTGTCGGGCAGGCCGAACTGGTCGAGCAGCAGCCGGTACAGCTCGGGTGGGCAGGTGGCGACGACCTCGAGCCGGATCGCCTGCCCGAAGTGGCGCGTCGTCAGCCCGCTGCGCAGCGCGTGACGCAGGTTCTTGACGTCGGCATCCTCGACCTCGAGGTCGGAGTCGCGCGTGACGCGGAACTGCGAGAAATACTCGACCGTGCGGCCCGGGAACAGTTCCGCCAGGTGGGCGCGGATAACACTGGTCAGCAGCACGAAGCCCTGCCGGCCCGGGCACACGGCGTCGGGCATGCGGATCACGCGCGGCAGCACGCGCGGCACCTTGACGATCGCGATCGCCCCCTCGCGCCCGAAGGCATCCGCCCCGGTGAGCTTGGCGACGAAGTTGAGCGACTTGTTGGCGACCTGCGGGAACGGGTGCGACGGGTCCAGCGCGACCGGCACCAGCAGCGGGCGGACCTGGGCCTCGAAGAAGCGCGCCACCCACGCGCGCTGCGCCTCGTCGCGCTGCTCGTGGTTGACGATCTCGATGCCCTCGCGCTGCAGCGCCGGCATCAGGCGGCGGTTGAACAGCTCGTACTGCGACGCGATCAGCTCGTGCGCGGCGTCGGCCACCGCCTCCAGGTCCGCCGGCGAGGCATCCTTGCCGGTGCGCGCGGCCTCGACGTAGTCGGCATAGCGCACCTCGAAGAACTCGTCCAGGTTGGACGAGACGATCGTGACGTAGCGCAGCCGCTCGAGCAGCGGCACGTCGTCGCGGTCCGCCTGCGCGAGCACGCGGCGGTTGAATTCGAGGATCGAGCGCTCGCGGTTGAGCAGGCGCAGGGCGGGCGCGGTCGCGCGGGGGTCGGCCATCCGACCAGTTTACGCACCGCGTGCGACAGCCACGTGACGGCCGTGCTTCAGGGTTCGCGGCCGGGGCCCGACGATGGAGTCCGCTCGCACGTCGCGACCGACCCGGCCGCCCCGGCGCCGCGGCGCAGCATCATCGCATTGCCGGCCATGGCCAGCGCGCCGCCGGACAAGGTCCATAGCCCCGGCCGGTAACCCTCGAACGCGGTCGACACCGCCAGCGCGATCACCGGCGTCATGACGCCGATGCTCGCCGCCGGCCCCGGCCCCAGCCGCTGCTGCAGCGTCAGGAAGGCGGCGAACGCGAGCACCGTGCCTGCCAGCGCCAGGTAGGCCAGCGAAAACCACCACGAAGGCGCCGTCGGCAGCCCCGGCCAGGGCAGCGTCAGCGCCGCCAGCGTGGTCGAGGTCGCCGCGCCCCAGGCCAGCCCCCACCCGAGCGCGGGCCAGAACGGCAGCCGGTTCACCGCGTTGCGGCTGGCGGCCAGCGCGCCGACCGCCGACAGCGCCACCGCCGCGACCGTGTAGGCCAGCCCGAGCGCTGCACTCGGCCGCTGGCCGACCTGCGCGATCTCGGGCGCGAAGATCAGCGCCACGCCGCCGATGCCCAGCCCCCCGCCGGCCAGGAAGCGTCGCGACAGCGGCGTGCGCCACAGCATCCAGGCCCCGACGCCGGCCAGCAGCGGCGACGCCGAATAGCCGACCGCGACCAGCCCCGACGGCACGTGCAGCTCGGCGTGGTAGACGCACAGGTACGACAGCCCGTACATGAACATGCCCTGGAGCGCCAGCCGCGCGTGCACCGCCGGACCGAATCGCAGCCGCTCCCCGCGCCAGGCCGCCAGCGCCAGCACCGCGGCCGCAGCGAGCGTGAATCGCGCCGCCACGCCCCAGGCCGGCGCCATCGCCGCCAGCTGGTAGACGATCGCGTGCCAGGTCGTGCCCCAGACGAGCACGGCCAGGCCGAAAAGCTGCCAGGTCGCGAAGCGGTTCATCGTGGGCGGGCAGCCGGGACGGCCACGATCGGGCGCGCCGCGGCGCGCGATCGCCTTAGAACTTCAGCGTCGCCTGGCCGGTCTGGCCGACGCGCAGCACGCGCTCGACGCCGTCCAGCACGATCGCATTCATCCCGAAGGTGATGCCGCCGCCCATCGCCGCGTCGGCGCGGAAGGCCGCCAGCGTGCGCCCGGGCTCGACGCCGGGCTCGCCGGTCGCGGGGTCGACGTTGGGGATGCCGCAGCGCACGCAGGGCTTGACGAGCCGGATGCGCACCGGCCCGCCGTCGGCGTCGAAGACGATCTCGTCGACGAAATCCTCCTCGAACGCCTCCAGCCCGTCGAGGACGAGGTTGGGCCGGAAACGCTCGAGGCCGACTGGCGCGAGCCCGCCGGCGGCCAGCCTGCGGTTGAGCTCGGCCAGCGACGCGCTGGAGATCACGAGCAGCGCGAAGGCATCGGCGAACGCCGCCTGGCCCTCGGCCTCGCCGGTCCACGCGCGGTCCGAGATGCGCTTGTCGTCCGGGTCGAAGCGCGCCAGCCGGCAGCGCAGCCCGAGGAAGTCGCTGAACCACTGCGCCGCCAGGTCGCCCATGTCGTAGGCCTTGACCACATCGTCCCACACGCGCACCCGCGTCGGCGCCTCGACGGCGTCGAGCGAAAGGTGCAGCGCCAGCATCCCCGGCGCGCGCAGCACGACGTCGTCGCGCCGCATCGTCGGGCGCACCAGCGCCATGCGCGGCCATCGACGCTGGGTCAGCATCTCGCCGTGCTCGTCGACGACCATCCAGGCGCGGTCGAACTCGAGCCCGGTCTCGACGACCAGCGCCTCGCGCGGCGCCAGCGCGGCGCAGGACTTGACGGGGTGCAGGCCGAGTCCGGCCAGCGTGACGTGCAGATCGCTCATCGGAGTCGGGCGGTGCCGCCGCGTCGGCGGTGTTCGCGGTTCGGGGCGGGTACGGACGGCACGCCGCCGGCGCGGTGCGTGCGGCGTCCGGGGTGCCGGGCGGCCGGGCGGCGACCCGGACGGGCGGGATTGTGCACGCGCTGGCGCTGGCTTCGCCGGCGGCGTCGCGGCGCGCGCCGCCGTGCTTCCTACAATGGCGCACATGATGGCAGACGAGGTCTGGGTGCGCGGATCGGGCGCGGTCGCGATGGCGGCTGCGCTCGCGCTGGGCCGGCGCGGGCTGCGGGTGGCGCTGGCGATGCGAGAGCCCGCCGCCGGCCGCGCAAGCGACCTGCGCACCTACGCGCTCAACGAGGCCTCGGTCGCGCTGCTGCACACGCTGCGCGTGTGGGACGCGCTGGCAGCCGACGCCCGCACCGAGGTGCTCGACATGCGCGTCGAGGGTGACGCGGCGGGCGCGGCGCTGGTGTTTTCGGCCTGGCGCAGCGGCATCGAGCGGCTGGCGTGGATCGTCGACGCCGGCGAGCTGGAGGCGGCGCTGCGCGCCGCGGTGCGATTCGCGCCGCATGTGCAGGTCCGCGGGGCCGACGCTGCGCCCGGTGCCGGCGTCGCGCTGACCGTGCACGCCGAGGGCCGCGATGCGGCGAGCCGGCGCGGGCTCGGGGTCGAGATGCCGGTGCATGCCTACGGCCAGCGCGGCGTCGCGGCACGGCTGGTCGCCGATCGCCCGCATGCCGGGATGGCGCGGCAGTGGTTCCGCAGCCCCGACGTGCTCGCGCTGCTGCCCTTCGACCGCCCGCAGCCGGGCTGCAGCTACGGCGTGGTGTGGTCGCTGCCCGACGAGCGCGCCGCGGCGCTGCTCGCGCTGCCGCCGGCGGACTTCGAGCAGGCGCTGGCCGATGCCACCGGCGGCGCTGCCGGCACGTTGCGGCTGGCCGGCGATTGCGCCGCCTGGCCGCTGGCGCTGGCGCAGGCCGATCCGGTCTGCGGTCCGGGCTGGGTGCTGCTGGGCGACGCCGCGCACCTCGTGCACCCGCTGGCCGGGCAGGGGCTCAACCTCGGGCTCGCGGACGTGGTCGCGCTCGACGAGGTGATCGCGGCGCGCGAGCCCTGGCGGCCGATCGGCGACGAGCGGCTGCTGCGCCGCTATGCGCGCCGGCGCGCCGGGCCGACGGCGGCGATGGGGCAGCTCACCGACGGCCTGCTGCGGCTTTTTGCCGCAGACGAACCCTGGGCCAGGGAACTCCGCAACCGCGGGCTGGCTCTGGTCGATCAGTTCCCCCCGCTCAAGCGCTGGCTCGGCGCCGCGGCGCGCGGCGCCTGATCGGCGGCCGGCCCCCCCACCGCGGCGCGTGGCCGACTCGTATCCAGGCCCGGACATCGTCCCAACCCGAAAGGCTGATCATGAACCCCGTCCCGCCGCCTGCCGGCCCCCACGAGTCCAGTGCCCCGGCCGTGCTGGGCGCACTCGTCCTGCTGGCCGCTCTCGCCGGTGCCGCCGTCGTCGCCTCGCGCACGGTGCCGCAGGCGGCCGACTTCGTCGTCCCGCCGGCGCACGCGGCGGCGCTGCCGTCGCCGGCGGGCGGCGGCCCCGAGGTCATCGCCGCCAACCTCGCGCAACGCCTGCCGGGTTTCCCGAAGATCGACGAGGTTCGCGCGACGCCGATCGCCGGCCTGTACGAGGTCCGCGTCGGCAGCGACGTGCTGTACGCCGACGCGCGCGCCGACCACGTCATCCAGGGCCAGATCGTCGACACGCGCACGCGCGAGAACCTGACCGAGGCCAGGCTCGAGCGGCTGAGCGCGATCGACTTTTCGGCCCTGCCGCTGGCCGACGCCTTCGTGATCAGGCAGGGCGCGGGCTCGCGCAAGCTGGTCGTCTTCGCCGACCCGAACTGCGGCTACTGCAAGCGCCTGGAGCGCGACCTGGTGGCGATCGACGACGTCACCGTCTACACCTTCCTGTACCCGATCCTCGGCCCGGACTCGCGCACCAAGTCGCGCGATGTCTGGTGCGCCGCCGACCCCGGCAAGGTCTGGCGCGACTGGATGATCGACGGCGTCGTGCCGGCCGCGGTCGACGGCGCCTGCGACACCGGCGCGATCGAGCGCACGCTGGCGCTCGGCCAGCGGATGCGCGTGCAGGGCACGCCGGCGCTGTTCTTCGAGGACGGCACGCGCAAGCCCGGCGCGCTGCCGCGGGCGCAGGTCGAGCAGCTGCTCGCCGCCGCGGCGGGCAAGTCGTGAGCGCCGCCGCGTCGATGCGAGCCGCTGCGCGCGCCGGCGCCCTCGCGCTGGCTGCCGTCGCCTCGGCCGGCGCCGTCGCCGACGAGGCGGCGATCCGGCGCGCGATCGCCGAGCGGCTGCCGGACCTGCCGGCGATCGACGAGGTGCGGCCGATGCCCGCGCCCGGGCTGTTCGAGGTCCGCTTCGGCACCCAGATCCTGTACACCGACGCCCGTGGCGACCACCTGTTCCAGGGCGTCGTCATCGATACCCGCACGCGCGAGAACCTGACCGAGGCACGCGTCGAGCGGCTGACCGCGATCGATTTCGCGGCGCTGCCGCTGCGCGACGCCGTCGTGCTGAAGCAGGGGACCGGGGCGCGCAGGCTGGCCGTGTTCGAGGACCCGAACTGCGGCTACTGCAAGCGCTTCGAGCGCGACCTGCGCGGCATCACCGACCTCACGGTCTACGTCTTCCTGTATCCGATCCTGGGCCAGGATTCGAAGACCAAGTCGCGCGACATCTGGTGTGCGGCCGACCCGGCCAAGGCCTGGCGCGACTGGATGCTCGACGGCGTCGTGCCGCCGGCAGCGCCTGCGGGCTGCGACAGCGCCGCGCTGCAGCGCAACCTCGCCTTCGGCGGCACGCACCGCGTCCAGGGCACGCCGGCGCTGGTCTTCGAGGACGGCACGCGCAAGCCCGGCGCCTTGCCGCGCACGCAGGTCGAGAAGCTGCTGGCGGCAGCGACGGCGCGCGTCGCGGACAGGCCGGCCGCGGCGGGGCCCGCGCCGGGCGAACCGGCCCCGCGCTGAGCGCACGCAGGGATGGTGCACGAGCAAACCGACGGCGGCCCCGCACACGGCGGGCCGCCCGACGTTCGACCGTCGTCGTCGCCCCGCTTCCCCCGGGAGCGCGCCTGCTCGGACTGGCCGGGCTGATCCCGTTCGTCGCCGGCGCGCTCGCGCTGGCGCTGCTCGACGACCCCGCTCGCGGCGCCGCGGCGCGCGTGCTCGCGGGCTACGCCGCGGTCATCGTCTCCTTCCTCGGCGGCATCCACTGGGGCCTGGGCTTCGCGCGCACGAGGGCGCCGACGACGATGTTCCTGTGGGGCATCGTGCCGTCGCTGATCGCCTGGGTCGCGCTGTTGCTGCCGCCCGCGGCGGGGCTGGTGCTGATGGCGACGATGCTGGTGCTGTGCTACGGCGTCGACCGCGCGGTCTATCCGCGGCTGGGCGTTGCGCACTGGCTGCCGCTGCGGCGCACGCTCAGCGTCGTCGCGGTGCTGAGTTGCGCCGCGGGCGCCTGGTTCGCCTGATCGGGAGGCGATGCGAATCCGCCGGCCCGCGCTGCTCGCCGGCGCGGCCGCGCTGCTGATCCACGCTGTGCTGGTGCGGGGGCTGCTCGCGATCGACGCCGCGCCGCGCTGGCGCGACGACCGACCGCCGCGGCTGCAGGCCTTGTACGTGCGAACGATCGAGCCGCAGCCGCAGGTGCTCCCCGAGCCCCCCGCGCTGCCGCGCCCGGTGGCCGAGCCGCCGGTGCTGCGCTGGCTGGACCTGCCGGCGTTGCCCGAGCTGGCTCGGCGCGACGAGGCGCTGGCCGCGCCGCTGGAGGGCATGCTGGCGCGGGCACCCGGCGACGAACCGGACGGCGCGGGTGCGGCCGGCGCCGAGCGCGACGGGGAGGGCGAGGAGGACGCCGAGGACGACGAGGACGAGGAGCGGCAGACCGGCCGCGCAGTTGGCCAGGACGGCGATGAAGGCAGTCCCGGCGACGCTGGCGACACCGCGGATGCCGCCGACCCACGGGGCCATGGACGCGGCGACGGCCACGCCCGCGGCCCCGGCGCCGTGGGCGCCCGCGCAGACGCCGACCGCTTCGAATGGCCGCCGTCGACCCGGCTGCGCTACGCCCTCGTCGGCCACTGGCGCGGCCCGCTCGAAGGGCGCGCGCAGGTCGAGTGGCTGCGCGCCGGCGATCGCTACCAGGTGCACCTGGACATCGTGATCGGCGCGCCGTTCGCGCCGCTGATCACGCGCCAGATGAGCAGCGACGGCCGCCTGGCCGCCGACGGCCTGCGCCCCGAGCGCTACGACGAGCGCACGCGCGTGCTGTGGCGTGCACCGGTTCTGCAGACCGTGCACGTCGACGGCGACCGCGTGTGGCTGGCCGGCGGGCGCGTCGTGGCGCGGCCACCGGGGCTGCAGGATGCGGTCAGCCAGTTCGTGCAGCTCGCGTGGCAGTTCACGCGCGAACCCTGGCGGCTCGCGCCGGGCCGGGTCGTGACGCTGCCGCTGGCGCTGCCGCGCCGTGTCGGCCTGTGGCACTACGACGTGCGCGACGTCGAAACGATCAACACCCCCGCCGGACCAGTGCAGGCGCTGCGGCTCGAGCCGCGCGTGCGTGCGCGCGGCGGCGCCGACCTGATCCCCGAGGTCTGGTACGCGCCGGCGCTGCAGTACCTGCCGGTGCGCATCCTGGTGCGGCACGACGACGAGAGCTATGTCGACCTGACGATCGACCGCCTGCCCGAACAGGCGGCACCTGCCGCGCCGCCGCCGCGGCTCGAATAGCATCGCGGCCATGCCCGGGGCAGCGAGACCAGCCCCGGCCCCGGCCCCGCGGCCGACCCCTTTGGAGCCCTGCCATGACCGACCCCGTGATCCTGACCGAACTGCGCGGCGACGGCGACCGCCGCACCGCGCTCGTGCGGCTGAACCGCCCCAAGCAGCTCAACGCGCTGAACGACGAGGTGATGGACGCGCTCGGCGAGGCGCTGCGGCGCTTCGACGCCGACCCCGCGGTCGGCGCGATCGTCGTCACCGGCAGCGACAAGGCGTTTGCCGCCGGCGCCGACATCGGCATGCTGTCCAAGCACGACTTCATCTCCGCCTACACGACCGACCTCGTCACGCGCAACTGGGAGACGATCCGCAGCGTGCGCAAGCCGGTGATCGCGGCGGTGGCGGGCTTCGCGCTCGGCGGCGGCTGCGAATTGGCGATGATGTGCGACATCATCGTCGCCGCCGACAACGCGCGCTTCGGCCAGCCCGAGATCAAGCTCGGCGTCATCCCCGGCGCCGGCGGCACGCAGCGCCTGCCGCGCGCGGTCGGCAAGGCCAAGGCGATGGACCTGGTGCTGACCGGCCGCATGAT
>Ga0116162_10003163_pt1 | contig 9994 bp, 7 predicted proteins | sample AD_UKC105_MetaG_FD_89875 | JGI IMG/M metagenome (GOLD analysis project Ga0116162, IMG submission 89875) | Active sludge microbial communities of municipal wastewater-treating anaerobic digesters from Hong Kong - AD_UKC105_MetaG | ecosystem: Engineered > Bioreactor > Anaerobic > Digestate | place... | reverse complement strand
ACAGATGTTTCGCCATCTGATACTTCAAAGAACTCACTGCCGTTCAAGAAATTGAACATTTTGAGTCTGTATCTGCCGTCAGTTTCTTTAACAGCTTCGATAGTTTTACAGACATCTCCCCTTATATCTAACAGGTCTCCCGTTTTTATTTCCGCAGCAACTGTCATTGTGCCTTTCTTTCAGGTTAATACTACATTAAGATAGTTAATTAAAAATAAACTCAATGTCAAATGAATATTTTTCACAACATTTACCATAAAACAAAAATATTAAATTGCTATTGCTGATCCGATATGTTTCTCTTTAAAGAAAAATATCCTTCAGGTTCTTCTCCGTGATTCATTATGGGAACCACAGTCACTTCTTCCTGATATTTAGTTCCGTCTTTCCTGACATTATCAAAAACACCTCTCCATGTTTTTCCGCTTTTTATTGCGGACCACAATTCGTTATAAAATTTTTCCGAGTACTTTCCTTTTTCCAGGAATCTGGGAATATCTCCTATCACTTCGTCGGAAGAAAAACCAGTACTTCGTTCGAATGATCTGTTAACATATTCTATCATACCATTTTTATTCGTGATTATTACATCCTCGTAAAGCTGATCAATAATACCTGCCAGTTTATAGATATGTTTGGTCCTTTCACTGACCTTATATTCAAGTTCGGCATTAAGATTCTTAAGCTGTCTTTCAGTTTTATGCCTCAATCTCATTTCTTCTATGAGTTTTTCATTATTGCTTTTCAGCTTTGTCTGGGCCGCTCTAAGCCTCAAATGGGTTCTTATTCTTGCCAGCAGCTCATAAGGATTGAAAGGTTTTGTTATGTAATCTACACCACCGCTTTCAAAACCTCTGATTATACTGTCCGGATCGGTCTTAACTGTCAGAAACAATATTGGAATGTCCTTATATAAAGGATCTGAAGTGATCTTTTTACAAACTTCAAAACCATCTATCTCAGGCATAATTACATCCAGCAGTATCAGATCGAAATTCTCCTTTTTCATGATCTGCACCGCTTCTTTTCCGTCGGATGCAAAAGAGAGATCATACCCTTCATTCTGAAGAAAATTCGCTACTACCTGAATGTTCTTTGGAGAATCATCGATCACCAGTATTTTCTGATTTATTTCTGTCATTTTATACCCCCGTTATTTTTCAAAGTCTCAACCAGGTCGTCAAAATTATTGATAATGATCTTAATTTCTTCTATATCGTATTTCATAACTGAAGCGAACAACTTATCCGAATAAATTCTCAACCTTGAAGAATTATGCTTGTCAGAAAGTGCCCTCATCTTGCGCGAAAGGTCTTTTATCTGTGAAAAATTATGTTTCTCTCGGGCAGCAATTATTTCTGAGACCGTTTCGTTTTCCAGAACTGCCAGCAGTCCGTCAAGATCTTTGATATCATGTTCTATTTCAGACCCGGTTTCCTTTAATACGTTTTTAGTCTCATGTTTCAGGAACTTCTTTAAATTATCGGTAAGCTCGCGCAGGATCACGGGTTTTCGAATATAACCGTCAAACCTGGCCTTATTTATCATCGCCTTATCGGATGACATTACAGATGCTGTTACTGCTATAACAGGTATATTCCTGAGCGACGGATCGTTCTTGATTATCTCAACAGCCTCATACCCGTCCATTTCAGGCATCCTGACATCCATAAGGATCAGGTCGGGAACATGTAGTTTTATTATATCAAGTGCCTGACGACCGTTCTCAGCCTCCAGCGTTTCCATTCCCATTTCTCTGCAGATCTCTTTCAGAAGAAGCCTGTTCGATTCAATGTCGTCTGCTATAAGTACTTTTGCGCCGCAGAAAGTTACATCTTCATCCTTTTTACCGGAACCTTTTTTCATCGATGATGAGTCTGCATCGGTTAAAACTCCATTAAAATCAAGAATGAATTTCGAGCCTTTTCCGAATTCGCTGTCCACGGTTATGTTACCGTCCATCAGCAATACGAGTTTTTTAGTTATTGCAAGACCCAGTCCCGTACCCTGAAACTTTTTCGATCTTGCCGTAGTTCCAGCCTGCTCGAACGCGTCGAATATCCTTTCCCGGTCTTCGATCTTTATTCCTGTTCCGGTATCCTCGATAATTATCCTCATGTCTATCTTGTCATTATCTCTGCCGCTGAACGATGTTATTACTTTCACATAACCTTTGTCGGTAAATTTGATCGCATTGCTTATCAGATTGAAAAATATCTGCCTCATGCGCAATTCGTCCATGAATATTATCCTCGGGAGGTCCTGCTGGTTCTCTATCAGAAATTCCAGGTTTTTACTTTCAAGTTTGTCTTTAAAAAACTGCTTTAACTCAAAAATGAGAGAATACAGATCAAAATAATTTTTATTTATGTCAAGTTTATTGGCTTCTATCTTAGAGATATCCAGAATGTCATTGATTATATTCAGAAGCGTTTCTCCTCCCGACCTTATAGTATTCAGATATGATTCCTGTGTATTAGAAAGTGATGTTTTCCTCAAAAGATCAGAGAAACCTAAAATCGCATTCATCGGTGTTCTTATCTCATGACTCATATTGGCTAAGAATTCACTTTTTGCCTTAGTTGCCGATTCGGCTTTCTCCATGGCTTTAACGAGTTCGGATTCGGCTTTTTTTCTCAGGTCTATCTCTCTTGAGAGTTTACGGTTCCAGTAGCTTACAACCAGAATTACCAGCAATGAGATCAGAATTATTTTCCAGACAAGTGCGTAATCAATAACTGATCTTTCAGTACCTATCCATTTATCGAATATAGTGTTTTTTTCTTCTTCTGTTATCAGTGCAAGAGCTTTATTCAGGATGCTGAGAAGCATTGCGTTTCCTTTTTGTACTCCGATCCTGTAATCACGGGTATATTCGGTCGGTCCGACTATTTTGAGATTTGAGAGCATTTTCTGTTTTTTCTGATATGTAAAATCAGACTGGTGACGGAGAAAAAGGTCCACTTTTCCTGCGGAAACGTCTCTGTAAGCCATGTCAGGGTCAGAATAGTACACGAATTTGATCGAAGGATAATCTCTTTTTATTAATTCGATCTCAGATGTTCCTTCCTGCACAGCAAGCGAAAGTTCGTCTATATCATTCAGTCCGTTTATATAGTCAGTATCAAGCCTCCCGATTATCACCAGACTTGATGAGAATATTATATCGGTAAAATCAATATATTTTGATCTTTCTTCTGTTCGGGATACACAGTCTATGACATCTATTTTTTTACCCTTTAAAAGATCGATCATCTGAGCCCAGTTGTCGGCTCTTATCCTTTCAACCCTTAATCCTGATCGTTTTAAAATAACATCCCATAACTCAGGAATTATTCCTACATATTCTCCGCTCTGATCATAAGCCGAATGCGGAGGCCAGTCAGGATCACCGGAAATATATAACTCTCCGGCAGTATTTATAAATTCAAGCTCATCAGCTGAAAAAACAGGATTATTAACTGAACGGAACGAGTATGATTTTTTCATATTGTCCAACCATATCTCTTTAACAGCCTCTATCTCTTCAGCGGAGATTTTTTTAAAACCTTTATTTACTGTTTCTATAAGTTCATTATTGCCTTTCGCAGCCGCAGCTCTGTAACTCTCAATGAACACCGGTTTGCTGTCAACCAATGCGTAATTGTTCTCTTTACCCGAAGTTTCAAGATAATATTCAAGGTTCTCTGCTGGTGAGATAAAGATCCTGACGGAATCGTTTTCACAGGCACGGTACAATGAAGGAATATCCGGGTACTCTCTTACAGTGCCTTCCTGAAATCTCTTTTCTGCGAAACTGGCTGAAAAACCTTCCGGAACCCCGATCACATATGAACTGATGCTACTCAAAGTCAATCCTGTTCTAAGAAGGGACTTTTCGCAGAACAGGTAATACTTTAATTCCAGCACAGGTTCTGAGAATTCAAGGAACTTGTCTCTTTCGGAAGTTTTGAACAGTCCAGCATTAATGCCGGCTTTTCCGTTCCTTACCATTTCAATAGTATTTTCAAAACTATCCGCAGTAAAAGAAACGGGGATTTCCGTCTTTTCCGACCACAGCTTCCATATTTCTATAAGTATCCCGTCAGATTCGCCCGATTCATTGATGAACTTGAACGGAGGATTATTTACGTTATGGGAAACGACCAGCGGTACTTTCTCATAAGCTGTTAGAATATTGTCAAAAACCGACAGCAACAAAAATAACAGCCACAATGTCCGAAAGGCCGTATTTATTACTGTTCTCTGCATTTCTCACCGTATGTTTATATGTCGCTGACCCCGAAAGAAAATTTACTGAATATCTTCCTGTATTTCACCAGAAGTCTGTCCGGTATTTTGTTTCCGTTAACATACATATCAGAGCTGTCGATTATTACAGTAAAATTCCCTATCCTTTCTTTAGGCAAGATCGCATCATTTACAAGCTCTTTCTCTAAATATATAACATCGAATTTAAGTACACCGGAATAACTTCCGTTCTCTATCATTATACTCGAGGCATATGACCTCCTGCTTACTGACTTTTCCTCGATTTTCTTTTCGAACGCGGCGTTCCTTACGGCTACTGATCTTCCTTCTCCTACGACTTGAAGGTTTACACCGTACTGGTTATTGATTCCTGAGACGATAGATTCCAGATCGTTTTTATCCCAGAAAACATACTGCTCGGTCTCGCCTCCGGCGGTCACTTCAAGGTATAATTTCGTCGGTACAGATGATTCCTGAACCTCCTCGAGCTTTTCTTCATAAATGCCCTCTGATCCCTCACTCTGCTCATATTCTACCTGCCTTTCAAAATCCGGGTCAGCATAACTTCTGACAACAGCTCTTACATTTTTAGGCACTTCGGGCGGGTATTCTACAGATAATTCCGCTGTGGCGGTCACCGATCTGTCCGATTTTCCCGAAACAGAAACGCTGATCTCCTCAACAGTTATCTTAACTTTCGGATCGGCTGCGCTTCCCTTATCAACAGAAAAAGATCCTCTGTCTCCCGATGCCCTGTGATTTATTGTGTACTGATCCTGAGCGAAACAGACAGAAAGGATCGTCAAAAGCAGAGCAACTACTATTCCCCGCATCTGGAACACAGTTCCCTTCGATTTCATATATCATCTCCTGTTTAATTTTTTTATTATTCTTATAATAAGCAATTTCCGTCTAATTTCCAACAAGAATTTTGATTTGAATTTAGTTTTTTTTTATTTAAATTTAACCTGGTCTGCAAGTAATTCAGGGAGAAATGGTGTCAGAAGCCTCCAAAGTACTGTTTTCATCGTGGTATATATACCTCATATTCGGTATGATATTCGGATCATTCCTTAATGTAGTGATCTACAGGGTTCCCAACGGACTTTCAATAGTCTCGCCCCCTTCATCGTGCCCTAAATGCGGTCACAGGATCAAATGGTACGAGAACATTCCCGTTGTCAGCTGGTTATTCTTAAGGGCAAAATGCTCTTCATGCGGACTGCCCATATCTTTCGAATATCCTCTGGTAGAATTATTATCCGGATCAGTTGCAGCGGGACTTTTTTTCTATACCGGTCCTTCATTTGAGCTTATATTCTATATCGCTCTTGCATACACGCTGCTTTGTATCATGATCATCGACTTTAAAACATACAGCATACCTCACGGATTGAATATTACTCTGCTAATTATCTCGGTCCTGGCAATACTTACAAACCTTTCTGGCTACGAATTCCTGCCCGCAGGTCTCGCAGGATCACTGCTTGGAGGACTTACCGGATTCGGAATTCTATATGCGATTCAGAAGGTCGGGAAGATCATATATCAGCAGGAAGCCATGGGAATGGGTGATCTTTTTCTGCTGGGATCCGCCGGTCTTATGCTCGGGCCTAAGCTTACTCTTACTGCTTTTATAATCGGATCGCTGCTTGCCGTAATTTCATACTCTGTTCCGTCCGTATTGAACCTGATGAAAAGAAAGAAAGAAACATACAGTTTCATAAACATCGCCGAAAAAATGAATTGCCCTGAAATTAAAAATACTGATTACAATGCGGATATACTCGGGCTCAAACTTCAGTTGTACCGTGATCTGAATGAAGAAATGTTCGTAAAAGTCAAAGAAGAGCTTCTGGAATTACTTAAAGACCATGAACCCGCGCCCGAATTTTGTATAAGGCTGTTCTTCAGGTTCGCCGCGATCAATGACGATCTTATGGCGTCGGATATGCTTAAAAAGGTTGAATCCGCCGGTATTTCAGACACGAATATTCTGTTCAGGATTCTCTCTGAAGATATGATCGGTTATGATTCATACACTGACAATCTTAAGCTTATGCATAAATCCTCTGTCGAGAACTCGCTGGAAAAACTTTCGTCATCGCTGACTGAAATGATCAGAACGAACCGCAGCGGGAAATTGCTTAATTCTATTTCCGAGATCCGTTCAGAGGCGGATAAGATCAAAAACAAAGCCGACAGATTGGATTTCCTTTTACTTCACAACAGATATTTTCAGTTCAACGGATACACTTCCGAACAGAAACATATGATCGAGATGATAGAGCAGGAAATTGATCCGGATGATGCGGAACTTATGCAGAAATACCTTTCCGATACAGCTCTCGTTTATTACAAGGATTTCTTTTTTAGGGAAAGTGAAATCGCGCTCGACAAACTAAAAAGAACAACAAATGAAGGTTCATTTACCTGTGATTCTCTTAAAAATATTTACAATATCGCTCTGTTCAGGCTGGTCTTCTTTAAGCAGAGGCTCGCTTTCGGACCTTTTCTTTCAGCGGGGATAATGATATCTCTTCTCTGGGGTGAAAGAATAATAAATTCATACGCGCAAATGCTGGAGCGAATAATTGAATGAATGCTTTAAATCATAGCAAAAAATCATATAGAACATTAAATTTAGCGTAAAGAATAATTAGCGGAGCTATTAATATGGATCATGATATAATATACCTGGACAACGGCGACACCACAAGGATAGATGATGATGTTTTGGATCTAATGCTTAAGTATTACAGGGATTCATACGGAAATCCGGTTTCATTGCATAATCTGGGTATAGAGGCGGACGAGAACCTGCTATGGGCGAGAAATACAATTGCCGGATCAGTCAATGCGGCACCTGAAGAGATCATTTTTACTTCCGGCGCTACAGAATCTAACAATATGGCTATTAATGGAGTGGCTGAGTATTTGAGGAATAAAGGCAACCATATTATAATATCTTCAATAGAACACTCTTCAGTAAAAGCAGTAGCTCACAGACTTAAATCTGAGGGATATAAAGTAGACGAGGTCAGGGTTGATTCCGAAGGATTCTTAGACATCGAAGACCTGAAAAGCAAGTTCAAAGTGACAACAGTACTCGTGTCTGTGATTTACGCGAATTTTGAGATCGGCACCGTTCAGAATATTGAAGAGATCGGGAAAATATGCAGAGAAAAGGGGGTTCTTTTCCACACCGACGCAGCTCAGGCTTTCGGGAAGCTTAAAATTGATGTAAAAAAAGAAAATATCGACCTTATGACATTTAACGCTCACAAGAACCACGGCCCCAAAGGCATAGGAGCCCTATATATAAGAAAGGGCGTAAAGCTTAAGAAACTGATGGAGGGAGGATCCCACGAGTTTAATCTGAGACCCGGAACCGAGAATCTGCCGGCTATAATGGGATTCGCAAAATCCGCGGAGATAGCGTACAGGGATCTTGAAGCAAATAGCAAAAGCATCATAAAACTCAGGGACAGACTTATTGAAGGACTGACAAAAATAGACCATATAACTCTCAACGGGCCCAAGGGAGAAAATCTGGGTATGAGACTTCCCCACAATGTAGATATAACTTTTCATTATATAGAGGGAGAAGCTATTCTAATGCATCTTTCGCTTAGAGGAGTTTGCGTGTCTTCCGGATCGGCATGTTCTTCCAAAACGCTTGAGCCGTCGCACGTCCTGACAGCGATAGGTCTCAAACACGAGCAGGCTCACGGTTCAATAAGATTTACTCTTTCAAAATACAACACTGAAAATGAGATCGACGAAACGATCAAAAACGTTACTGAAGTTGTAAGTATTCTGAGAAGCATGTCTTCCTTCATACCTGAAGAACACAGCGAACTGCTAAATCAAAACGCAAAGACTTTCTATAAAAACAAAAACAACGGGGAATAAGAAATGGCGCTAAAATATACTGAAAAAACGATCGATCATTTTACAAAACCTAGAAACCTGGGTACTATTTCGGATGCGAATGCAGAAGCGACGGAAGGAAGCCCCGCATGCGGAGACATGGTCAATTACACCCTCAAAATAAATCCCGAAACGCTTATAATCGAGGATATTAAATTCAGATCATACGGCTGCGCATCAAATATAGCTACTGCTTCAATTGCCACCGAAATGGTTTTGGGAAAACACATTGATGAAGTCAAGAAAATGGGGACTACTGAAGCTGCTAACGAGCTTGGAGGCCTGCCGCCTGTTAAAATGCACTGCAGTGTTCTGGCAATTAACGGAATAAAAGCAGCGATCAGGGAATTCGAAAAAAAGATCGGCAGAATACAGGACGAGAAAAGAGTTTTAACTGAAAAGGCGCTTCTTAATATTCTAAAAAACGTAATGCATCCCAAGCACGGTGTAAATCTCGTCGACAATGATAACATTCAGAGGATCAGGATAGACGGTCAGGATATATTCATTATAATAACTTTAGAGCCGGATGAGGAAATATATGCTTCAAACATTCACGATGAAGTGATGGAGCACTTAGAATCCATGAAATGTACTCATGAAATAATGGTCAAGATAGAATCGAAGACCGGTAATTTTATATAATGGAACTGTATCTCGCAGCTACATGCACATTCGGCCTTGAATCAGTTCTCAAAAGAGAAATTCTTTCCCTTGGTTATCAGATAAAAAGCATTGATAACGGCCGTATTTATTTTAAATCAGATGAGCTGGCTATAGCCAGAACGAACCTGTTTCTGCGCACCGCTGACAGAGTCCATATCGTGCTTTCCGAATTCCCGGCGCACGATTTCGACGAGTTGTTCGAAGGCGTAAGGTCCGTTGAATGGGAGAATTTCATCAGCGAAAGAGGACAGATCGTTGTTAAAGGAAGATCGGCCGGTTCAACGATACATTCAGTTCCCGTTGCTCAGTCAATGACTAAGAAAGCTATCATCGAGCGTCTGAGGGACCGAACCGGGAAAAACAAGATAATCGAGGACGGCGTTCTGTTTCCTGTAGAGATCGAACTTAACAATGACACCGGGAGGCTGATGCTTAACACTTCCGGCGATGCGCTTTTCAAAAGGGGCTACCGGGGCGCAACAGGTGACGCGCCTATAAAGGAAACCCTCGCTGCGGGACTGATAATGCTGTCCGGCTGGAAAAGCGGTGAGCCGCTGGTTGACCCGTTCTGCGGATCTGGTACAATACCGATCGAGGCCGCGATGATAAAGAAGAACATGGCTCCGGGACTGAACAGGCATTTCCTTTCAATGAAATGGGACTTTATTGACAAAAAAATATGGAATTCAGCGGCCTCTGAAGCGATGGATATGATCAGGCCGTTTGAGAGAGCTGAGATATTCGGATACGACAAAGATCCCGCAATCATTGCCGCCGCTTCCATCAATGCGCAGAACGCCGAAGTCGAAGACTGCGCCGTTTTTAAAAATGTTCCCGTGGAGATGCTCAAGCTGAAAGGGCAACCCGGCGCGGTCATTACGAACCCGCCGTACGGAGAGAGATTGTCCGATCGAAACGAGGCAGAAAGGCTCTATTTGAGACTGAAGACAGTTCTTCAGAGAAAACACGGATGGTCGGCTAATATCATCACGGCTCATCCCGCCTTCCAGGAACTTTTCGGCAGAGCAGAAAGAAAACGAAAGCTCTTTAACGGCAATATAAAGTGCAATTATTATTCTTATTCCGAACAAAATATCTTGCGGTGATGCCGGATTATAGCTATATTAGATCGTGAAACTATCTT
>Ga0116162_10003162_pt1 | contig 9995 bp, 10 predicted proteins | sample AD_UKC105_MetaG_FD_89875 | JGI IMG/M metagenome (GOLD analysis project Ga0116162, IMG submission 89875) | Active sludge microbial communities of municipal wastewater-treating anaerobic digesters from Hong Kong - AD_UKC105_MetaG | ecosystem: Engineered > Bioreactor > Anaerobic > Digestate... | reverse complement strand
TGCCTTTAAGTCTACCGTCTTTTCTTGAGGAAACATCAAAAACAAAACTCATACCGATAGTTTCGTCTTTAAAATCGGCACAGATTATTTTTAAAAAATGGATGAAAAGCTACGGTTATATACCGGATGCATTTATTGTCGAAGGCCCTCAGGCAGGAGGACATTTAGGATACAGAGAAGAAAATCTTGAAGATGAAAATTACAGTCTTGAAACAACTGTGCCGCAGGTAGTAAAATTTTCCGAAGAAATATTCAGACAATACGGTAAAAAAGTTCCTGTTATAGCTGCCGGAGGTATAGACAGCAGAGAAAAAGCCCAAAAAATGTTTATGATGGGAGCATCGGGAATACAGGTCGGAACACCTTTTATAGCTACAAAAGAATGTGATGCCGACATTAAATTCAAACAAACCGTAATAAATGCTTCCGAAGAAGATATAAAAATTATAAAAAGTCCTGTAGGACTTCCGGGAAGAGCTGTAAAAAATAAATTCCTCGAAGAAGTTGAACGCGGCATACAAAAACCTTTCAGATGTGCATATCAGTGTATAAAAACATGTAAAGTGACAAATGCTCCTTACTGCATAGCACAGGCACTTTTAAATGCTGCTAAGGGTAATATGGAAAAAGGTTTCGCTTTTACGGGAAGCAACGGTTATAAAATAAAAGAAATAACAGATGTAAAAACCGTTATAAAAACTATTATAGGTTAATACAGCGCTTACTGACGGTACAAATAAAAAGAAAAAAATGATATAATTTGTCGGGAGGTGCAGAATGAAAATTGATTCAGAATATATGACAGAATACATAAAAAAAATAATGAAAACAGATAGTCCGGCAGGAGACACAGGAGAAGCTGTTTCCGAGGTGAAAAAAGAATTTGAAAAACTCGGACTTAAATGTACGGAAACAAATAAAGGTGCAGTTATTGCGACCGTAAAAGGTAAAAATGACAATGTACATAAAATAATATCCGCACATATAGATACACTTGGATTAATGGTTAAGGAAATAAAAAGCAACGGCAGATTAAAATTAAATCAGCTCGGAGGTTTTTCATGGCCTTCTGTTGAAGGTGAAAACGTAAGAATTAAAACCTCGGAAGGTAAAATATATACCGGAACAGTACTACCTGATATGGCTTCTGTTCATATTTTCGGAGACATTCCGAGAACAGCTGTAAGAACTGAAGAAAATATGGAAGTAAGACTGGATGAAAATGTTTCAAATGCTGATGAAGTAAAAAAATTAGGTATAGAAGTAGGTGATTTTGTTTCGGCGGAAACAAGAACAATAGTTACAGAAAACGGATATATAAAATCAAGATATCTCGATGATAAAGCCGCTGTTGCAATAGTAATGGGAATATGCAGATACATAAAAGAAAACAGTATAATACCTGCATATACAACACATTTTTATATAAGCAATTATGAAGAAGTCGGACACGGAGTTTCCGTAATAACAGATCAGACAGATGAATTTATTGCCATAGATATAGGAACTGTGGGAAAAGGACAGAATTCAACGGAATTTGCCGTTTCTATAGCGTCAAGGGATGCATTCGGTCCGTATGATTTCAGATTCAGAAAAAAACTCACCGATATATGTCAGAAAAATAATATAGATTACAGGGTAGACATGTACAACAGATACGGTTCTGATGCAAGTAAAGTTGCACAGACAGGTAAAGACGTTAACTATGCACTTGTCGGTCCCGGTGTCGATGCAACCCATCACTATGAAAGAACTCATATAAAATCACTTGAAAATACTGCAAAACTTCTTATAAAATACATAGAAGGATAAAAATAAATCTCTCCGGAGATTTATTTTTTTAATTAATATATTTTTATTCGGATTTATTCTTTAAAAAAATTATATAATATATTTATAAGTTAGGGGGGATAAAAATGGACTTAAAAAAATTTATGAAAGAAACACCTGTTGTTGATATGCATTTTGATTTGTTAATGGATTTAAGTGCAAAAAAACTCAGAGGAGAAACAGATATAATAAAAAATCACCATATAAGTAATTTCAGAAAAGGGAATATAAATATAATAATAGCGGCAGTTTTTCTTGAAGATATGTATATTCCGGATAAAGCGCTGCACGAAGCACTTGATCAGATAGCCTATTTCATGGAAGAACTCGGAAAAAATGATGAAATACATCTTTGCCTTAGTTATGAAGATATTGACTATTGTTTAAAAAATAAAAAAACAGGAATATTTATTTCTCTTGAAGGTGCAGAACCTATAATGAATGATATATATCTTCTTGATATATTTTATCAGCTCGGTACAAGATTTCTCGGAATTACCTGGAGCAGAAGAAATTATGCCGGAGACGGATGTAAATTCGGAATATCAGATAAAAATTACGGAGGAGGTCTTACAGAGTTCGGAATAGAACTTATTAAAAAATGCGAAAAAACAGGAATAATACCTGATGTAAGTCATCTTAACGACAAAGGTCTTAAAGATGTATTAAAATATACTGCAAAGCCTTTTATTGCTTCGCATTCCAATTCAAGAAAATTAATAGATATATCAAGAAATCTTTCTGATAAACAAATAGAAAAAATTGCCAAACGCGGCGGAATAATAGGAGTAAACGGATATAACAGATTTTACTGTCCGGAAAATAAACCGGATATGGACTATTTTGCCGCAAATATAAAAAATATAATTGAAGCCGGAGGAGAAGACTGTATAGGAATAGGTCTTGATATAATGGATCATCTCGGGGAAAATGAAAATCAGTCAGGAATTATAAAAAATCACTCCGAAATGGGTGCTGTTGCTGAAGGACTTTTTGAAAGAGGCTTTAAAGAAGAACAGATAAAGAAAATATTAGGAGGGAATTTCCTTTCGTTTTATAAAAAAGCATTATAAAAGTGATATAATATTAATGTTGTGTTACTTATTTTATAAACGGAGGTGAAGTATGAAGAAATATGCAGTACTGGGGAGTATTTTTATATTATTACTTGTATTTATGTTTTCATGCCTTCCGGGAGAAAACAGCTTAAAACCGGAAGATGTAATAACTGATTTTTTTTCTAAAATCAATTCATCAGAAACATCAACAAAAACTGTAACTGATAACTATTTTTATTATCTTGATTTAAATTCCGAACAAAAAGAATATGTAAAATTTGAACTCTGCTTTACACCTAATTTTAATTCGGAAACTCAGAAATACAGGGAAAATGCATTTACAAATATTAATATCAGTTCGCCTCAGACAGAAACATATTCAGGAACTCTGACCTTTATAAAAAACTATGCGACAATGACATTAACATGTGATTATACGCCTGAAGGAACAACACTTTCACAACATATAAATACTCAGGTTTCTGTACTTAATATAGGAGAAAACTGGTATATTTCAGCATTTTATATGCAGAATGATACGAATAACGGTCAGATAATATGGGCATATCCGAATAAAACAGGAACTGAACCTGTAAACATGGATTATCCTGTATGGAATTTCTGGAATTTACTGCTCGGATTAGGAAATATTTAAATAAGATAAAAAATATCGGGTATACACGATGTTTTTCAGAATGTTTACATAAAAAGGCAGATAATACCCTTGACAGAGAGTGTACTTCAAAAAGTATAATAAAAATGTAATGCATAAATAAAAAACGCATTCTGGGAGGGATTTTATGCTGAAAAAAAGATATAAATCTTATTACACAGGATTCGACGTTATAGACACAGATCTGAAATACATTTATCTTGAAAATATAAGAAGAATATAAATAACCGGGAAACCGGTTATTTTTTTATTTATACATAAAATGTAAAAAAATAAAATGTATTATTTTTATGATATTATTATAATGTTATTAAAGTATAAAGGGGGATAAAATTGGAAAATTTTATAAAATATATTACAAGAAATTATGAAATAATTATAAAAGAATTACTTAATCATCTTTCAATAATAGGAATCGCACTTCCTTTTGCAGTTATTATAGGTGTTTCAGTCGGAATAATAATAGCCGGGAAACCTAAAATATCTAAAATTATCATTTACATATCCGGTATGTTTATGACAATACCTTCACCGGCTCTGTTCGGAATAATGATAATTCTTCTTGCTCCGTTTAATGCAGGTCTCGGAAAACCTCCTGCAGTAATTGCCCTTATAATATATTCACTTCTTCCGATGATAAGAAATACGGTAAATGCAGTTAACAGTCTTGATCATAATATAATAGAAGCAGCTGAGGGAATGGGAATGAAAAATTATCAGATACTTATAAAAATAAGAATACCTCTTGCATTACCTCTCATAATGTCAGGTATAAGAAGTTCTGTTGTTATGGGTGTCGGTGTTGCGACAATAGGCTATTATATTGCAGCCGGAGGACTCGGGTATTTTATATTTGCAGGTCTTTCAAGAAGCAGGTTTGAAATGATACTTACAGGAGTTATTCTGACAGCAGCACTCGGGATTTTCCTTAATTATTTTATTTTAAAACTTGAGGACATAATTACACCAAAAGGTTTAAAAATATCAGGGGAGTGATTTTATGCCTATAAAATTAAAGAATCTTACAAAAAAATTCGGAGATTATACTGCTGTAAATAATATTACACTCAGTATAGAAGATTCGGAAATAACAGTTCTTATAGGACCTTCAGGCTGCGGGAAAACCACCACATTAAAAATGATAAACGGATTAATAAAAAGAACCGAAGGAAATATATTTTTTAATGAAATATCTATAGATAAAATAAATCCTATAGATTTAAGGAGAAGAATAGGCTATGTAATTCAGGAAATAGGACTTTTTCCCCATATGAATGTATATCAGAATATAGCTGTTGTTCCTAAACTTCTCGGATGGAAGGAAAATAAAATAAAAAACAGAATAAATGAACTTTTGGAACTTGTTAACCTTAATCCGGAAGAAAATATTTTTAAGTATCCGAAACAGCTTTCAGGCGGTCAGAAACAGAGAGTAGGTGTTGCAAGAGCTCTTGCCGCTGATCCGGAAATACTTCTTATGGACGAACCTTTCGGAGCAATAGACCCTATTAACAGGGAAAAGCTTCAGGATGCTTTATAGACATACAGGAAAAAATAAAAAAAACAATAGTTTTTGTAACTCATGACATAAGAGAAGCTATAAAACTCGGAGACAGTATTTCTGTTTTTAATACGGGAAAAATAGAACAGTCCGGGAAAACTTTCGAAATAATAAAAAAACCGAAAAATAAATTTGTCAGTAATCTTATAGGAAATCATGCGGAAATTAATACACTTGAATTCAGAAAAGCTGAAAATAGTATTGATAAAGATTTTTCAGCTGTAAAAATTAATGCCTCTGACACAAATTTATTAAAAGAACAAAAAAACAGTTATGTAATTTTTCTTGATGACAATAATAATTTTTTAGGAATTCTTTCAAAAGAAAAAATATCTCAGTTGTCAACGGAAAATTATTTAAATAATCTTAAAACCTATTTTATAACACCTGATTCAACACTTCTTGATGCAGCCGGAATAATGCTTTCAAAAGGTATAAATACAGTTCCTGTAATTTCGGCTGAAAAAAAAGTTCTGGGTGTAATAAAATATGAAACAATATTTCAGGAGGAATAAAATGAATATTTTTACATATTTGCTTGAAAATCCGGATTATATTCTAGAAAAAACATTTCAGCATATATATATATTTCTTATATCCTGGAGTTTTGCGGTAATTACCGGAATTTTTTCCGGGATTTTTATAACACGCGAAAAAAATAAAAAAATAGGCAGAATTATACTTGTAATAATAGGTATAACACAGTCAGTACCGAGTATAGCAGTCATAGCTTTATTTTTTCTTTTTATGGGTATAGGTTTTATAACAGCAGCATTTGCACTTTTTCTTTACAGCCTTGTTCCTATAGTTTTTAATACAGCATCAGGGCTTATAAGTGTTGACGGTAATGTAAAAGAAGCTGCACTCGGAATGGGAATGACAAAAAAAGATATACTGTTCAAAATAGAAATTCCGATGGCAATGCCTTCTGTATTTTCAGGAATAAGAAATTCCGCCGTAATAAATATAGCAACTGCAACAGTTGCTGCCACTATAGGTGCCGGAGGTCTCGGAGTAATAATATTTACAGGACTTTCACATTTTAATGCATCTATGATATTTGCCGGTGCTGTTCCTGTTTCTTTTCTTGCATTATCTATAGATTTAATACTCGGTTTTCTTGAAAAAAAGTTTACATCGGAAGGATTAAAAATTTCAGAGGAGGGGTAAAATGAAAAAATTACTTTTTTTAATTGTTTTAATAATTACGGGAATAAGTATTTTTTCGGCACCTTTAATATCAGTAGGAGCTAAAATGTTTACCGAAGGACTTGTAATAGGAAATATGATATCACAGCTTCTTCAGGAAAACGGATTCAAAGTTAAAGAAGAATTCGGTTTAACTTCTTTTCCTCTAAGAGCTGCAATAGAAAACGGTCAGGTTGATATATATTCTGATTATACCGGAACTGTTTGGGCAGCTTACTTTCAGAATAAAGAAAGAATATATGATCCTTATGAACTTTTTAACAGAGTTGCTGCGGAAGATTATAATAAAAATAAGATAGTATGGATAAATTTTATACCGTTTAATGATACATACGGTATGGCAGTTAAAAGATCGTTTGCGGAAAAAAACGGTATAAAATCACTTTCTGATCTTAAAAATTTTATAGAAAAAGGAAATAAAGTAATTTTCGGAGTTAATCCCGAGTTTTATGAAAGAAATGACGGATTCTTCAGTATGACTGAAAATTATGAGATGAATGTGGAAAGGAAAGATGTAAAAACTATGGAAGCGGGACTGACATATGAAGCCCTTAATTCCGGAAAAATAGATGTTGCAATGGTATATTCAACAGATGCAAAACTTCTTAAATATGATCTTACAGTTCTTCGTGATGACAGAAATTTTTTCCCTTTTTATAATCCTGCTGTTTTAATAAGAAAAGAAATTATAGATAAATACCCAGAAATAGAGGAAATTTTAAGACCGCTTACAGTATATCTTACAGAAAACATTATAATAAGACTCAATTATCTTGTCGATGTTGAAGGGTATGAACCTGAAATAGCTGCAAAAAGATATCTTGAAGGACTTGGACTGATAAATTAAAAACCGGCTCTCAGAGCCGGTTTCTTTTAATAAAGGGGATATAAGGGGAAATTCATTAATTATTTTAATATATTTATATTAATAGAATATTTTTAAATATTAAAATTGAAAAAAGGAATATTTAACATTTTCACAAAATTGTTAACGACTAAAAAATTCTTTTAAAAACAAAAAAACAGTTAACCGTTACCTAACAGCTAAAAAACCTTATTATGATAAAATAAATAATAATATCGATAAATTCCGGGAGGTAACATGGACAGAAAAAATTTATTTACAAACAAATTTATGGTCATTTTTTTTACAATGATAGCATCTTTTTTGTGGGGGTCAGCTTTTCCTGTTCTGAAAATAAGTTATCAGGAACTCGGACTCGGACCCGATGATGTATGGGAAAAAGTTTTTTTTGCCGGAATAAGATTTTTTCTGGCAGCAGTTATTGTTCTAATAAGTTTTATGCTGAAAAAATACAAACCGGGACTTAGTAAAAATAATTATAAATCTCTTTTTATTTTAGGCATAATGCAGACATCGCTGCAGTATTTCTTTTTTTATAACGGTCTTGCAAATACAAGCGGTATAAGTGCGGCAATATTATCATCAGGAGGATCTTTTTTTGTTGTAATACTTTCGCACTTTGTGTATCATGATGATAAAATAGACATAGGTAAAACTATAGGTCTTTTAACAGGATTTGCCGGAATTGTTCTTGTGAATTTCGGAAGCGGATTTTCTCTTAATTTTACATTTAAAGGAGAGGGATATTTAATATTATCCGCACTAATTTCGGCAATAGCTACGATTTATGCAAAAAAAATATCAGGTAAAATTAATCCGGTTGCCGTATCTGCATTTCAGATGCTTTTCGGGTCTTTAATGCTTTTAACATCAGGATTTATTTTTTCCGGATTTAATTTACTAAGGTTTACTTTAACCGCATTTTTTCTTTTGATTTATTCATCATTTCTCTCAGCAACTGCTTTTGCAATATGGTATACACTTCTGAAATATAATAAAGCCGGCGAAATAAGTATTTACAGGTTTATGATACCTATATTCGGATCATTTCTTTCGGCAGTTCTGATTCCGGGAGAAAAAATAACACTTATGTCACTTATAGCATTAGCTTTGGTTGCCGGCGGAATATGGTTTGTAAACAGCCGAAAGGAATAATATTATGTTAAGCATAATGTGCGCTTCTGATGTTGAAAAAAATATAAGAAATGACAGAAAAAGAAATGTAGATATTCTTGTAGGATGCGGAGATCTTTCACCCGGATATATGGACTATCTTATGAGTGAATTCAGACCTTCCGTTGGTGTTCTTATTCACGGAAATCATGATGAAAAATATTACAGGCCTTACTATTCCGAAAGGAATCTTAAATTTTCCAATATATATAAAGGATTTATAATAATAAACAACGGAGTTATTAACCTGAAAAATTTTCTCGGTAAAGATTTTTTTATTGCAGGATTTTCAGGAGCAATGTCATACGGGGATAAACCTTTTCATTTTTCGGAAAAAGAAGTAAAACATTTTTATAAAAAACTCAGTAAAATTAAATATATGAATAAAAAATTCGATATGATAGTTTCACATCATCCGCCTTATATAGAAAACACACTGCCTGATTCCGATGAATATCATAAGCCTTCTAAAGAACTGGGAAAAATATACAGATCTTTTTTCCCTCCTGTATGGCTTTACGGACATTTACAAAGGAATTATAAAAAATCTGATTTTGATTTTGAAATACATAAAAACGGGGAAAAATCTTATATGATAAATTCAATACCTTATAAATTTATGGAATATGATGAAGAAAACAAAAAAATTTTAAATGTAACTGAAAGTTACGGCATTAAATTCACAAAAACTGATATAAGTTTACTGTGAGGAGGGTTTAATGTGTATATAATGGATAGAAACAGCAGTCTCAAAGAATATGAAAAAGCTATGAGAATAGGAAAAAGAGATTTTTCCGCTAACATATATTCCGGTAATCAGGGATACCTCATGTCATTTGAGACAATGCTTGAAAATGTTGAGATAATAGGTGAAAAAAATATAGGATTAATAGATATACCCACCAAAAAAATAGCAGGAACATATTATCAGTCGAGAGCTTTATCTTTTTCGAAAAATTATTATCCGCTGCTTGATTCCAAAACCGAGTTTGCAAATAAGTGGTGCAGTTTACTTGAAGCACAGTATTCTGAAGGAATAAGGGATCCTATAGAAGTATATGAATATCTTAACTGGTATTATGTTGTAGAAGGTAATAAAAGAGCAAGCGTTATGAAATTTCTGAATGCTTTTTCTGTAAAAGGAACAGTAAAAAGAATAATACCGGAATGGGATGAATTTGATAACGAAATACGTATATATTATGAGTTTATGGATTTTTTTGCAAATACAGGCATAAACACTATATGGTTTACAAAAGAAAACAGTTTTGACAGACTTTATACATATATAAAAAACTACAGACCTACGCTTAAGACAATAACGGATAAAAATACGGATTTTTCGAATTCAATTTATGAAAAATTCAGGAAATACTATCATGCTCTCGGAGGAAAAAAACTTGAAACACTAACAACGGGAGATGCATTTCTTAAATTTCTGGACAGATACGGAATTTTGGAAAATTCTGACGAACGTGATTACAAATTAAAGGTAAAAGAGACAATAAATGAATGCAGTGAGGAAATACAGAAAGATCAGAGTTCCGGATTCTGGAATATACCGGCTCTTATAGGAAGGGATAAAAAAGTAAAAGTTGCTTTTGTATACAATACAGCTATTAAAGA
>Ga0116162_10003154_pt1 | contig 10009 bp, 7 predicted proteins | sample AD_UKC105_MetaG_FD_89875 | JGI IMG/M metagenome (GOLD analysis project Ga0116162, IMG submission 89875) | Active sludge microbial communities of municipal wastewater-treating anaerobic digesters from Hong Kong - AD_UKC105_MetaG | ecosystem: Engineered > Bioreactor > Anaerobic > Digestate... | reverse complement strand
TCTCCGCAAGCGCAACATATAATGCGGGACCGCCTGCCTCTGTTACTATTACCTGGGATGAATCAGATATGACAAGTGATTTTGCAGGCTATGAAATATATAGAACAAAATATCCCAATGATGAATATTCGGAATATGAACTCGTTGCAAACAGATATGATGCGGGGCATGCTCTAGACAATGGAGCAACCAATTCCTTTACAGATAATTTTTCTCTTTATCCACTAAACGGTAGTGGTACATACTTCTACAGGATTGGTGTAATATACTGGGATGAAGCACCGGAAGACAGAACTAATGAAAACGGTTATAGTCCTGAATATCCCAACGCAGGCTGGGATGGAGAAACAAATTATAACGCAAATACAAACCTTGAATCCATCAGCGGTTACGCCAGGGTGGTTATCCCCTGATGTCCTAACCACTAAAGATATTATCCTGATTCCCCCGTCTCCCTTTTCATTTCTTCAGAGGGGAGAAGGGGGCTGGGGGGTTGAGGGCATACAGCCTGCGACAAATCCCTACTTATCACTTATACGTGAGAAATCTATCAGTCCTTTAAAGTTTGACAGAATGTTTTCAAGCATGAAGAGCCTGTTGTCCCGCAGTTCTGTTCTTTTATCCATGACCAGGACTTTATCGAAGAAGCTGTCAATGACCGGCTTCGCCCCTGTAATTAGCTGGAAAAGTTCTATATATCTGCTTTCAGAGATAAATTTACCGATCTCTGCGGCCTTGCCATGGAAAAAGCTGTACAGCTCCTTCTCCTCCTTCTCCTCAAGGAGCCCTTCGCTGAATTTAAGGCTGTAGGCGTTGTTCTCCTTTCTGAAGCCGTTGACAATATTGTTCATGCGCTTAAACCCCAGGAGCAGCTCCGAAAACTTCTCGTCCTGCCTGAAACTGTTCAGGGCCTTTGCGCGCCTGTAAAGCTCAAGATAGTCGGAAACACCGGGTATCATGCACGCGTCTATTTCATCATACCTGAACCCTTCGTCAGTAAGAATCGTCTTTGCCCTGACATTTATAAACTCAAGTATTTTATCAGTAAGCTCATCTCCGTTTTTATAGTTACTGGCCGCATTGGCCAGCACCCTCCCCATGCCCAGGTTAAGGCTGTTTCGTACAATAAGTTCAACAACCGCGTTGGCCTGGCGCCTCAATGCATAGGGGTCCTGTGAACCCTTTGGTATGTTCCCCACGGAAAATGAACCGAATATGTTATCAATCTTTTCAGACATGGAGGCCACTACAGAAACAATACCTGATGGAACAGTGTCTCCGCTGAACCTGGGCATATACTGCTCATTGATCGCTTCGGCAACCTCTTTATCCTCTCCGTCATTAAGTGCGTAGATAGTACCCATCTTACCCTGGAGCGAGGCAAACTCATAGACCATGGCTGTGTCAAGGTCCGCCTTGGATAGATGAACCGCGCGTTCAATTTTACTCACTGTTTCTTCATCCAGTTTCAGCTCTGCACTGACCGCAAGAGCCACGGCTTTCATCCTTTCTACCTTGTCATATATGGAACCAAGCTCTTTGTGAAAGAGCACGTTCTTCAGCGAGTCGACCCTCTCGGCCAGTTTAAGTTTTGAATCCTCCCTGTAGAAGAAGCCCGCGTCATTGAACCTTGCTGAAATGACCTTCACGTTGCCCTTTATAATGTAATCAGTAACGGGATTGTTGGATACGGCAAGAAAGCTGTTCATCAGTTTTCCGGAGGCGTCAATAATTGCAAAATTTTTCTGGTGCTCCCTCATCTCAGTAATGAGTACAATGCCCGGAATTTTCAGGAAATCGAGGTTAAACTGACATATAGCTATATATGGCTGCTCAACAAGATATGTCACTGTATCAAGAAGGTCCTCATCCTCGTGGAGCCTGCCCCCTGCCTTTGCAGCAGCTTCAGAAAGGGCTTTGCGGATAATCTCCCTCCGTTTGGTCTGGTCCAGGATAACGCCGTTATCATCCAGAATTTTTTCGTAGGATGCTATGCTGTTAATTTCAATCATCCTGTTATACTGAATAAAATGTCCCCGCGTAATGTTGCCGGACTTTATACCTTCAATTTCAAAGGGGACCACCTCGTCGTTAAACATCAGGACAAAGTAGTTAATAGGCCTGGGAAAAGTGACCTTTTTATCACTCCACTTCATCCTTTTTGGAAAGGGAACAGTGCTTACAGCTTCCCTGAGTATCTGCGGTATAATCTCTTCGGTTTTTCCCGCGGAAAGCTCCTTGCAGGCATAAATATATCGCCCCTTTTCAGTATCCTTTACTGTAATATCCCCGGGCTCCAGGCTGTTGCCTTTTAGAAAACCCTGCAGGGCCTTTGTGGGGTTGCCATCGCTGTCATAGGCTGCCTGTGCTGAGGGGCCTTTAAGTTCAACAGTTTCACTTTTCTGTACCGGAGCAAGTCCTGATATAAGGATTGAAAATCTTCTTGGTGTCGCGTATACCTCAATTTCATTATATTCAATTCTTTCCTGTTCCAGCTTTTCAGAAAAAATATTCTTAAGGGAATCAACCGCCGGCGGAATATAGCCCGCAGGGATCTCCTCTGTACCTATCTCGCATAAAAAATTGGCGTTGGAAAGCATATATGTTACTCCGGGATTTTAATAATAAGTCAGAAACGTCATATTTCAGAAATCAGACATTAAGTGACGTATACAGGAGGAGCAGTTTGAGTCAATAAATTTTTAGATGGCAGTGATCGGGGATAAACAATGTGAAAGTGAATTATTTTTTCAGGTATTTCCGTGGATTTGTGTGGCTCCCCTGCTTGATAAGTTCAAAATGCAGGTGGGCTCCAGTGGACCTTCCTGTATTACCGCTCTTTGCTATGACCTGGCCCTGTTTTACATACTGGCCCTCATTAACATATATCCGTGAAAGGTGACCGTAAAGGCTTTTCCATCCCCCGGGGTGGGCAATGATCACAGCGTAACCATATCCGCCCATCCATCCGGCAAAAGTGATCTTGCCGTACTTGGTGGCTTTTACGCTTTGATACCGTGCTGCAATATCGATCCCCTTATGAAATTCCCTGTAGTTTCTGTTAAAAGGGTTCTTCCTCCACCCGAAACCGCAGGTTATGTGTCTGCTTGAAACCGGCCACATGTAGCCGTCAAAAATATTCTGGGGTTTCGCGTCTGGAATAAAAACCAGTTCTCCAACCGGAACAAAATCTGAATTTCTGAAGCTGTTTTCGGAAAGTATCTTCTCAATTGGTATGTGGTATTTTTTTGCAAGGCCGGCCAGGCTGTTCCCCTCTTTCATGTTATAAAGAATGCCGTCCTTATTGGGTATGCGTAATACAGTACCGACAGGCAGATAGTCATAAGAGGTAAGGCTGTTGCTTCCGCATATAGTATCAGGAGAAACCCCGAACTCCCGGGCAACCTGGTTAATACTGTCTCCGTTTTTTACCTTATATGTCCTGATTTTAAGTGTTACGTTTTCCGCAGGCATGGAAAAGTCGGTTTTATCTGAAAGGAGAAGGTCATTTTTAAGTTTTTCGTCATCCTCAATGCTCTTGACATCTCCGTCAGTCAGGGTCTTTTCATTCTCTTCGCTCTCATCCAGCTCCTGATGATAAACTCCTGAATCAATGTTGAATGCGCTGTCAGCTGTAGCTTCGTCTGATGGTATAACAGTAACTATTATTGATGTGGTAAGTATAAATCCGGCGAACATTGCCAGGGCTTTGGAATATTTAAAAATATCCTTCTTATAAATATTCTTGATATAAGTCCCTTTTTTACCAATGTATACGAAAACAACATCATGGGTAAAGATGTTAATGGTAATCTTTCCAAACTTATATGTATTAAATCCCTGCTTAAACATCCCTTCAGTATCGCTTATTCAATTACTCTATATTATATTTTCGGCTCTTTTTTCTGAATAAACATTATTTTTTGTCAGGAGCCTTCGCAGCTGCTGAGCCGCCGTATGATTCTTCAATAAACTTTTTACAGTCACGCTTTGCCCCGCCTGTAATGATTATCTGCCCCTGTGCCACAACGCCCCGCTGTATTGAAATTGCAGGAGCATTAATATCGCCAAGCACCTTTGCAGTCTCAAGAAGACGGACCTCCTGCTCTGCGTAAATATTACCAATGACCGTCCCGGCTATAACCACAGATTTAGCGTATATATCGGTTTTGACTTTTCCGCGTTCGCCGACTACAAGCTCCTCGTCGGTCTTTATTTCACCTTCAAATTTGCCATCGATCTTCAGTGAACCGCTGATATAAAATTTACCTTCAAAGGTAGAACCCTCTCCAATTGTGCTGTTCATTCCTTCTGTTTTTGGTGCCATAATTCACTCCGTTAATAGTTCACTTAATTCATTTTATGTCCCACCCGCAAGGGCTGAAAGAATTTATTTATTATCCCGGGACATCAGATCAAAATAAAAATAAAAAAACAATCTGTCCACAATTATTATGTGTTGTTTATAAAAACTTCGTTTTTATAAACAGGGGATCTGCACTCAGTTTTATCTTCCAGTTAAAAAATCTCCTTTAAGGGGACTTCCACAGTCGTTTATCACCGCGCAGGCGGACAAGGGAATGACTGAATTATACTAATGCATTCGTTAAGTGCTACAACGTATTATAATACAAGGTCCAGGCTGTCTGTTTTCTGGTTCTTCAGCTTTCCTACCGAAATAAGTGAAAACTTTTTATCCCTGAGAATTCTTTCTGCAACACGCATGTAATCATCCATAGTAATTGAATCTATGATTTTTACAATATCACTGAATTCAAAATACCTTCCGTATGTCATTTCATTCCTGGCAAGCTGGCTCATCCTGACCTCGTTGCTCTCCAGGCTCAGAGCCAGGTTCCCTTTCATGTATGTCCTGGTATCATCAAGCTCCTGCAGGCTTATGCCTTCATTAAGCATGGAACGGCATTCCTTCATAATCAATTCAATGGTATAATTGAATTTCTTTGGAAGGGTTGCGCAGTATACGCCGAATACGCCGCAGTCAGCGTAAGACGAATGAAATGAATATATGGAATAGCTTATTCCCTCCTTCTCTCTTATGTTCTGAAAAAGGCGGGATGACATGCTGCCTCCAAGGATCGTGCTTAAAACATAAAGGCCCCACCTGTCATCGTCACCGCGCCGGATACCCTCCACACCAAGGCAGAAATGGACCTGCTCAAGGTCCCTCTCCATGTGCTGGGAATAGACCCTTTCAGGCGGATTAAGCTGTGCAGGCGCAGGTTTCAGAATGCCCGGTTTTTTTCTGCCGAAGTATTTTTCTATAAGGTCTTTTGCCATAACATCATTGAAAGAGCCCGCTATTACCAGTATCGCATTTTCATCAAGATAGTGCTGGTTACAGAAGCCCGTGAGGGACTCTCTTGAAGTTTTCTCTATCCCTTCAACAGTCCCAAGTATCGAATGACTCAGGGGATGGCCGGAGAGCATCTTCTCCATAAAGAGGTCATGGATATACTCATCGGGCGTATCTTCATACATCCTGATCTCTTCAATGATAACATTCTTCTCTTTTTCAAGCTCGGCCTTGTCGAAGAGAGAATCATGGTACATGTCAGAAAGAATGTCAAGGGCAAGCTCAAGATAATCGGACACAACATTGATGTAATAGCAGGTATACTCTCTGTTAGTCGCCGCGTTATGCTGCCCGCCCACGCGGTCAATGCTCCGTGCAATCTCCCTGGCGGAATATTTTCCTGTCCCCTTAAAAAGCATATGCTCAACAAAGTGAGCATATCCATACTGGTCCGGGCCTTCGTCCCTTGACCCTTTTTTTATCCAGAGGCCGACCGATACCGATACGACCCCTGTTACAGGCTCAAGAAGGACGGTCAGGCCGTTCTCCTGTTTATACTTTATTACCATTTATCTACTCTTCCAGGGCTTCCTTTCTGCTCAGGTCAATTCTTCCCTGACGGTCAATTTTAATGACCTTTACTTTCATTGTGTCGCCCACGTTACATATGTCAGTCACCTGTTTGACCCTGCTGGTGTCAAGATTGGATATGTGAACAAGGCCCTCTTTTCCAGGTACAATTTCCACGAAGGCCCCGAACTCCATGACCCTCTTCACTGTACCTGTATATATGGTGCCGATTTCAACGTCCTCAGATATGCCGAGTATTGTCCTTTCAGCCCTTTCGATAGAATCGAGCTTAACCGCTGAAATGATTACAGTTCCGTCATCATCAATGTTGATCTCAGCGCCTGTCTCCTCGACGATTTTCTTTATCATCTTGCCTCCGGGCCCGATAATCTCCCCGATCTTGTCTGTCTTGACCTTGATGATCTTTATCTTGGGCGCGTAGACAGAAACGGCAGGCTCCGGTTTTGATGTGCATGCATTCATGGTCTGGAGAATATGCAGCCTGCCCTCTTTTGCCTGGTCAAGTGCGATCTTCATTATCTCCGGTGTAATGCCTTCAATCTTAATGTCCAGCTGGAAAGCAGTAATTCCCGTTTCTGTTCCCGCGACCTTGAAGTCCATGTCCCCGAGGTGGTCCTCCAGTCCCTGGATGTCGCTTATTACAGCCCACTTCTCCCCTTCCATTATAAGTCCCATGGCAATCCCGGCAACCGCTGCCTTAATCGGAACTCCGGCGTTAAAAAGGGCGAGTGAACCAGAACATACGCTCGCCATTGAAGACGATCCGTTCGATTCAAGAATTTCCGACACCTGCCTGATTGTGTAGGGGAAGGATGCCTGGTCAGGAACAACATATTCAAGCGCCCTCTCCGCGAGCATGCCGTGGCCGATCTCCCTTCTTCCCGGGCTCCCTGTACGTCCTGTCTCTCCGACTGAAAATGGAGGGAAGTTATAATGAAGCATGAACCTTTTTGAGGTGTTACCCTCAAGGGTGTCCATTTTCTGCACCTCTGCCAGGGTGCCAAGGGTCGTTACGCCAAGGCTCTGTGTTTCACCCCTTGTAAAGGCTGCAGATCCGTGTGCCCTGGGAAGGACGCCGGTTTTTATGTCTATGGGCCTGATGTCCTTAAGGCTCCGCCCGTCAGCCCTCATCCCTTCATCAAGTATGCGGTTACGCATGATTTCACCGTCAAGGGCGTCTATGAGTCCGCCTATCTGGCCTGCTGTATCTGGAAACTGCTCCCTGAGTTCATCCTTGACACGGGCAACAATTTCATCTCTCGCTACTTCGCGTGGCAGCTTTGTGAGAATGCTTTTAAGGTTAACAAGATCATTATAGCATTTCTCCCTGACCGCTGCTTTAAGCTCAAGGTCCGGCAGATAGGGTTTATACGTAAACTCCTCTTTGCTGATTGCCTTTTTGAGCTCCTCCTGCTTTTCGCATATCTTCACGATGTTTTCATGGGCGAATACTACGGCGGCAAGCATGTCCTCTTCTGTTACGTTCTTCGAACAGCCCTCAATCATTGTTACCGCTTTTTTTGTACCAGCCACCACAAGGTCAATGTCGCTTTTTGTCATCTCCTGGAATGTCGGATTGACAACGAGCTGTCCATCCACACGGCCTACCCTGACCGCTCCAACAGGGCCATGGAAGGGCATTCCTGAAATAATCAGCGCAGCTGAAGCCGCGTTTATGGCAAGTACATCCTGCGGGTTTACCCCGTCAGCGGAAATAACGTATATAATTACCTGGACCTCGTTCACGAAGTCATCAGGGAAAAGAGGCCTTAAGGGCCTGTCTGTAAGCCTTGCCACAAGGATCTCCCTGTCGCTGGGCCTTGCCTCTCTTTTGATGTAACCGCCCGGGATTTTACCGGCAGCGTAAGTCTTCTCCCTGTAATCCACCGTAAGGGGAAAGAAGTCCTGCCCCTCTTTTACGTCCCTGGAAGCGACCGCTGAAGCGAAAACCATTACATCACCATATGATGCAATTACCGCACCGTCCGCCTGCTTGGCGTAATACCCTGTATTGAAATTAAGCTTCTCTTTTCCAACCTGTATACTGTAATCAACTGTCATTAAAAAACCTCTCCAAATTCTTTTTTAGATGCCGGACTCTATCCCCGGCATCTTCTGCCATTTTACATCAACTATCTTCTCAGGCCGAGATCCTTAATCAGTGATCTGTATTTCTCAAGGTCTTTTTTCTTGAGATAGTCAAGAAGCCTTCTCCTCTGACCTACCAGCTTCAGCAGACCCCTCCTTGAATGGTGGTCTTTCTGATGAACCTTAAAGTGTTCTGTAAGCAGATTTATCCTGTCAGTAAGAAGGGCTATCTGCACCTCCGGCGAACCTGTATCGCCTTCATGTCTTTTGAATTTTCCGATTATTTCCGCCTTAGCCGTCATATCGTTTATCTCCTTAATAATTTCTTTCTCATATCTGATTATTGCAGCTTAAATTCGTTAACTGCATTAAAAACCGAGTGATAGTTTATCTGCCATGTTTCTGTTTCGATCTCCGCTATTGCGATTATCTCATCATGGCTGTCAAAGATAACGTAAGGATATTTGTCCCTGTTATCCATTGTTAAGACCTCCTCCCTGTGGAAGAAGGCACCGTTGAACGCCCTGGACGCGCCTGATTCATTCAGCACAACCCTTCCAAAATCAGCAAGCGCAGAGGCCGGGTCAATTGCAAAGAAGGCCTCCAGGTTCCCGGCTGCGAATTCCGCAACATCATCAGGCCTGGCCGCATGATCTATGCTGAACCTTCCGGATTCAACCCTTCTGAGAGCAGAGAGACAGGCGCCTGTGCCGAGCTTTTCCCCGAGGTCACGGGCTATTGACCGTATGTAAGTGCCCTTTGAACAGGCAATGTCAAAGTCCACTTTGCCCTGTCCCAGGTCCATCCCGGTAATATCCGCCCTGTAGACCCGGATATTCCTCCCCTCAAGCACAACCTTCTCACCCCTGCGGGCTCTGTCTGACGCCCTTTCGCCCCCGATCTTAAGAGATGAGTACTCCGGTGGTATCTGTACTGATCTGCCCATGAATTCAGCCATGGCAGCGCGCACCCTCTCTTCATCAATGCCTTCAAGCCCGGAGTGTGAAACGACTTCGCCGGTAATATCGCAGGTATCAGTGGCCATACCAAGCTTTATACTGCCGGTGTAACGTTTATCACTTTCGAGGAAATACCTCGTAAGCTTTGTGGCCTGCCCCGTGCATACAACAAGAAGGCCCGAAGCGAATTTATCCAGAGTCCCGGAGTGACCTATCTTTCTTATGCGGCCGGCCCTCTTTACCCTTGAAATAGTATCAAAGGAAGTTATGCCCGCCGGTTTGTCCAGAAGAAGCACGGCGTTATCAAGACCTGATATCTTCAAAAGACTTTCAGTCTATTCTCCGCTGTTATCGCCGGAATCGTGATCATCCTTCCGGTCCTTAACCCCGGGGAGGTTGTCAATCATATTCACCATGTCCACAGCCTCTTCCACTGTCTTATCAAGGTAAAAATAAACCCTGGGCGTGTTCCTTATCTTCAGCTCTTTACCAAGCAGCTTCTGCACATAACCGCTTGAAGAACGTATACCCTCCATGCCTTTTCTTACTTCCGTGGAGTCTCCAAGTATGGAGATGCCTATTCTCGCCTCGGCATAATCCTTACTCAGCTCCACTCCTGTTACTGTGACAAAACCGATCCTGGGGTCCTTCAGCTCCCTCATGATGATCTCTGATACGATCCTCCTGATCAGCTCCTCCAGCCTGTCTTTCCTGTACTTCATTAAACCTTTTCTTACGACAGCTTCTTGGCGGTTTCTAATGTCATAGGCTTCGAAGTGGTCGTTTTCCTTGATATCATTGTAACCCGTAAGAGCGAAACCGAACTCCTGTCCCGCCTCTACAAGTGAAACATCATCTTTATATCTCTTAAGAGAACTCAGCGTTCCGTCAAAAACAACAACACCGTCCCTGATGATTCTCATCCTGGACTTGCGCGTTATCTTGCCCGAAAGACAAATTGAACCTGCGATTGTACCAACCTTGGACACCTTGAAGAGCTGCCTGATCTCTCCTGAGCCTGAGACCTTCTGTTCTATCACAGGCGAGAGCATAC
>Ga0116162_10003151_pt1 | contig 10011 bp, 10 predicted proteins | sample AD_UKC105_MetaG_FD_89875 | JGI IMG/M metagenome (GOLD analysis project Ga0116162, IMG submission 89875) | Active sludge microbial communities of municipal wastewater-treating anaerobic digesters from Hong Kong - AD_UKC105_MetaG | ecosystem: Engineered > Bioreactor > Anaerobic > Digestate... | reverse complement strand
GTCCTGATCTCCCCTTCAGCTTCCGGAAAAACGACGTAATCGCCTCTGTAAAGAGTAATGTTCTTTGAGCTGACGTCTTCGTTACTCAGCACTCTGAGACCGTTTACGATCTCTCCCGATATCTCAGCCGCCGCCGCGCTTATCATTCCCGCTATCATCAGAACTGCCAGTAATAATGTTTTCATATGCATGCTCCTTTTTCATTGTTTCTATTTTGCATTATTACTAAATATAACATTTCCTATATTGTTTGTCAAGCGGTAATTACTAGAAAAATGACGCGACATATATCCATATCATAACGCCTACAGAAATGAGCTTTATTCCTGTTCCGAACATGAACCCGATAAAAGTGGCCCAGGCGGATTTGAACGCTTTTTTTGAATCCTTCCTGTCCTTCAGAAGCTCTCCGGCAAAAGCTCCGATGAACGGCCCGAGTATGATCCCGAAAGGCGCGAAGAACATGCCTACAAGAAGTCCCGCCGTCGCGCCGAGAAGTCCGAACTTCGTACCTCCGAACTTTTTCGCGAACAACAGAGGCGCGATGAAATCGAGCGCCGTCACAACTGCCGCGGCGACTCCCGTCCAGATAAGTGTGTTGCCTGATATGACAGAGAATGATGAAAAGTAAGCTATTACGATCCCCAGAAAAGCGATCGGCGGACCAGGTATGACGGGAAGGATGCAGCCCGCGAATCCCGCTATCAGAAATATAGCCCCGAAAGTCGAATATATAATATCAAGAAACATTTTCCTTCCTTATTCTCATTTTATGTTCTTCTTCGCAAAGACGATTACATGTCCGTCGGGATCAAGGCTGTAAGCCACTTCGTCTCCCCAGTCCCTCGGTGAAAGGGGACTGAGTTCTTCGGCTCCGTTTTCGAGCGCGCGTTTGTGATAGGATTCGGGATCGGTTACATGCAGATAGATCTCGGCTCTCGGGATACCTGCGGCTTTATCGGGATCGGGCAGTTTATCTCCGAGAAGCCGTTTTATTCCTGCTGACGGCATCAGACCGAGCACGGTCTCTTCATTCAGTCTGAATTCGGTCATTCCGGGAACATTGAGTTCGGGCTGTATCATCAGAACTTTTTCATAGAAAATTGCGCTTGCTTTCTGATCGGCGACATATAGTATTATGTTTGTTTTCATACTGATAATATTCCTTTCATTCGTTATATCACAAGCTTTTATTTACCGTATTTTAAAAAATTTTGCGGTTATAGAGCAATATAATATCTTTATCAGTAAACTTCTTCATGCGTGCCGATATCTACCGGGATTATTTTATCTTCCTGAATAAAAAATTCTATTGAGATCCTGTATGTGATATTTATAGATACTGAATGAAGATCGCTCAGCTTACCTGTCAGTTTGTGCAGCCTCAATGAAGGGTGATAAGGGTTTAATTCAAGCAGTTCGATAGTCTTTTCATACTGCGTGATAAGATCAGGATGTTTTTTTAGAAACTTCTGTTCTCTTTTAATATACGGACCTGAATAAATAATCTCAATCACGGGTGATCCTCTTTATATGATCTTTGGCAGATTCAATAACATAATCACCCTCCGCAATTGCTTTTCTGGTTTCTTCTAAAGCTGCCAGGAGTTCATATTCGCGAAGTTCATTATATTTTTCGACCGGAATGATCACATATTTATTTTTTCCTCTGACCGTAACTACAGCCTCGCCGTATTGTGCCACTTCTTCAGCTACTATGGAGATGCCTTTCGTTTTCAGGTTATTTGCAGTTATTTTCTTGTATTCATGCATAAACAGTCCTTTTAATAGTATGATTAATAGTACGAATTATAATGCGGTTTGTCAAGCGGAAATATAATAAATATCTTCATTTTCTCATGTAAATCAATCTGTTTTATTATTATATTTCTATCCATGAAAACAACCTTCACCGAAATAGAGGCATCGTCAGTGCTGCGCAATCACGCAAGAGAGTTAGCGATGAGTTGAGGTGCAAATACAGCCTGTTCAATCCCAAAGACTAGCCTGACGCGCCTCCCCTCCAGCCTATTCTGTTCGATTAATAACATTAAAAGATGTTGAAAATTATGTTGCTGTAAAATATATTACATTCAAAAATTTGGAGGTTCAAAAATGAACAGATTTTTTTATGCTGCTTTTCTTACGATTTTAATGCTGAATGCTAAACTTTTATCTCTTGATATAACCGGAGTCTGGGAGATTAGCGGAGATACTATTATCAATGAGAATATTCATGTTTTACCAGGAGGTATTATAAGACCTGCTTACGGGATTGATATAAAGTTGACAGTGAATGGGGGCATATTTAACGAAGGTGATTTGAATGATAATCTATCCTATGATAATGGTGCAGGATACATGGATATTGATGTTACAGAAGATATTGCAAATTCAGGCGATATCAGCAACAGAAGTATTAAGTTAATCGGAAACTTACCTCAGAGTATTTTTACGACTTCCACTACTCCGGTCAGAACTGATACTCTGAGAATCAACAACTCTTACCCTGTCAAAGCATTAAGCGATCTTCATTTCATGAATTGCGACATTATCTTTTCAGGGATGGGCGGTTTCGATCTTTCCAACGGTTACGATATTTATATTAACGGCGGATTTCTTTCAGGTGCGTCTGTTTACGGTCCGGAACATTATACAAAATCCCAAACAAAGATCAATCTCGTAAATGAAGCTTATGTATCAAACATATTATTATATCGTGTTGATACCGATGGGGCTTTTCTCATTAGTGGCGACAACTGCGTTCTTAACGGACCTCTTACCAATTTAGGGAATATCAGACCATTAAATAGTTATATTACCACTATATTGACTTCAACTGCAGATTTCACAAATTTAGGAACGGTGGAGGGCGATATACTCTTCTGCGCATATGGCGATCTTACTAATAAAGGCCAGCTCCTTAACTCCACCCTTGTATTTGGCGGAACTGAATTACAGCACATTACGAATGAAGGTTGCCCAATAGGAGTTAATTTAATTCAATCTGCAAATCCACAGGGAGTTATGCTTTTATCAGATTTAAGAATATTTCGGTCGTCCTTTTTTATTACAAATACCTGCATTGATTTCATTGATAATCCTTTGATTCTAAATTCGTACAATTTGTATCTTGAAAATACTAATATAAACAATACTGTAATAATTGGAAGTTTGGAAGATGTTATACCCAGTTCTTCGATAATTGCAACAATAAGTTCTTCTACAATCGCAATATGGCACTCAAGTATTAAAGATGTTAACTTTTACGGGAGATTTTATATAACTCAGGATGTGATTTTTGAAGGAATTATTCATAATTACGCTGATATCGCGCCTACGGGTTGTTATACTAGTCTCACAATAAATGGAAATTTGATCAATTCTGTTAATTCTATTGAAGACTCGGGAATTATTTCTGACGGCATCTTTGGAGGTCAGTTAACTGCCTATGTTAAACGAAATATCCATAATTCTTCCGTCTGGGACAACAACAGCATCGTATTCTGCGGTTCAGGGGATCAGTTAATTTCCTGCGATCCCGATAAATCTTATTCTGCGACGACAGTCGAATGTACGAACCCGAACGGTATTAAAGCGGCATCGGACCTGTATTTTACCGGTTCGGGACTTGAACTGACCGGCCATGCTCTTGATCTGAACGGTTACGATCTGAATATGAGCGGCGGCTACCTGGATTCAGTTGTTGTACTATCAACAGACAGCGTCTCAAGATCGCTTTTCAGACCTTCGAACGGATCATATATCAGATCCTCTATTATCAATTCTGTCGATCTTGACAGCGCGCTGATTGTACAGGGGAATAATGTGATCCTGAACGGACCTTTGACTAACTACGGAACGATCATGAACGAGAGTACCGGCAACTCCGAAATCACTCTCAATAATCAGTTTACAAATCACGGAACAATTCAGGATAACGGTCCTGTCTATAAACTGTCGGCGAATATTATAGGCGATATTACTAATTACGGCACATGGAATAACAATTACAATTATTTTAACGGTGAATCCGATCAGGTAATACTTCTTCCGGGAGGAACTGAGATAGCCGGCGGAAAGAACTACTTCGTTGCCGAATCAGATACTTCTCCGTATGAATGGTTCCTGAACGGTTCTACACTTGTAGATCATCCTTATTTCGACGGCACAAAAGAAAAATATCTGATGTGGGGACTTCCAGTCAGTACTGCATACTCCGGCATTTTCTACTGCGAAACAGGAGAAGGCACATCAAGAAACATATTTGTTTATGAGAACGGGTTGCCTGCACCTTTTATCACCGGATTCACGATCGAGGACGGAAGTACTAAAGTTGGTATTGAATGGGACCCGGTTGACTACGCTGTTTCTTATAAAATATACTCGTCGGACGATCCTTATAAAGACTTATCTTTGTGGCAGTTCGAAGCCGAGACGAATTTACTTCACCATACATTGTGGGATCAGACAGGCGGAAGAAGATTTTATATTGTGAAAGCCGTTTATTGAGCTTTTTTTTTACTTGAACATCCTGCTGCTGAATTTCATGATCCTGACCTTTGCGAAGTCGTTCAGATGTGATATTATGAGCATGAGTGGTTTGGCTTTGCGCTCGTAGACCCACAGAAGCGGAATGATCGCCGTCAGCCTAAATGCTGCGGTCAGACCGAAAAGAACCTCTTCCGAGTCGAGATGATGTCCCATGAAATCGGCGGGATCAGGCAGGAAAGTGCCGGACATGAGCATGGTGACGACCATGGCGAGACCCGCGACGGCGCTGTACATCCCGGAATATATCTGCTGCTTTCCTTCAGGTGCGACGGCGAGGACCAGATTCGTTATTATGATGCCGGTGCCAGACCACATGATGCCTGATGCGAACGCCTCGATGAACAGGAACCAGTAATTATCTGCCGTCGCGAAGAGCCACGCGGCGGGATTGACAGAGCCGAGGATGATCGCGATTATCATGGCGGGCTTGTTCCCGAAACGGTCGATGAACCGTCCCCACGGGCGGAGCATTAAAAGCGACCCGAAAGTGGCGAAAGTGCCGTACACCTGAAGTTCGATCATGGACATTTTGAACCCGGTTATCATGTACGGCTGCCAGAACGGCGCTCCAATACCCACAGCGAGCATCCACCAGCACCCGAACAGAAGCAGCCTGTGAAAATTTTTATCTCTGAACGGTAAAAATACCAGTTCCACAGATCTTCCCGTCTCTACTTTCTTAGGTCTTTCGTGCTGTTTTTTCAGAAGCTGAAGACCGTATATCCCGATCGCTGAAGCAGTCCCGAAAATGATTATGTACGCATAAGGAAGATTTTCTTTATTCAGATAAACGGAAAGATCGAAATAAGTCTTGAATTTCTCAGCGAGACTGCCTTCCGCGCTGTCGAACATGTCGAGGAAGAACCCGAAAGTATATCCTGTCAATATCGCTGCGATAGTCAGATAGACCGACCTGTTGGAAAAGAACCTTCCCCTGAACCGCAGCGGGACGAGATCGGAGATCCACGCGATCCACATGTTTCCGGATATGGCCTGAAGAACTGTACTGGTAAAACATACCCCGAGAAAGACGTAAATTGCGGTCTCACCGTCAAAAACGAACGGGATCACGGGAAGAAGCAGTGTTAAAAGCCTGCCCGTCAGCGCGTAATTGACGGTAGTGTTCTTTCTTGAATCAAGGTTCTTGGTTATCACTGAAGCAAGAGGCTGGAACAGCTGCGAGAACTGCCCGATCGAAGTGAGGATGCTGAACTGGAGCGGTGTCGCGTGGAGCATCAGCGCGAACTTCGTGATGAAAACAGTTCCGATCGCCGACATCGTTGAATGCACCTGTGCGAAGATCCCTTCGATTATCGATACTTTTATAGCTCCGCGAAGTCTTCCGCTTTCATTATTCATTTTTAAAACAGATCAGTCTGAAAGATAATATTCTATAGTCGATACTACGCGCACTTTCTTGATATGCGGATTGTTACGGTCCCTTGAATCTATGCTGAACTGACCCTGATTCGCGCTTTTTATCTTTCCGAGCCTGCTCTGAGAGTCTTTCGCGAATTTCATGGCGACTTCCCTCGCGTTCCTGGTCGCCTCTTCGATCATCTGAGGCTTAATCTCGTTAAGACCGGTAAAGATGTATTCCGTCTGCGCCTGATAATCAGCTCCTGTAAGCACTATCCCCTGTTTTCCAAGTTCCGACAGTTCTCCGAATACTTTCCTTACAACTTCGATGTTTTTCGAATAGACTGTGACCGTCTGTTCCGCAGAATACCTGAATTCCGCTTTCGTGTTGCCGCCCCACTGCTGAGCTGATTTATCCGTAATTGAAGGCGGCGAGAAAGTTATCTCTGACGGGTCTATTCCTTTATCTGTCAGGAATTTTTTTATCTTCGTATTACTGCGGTCGACGGAGTTGTACAGCTCCTCAAGCTTGTTCTCGGCGGTGATGAACTGAATGGGCCAGATGACGATGTCCGCAGGCACCTCAATTTCGGCAAGACCCTTTACGGTCACGCTCCTTTCCATCATTTTAAATTTCACGACCGCTCCGCTCAAAAGTAATCCGAGCACGGTCAGACCCAGGAATAATGATATTCCGAGCACGAATCCGGACGAACCGTTATTTTTCAGCATTTGAGCCTCCATATACGATTTTCAGGTTAATGACCGATACAATATAAGAAACAGTTAACGCAACTGCCAGATTTATGATTATATATGCATGTATCGCGAGACCGTCGAAGATCATTACCGAAGCGATGGAAAAAACAGCGCCGGCCGTTTTCAGCAGGTACGCGACCGTAATGATCTTCTCGATGCTGTTGAATCTTTACACCTCAGTCTAAAAGAGGACAATTTTTTACGAATACAGAAAATATAGAGAACTATCCGAAAGTCTTTGATAAGTTCTCATCATGAATCTGTTTCTCTTGTTTTTTATGGCGATCCCGGCAATCGCTTCCCACAAAAACACCCACGATCCTATCGAAAGACCTTCAAAGATCGTTTTGAGAAATATTTTATTCATACCAATATTCAGAGCTTCGAAAGAAAAAGTCAGGATCGCCAGAATTGTGAAAATAATGAAGTAAATTATTGAATTGTTTATTATTTTTCTACTTTCCTGTTTATAAAAAGCGTGGATATAATTAAAATAATTTTTTATGCCTTTTCTCGTTCTTTCTTCAAGATCGGGGTCTTTAGACTGATCTCTGATCTTGATTTCGATCTTGATTTTTTCATTAAGCGGAATATCACCGGAACAGTCCTCTATATAATTTACGACATGCTGATTCACATCCCGCTTTCTGATTGGATAGTGATCGAGATTGTTGAACAGGTCGAGATATCTGTCAGGCGCGATCTTTATAATATAAGTCTGATCGTTCTGGTCGTAATCGTATAATTCGTTGATAAGTTCTTTCAAACCGCGTCCTGTCGCTCTCTATTTATCTCTACACTGAAATTTACTGAATAAAACCGGCCAAATCAATTCCTTTTCCGCTTCCGGTTTTTCTTATATCTCTCGACCGATTCTTCTGTCGTGTACCAGTTCCTTCCTTCTTTATGCCCTTCCAGCTTACCCTGCCTGATGAGAAGGTTTAAATACTTTGACGAATATCCGCTTCCGGGCGCCGCTTCAGAAAGCAGTATATACTTTTCCCTCTTCTCTGTCATGGGTGTCAGCGCTTTCAGATATATCTCAAGTGATCTCATTACGGCCGACGCTATGAACATGACGATTTCTTTCAATTCCCCTTTATCCGCTTTTGCCAGTACGTTATAGTATTTCTTCCTGTCGTTCTTCAGAATCACCGTTAAAGGATAACCTGCCTGCATTAAAATAACGTTCATTATCAGCCGTGCGGTTCTTCCGTTCCCGTCAAAGAAAGGATGTATTTTAACGAACCTGTGATGAAATATCGCCGCTACTTCTACGGGATGAATACGACCCGATCCTTCCGCCGTCCATTCAAGTAATTCCTTCATTTCGGATCCGACCTGCAGCGCATCGGGAGGAACATGATCCGCACCAGCTATAAAGACATTACTGTTCCTGTATCTGCCGGCCCATTCTCTGTCCGTATCCTGCACGACCATCTGATGTATCGTACGCACCAGACTGTCCGACAATGTATAATTTTCACCGTCACTTACAAGACCGTAAAGATAGTCCAGCGCTTCTCTCTGGTTCTTTGCTTCAAGATGATCCTTTAACGGTTTACCTTTAACCGTAAATCCCTCATTAATAACAAGCCCCGTTTCTTTTAACGTCAGACTGTTGCCTTCGATCGCATTCGAATTATAAACCATCTCCAGACAGAACTGCTCCCTCACCTTTTCCACAGCAACTTTCGGCAAAGGCCTTAAAGCATTCAGCAATTTCAGCTTATTCGTTAAGTTCTTCAGCATCACTTCATCAAGATATTGCGTTTCCATTTCACTGCCTCTTAATATGGCATAGTTCTTATTTTCATATTATACCATATTAACGAAATTATATTATTAAGTCAAGGGATTTTTTACCAAAAACAAAGCCCGAAATCGCCTTGAATTGTTGCAAATATCTGTTTATATTGCAGTATTAAATCATTCCGGAGCTTTTATGTTCGACATAAAGAAAATACATTTCATAGGCATAAGCGGCACTCTGATGGGCAACGCGGCGATCTATCTTCAGAGGCAGGGATTCGAGGTGAGGGGCAGCGACAAGGCTTTCTATCCCCCGATCGGCGACATGCTGAAGAACGAGAAAATGTTCCTTTACGAAGGTTTCGACCGCAAAAACCTCGACTGGAAGCCCGACCTTGTGATCATCGGCAATTCGATCTCGAGAGGCAATCCGGAAGCTGAACGCACGCTGGACGAAAGGCTGAGTTTCATGGCCCTTCCCGAACTTCTGAAGTACATGTTCATCAAGGACAAGAACTCGATAGTGGTTTCGGGCACTCACGGCAAAACGACGACGACATCCATTATATCGAAGATATTCACCGACGCTGGAAAGGATCCGTCTTATCTGATCGGAGGTATTCCTGTAGGCTCGGACACTGGCTTCAAGAACGGCGATGGCGATTACTTCATCATTGAGGGCGACGAGTACGATACGGCTTTCTTCGACAAGCGTCCGAAGTTCGTTCACTATAAACCGCACTGTCTTATCATCAACAATATCGAATTCGACCACGGGGACATCTACCGCGACATCGACCATATTAAACTCGAGTTCTCGAGGCTGGTGAACATAGTTCCGGGAAACGGGCTGATCGTCGCGAACTTTGACGAGCAGAACGTGCGTGATGTCGTGGTGAAAGCGCATACTCCTGTAGCGTCTTTCGGTACCGGCGAAGGCTGCGAGTGGCGGATCATGAACGTCAAGCACGAGGACGTCCTGACCCGCTTCGACCTGGTTAAGAACGGCGAACTTGTCGTCTCCCCCGCCGTGCGAAGGTGCGGCAGCTACCAGTTATACAATCTTACCGCCGGAATTATCTCCGCGCTTTTCTACGGGCTTGACAAGGCTCAGGTGGTCAGGTCGATTGAAAGCTTTCAGGGCGTAAAGCGCAGGATGGAGTACCGCGGTAAGGTAAACGGCGCACCTCTCATCGAGGATTTTGCGCACCATCCCACGGCGGTCAGGAACGTGCTCAAAGAGGTCAGGGACGAATTTCACGGCAAAAAGCTCATCGCCGCCTTTGAGCCGCGCTCGAACACGACCAAGCGCAACATCTTCCAGGACGAGCTCGCCGAAGCCCTATCCATCGCCGACGAAGTAGTCATCGGTAAAATCGACCGTGAAGATCAGCTCACAGCTGACGAGAAGCTCGACATGAACAAACTGCTTTCGGACCTGAAAGCCAAAGGAAAATCCGCCGTTCATTACGAGGACAGCGGCGAGGTCGCTGAATACATCAAAAGCAGAGCGAACGCCGATTCCGTCATCCTCATTATGACGAACGGCTCATTTGACGGTATATTCAAGAAACTGGGATTGTGAAT
>Ga0116162_10003150_pt1 | contig 10012 bp, 3 predicted proteins | sample AD_UKC105_MetaG_FD_89875 | JGI IMG/M metagenome (GOLD analysis project Ga0116162, IMG submission 89875) | Active sludge microbial communities of municipal wastewater-treating anaerobic digesters from Hong Kong - AD_UKC105_MetaG | ecosystem: Engineered > Bioreactor > Anaerobic > Digestate... | reverse complement strand
TCCATTGATAAATTACATCATCAGATGGCGTTGTCAGGCATTTTAATGTGATAATTTCTCCCGATTTTACCAGAAAAGGAACCGCAGTTATTGAATTAATTCTTATATCATCATAAAAATCAGAAGCCATTTTTAGTACATACTCTTCTTTTGTATCATTAAAAAACAGCTTTATAAAGTATTCCTGTGGAGTTATTTGCTCATCAGAAACATAAGTTATGATGTTTTTGTACAGTTGTTCTCCATAATAATAATTCAACACATCGGCTATCGAATTTTCTTCAGGAACCAAAACAGCTCCTCCAACATCACTAACAAGTTTTTCATAGTAAAACTTTGAATAAAAAGAGTCATTTTCAGAAAAAATAAAAATATCAGGCTCACTTTTCTTAAAAATAATTCGATCTGTTAAGTACAATTTATCCACGATAGAATCTATTTCTTTACCACTTGTAATGATAATAAATACCAGTTGCTGTTGTTCATCATATGAATATTCCGAAAATCCTTTTAAAATTAAATTAAAGTCTGACACACTCTTTCTTTGATGATTGAATATCTTGTTTAACAGGTCTTCAAAAACCGTCTCATCGTATGAAAATAAATTATTCTTACCTGAAAAATAGGCCTTATTTTTATTCTCCGAAGAAGTTATAATGCTTAATTTCACATCATATCCATTCTTTCTAACCATTCTGTATAACTCTATTAATTCATTGCGAGTTTCATCAAAATTCTCTTTAAATGCAGTAGATTCATCGATAAAGATGACTATTTCAAGTGGTTTGCTCAACTTATAGCATCGACTTGTAAATGTGAACGGCAGAGAATTAGCGCCATTTTCAATCACATATAATTTATTTTCTTCAATAGAAAAATCAGAAACAAACTCTAACGAAATTTGAGGAAAATAATGATCATCAAACTTCACCATCGTAATATATGAAAAGATGGTATGAGATAAAAAAACGAATAAAATAAATATTGTCAACTTCTTCATTCAACAAGCACCACAACTTCGCCATCAAGGCTGTAATTTCTATATTCCACTTTAACCGAAAGTGTATAATATCCTTTTTTCATAGGCGCTATCCATGTGACTGAACGTTTTTGATTACCATCCCTGAAATTCTTAATTCCGTTTTCACCTGTTTCTTCCCAGAAAAATGAAACGTTGTTCGTAGGATTTGTCTTACAATTTAATATCACTTCTTCTCCACGCCTCGCTACAAATGGAGCAGCTGTTATTGTATTGATCCTGAAATTGTCTTTAACATCATCAAGACTAATCAAATAATTTGATTTTATCAGTCTTCCCGAATCAAATAAAATCAAATCAGCTTCTTCTCCAATAGAAGTATTGAGAGCGTAAAAATCAAAATCATTCTTAAATGAAATATAATTAATCAAACTACTTAATGAAGAAGTATTCATAACAGTGTTTCCTGAAACCCTATAGTTCAACTCTTCAAAAAAAGCATGATTTGAAAAAGAAAAGAAATTTATATTTCTGCTTAACAGTGCTTTTTCAACACTATCTGGAAGAATTTTTCTGTTTTCGTCAAAAAAGAAGGTATCCGCTGCCTGAAAAAATATGACATTTCTGGAGGAATAAGAGAGAAAATTCATCTCTGAAGCCTTTACAATGGCTTCTAAAGCACTATAGAAATCAAAACCATTACAGGAATATTCGTTTTTCGAAAAAGATTTCATCACCTTTTCAGTGTTATAGGATAAGATATGATTAATTTCTGCTGAATCAGAATATCTGACTAACCCAATCCTTAATGAATAACCTTTTTCTTCCAGTGTATCGATAAAATCCTGTAATTCATTCAATAAATAATTATTATAAATTTTCGAATAAAAGCTGTCTTCAACAACAAAAACGATATCTATGGCTTCATTTTGCTGCACTGTTTCTCCAAAATAATCATTTTTTTTGTAATTCTCATAAAGAACTAGATTTTTTTCATTTATAGACTGACCATCATTGTAATATGAAAATTCTATAGAAGGATATTTAGTCGTAGTTACATCAAGAATAAAATGATTATCAGCTGAATAATTCAATTGATAATCGTAATTGATCAATTGTTCACCGGCATACTGAAGACTCATTCTGTGAACTTCAGTTAAATTTAAAACTAAAGGAACACGATAACCAAAATAATACTTATATAAATAATTGTATGTATTTAAATTAATTGTATGATAAATATCATCAATAAATTTATCAGATGTATTTAATAGATTTTCATTACACAAAAATGTTTGAACACCTAACTTTTCCTGATCCTTTTTAAACTGCTCAAAATTACTATAACGATTATAAGCTGCATTAGTATCATTTGAAGTATCCAATAGTTTAGAATAACCTGAAAAATACAATATATATTTTTTTTCTGATCTCATGTCAAACTCATTTGAAATCTCTTCAGTAAGTGTTGAATATTCTAAAGAAAGAATCCTTTCATCGGATTTCTCAGATTTGGCTACACCAGACAAATCAAATATCACTTTATCCTGATTTTTTTCTGAGATAAAATTCTGGCCATCAAACAAAGCAACTGTAACCTTCACATCATCATGTAATAATTCCAATTTTTTCTGTAATTCGAGAAGTTTATCATGTATTAAATATCTGTTTTCTACTAAATCCTCTTGAGAATATTCAGATACTATCAAAAATTCAACTTTATTTTTTTCTGAAGTAATTTCTTCTTTAAAATCAAACTCTGAAATTTCATTTCTCTTTTCAGTAACAGATAAAAGATCTCTCTTAAGGGGGTTATTCGTTTCAAGTGTAAAAAAAATATCCGGATAGTAATCAAAAGAAAACTCTGTTATTTTATAATATTCCGGTTCTTCAGCATATAATACTCCACACATCAGAATAAACAAGACAATGATAAAAAATCTATTTCTCATTATTACACCCCTTAATTTTTATATTTATTTATTATCTCTTCCGGTGCATCAATATTTGTCTCCGTTTCAGTTCCATTTTCAGAAGGTATAATATTCAATATTTTAGAAATTGGAATTGTAGGAGCTGAAATATTTTCCTCACCTGCTGCAAAATCAAAATTCATATTGAGATTTTCACCTTGCTTCAAATAAATAACCCTTCCAATCGCCTGATTATTTACCGTGCTATTTGTGCTAATTCCACCATGAATCATTCTCCCATTTGGTGGTAAGCCTTTATAAACGACATTATATGGCCCTGAAGAAATATGAATAGCTACTTCCGATTTAATATTGGTATCCATAATCAAAGACACAACATCATTTTTCTGAATTGATTCAATATCTGCAAAATTAATATTACTCATAATATCAGAAGGATTTTTAAAAAGTTCATTATTATAAAAGATACCTTTTTCTCCACTTTCTATGTAAGAATTTATAAGTTGTGAGAAACAATTGTAGAGGTAAATCCCGTCTTTTCCATTTTTAATGGTAATATTATCCGCTTTAAAATCTGTATTTTGAAGAACTAAACCATATAGAAAATCGGAAATATCTGTATCTATCATCGACAAAGTAATATTGTTGGCTTTCAAAGCAATTCTGTTATCTTCAAATGTTGAATGATTTAAATTCACCAAATTTGAATCATATACATAAATGCCTTCTGTTTGAATATCACCAAATCTTACATCGTTAAATTCCAGTAACTCACAATTTGCAACTAAAAATCCGGAAGTCATCTTAAAAAACTTACTACTTTTAACAGAAATATTCTGATCATAAATACTATCCATAAATCTTATGCCATCATACGCAGTAATATATGAAAGATTTATATAACTTCTTAAAGATTCAATAGGATACGATACATTAAAGAAAACACAATTTTCCATCATAACATGCGAGTTAAAATTAGATAGAACAAACTTCTCCATATTCTTCACATTTGTTCCGGTTATTTTTAATGAAGAGTTTTCAAGCTCCATCAGATAACCATCATTATTCAATTTTTCAGAGTTTTGACCTTCAAAGGTTGTTATCGTAGAATCAATGATTTCAAGAGTGGAATAAAAAAGATCAATGTATGCTCCCTTATTAAATATAATATTACAATTATAGAATTTCTGAAGGACATCAGTTGAGACAGATACTATATCCGTTACGCAAACCGTTTTAGATAAATAGGCTCGATTTTTCTCCAGGGAACCATGGAGGTATATATCCGCATCTATTTTTTCTATTTCATTATTAGTTTCAATGATCATTTCACCGGATAATTTATTAATAATCTGAATATTTATATTTAACTTACCGATATAATTAGCAAAAAAATCCCCTAAAGAGAGATTATTCACATTACTTTCCGATTCTAATGAAACTACTATTTCTCCATTACTGATATTGAAAATATAAATAATATTTTTACCAAAATCATTTGTTTGAATGAAATAATTATTTTTATCATTCTGATATAATGATTTTATTTCTAACTTTTCAGGTCTTTCTGCATATATCTCAACACTCTTTTCCTGATTTGTAAAATGTAATTCTTTTTCTTCTCTATCATAGATATATTCATAATCAAACACCATATGATAAGTTTCTCCAGGAATAACGTTCCATAAGCTCATAATTTCTCCATCTCCAAATTTATTTAATTCAGATTTGATAAAAAGTTTTTCCTCTATCAATTCGTTGCTGGAATTAATCATCTTGATGTCAAGAATATTTAGAGAATTTTGATTGTTAAATTTCACAAATAATCCCAATTCATTATCTCCAGTTTTTTCAGTTGTATAATTTGAAATAATACTATTTTGAACATAATCTGAAACATCAATAGTCGTATCAAAACAGACTCTCGTTAAACCTTCATGATTTCCAGAAACAGAAACAGAGAGTTTCTGTTTAACATCATTTATCTCTATGGTATTCCCGGTAGCCAATTTTGTCTCGACAGCCTCATCGTCATAAGAATAAGTAACCGTATAGAAATCATAGAAAGGATCTTCAGTCCATCTTGCATACAATTTTCCGTTAATAAAATTAAATTCTTCAAGGTTTATTTCAGGTGAATTCAGACGTTTAATTTCGACGTCCCTCGAAATTGTTTGATTATATTCATCTTTAATGACTATTTTAAACAAATTGCTTCCTATTCTATTTAAAGGTACTGTTAATTTCTCACCAGTTTCTTTAGCTTCTATATCAATATATGCACCTTCGACCATTTCCATTACATTATATTCATAGTCTGAATAAACTGGATACACAAATAAAGTGATTTCATCATTTTCATTCAAAGTTGTATCCTTATAATCCAAATCCACTTCAAGTCTGACAGGCTTTCTATAAAGAATTTCACTTCCTTCAATGTTATTTTTATAAACAGGAATAATTACATATTCACCAGCTTCTCTGACATTTTCAAATGATATGACGGGGGTATCAAATCTAGTTTTGGTTCCATTACATTTGAGATAGTAATACTCAGGTTTAAAAGTAACAGTCGTTGTTGAACTGGTACCTGTTAAAAGTAGATCCACATTCTTTTCAGAAAATACGATATCCGATATTTCAACATTTTCAAAATCAGGAAGATTTATTTTTTCTTTTTTTTCATTTGAAAGATCACATTTCACTTCATATAAAGTATTCTTGTCATAATCAACAGATACCAACACAGATTCTGTATCGTTTGTATCATAGAAAACAACCGAATTTCCAATTAACGGATATACTTCTGAATTAACTTTGACTGAGAGATTTTCATGTAGTAATAAATCTGAAAATTCAAACTGTAATTCATGACGTTTTGCGGTTATCTTTAAAGGGGTAGATTCTAAATCATCAAAATAAACAGGTGTTACTTTTAGATTTACATCTTCTTCATCCATTTTTTCAAGGATTACCATAGTGGCAAAATTCAAACGATTTATTACATCATTGTTGTTTATTTCAAGCAAATCCGGCATAATTCTGTTTTCGGCACTCTTATCTTGATTGAAAACAAGAAAAATCCTGGAATCATTCACTTTTATATTTTCAATTTTTAATTCTTCCAAATCAAATAAATTTATTGATCTTTCATTATATGATAAATCTGAATTAAAAACTTCTTTGCCCTTATATGAAAGAGAAAGAGCAGCCGAATCAAGTTGTTTAAATGAATATATTACCAATTTATCAGCGTAAATCATAGTAATTGTGTCCGAACTTGAATTTGATATTGCCAAATCTCCATTAAAACCATAGACAGACTTGATATCAACAGTATTTACATAAACAGGCACATCGAAAGTTTTTTCAGCAAACATAAAATTATTATATTCAGTAATGATTCTAAAAGTAATACTATTATCTTTTTTCAGATAAGATAATAATTCTCCAAGATCTGCATTAAAAAAAGCGTCATTTGATAAAGTCGACAGCAATACCTCATCAACAAATATTCTGCTTTTATATTTCTCGGAAACAAATGGCATGTCTTCATAAAAGCTTAATTGTTTTCCAGTTTCATGTGTGATTTTAAAATCCACATGATAAAGAACTGAGATCATGCTAATTGTTTTTGTATCTAATATATTATCAGCCTTTAGAACTTGCAAAATCGCAGTTTTAACATCATTACTGTATATATAATCCAAATCATCTTGTGTTAATTGATAACCTCTCTTTTCACCGGAAAGATTAATCTTTCTATCGCCAAATGAAAGGATGAAATCTTCAGGAACAACCGAACCTTCAGATTCCCATTCAAATTCAGGTTTGTTTTGTTTTATAAATAAGTCAAAATTATTGATTTTTCTCGGAACATCTACGAGAAAAGCTATAGAATGTTTTTGTGTTTGTTTAAAAAATTCATTATTTTCAACCGATATCTCTTTTGTTTCATAAATCATATTTTCCAACAACAAAGATACTTGATAATCACCATTTTTCAGCCCATCAAAAACCGCTGAATTCATATCTTCATTCACTATTATCTGTTGTTCTTCTTGATTTTCCAAGTTCTTCAAAGAAAATACCGGAGTGATATCAAGAGCATATATTTCTTTATTGATATTAAAAGTGATATACAAATCATTTTTTTTATTCATGTTGAACACAAAAAAAACTGTCGCAATCAAAATAATCAAAACAACAACCAAACCTGTAAATTTTTTCATATTCCCCCCTAAATAAAACCCCCGAGTCATAAGACTCAGGGGTATGTAATCATTCATTCATCATCTTATTAAAGATTAGCTTTTGACACTTCAGATGATTATTTGTATGCTTTTAAGATAACGGTACTGTCATCTTCAAGAAGTGGCGTAGCTGGTTTAATACTTCTTGAAATGAACAGTTCCTTAACTGCAGGTCCTGTGAAACCAAACTTGCTGCCGAGAAGAAGTTCTGGGTTATCCAGCATTGTTGACATTGCTGTAGTCGTTCTTGCCTGGTTTGCATCAAATTCTGCAATCATCGTTGAAATTCCTGGGAATACGAAATCATTCTGCACGTAAGCATCAAATGAAACAATAAAGTCACCTTCATTAAGATCGTATGCACAGCACCCCTGAATGAATGAATCTCCTGTAGGAATCTTTTCAGGTTCAGGAATCGGCGCAACACAAGCATCTGTAATAACAGGGTAAATTTCATATTCTGAAGTAAATACTGGTTCAAATGTGCCTTCTACGGTATTATGCTTCTTAATAAGATTTTCTGCAACTGCATCCGGTGTAAATCTTTCAATTGAATCTACCTGACCGTAAAGCTGTTCAACTGTTCTGAAATTATCAAATGTAGGAACGATAGACATAGGAACTTTTTCAGTCTTAACAACTGCAACGAGCTTTGTTTCCATAGGAAGTTCTGCTGCCATTAATGCCTTGTACATGTGGATGTAGTATGCAAGCATCGGCTGATCTGCATAACCCTCCGGGCTTAATGCTTCAATTCTGTCAACAAAGTTTTCTGCTTCAATTCCGTTTTCATTAATACTGAATTCACCATAGTATCTCTTAAGGAATGTTTCGATTCCGGAAAGTGTGAGGAAATCATCAGTGTGATTCAGTCTGTCTTTAGCGTAAAGAATCTGAACTTTATCAGGCTGTCCTGCAAGCTGTTTGAATTCTGCATCAAAGATAACAGCTTCCTTGTTTACAAGATTCTTTGCATCCATAGCCTTTGTAACCTTTACGTATTTTGATGTTGCAGTTTCAGGATTATCAACAACGTCCTGAACGCTCTTAAGGAATAATGTATTGTTTGAACCCTTTGCGAAATCTTCTACTGTTGGAATGAAGATCATATATGAATCATAAGTTGCACCCATTTCTACTGAATTTTCGAAGAATGCAGGATCATTTACATTAATAGCCTTATCATCATAAATAACCGCATCATCAAGCATTGCAGTATCTTTATTGTAGAATGCGTAGCCAGTATAATCTCTTGTTGTTTCTCTTGTCGTGCTGTTTGGATAGTAATCGTAGAAGTTATTTCCAACCTTCGTGCTGATTGTATTTGCGTCAAGAATATCCCAGGTTGTCATATCTGTAAGAACAACTTTTGTTCCATCTGTAAGTTCAAATATGTAGTAGTTAAGTTCCGGATTTTCAAGAACGTTGTCCACATCTGGATTCTGAGGATCGATATATTCAGGATATGCAGTATTCTTACATGTCAGGAGTTCCTTGTTTCCATTGAATCCTTCAACATATTCTACGTTACCAAATGTAAGCTGACCTTTTGCGTTATTTTTCTTGTACACAACAACATTGTTGATTTCTCTGTTTGGTACATAATCTTCCGCAGCAACTACTCTCTTTTCTGTAGCAAATATTTTGCTGAAAAGAGCAACTGTCCAGAATCTTTCTGCATAGGAAGTTCCTGTGAAGAAATCTCTTGTTTCGTTAAATCTGCCAAGCATCTTGTATGTCACGCCATCATAGTAAACTCTGAATTCATCGAGGAAAAGAACAGGAACGTTCAATGTAACATCCTGACCGTTCTGCTGAAGTTCGATCATCTGGTTTGCAGTAAGCATTTCAGGCGATACTTCAGTTGTCTTAACTTCCGAAAGGAAGAAGAATTCAAAAGCGTAAAGGAATCCAACTTTCCCATTTACAGCTGTATTATTCCAGCCAATACCGTCATTAAGATAATCATCAAGGGTAATTGCAAAAGAAACAATTGATTTGTCGCTTACTTTGTCAAAGCCAATCTGTTTTGCAAAATCAGCATCAACATATGCGCTGACATCTTTTAATTCGTCAAATTTCAGTTGTGCAAGTCTAATAATGAGCTCGACAACATCAAGTCTGCTTGCTACATCTCCAGGTTTCTTGGTCGTGTAACCTGCGAAAGCAGATTTGTTTTCTTTAACGATATGTTTTTCAAAATAGTTGTAATAGGCAGCAGCTCTGTCAAAGAAAAGTGAAGCGTTTGTTCCTGCACTTGTCTTATTTAAAGCAACTTCATATTCAACGTCTGAGAAAGTTGGTGACATCCTGATAACATCAAGAACTTTTGATTCTTGACCAAGAAGCTTCGCAGCCATTACAGCAAGCTCGTATTCTGTGATTCCAGCATTTGCATCCCAGTTAACGAGTGAAAGGTTTCCATTAACAGCAAGATCGAAACTACTGACGATTCCCGGTGTACCAAGAGCAACACTCGGATCAAGGTTGTAAGCTACACTAAGCTGATTCAAATCAAACAGCTTTCTTCCTGCGTTTCTCAAAGCAATTGATGGTGCCGGATGATCAGCATCAACAGGTGCATTAGGGTTTGCTCCTGTCATCAAAACCCATAAATCCTGAAGTCCAGGTCTGACGTCATAATGATAAGCATCCTGTATCGGTGCATTCACGGCAAATGCAAACGATATGAACAAAGAACATAGCAATACTAATAAAGAAACTCTTTTCATTGTTACTCCCCCTTAAGTTTGAGTTAGAATATTAAGAATTTTGGTTCTCTCCCATTGAGTACATCCTGCCTCCTCACAAACAAAAACACTGAATGGAAGAGAACCAAAAAGACT
>Ga0116162_10003148_pt1 | contig 10018 bp, 8 predicted proteins | sample AD_UKC105_MetaG_FD_89875 | JGI IMG/M metagenome (GOLD analysis project Ga0116162, IMG submission 89875) | Active sludge microbial communities of municipal wastewater-treating anaerobic digesters from Hong Kong - AD_UKC105_MetaG | ecosystem: Engineered > Bioreactor > Anaerobic > Digestate... | reverse complement strand
CAAGGCACATGGCGGAAATGATTTCTTCCGTTTCACACGCCGGTCCAATTGTGCAGACAATTTTGGTTTTTCTCATGATCGATCCCTCGTCAATACAACTTTACGAATTTGCACTAGACACTTTAGCGTTTCTAAACCACAATAGACGACATCACTGTTTTCATTATACCAGTTTACTCTCAGGAAGGGTAACATCTTATAATTGAGAGCTTTGGAGTTATCAAATTCTACTTCTTTCCAGCCCTGCTGTGCGGAGCCGGCCGGAAAATAAACGGAGGAGAGCGGATTCTTGTATCCGATCAACCAGCCAAGGCCACCCGTAAAACGGGTGGCTTGCACCCGGGCTATAAGCTCGCGATGCCGACGCGCGCCTAAAGACGCCAGCAGCGTTTCAGAGGTCCCGTACCTTATTCAATCTGTCCGGATTACTGCTGACAATCCATGGTGCATCTTCTTTCTCTGCGATGGTGCGTTTGCTTGTTTTAGAAGGTTTTTGCTGCATGTCTCCGCTTATCCTGCTCTTATTCCTTTAGTTTTTGTATGCGTTAAATTAAGAGATTACTTAGAAAAATATTCTCGTTGCGTTTAACTTTCAGAAGAAGTATACTGAGTCGAATTTTGATATACCTAAAAAGAATAAGTACTCCCTATATCGAAATAAATGGCTTGGATTCGGTCCGTGGTTTTGGCATGGCGCGTGGCTGCCTGAAATGGTGATGCGTTCATCTGCAATGCACTTGCTAATGTCGTTATTAAAAGGAGTTAATTTATATGGCCGCGCAAATTCTCGCAATTTTGATTTTCATCGGTATGTTCTTAATAATCATACTCAACAAGTTTGAACGGCACATTGTGACGCTTTCAAGCGCCGCGTTGGTGCTAATACTTGTTTTCGGGCTTTGTATGCACAGCTTCCGTGCAATCTGGTCTACACTGAACCTGCAGGTTTTCATAACTCCCACCTTCTGGTATGGGGAATCCTCAGGAAATACCACCGGGATTAACTGGTCCACAATCCTGTTCATCGCAGGGATGATGATCATGGTAGAGGGGCTCGGCAAGGTTGGCTTTTTCCGTTGGCTGTGCTTGACGCTGGCAAAATCCGTGCGCTATCATGTCGTCCCGCTGCTGATTTGCTTTATGGCCCTGTCGGCCGGACTTTCCATGTTCATCGACAGCATTACCGTTGTTCTATTCCTTTCAATCGTTACCATAGAGCTTGGCCGAGAGCTGAATTTCAGCCCTGTACCTATGATTCTCTCCGAAATTTTTTGCGCAAATCTTGGTGGGGCAGCGACCATGTGCGGGGATCCTCCCAACATCATCATCGGCACCTCGCTTGGCTACACGTTTTCGGACTTTATCAAGAATACCGGATTGATTGTGGCAGTCTGTCTTGTTCTGACGGTAATCTATTTCTGGCTCTGTTTTCGCAAAGGACTAAAAAAGAGCGAAGATTCTCGATCCGGCGCAACCGAATATTCCAAGCCTATCAGTGCAATCACTGACATTCGGGCATTCCTCGCCGGCACTGCCGTCTTTCTTACGGCAGTCGCCTTACTGTCAACCCACGCCCAGACAGGGCTCTCCGTTGCATTGATTGGTGTGATCGTGGCATCTTTGACGCTGTTAAGTTCGCTGATCTTTTCAGGCAAAGGCAGGGTGAAAGAGATTGTTGCAAATTTGGATTACAAAACATTACTTTTCTTTATCGGCCTGTTCATTTCCGTCAGCGGTTTGGAGGAATCCGGCGTTCTGACGCTGATTGCAAACTTCATAACCCGTGCCAGCGGCGGCAGTCTCACAATGATTGTCGTGATCATACTTTGGCTCTCCGCTGTCGCCAGCGCTTTTATCGACAACATCCCTTTTGCCGCAACCATGGTACCCGTCATTCGTTCCATCGCCAGCGCACAGGGGATCAGTCTGCCCATTCTAGCATGGGCATTATCCTTGGGCACTGACATCGGCGGTAACGGGACGCCCATCGGCGCCTCCGCGAATGTGGTCGGCACCTCAGTGTCTGCCAAGCATGGGCATCCGATTAGCTGGGGAGAATTTTGCAGGTACTGTATCCCGGCAACCATTCTGGTTGTGCTGGTTTCCATGCTCTGCATGTTTGTGTTGTACTTGTAATCTTTATATCTTCCACTGACCAAGGATCGTATGAAAGGAGTTGGATTCGAATGAAAAGTCAGATTATCGTTACTGTCGGACGCGAGCATGGAAGTGCGGGGCATGAAATCGCACGAATGATCGCCGAGCAGCTTCAGATCCGCCTGTATGACAGACAGTTTGTAGAGAATTCCGATGAAATCAGCGGTTATAGCATGGAAACCGCCTGCAAAGCTGACGAAAAGCCGGTTAATCCGTTCTTGTCCCGTCGGATCGGTGATTTTTCCAATTCCATTGAGGAAAACGTTGCGGAAAAGACCTTCGAATTTTTACGCCGCAAAGCAGATAGCGGCGATTCTTTCGTTGTTGTGGGCCGGTGCGCCGATTATATTCTCCGAGACAATCCAAATGTGATCCGAATTTTCATCACCAGCGAATACCATGAAAAAATCCTGCGGATCATGGAAACCAATCAGGTTTCCGACAGTAAGGCCGCGGATATAATTCGAAAAACTGACCGCCAGAGAAAAGCATACCATAACTACTACTGTGACACCAAGTGGGGAGATTCCCGTAGGTATGATCTCTTGGTGAATAGCAGCAAGCTTGGCATTTCCGGCACTGTCGCCGCGTTACTGTACTATATTCGTATCTTTATGGCAAAATAAACATTGTAACTACGAAAATGGATAACGTACAATATGACTTCATAAAGTTTTTATCGCGTCGTTAGAAGAAAGTGGACATTGGCCGACTTTCTCTTCTTGTTTCTTTCCGCATCAATACTTTAAAAATATATCTTTCGGAAATTTACCAGAGTGCTAATAGCAGACAACTCATGCTTCCAAAATAAGAAACATGACATGTTAAGCTAGGGCTCTCGCTTTTGGCCGGCATGCGTGGAATATGCTTACATAAAATGATCTCAGATGAATCTCTGTACATTCGGTTATAACAACTCAAGAGCGAGTTGCTCTATGGCACAATCAACAAGGTCAGGATCATACAAAGATCCTCTTCCATTTTTTAACTCAGTAAAAATGGCTTCCTTATTAAGCCCCTTTCTGTATGGTCTATCCTCTAGCATCGCAGAAACAACATCAGCAATGATTAATATTTTAGAAAGCGGCGAGATCTCTGCTGATTTTAGTCCGTTGGGGTATCCAGAGCCATTCTCACGCTCGTGGTGTTCACGTATAATCCTTTTTACAACATCGCTGCAAGGTAGATTCGAGACCAAATCAAACGACATTTCAACATGCGTTTTAATAAGGGCAAATTCCTCCTTGCTGATTTGGCCGGGTTTATTTAATATTTCAATCGGAATCGCTAATTTTCCAATGTCATGTAGCTGGGCAGCTAAAATTAAATCACTCATGCTCTGACTATCATAACCCTGTGCCGTTGCCAATTTAACCGCAATTTCTGCAACCTTCTTTTGATGGTTTACCGTATATGGATCTCTGTAACCCAATATCTTATTCAGAGTAGCAAAATTTAAATCAATGCTGTTTTTTAAATCTGACTTAATGCTTGTCATTTCCCGCTCAAGGTCAATTTTAATGATGAGTAGCCCTAAGCGTCCGGCAAGTAGTTCCAGCAAATCCATGAGTGGCGAACTAAATGTTTTCTTGGATAAGCTCATAAAAAACAAAACGGCAATCATATGTTCGCCAGAAAACACAGGAACTGCGATTCCCGTTTTTATTTCATATTGTAAAAGGATTTCCTTGCTATATATATCGTATTCTTTATTAAAATCAGAAATCCAAATTGCCTTTTTGGTTTTCCATGAAACTCCGGGAATCCCTTTGTTAAGTTCCCAAGAAATATGAGCACGGTATGTTTCTAGTTCTGATAAATACATGTATTTGTCATTTATATATATAATATCAGACTTAACGATACATTCCTTTTGATGATCCACAAACCATACTTCACCGTAGTCCCATTCCAACCGCTTTCCTATTACATCAATAATTATTTGATAATTTACGCTATCGTCATTTGTGCTTGACAAACGGTCTCCTAACTCAAACGCAATATCGAGAAGTAATTTTGAACTGGTTTTCATATTGTTTTTCAAACAATCACCTTCAGCTGTATTTTCAGGTACAATAAGTTCTATTTAACCGAAAAGGATGTTAAGAATTTCCGGCTTCTACTTTTATATCAACTCGAAGCAATATAAAAAATCATTTTTCTTTCTAATCACAAAAATCGAGTGCGTAAAAAACAAATACACTACCCTACCCAAAGTATATGCATTGAATACGATACGGTCAAGAAAATCCATACCATTTTATGCCTAAAACATCATTGTCAAAAATACAGGCATGGTTTCTACAATTCATTATAAATTTATCAGCACATCTCAAGACAAGTATGAGATCGTAGCGCAAGAATAGTATACTTCACGCCAACCTTAAGGCAGTTTAAAAAGCCTTGAGTAGGTTTCAACTTGCGCTGCAAACTCTGCATTTCCGCCGGCGGCCTTGACCGATTCGAGATAACTATGCATGTCGAACGCTTCGTTCTTGGTCTGGATCAATGTCGCGGCGATGCTCGAGCAGTGGTCGGATACGCGTTCTAGGTTCGTCAGCAAGTCCGAAAATACGAACCCCAGTTCGATGGTGCAGGTGCCATCCTGTAAGCGAGAAACATGACGCGCGCGCATTTCCGCTTGTAACGCATCGATGACCTCTTCCAGAGGCTCGACTTTCTGCGCTTCCTTTAGATCCTCTCTGAGGAAAGCGTCAACCGACATGCCGACGATCTTTGTCAACGCGGAGGTGAAGACGTGAATCTCCTCCTGCGCCGCACCAGAGAAGCTTATCTTCTTGTCATGCATTTCTTGCGATACCTCAGTGAGGTTGACGGCGTGGTCGCCGATTCGCTCGAAGTCGCCTATCGCGTGCAGAAACAAGCCAATTTCAAGACCGTCCCCGGGGAGTAGCGGACGCATACTGAGTTTTACAAGGTATGTACCGAGTCTGTCCTCATAGCGATCAATCTCGGTCTCGTTTGCAAGAATCTTAGCGATTATATCGTCGTTGTGATGCTCGATTGTACCCAGCGCCAGCAGGAACGTTTCTTTCGAAAGTACCGCCATGCGGTCAATCACGTTTTTGCACTGCTCCATCGCAAACGAAGGCATATCAAGGAACCTTTCGTCGAGCGGCCATTCCTCTTCATGTACTTCTTGCTCTTGCACGGTTAACATCGCGAGTTTTACCAGAATCGAAGACAACGGCAGCAACATCGCGGTCGTGAGTACGTTGAACGACGTGTGGATAATGGCAATGTGTGCCGGGTCGAGCGGCTCGTCGAGAAACGAAAAATGTACAAACGCGTTTACCACATAGAAAAGCGTGAGAAAAACGATCGTGCCGATGATGTTGAAGTAGAGATGCACCATAGCGGTGCGCTTTGCGTTTTTGCTTGCGCCGATGCAGGAAAGCAACGCTGTCACGCAGGTTCCGATGTTCTGACCCATGATAATTGGAATAGCGATGCTATAGGTTACACCTCCGGTGAGCGATAGTGCTTGCAAGATGCCGACCGAAGCGGACGAGCTCTGGATGATGCCGGTGATCACAGCACCGGTGAGCACGCCTAAAACTGGGTTGCTAAACGTCGTCATGATCCGTGTGAACTCCGGCATATCCGAAAGCGGTGAAACCGCAGACGACATCATCTGCATGCCAAACATCAGCACCGCAAAACCGCAGAGCACGGAACCAATTGTGCGCTTTTTTTCCTTCTTGGAGAATAGTACCATGACTACGCCGACGACCAAGAGAATCGGCGTAAACGACGATGGTTTGAGCATCTGGACGAGCATTGAACTGCCCTGAATGCCTGTGAGGCTCAAGATCCAGGCCGTGACCGTCGTTCCGATGTTCGCACCCATGATGATGCCGACTGATTGCGTGAGCGTCATGAGACCACCGTTGACGAAACCGACCGTCATGACTGTCGTAGCCGATGAGCTTTGAATAATCGCTGTCGTGGCAAAGCCGAGAAGGACGGCTTTCATGCGGTTGCTTGTGGAGCGTTCTAGGATTCGTTTCAGAACGCCACCGGACATGCTCTCAAGAGAAGTACTCAACAGATGCATCCCATATAGGAAGAGCGCGAGGCCACCCAAAAGTGTCAGCAAATTGAATATCGTCATATTCCTACTCTTTCCCCTTTATCGCAAGTGGTTTTCTGAATTTTTTTGCGAGTTCTCTGTTTTGTTGGCATGATAGAATTATCGTTATGAGGTGATTGAAAACTGATACACCTCTTATAAGTATTGCTCACGAATATATGTTATGATGAAGTATGAATTCTTAGCGGAGGTATCGTCAAATGAACGGTAAGCAGGACTACAACCTGAAAAACGCGCTTTGGTTCGTCTTTGGCTTTTCATTTCTAATGATTTTGGCAACTTGGCTCATATCTCCGCTGTTGGAGCCATTTCACCGTACGCTGCTTCCGGATGCGGGCGCAGCCTGGTACTACTGGAAACTGCCGCACCCGGAACTTTGGGCGAGCATCAGCATGTGGGTCCTGTATTTGGCGCATCAAGTCATCGTTTGGGTGCTGATCGCGCGGTTGAAAAATGCACCGCGCCCGGCGGCAGGCCGCATCGGCAAATGTAATATTCTTCTGTTGGTTGCAAACGCTGCGTTCATCGTGCTCCATTTATTGCAGACGACATTGTTCTACGACGCGCTCGCACAGTTTACGCCCGTCATGAGTTCGCAGGGTTCGGTCATCGTCATGCTCGTGATGATGCTGATCCTTCTCAACAACCGCCGTGGGCTGTTCTTTGGCCGACGCGTGCCACTTCCGCAGTCCGGTGTTGACCTGACGCAGCGGGTGCACGGTTTTTACATTTCTTGGGCGGTCGTCTTCACCTTTTGGTTTCACCCCATGGAAGGCACGCTAGGGCACCTGCTTGGGTTCCTCTATCTCTTCCTTTTGATGGGACAACTCTCGCTTGCGCGGACAAACTGGCACACAAAAATCGGCTGGCTGACGTTTCTTGAAGCGTTCGTCGCTGTGCACGGCGCGGTGGTCGCCATCGTAGCCGGCAACGGCATGTGGCCGATGTTTTTCTTTGGGTTTATGATGATGTTTATCATAACGCAGATATACGGCATCCTCAAAAAACGTATCGCCATTGCGGGTGTCATCGCAAGCTATGCTGCGCTCGTACTCGTTACCTACAGCGGCGCGCTGGCAAACCTCTTTACGGGAACGCCTGTCGGCTGGGCGGACATACACCAGATCACCTGGATTCCGGTAATCCTTTACGGCCTTGTGTTCGTTCTCGTCTGGCTGTTTGCGGGCGTCGCCGTTCTCCTTCGGCGCAAATCGAAAGCAGCAGACTCAAATTGACCTACTTATAAATTTATGTTTTGCATTTTAATATAAAAATCATGTAAATCTATAATTTCGTTTTATCCGGCATTTTGCGTGTTGGGTTGGGGGGTGTATGAAAAAGTAATATCAGCCCTTATGAATCTTTTAATTTCACGCCCCCTTCGAAACGGCGCAAGTATATCGATTGAAAATCCATGAATTGCCTCCCAGGTAAACACCCATCCTCCGATTAAAAGGCTCTCAAGAAACACTTTCGCTATGATCGAATTGTTGATCGCGCCGCTCCAAATAACGTGCAAAAACAAAAGCGCTGTAGCTACCATAAGTAATATCACAGATGTTTTTGCTATTCCTTTCGTTTTCCGAAGTTCGCCACGCAGCAAGGCAGCATAATAGTTAGCATAGCTTGCTCGTATACGTCCCTCTGTTTCTGAACTTCTTTCCGCGTTCTTAACATAAAATTGAATTTCAAGTTTTCTTCTCAATGGTATTTCTTCCGAGCACAAGTCTAAAAAGTTTGCCAGTTCTTGATGGATATCTCGTTTCCTGAAAACAGAATTGTCCCATTCATGAAAAAACTCATTATACCCATTCAGCGCTATATCAATAATAATGCGTCCGGTTTCAAGATTCGTTCTATATAAAGTCTCATAAGCGCGCTTTCTGTTCTGCATATGTCCTCCTGAAATATCGACCATTTAGAATTGCACGAAATGTTGCAACCCATCAAAATTGCATAAGGCGACAAGACTGTCAGCGTTTCATAATCATACTTGTGATCGAATCAATTTTCCCATAAACAATTACTCGGTCCCCTGCTAAAATCTGGGTTTCAGCCGTTGGAAAATCTATTACTTCCGAACCGCGATCAATTTTTAATATTTGCATAAACTTCTCTTTCAAGTGTATCTCGCGTAATTTTCTTTGACAAATATAACTATCCGTATCAACAATCAACTCATAAATCCCAAATTCCGGGCTTAAATTCAATATTTGGTCAATTCTGTTATCCGAGTTAGCTTTCTTTATTTTCTTTTTCAAAAGCCTTTCGGTAAGCGATTCAAACCATTCCGATAAATGTTTGTTTTTTGTAATAAATATGATAAACAACAACATAACAGACAACGCAATCGAAACACTCAAAAGGTCTCTAGATGCGCTGTTTAACACATCGAAAAGCAATGTTATCAATGTTATCTGAGCAACATAACTGACAATCATTAAGGTACTAGCAATCTTTCGTCTTGTCGGATGTTGGACAATTAGTTCGGATTCCCTTGATGTAAAACCCGTATGTGTTAAGATGGAAATAATTTGAAACCGTGCTTTACTTAATTCAAGCCCTGTCAATTTCATAACAACCGCTAATATCTCGATAAACAACCACAATACAATAAACAGAATCACGAAAATAATAAGGCTCATTTGGTTTTATACATGATTCGGTGCATCAAGAACCATGCTCTCCTTTCATTTGCTGAGCAAACTATTATTTAGATTCCTTCACCGCAAACTTACCTGATTAATGACAAATAGTTCCACTTTACATAGTATGCATAGGGTAAGTTCCCTGACATTGCCTGTTTTTCCGATGCAGATATTAGGCTGACACTATTAACTAATCTGATTACCTGCATATCGATTCCAAATGAAATCCTTGGCCTTTTCTATCGATCAAATAATATAGACAGACTAACAAATGAAGTTTAGAATGCTACATCACATGTTAAGAATCAATGTCTTTTTTTTTATTGTCTTCCATGACTAGGTTAGCTTTTCTACGCTTATTACAAATTCTGCCCCCTCTTTTTCTTCTTTCATTCCTTATAAACAAATATACTACAATCACCAAGATCGATGCTGCAGATGCAATGCCTATTGCGAGTGCGTAAGTATGGAAATATTCGGCAATAACTCGCCAGTTGTCGCCTGCAATCGCACCCAAAAAAATTAACACGGTGTTCCATAGCGCTGTCCCCACCAAAGAGAAAAGTATAAATCTCACAAATTGCATCCGAGCTGCACCCGCGGGTATAGATATCAAGCTTCGTACAACCGGAATAAATCGGCAAAAGAACACCGACAAACTTCCTTTTCGCTTTAACCAATCTGCTGATCTTACTAAGTCTTTCTCTTGTAGATGAAAAGTGCGTCCATGTCTTCTGACAAAAAGCATTATCTTATGCTGGGGTAATAATCTTCCAAGCAAGTAAAGCAGGATCGCCCCTAACATTGAGCCCGCAGTAGCAAACAATGATGTCAGCCATATATTTAAATCACTGACAGTTGTCAAAAAGCCACTAAATGTTAATATCAACTCGGATGGAATCGGTGGAAATACATTCTCAAGAAGGATTAAAAATGCTATTCCAACATATCCATATTGATTAATAATATCTACAAGCCAGCTTTGCATGCTTGACTCCTATTCTTTAATATCGCCTTAATTTTCGCTCTCAAATGATAAAGTATATTTTATCAGCTGCATCATATGCTAGCTTTGTGTATACTGTCAATAGTTCAATTT
>Ga0116162_10003144_pt1 | contig 10020 bp, 7 predicted proteins | sample AD_UKC105_MetaG_FD_89875 | JGI IMG/M metagenome (GOLD analysis project Ga0116162, IMG submission 89875) | Active sludge microbial communities of municipal wastewater-treating anaerobic digesters from Hong Kong - AD_UKC105_MetaG | ecosystem: Engineered > Bioreactor > Anaerobic > Digestate... | reverse complement strand
GTATCTTCACCGGAACGAGATTTGATTCAGAAATTTTACAAACCGGCAACAAAAGAAAAGGGAATTTTCGTAACAGCAACCGATATAATTGAGTTTATATCAATGCGATCTACAATAAAAATTAATGCTGTGCAGGTTGGTAAGGAGTTAAAGTATCTCGGTTATGAAAGAGTTGCAAGGTTCGTAGATGGTAATGCGAAATATGGTTATATAGTTGAACAAATTTTACAAAAAAACGAAAAGTAACTTACAATCTTACAATGAATCGCTAAAATACTTGTTATATCTACATTTGAGCATTGTAAGATGACTTATTTTTAAGTTACAATGAAGTTACAATGTTACAATGCAGACCCCTCATTGTAAGATAATATTGTAAGATAAAAAAACTAAGTTACAATGCCGATTTACTGAATTGATAAGGGATACAGAGCATCATTGTAAGATTGTAAGAGAAAAAGCGAAAAAATAATTATTTTCAAAATCACAAAAAAAATAATTATTGCAAAAAAGAGGTAAAAAAGTTACTTTTGACTAATTGAATTTGAATACAAAACTAATGTTTGAACAAACTTTTAAAAATATTGACGACATACTGCACAAAGATGCTGGTTGTGGAAGCGAATTAGATTATGTAGAGCAAACTTCTTGGGTATTGTTCCTGAAATATTTGGACGATTTGGAGCGTGACCGTGCCACAGCAGCCGAACTTACAGGAAAAACATACACTACCATTATTGATAAAGAGTATCAATGGAATAATTGGGCTGCTCCAAAAATTACAAACGGAAACGGAGCATTAAAAATTGACCATAACGCACTTACAGGCGATGACCTTACCGACTTTGTAAACAACAAACTGTTTCCGTACCTCAAAAAGTTTAAACTAAGTGCCGAGAATGCCGACACCATAGAATACAAAATTGGCGAGATTTTCAGCGAACTGAAAAACCGCATTCAAAGCGGCTACAATTTGCGTGAAGTGATTAACCGTATTGACGAGTTGCGTTTCCGTACCCATGCCGAAAAGCACGAAATGAGCCATTTGTACGAAGACAAAATAAAACACATGGGCAATGCAGGGCGAAATGGTGGCGAATATTACACACCCCGACCGCTTATTACAACTATTGTAAAAGTGGTTGCCCCAAAAATTGGCGACAAAATTCATGACGGCGCAGTTGGTTCTGCGGGCTTCCTTTGCGAAGCGTTCGACTATCTCACTTCGACAGGCTCAGTGAGCGGTGGCGGACTTTCCACTAAAGATTGGGAGATATTACAAAAACGCACTTTTTACGGCAAAGAGAAAAAATCGCTGGCTTATATTATCGGAATTATGAATATGATTTTGCACGGAGTGGAAGCCCCCAACATCATACATACCAACACGCTTGCCGAAAACCTTGCCGATATACAGGAAAAAGACCGTTACGATGTGGTGCTTGCCAATCCGCCTTTTGGTGGAAAAGAAAGAGCAGAAGTGCAACAAAATTTCCCAATAAAAACTGGCGAAACCGCCAGTTTGTTTTTGCAGCACTTTATTAAAATTCTAAAAGCTGGTGGCAAAGCAGGTGTAGTAATTAAAAACACTTTTTTGAGCAATACCGATAACGCAACAGTTGCCATTCGTAAAACTTTATTGGAAAGCTGCAATCTGCACACTGTGTTAGATTTGCCCGGTGGAACTTTTACCGGTGCAGGTGTAAAAACAGTTGTGTTGTTTTTTGAAAAAGGTAAACCCACCCAAAAGACTTGGTTTTACTCGCTAAATCTTGACCGTAATTTGGGTAAAACCAATCCGCTCAACGAAAACGATTTGGCAGAATTTGTAGAACTACAAAAAACTTTTGCCGACAGCGAAAACTCTTGGACAGTAAACATCAAAGACATTGACCAAAGCACTTTTGATTTAAGCGCAAAAAACCCAAATAAAAAAGAAGAAGCTGCCTTACGCTCGCCGCAAGCCATTTTGGAAGAAATGAAAGTATTGGATGAAGAAAGTGCGGAAATTTTAAACTCAATTTTGGAACTGATATGAAGCAAGGTTGGGAAATAAAGAGATTAGAAGATGCAGTTGAATTTCAGCGTGGCTTGACTTATTCCAAAAAGGATGAAGTTGACTTTTCAGACAATATTGTATTGCGTTCAAACAATGTAGATTTAATAAAAAATGAACTTGACTTTACTGAATTAAAATACATCAATCCTGCAATTGAAGTTCAGGAAAGTAAAAAGGTAAAGAAGGGTTCACTTTTGATTTGCACAGCAAACGGCAGTAAAAGCCATCTTGGCAAGGTTGCACTTATTGATGATGATTATAATTATGCTTTTGGTGGTTTTATGGGACAAGTTACTCCAAAAGAGAAGTTGGATTCAAAGTTTCTTTTCTATTTGATGACTTCAGATAATTATAAAAAGTTTATCAATGAACTTTCTGATGGAGCAAACATCAATAATCTAAAATTTAGCGATTTAGGTCAATTTGAAATTCCTCTTCCACCTCTACCCGAACAACAACACATAGTTTCCATATTAGATGAAGCCTTTGCCGCCATAGCCAAGGCAAAAGCGAATGCCGAACAAAACCTGAAAAACGCCAAAGAAATTTTTGAAAGCTATTTGCAGGGGGTGTTTGAGAAAAAAGGTGATGGTTGGGAAGAGAAAATCATTAAAGAAGTTTGTGAGTTAAAGAGTGGAACAACTATATCTACTAATCTTGAAAGAAGTGAAGGTGATGTGCTTTATGTAAAAGTTGGAGATATGACTTTACCTGAAAATGAAGTTGAGATTAATACATCATCTCGATTCGTATATAAGGCTGAAATAAAGGCTAATCAAATCATTCCAAACGGTGCAATAATTTTTCCTAAAAGGGGCGGTGCAATTGCAACAAACAAAAAGCGAATAATAATAAAACCCACAATCGTTGACTTGAACACAATGGCAATTATTCCAGGAAATAAAATTGATGCTGATTATTTCTTCCATTGGTTTCAGTTGATTGATTTGAATAGTATAAGTAATGGAACTTCAATTCCACAAATCAACAATTATAGCTTTGATGATGTGAAAATTCCATTTCCAAAATCAAAAGAAACCCAACAAACTATCGTCCGCCAATTAGATGCCCTGCGAGCCGAAACGCAAAAGTTGGAAGCGGTGTATCAAAAGAAAATAGCTGATTTGGAAGAACTGAAAAAATCAATCTTGCAAAAGGCATTTGCGGGGGAATTGAAAACTGAAAAAGCGGTTGCGGTATGACACATATACTTTCTGAAATAACGATAAGAAATTTTAAGTCCATCAGAAATGAGACTTTTGAATTGTCTGCATTTACGCCCCTTGTTGGCTACAATAATGCGGGGAAATCCAATATGCTTGAAGCCACCAAATGGCTATTAAGAAAAACAGCATTATCAGATTCTTCATTTCATGATACTGCTTTACCAGTTGAAATGGAAGGCGTTATTTCAGGAATTACACAAGCTATTTTAGACCAACTGCCAGAAAATCAAAGAACTTCCATTCAGCCGTTTATTATTGGCGATTCGCTTTCCATAAAAAGAGTGCAACCGCAACCAAATGTTGGTGTTGCTCAAATTAGACTTTTAGTAAAAGACCCTGCAAATATCGGGACAGCTAACGAATGGAGAGCCAATCCGACAGGTCTTGACCAAGCTATACAAGCATTATTCCCTGAACCAATTCATATTGGTGCAATGGAAAACGCTGAAGAAGATGTAAGTAAAAGCAAAAACACCACAACCATAGGAAAATTATTGGCTGAAATAATTGGCCCAATTCAAACGAGTTATAGCACACAAGTTCAAACCGCATTAGACGGAATAAAAGACCTTTTAGATGCCGATGGAACTTCAAGGGCTGCTGAATTAAATGCCTTTGATGCGGCTGTAAATGGTAAAGTAGAATCCTTTTTCCCTGGCGTAAATATCAAAGTTCATGTTCCGACTCCAGAACTGAAAGAAGTTTTTTCTAAAGGAACAATAAAGGTTTTTGAAAACTTGAATCCTGCTGGTAGAGACGTTTCAGCACTTGGTCATGGTGCTCAGCGTTCTATTCAGATGGCATTAGTTCGCCATTTGGCAGACATCAAAAGAGATTCCGGAGAACAAGCATCAAACACAATTTTGCTTATTGACGAACCTGAATTATATTTGCATCCGCAAGCTATTGAAGTTTTGCGTGATGCTCTAAAAACACTTTCAACACAAGGTTATCAAGTAATATTTTCCACACATTCACCTTTCATGATTACATCAAAGGATGTTGGAAATACACTACTTATTAGAAAAAACGATACACAAGGAACCCACAAACGAAATTCTTTAAGAACGGCTATTCCAACAGTTACAACAACAGCACCGAGCCAATTAGAATTGCTTTTTTCGTTAAGTCATTCATCAAATATTCTCTTTTCGGAAAGAGTTATTTTGGCAGAAGGAACAACAGAAAACAGATTGCTTCCCTCAATCATTCAGAAAGTAACTTCAAGAACAATAGGACTTCATAAAACCGCCTTAGTTTCTATGGGTGGTTCAGGCAATACAAGAAAAGCAATGCTTGTTTTGAATACAATGGATATTCCGACAAAAGCCATTGTTGATTTAGACTTTGCTTTAAAACAAGGTGTGAGAGACGGCTTTTTAACGGCAGGTGATTCAGATGTTGCAGCAATTCAGGCTCATTTGGCTTTAATTGCACCAACACATTCAATTACATTAAATGCTGGTTGGCCAACAAATAGTTCAATGTCAGCAGCAGATGCTTTCAGACTTTTAGCAAGAGAAGCTGCTATCCAAGCAAATCTCTCTTCATTAAAAGCAAAAATGCAATCCGCTGGCATTTACGTTTGGACGAAGGGAACTATTGAAGACCATTTAGGTGGCATTCCAAAAAATGAAACAGGTTGGGCATCCTTTAATGCAAGATTAGAAAGTGAAGCCTTAAATGTAATTTTACCAAATGACCATGTAGAAATAACAGATTTTGTAAATTGGATTTTATCATAATATGAACGAAGCAGAAACAAGAGCGGAATTAATTGACCCTAAGCTAAAGGCTTGTGGTTGGGGCGTTGTGGAAGGCTCTAAAGTCCTTCGTGAATACCACATTACCGAAGGTAAAATACAAACAGGTGGTGGGCGTGGCAAAAAAGAAATTGCCGATTATGTATTGGTGTATAAAGGTATCAAACTCGCCATAGTAGAAGCCAAGAGCGATGAGCTGGTAGTTGGTGAAGGCGTAATGCAAGCCAAAAAATACGCACAGAAACTGCAATTAGAAACCACTTACAGCACGAATGGTAAAGATATTTACCAAATCTGCATGAAAACAGGCGAAGAAAGTTTAGTAAATGACTTTTTAAGTCCCGAACAACTTTGGAATAAGATTTTTGCCGAGCAAAACAATTGGAGAGAACAATTTGCCAACGTGCCGTTTGAAGATAAAAGCGGAAGTTGGCAGTTACGATATTATCAGGAAATAGCTGTTCAACGAACCGTTGAAGCCATTGCACAAAGCAAGGACAGAATTTTGCTAACTCTTGCCACAGGAACAGGAAAAACGGCAATTGCTTTTCAAATTGCTTGGAAACTGTTTCAAACCCGCTGGAATTTGAATAGAGACGGCAACCGCAGACCAAGAATTTTATTTTTAGCCGATAGAAACATATTAGCCGACCAAGCATATAATTCATTTTCAGCATTCCCCGAAGATGCTTTGGTACGGATAAAACCAATCGAGATTAAGAAAAACGGAAAAGTGCCAACCAATGGCAGTATTTTCTTTACCATTTTTCAAACCTTTATGAGTGGCACAGATGCAGAAGGAAAACCTGCACCCTATTTTGGCGAATATCCTGCCGATTATTTCGATTTCATCATTATTGACGAGTGCCACCGTGGTGGAGCAAATGACGAAAGCAATTGGCGGGGGATTTTGGAGTATTTCAGTCCGGCAGTGCAATTGGGATTAACCGCTACACCCAAACGAAAAGACAATGTGGACACTTACCGCTATTTTGGCGAGCCAGTTTACATCTATTCTCTAAAAGAAGGAATCAATGACGGTTTTTTAACGCCATTCAAAGTAAAACGAATCAAAACTACCTTAGACGATTACCGCTATACATCAGACGATACCATTGTGGAAGGCGAAATAGAAGAAGGTAAACTCTACGAAGAAAAGGACTTTAACCGCACAATTGAAATTGTAGAACGAGAAGCCAAGCGAGTAAATATCTTTTTGGAAGAAGCCAACCAAAACGAAAAGGCAATTATATTTTGTGCAAATCAAGCACACGCTGCATTAATAAGGGATTTAGTAAACCAAAATGCCAAAAGCAAAGACCCATTTTATTGCGTTCGTGTAACAGCCAATGACGGAGAAGAAGGAGAAAGACTTTTGAGAGAATTTCAGGACAACGAGAAAACAATTCCAACCATTCTTACCACTTCGCAAAAACTCTCCACAGGAGTTGATGCAAGGAACATTCGTAACATCGTTTTGCTTCGCCCTGTTAATTCAATGATTGAGTTTAAACAAATCGTTGGACGTGGCACTCGTTTGTTTGATGGCAAAGAGTTCTTTACCATTTACGACTTTGTAGATGCCTACAAACATTTCAGTGACCCTGAATGGGACGGGGAGCCAATGGAACCTGAGCCTAAAGAACCCAAGCCATATTCAACAACTGAAAACGATGAGCATAATGATAAAACAGAAACTAAAGAACCAAAACCCAAAAAGAAAAGAATCAAAATTAAGTTAAGAGATGGCAAGGAAAGAGAAATTAAACATATGGTTTCAACATCGTTTTGGAATGCAGACGGAAAACCTATTTCAGCAGAAGAATTCTTGAACAATCTGTTTGGTGAGTTGCCTAAACTATTCCAAGACGAAGAAGAGTTGCGAAAACTATGGGGTAATCCAATTACCAGACGTACTTTGTTGGAAAAATTGGACAATGCAGGTTTCCCAAAATCCGATTTACTGACTTTACAAAAGTTGGTTGATATGGAAAAAAGCGACTTATACGATGTATTGGAATACGTTTTCAATGGCGATTATATTGCAATGACAAGAGAGGCAAGAGCCAAAGCAGCCGAAGCAACTATATTTGCCTTACTCAACGACCAACAAAAAGAGTTTATCACTTTCGTATTGAGTAAATACATTGAAACAGGAGTTGACGAACTCGACCAAGAGAAACTCCCAATCTTGCTGACAAACAAGTATCAATCACTAGAAGATGCCAAAGAAATTTTAGGAGACGTTGCAAACATTAGCCGACTGTTCATCGAGTTTCAAAAACATTTGTATGATTTGAGGGTTGCGTAAGATACATAGTGTAAGATTTAAATTTTAGTGATAATGAAGATTGCAACATTACAATCATTAAGATATTTAATTGAAAAAGCCCTTATTATAATTGACGATACTACTGATATTGAAGTTGATATTTCACAATGGATATGTCACAGTTTCTTAACAAAAAATGTGCTAACTGCAATTTCAATAGAGCGAATTCTTAATCCTAATGAAACAAGTTTTGGATCAAATGCCGTTGAACCAATAAAGATTTATGATCCTATGAGTTCGTTAACCCTAGTTCGAAACTTATTTGAATCATACGTAAATATGTACTACCTGCTTATTGATAATGAAACAGATGAAGAAAAAGAATTTAAACTTCTTCTATGGGAGCGTTTTTGGCGTTCTGAGAGACAAAAAATGTCTGAATTGTATGGTATTAAGAACGTGAAAACAGATAATGAGTTAATTGAAATTGAAAGAATCGAGAAAACAATATACAATAGCAATTATTATAGTACCTTAAAGCCAAAATTAAAAGAGCATTACAAAGACAGAAAAAACTGGACAAAATATAATCTTACTGATAGAGCAGAAAGAACGAATATTGAAAGTGAACGAGTTAAATTTATGTATAAGTTTTTATCGCAATATGCTCATTCCAGCTCTTTTGCAATGATGCAGTTTGGATCCGCTAATGAAAAAGGAGACATAGAAGAACAATTAAGTTCTGTAGCATGTAATTATACAGCAGCTCTGTTAGCATTAACAATTGAACTTTCATCTCGGTTTTACAATAAAACATTGGATATAATTGAGCAGGATGAGAAATTGAGAACTCAAATAGGAGTTTTGATAATTTATTTTACTAAACCAAGAAAATTATGATACTATCACTTTTAAAATCAATTTGCACTGGAATTATCGCAGATATACTATTTGCAATATTTATTGTTTATGTATTCTAACAAATTCGCTATTGGTTAAAATTGCGAAGGCATTTTCATAAAGCTTGTTTCAAAACGTATTGGAAAGAAAAGAATGATGAAATAGTACAAATTATTAAGTGCAAAGTTTCTAACAACAAAATAAGATATAAAGGCTGGAGATATAATAATGAAAATGATATAATTGAAGGAGAGTTTATTATTAACCCATTAAATCAAAATTTTGGGGAAGGTTTTCATATTCATAGAACCAAAAATGAAAGTACAAAATCTGAAAAATTTGGATTTGATAGAATAATTATAAAAGACAAAAACACATTTTATGTTGATTCACCTTATGTAAAACTGATGCCGAAAGATAAAGATAATAAAAAAAACATTTGTGAACAGAGGTATCAAGCTTTTGTTTGGAGAAAAGAATAGTAATTATGTTGTTACCACGCCACCCCCTCCAAATACCCATCTCCAATACCATAAAGCGAAAAAATCTCACGTTTAAGCCTTACAAGGTTTACCACGTCCTCCATGTTATATTTTAGGACATGTTGGCATTTGTAGGAATCAATTCCTGGTATAATAACTAAAAGGCAAAATGCCCAATCAGTAAACTAATCGGGCATTTTGTTGGGCCTTGTGTTTAAAACGCAGCACCACAAATATAATTAAATATTTTAAAACATTATCTAATAATTTTCAACTTTAACAGGCTGGTTTTCAATTTTTACTGGTACAGTAATACCCAAAAATGCGGAGTAGTCAATATCCGATATATTTACATTGAATTTATCATAAGTATCAATATCTTTAATTGCAACATTGAGCTTATCGTAAGTGCTAATATCAGTAATATTAACATCTATCTCGTCGTAACTGCTTAATTTTACAGTAATAGACCCGTCTTCGTTTAATGGAACAAGACCATAATTTAGCGATGAATATAGTTCCTGTAAAGGAGCTTGTTCATTGGCAAATACTTTTGGCAATATTTCCAAGTGTCTTAAACTAATAAATGTTAGATTAAGGGCAATTATTGCCAATACAATTTTTGTAAATTTATCCACTTTCATAATATTTAATTTATTGATTAATTAAGAATTTTATAAATGCAAAAAGTGTGCAGTTTTTGATGTAATGATTCCTAACTCGTACTTGTTTAGTTTATAGGTAGATATAATAAACTATTCTTTACTATGTGAAGAAACAAATCAAATTTAAATAATAGTTAATAAAAATACGAAAGGACTAACCGAAGTTAGCCCTTAAGAGGGTCTGGGATATACCCCGACCGAATTGGTACAAAGATATTATATTTTCCTATTTGTTAATATTAACAAAAAAACCAGATAATTATAATTAACTGGTTTTTAATTCATCAATGCGAGTTAAACTCGGATTGAGGATACAAATATAATAAAAAAGTATGAGTTAAAATATTCAAAACGTGTAAATCATTGATATATGTCTATATAAAAGACAAACCGAATACCCCTAAGATATTCGGCTGACGATCGCTGAATCCGCAGAATCAACAATGCAAATATAGCAAATTTTATTTGATTAATCTTCACCACTTCACCCCCTCCAAATACCCATTTCCAATACCATAAAGTGAAAAAATCTCACGTTTAAGCCTTACAAGATTTACCACATCTTCCATGTTATATTTTAGGACATGTTGGCGTTTGTAGGGGTTGTTCCAGTCTTCTACTAGTTTGAAAATGTTCGTTTTGTACTGACGTTG
>Ga0116162_10003138_pt1 | contig 10034 bp, 14 predicted proteins | sample AD_UKC105_MetaG_FD_89875 | JGI IMG/M metagenome (GOLD analysis project Ga0116162, IMG submission 89875) | Active sludge microbial communities of municipal wastewater-treating anaerobic digesters from Hong Kong - AD_UKC105_MetaG | ecosystem: Engineered > Bioreactor > Anaerobic > Digestate... | reverse complement strand
TCCTCGCCTACGCGCTGGAAGGCGCCTCGGGGGCCGCGTCTCCGGGGATTCAGCGCGTCGCGTCAAGCCGCCCGGCCATCATCGCCGCCCCCCCTCCCCCCCTCCCCCCGCCCATCGGAGGGGGAAGGCTCCCGGCGCAAGTTTGGTCCACCGACATTCTCGCGCCGCTCATTCCAGGGACCACGCCGCTCGACCCCCCGATAGCTATCCTCAACCCAACGACGATGGGATATTCCATCGTCGGCGTGACGCTCTTCGCCGATGGGACCGGGGATATCAACTTCCGCTTCTTCTGGGCGGGGGGCGCGCCGGCGGTCGGTGTAACGGCCGTTGCGGCCGGTACGCAAGCCTCTCTTGACTTCCGCGTCCGCGGGACTCGATTGCTCGTGACAGCGGAGCCCGGTGTGATTATCGGGCCATCAAGGGCACGGGCAACCGTGACTCTCTACCAACAGTGAACGTCGCTCCCCTTGTGGCCGCCTCGCTCGGCGCCTGGCTTCTACTCGAAGCATCGGCCCGGCCGCCATCATCGGTCACACCGGGGGAGCTATCGCCCCATTTCCGCTGGCACGAATTCGCCTCGAAGGATGGCGCACCCTTCAGCGCGGAGGCCGTGCGATGGCTCCCGACGCTGGCACAAGCGCTCGAATGGATCCGGTGGCGGGCGGGCGCGACCCCCCTTGGGATAATCAGCGGCTACCGGAGCCCAGCGCACAACCAAGCCGTTGGCGGAGCGCCCGACTCCCAGCACATGAAAGCCGCCGTAGACTTCGATTCGCGCGCCTGGAAGCCTGCACAGTTAGCGGCCTTCGTCGAGGAAGGGATACGGAGTGGCGCAATCCCAGACGGCGGCGTCGGAGTCTACTACCGCCCGGCGGACCCGGAAGGTGGGTGGGTCCACTACGACCAGCGAACCCTATGGGGATATCCGAGGGCCCGATGGGAAGGTTGACGCCGCTGGCGCTGGCGCTGGCGCTGGCATCGTGCGTTGACGCCGCCCCCGACGTGGGATGCGGGGAGGCGATAGCGCGCGCCGTGACAGAGCGCGTCTTTGACTGCTTGGGCCAGGTCGAGGGCCGCGAAGATGCGGCCGCCGATCTGGCCGCCCGCTCCTATTGCGGGTCTGAAACAGACGGGGCCCGATGCGCCGCGCAGATTCGAGCGATGGACTGCGCCGAAGTCCAAGCGCGCTCCGAGGGAGGGGTCAGCTCCACCCCCGAGGGCTGCGCCGGATGGTACGTGCGCCGACCGCCCCCCGATGGATTCTCGCGCCTGGACCTCGCTCCCCCCGGGGCGACCCCGGGGGGGTATAGGGGTGCCCGTCGCAGGGCGCCGGCGCCGGCGCCCGGTCCGCTGGCGAGACGTTGGAACGGGCGCCGGCCCCGCTCCCCGAGGGCCCCCGTCTACCGACCCCGGCCGCCCTTGGCAGACTGCCCGGACTGCCGAAAAGCGGTCCGCTGGAAGCCAGCCCGACGATGCGGTGAAAGGAAGGAGCCCCCGGCACGGTGCCGGGGGCCCCCGGCGCACCGTTTCAGCTCCAAAAAGGCGAAGCCCCGAGGGATGGACCCCCCGGGGCTTCAAGAGCGTCAACCGGACCAACGGCTCTCGACGCATGAGAACGATACAGCCCCCTCCGACGAAGCGTCAACCCGAGCTCGCTCTACCGACGCCCGCCCCCCCTCCGCCCCTCCGGTGCCCGGTTTGCGGTCGTACGGTGCGCCGCCGTACGGACGGGCGCTTCTATGTCCATCAGAGGGGAAGCGGCCAGTGCCCGGCGGGCGGACTGGACCCGAGCGAGGCGGAGCGCCTGGTCTATCAGGTAAGGCGCCGGCGCCGACGTCAACGTCGCACCCTCGACCAACTGACATTCCCGTGGGGCGCGGAATGAAGCTCCGCGCCTACACGCTGGACGCGGAACCGCGTCGTTTCCTGGCAAGAACGCCAAACGACGCCGGCGCGCCGACGTCGGCGCCGGAATCAATCCTCGACGCCCGTTTAACCTCTGCTCGAGCAAAATTGGTTCCATACGGAAACGACCACCCCCCCGCCAGCGGGGGGACGTGGCCGCTTCCCCTCCCCCGGCCGATGGCCGACCCGGGCGAGCTCGCGCGCGCCCGGGTCGTTGAAGCGGGGCCTTGTCGCTCCTTTGGTACACACCAGCAAACAACTCTGGATCTGGCCGCCCGGTGGGCCATGCGCCACCCGTACGAAGAGCGGGACGCGAGCGAAGGGGGACAACCGGCCGCGCCGCGAAAAGGCAATCCGCACACGCCAGAAGCGCGGCGGCTGCGGGCATGGGTCGGCCGGAAGCTCGCCGAAGCGGCGATAGCGGCGGGGGCGGATTGGTCGGCCGACTTGGCGGACCGCATCCTCAGTTGCGGCTCGGGAACCGTCGTCGGCGCGAATCACGCGGGGGGGTGGGTTCCGCTTCGGGCGGACGACGGGACTCCGCTCCGCTCGGTCTATACTTGTATGCACAGACTCTGCCCGCACTGCGCCCGGAAGCGGAGCGCGCGTGCCCTGGCACGCCTCGCGCCCGCCATCGCGGAGCGCTTCAGGGCGAAGCCCGCCCTTCTCACCCTCACCATTGATGATCGGCCCGGAGAGAGCCTTGAAGGCGCGTTTGAACGCATCACCAAGGCGTGGCGACGGGTCCGCGAAACTCAGGCGTTCACGGGGCCCGGCGGGCGGCGGGCGGCATGGCCCGACCGCACGGTCCGGGGAGGGGTCTACTCGCTCGAAGTGACCCGCTCGAACCGGGGAAGCTGGCACGTCCACCTACACGCGATTGTGGATACGGATTGGTTGGACCAGGCAGAAATGCTCCGCGCATGGCGCCGAGCGCTCGGAAGCGGTCCGCGCAAGGGGGGGGCGCGAATCGAGCGGCTCAACAGGGGACTGGCCGAAGGACTGAAGTACACGACGAAGCCACAAGCCGCCGCAACGTTGCCGCTCGCGGAGCGGGTGGAGCTTCTAGCCTGGATGCGCGGCCGGCGGATGATGGCAACGTTCGGCACCCTCTATAGGCTCCCGGTCGAGGAACCGGACTGCCCCGAAGAGGAAGGGCAAGACCTCGGAGCGGCGGTCGGGCGCCACCCTTGGACCGGACGCACGCATCGGGCCGATGCGGCCATCCCCCGCTCTGACCGGGCCGCGCTCGACGCGGCCGCCCGCATCCTGGCCGCCCGCCTGGATGGGCTAGAAACCGCCGAGCTTTGGGAACCAATCCCCCACCTGGCGCGCGCCAGACCCGAATGCCCGGACAGGGGGGGCGGCCGCCTCTATAAGCTGATCTGTTGAACGTTCGGGTTACTTCGACGTATTACGTAATGCGCGCGGTAATCGCGCGACGCGAAACGGACCAACGGAGCGCATTTATGGACATTTCGGACATTATGACCCGACTCGCTGGCGCAGAGCGGTTGCGCGGGATGGCTTCGGCCGCGCGCATAGCGGCCGACCTCTGGATGGCCGACGACGACCAACGACAAAGGGCGGAAGACGCCGCACGACGCTGGGAGGCAGAGGCGACGGCCATCTTGACAAGCATTCCCCGCGACCGCCTCCCGGTGGAATTCGGCGGTAGCGCCGTTTGGCGGAGGGTGTAGACGTGAGCGATGGGCTGAGTCAGGTGTGCAAGCAATGCGGACAACTCGGTTGGGCGGCGCTTGTGTATCAGTGCGGATGCCAGCGCAAGGCAACGACCGAGCGCCAACGTGAGGCGGTCTATGCACTGGTTCAATCGGTAGAAAACCTCATGAAAGAGTCGAGTCGAGCAACGGAAGTGATGCCCGGCTATGTGCTGTTGAGACTGTCCACGGTGGATAGGGTAGGCCTGCGAATGCTCGGCGCGCTTCAACTCACCGGCGAGAGCGGGGATGACAATGGCAAGTGAAGTGAGGGCCCCGGACCTCTGGACGAAGTACCGCGACGGGGATGGGCCAGCGAAGACCCCGGAGAGCGTCAACGTGTACGTGGACGGGTCAAAGCGAGGCGTTGTGGAAGGCGAAGACGCGCTTACCCTCACCGAAGGCGATATTGTGACCCGCTACCGCCTTCGGCCGGGCGCCCATACCGTGAAGCTGGACTATCGAGCCACCGGGCATCGGGGCTCGGTGGGGCATGTGCAGTTTCAGGTTGAGGGAGAGGAAGACGACGCCCTAGACCCCACCGTCGCGCTTACCAAGGCTCTTACGGCCAACACGGCGGCAATGCTGGACTTCGCACGACGAAGCAACGAAGCGACCGCGCGGACCGCGACCGAGCTGTTGATGTTTCAACAGCAATTGGCGGAAGCGGAGCGCCAGCGCCATCAACAATGGCTCGAACGGGAAGAGCTGAGGGCCGCAAGGCGCGAAAGCCCCAAGTCGGGCCCGGACCTCGCCGCTCTGGTCCCGGTCGCGGTCGCGCTGATTCAGCGCAAGGACTCGACGCTTGAGAGCGTTCTCCCATTGCTGGCCGGCTTGATGCAGCAAAACGGACGAACAAGCCCCATAGAGCAAGCGCTCATGCTCAAAGGTCTGCACGCTGGCGACGATGACGACGAAGAGAATCCGTACGCGGAAAGCGTGGCGAAGCTCGCAACGGCGCTCGGGGAAGCGCTGGTAGGCGAAGGGGTGTCCAAGCTCGGAGGGGTGCTCGGCGGAGAGTAGGGGGGGGCTTGACACCTTGGCTTGCGTGCGCATGGGGCACGAACTAGAGTCGTTGACCGTGAGAGCCGAAACCGCAACATGGCCCACCCTGGGGGCCAAGCTCGCCGATATGGCCCGCCTTGCCGACGAAGGCGCGGGCGACCCCTACGTCCGCCACCTTGCGCTTCGGGCGCTGCGCGACGCGGGCGTCCAACATGCCGACCTCGAACCAGAAGCGGCCGCCCGAGCTCTGGACGCCTACGCGCTCCGCCGCTGGACCTACGCGCGGGAGCGGGGAGAACAGCTCGAATCCCCCCGGTACACTCTCCAAGGGGAAGCGGCGGACTGCGATGGATATGCCATCGCACTGGCCGCGATGGCCGGGAGCATTGAGCTCCCTTGGCGGTTCGAGCTCGACACGTACGACGACGGCACGGGACACGTTTGGGTAAACGTGGCGGGAGTAAGGCTCGACCCGACCGACCCGGGGAGGCGCAGAATGGAAAACGGCCACGTCGTGAGACTCGCGGGATCGTGGTCCGATGTTTGGAACTGGACCGAAGAGAACGTCGTTGAGCCCGTGGGCTCCGCGTTCCAAGACGCATGGGACGAAGCGGTCGGTTTCGTCCGTGGGTACTTGGCAGAACGCATGAGAGCCCCCGACTTCTGGGTCAAGCTCGTTGCCACAACGGGCGCCTGCGTCTACTCCTTCGGATCCGCCTGCGGGCCCGCCGTGTCCGCCTTCATCGCCGCCGAAACCACGAAGATGACGGAGGGAATCAGCGACGACGAATGGGACGCAATGTCGGTGGCGGAACGGGCGGCCGCCGAATCCAAGGCTCGCAAGTCCGTTGGGAACGACCGCTTCGACGCGCTCGTAGCGCAACAGACCGACCAAGTGATGACCTCCGAGCGGTTCGCCGAAGAAATGCGCCCGCTTGGCATTCCGACCGACCTATCCGACTACGACCGGAGCGTCTACACCTTCGCGAGCGAGGCAATGGACGATTGCGGGTTCAGTCGCTACAGAGGCACGGGCCCGAGCCCGTGGGGGGTGGGAGGATACGACGCGGGCGCCATCATGGTCTTCGTGAACGCGGCGGGGGAGAACGCGACCGCCGACACGAAGAAGCAGACAAACCGGCGCACGTTCGTATCATTCGTTGACCCGGACGCCGGATGTAAGGAGTTGACTCGGCGCTTTGGATGGCTCCCCGCAGAAAACGCCTCACGGTGGGGGAAGCTGTACAACGCGCTCGCTCCCAAGTCGATTCAGCCCCCCGAGGGGTGGAACGCCGCAACGACGCTGATCGAGCTTGATACGAGGGCCATTCCCCCGGCCCCCGCAGCGCAAGCACTGGCGCTGGCGCAAGCCATCGGCCCGCTTTCCCCGATGCTCCCGATTCCCACCCCGACCCCCGAGACTTCGGCCCTTCCAGCGACCGAGCCCGGGGCGGTCGGCCAAGTCGCGCCTGAGTATCGCGACGGGGGCGGGGCGGGCGCCCTGTTGGTGCTCGGCGCGCTCGGGGCGCTCGGGGCTGCGATTGCAGCGCGAAAGGGGAAGGGGCGATGAAATTCGGGTGCGGCGCCTGCCGCTCACTCAATGGCACCATCGGGGGCGCGCTGGATGACGCCGCCGCGTGGGCGGAAGAGAAGGCCCAATCGGCTGCGGCCGCCGTAGAGGCAGAAGCGCGCGCCGCGCTGGCGGAAGCGGAGCGCGCGGCGCAACAGGCGGTCGCCCAAGCCATCGGCGCCGACGCGGCGGCGTCATCACACCATTCGGACGTGTCCAGCAAGCTCGCCCGCTACGTCCGCCCGCCAATCGTGACGGACTCCACACAACTCGCGCTCCGCCCGGACCTCCGCGCGGCGCTGGACGCGGGGGAAGCCATCTACGCGCCGACGCTCGGCGGCGGGGCGCCAAAGAGCGAATCGTCGGGCGCGGGGGTGCTCTTCCTTTTGGGCGCGCTCGGCGCCTATCTCTACGCTCGGAGCTAACATGCAGCCCTACACGATCGGAAGCTATCTGGAAGACTCGCGGGGTCCGGCCATCATCAACCGGCCAGCGCCCGCGTACAGAGGACAGCCCCGACTCGGCGCCACGGCGGCCGCGACCGCCTACAACGCGCGGAGCGCTCGGGAGCTCGGGTGGGGGGTCAAGGCGGTCTACTCGGGCCCCGACGACGGCCAGCTTTCCGACGACGTGTTGGTTCTCCAACGGGACCACTTCACGGACCCCAAGGACCACGACGGGAAGATCGGGCCGAAGACGCTCCGATTGATGGGGGACTTGGTGATCCAATACCTCGCGACGGGCGCCAGCGCCGGCCCGCTGGCGGGTCGGGCCGGTCAACTGCTCTGGGAGCGGATCACGTTCCCCGAGGGCTATCTCTCGCTTCAGCGCGGCGAGACACCCCCGGCCCCCGACGACCCCGACACCGGCCCCCGGAAGGCGGAGCCCGCCCCGACGCCCGCCCCGACCCCCGCGCCGACCCCTCCCCCGGGGCCCGGCCCGACCCCCGCCCCCGGGCCCGACACCGGGGGCGGGGGTGGGATGGTAGTGGCGGGGCTGGCGCTGATGCTCTTGGGAGCGGCCGCGTTCGCGAAGAAAGGCAAAAAGAGCCGCAAGTGACAGCGATTCAGAGCGATATGGTGGACTTGGAGACGTTCCAGCTTCGCGAGTGTCCGCGCTCATGGGCGGAGAATCGGCCCTTGTCCGACGTCTTGGGGCTCATGCTATGGGCCTTTGACGGTCGCATCTACGCGCGCATCCTCGACCGGGAGCGCAACAAGCTCTGTTACCTGTCACTCGACGCATCCGACCTCTACGACGCAGCGTTTGTGAGCGCTTACGGGCTCGAAGCGGCATATCAAGCGCTGTTTGCCCGCCAACCGCAACGCATGGCCGAAGCGGAAGCAAAGCGAGCGGCCGCCCGCCGCATCGCGGAAGCGCTGGACTCTCAGGAAGTGGACTATTGGTTGGACGCTATCGCCAATGACTCCCGAGCCATCGTTGACAAGGCATTGGAAGTCGTAACGAGCCCGATTGTGCCCGGACTGGCCGGGACCGTCGTCGGGTTCCTAATCGGGCGTGCAACCGCGCGCTGAAGGGAGAGCAACCGTGGCAAAGGGCGGAATGAGTCTCGCGACGCGCAACACGCTCGACGCGCTGGAGAAGGGCCAGCGACGGCAGGCGCGCGCACTGCGCGAGCTGACAGAGAAGGCGCAGAAGAAGAAGGCGAAGGGACGGCGCGGCCGCAAGAAGAAGGAGCCCGCCTTCAAGCCCCTGGCCGACCTCGGGGGCGGAGCGGCGGGCGGCGCGCTCACCACGGCCGTCATGCAATACGGGGTGGCCCGCCTCGTCGCCAGCGGAACCATCCCGGCGGACTACCTGATCGGAGCGAAAGCGGCCGCCATCAAGGGACTCATCGGCGCGCTGATCGGCTTCGGCGCGAACATGGCGGGGGTGGACGGGGCCCCGGGCGACTTCGCCGGCGGGGCTGCGGCGGGCGCGGCGGGGGTGGCGGGGGCGGAGCTCGCCGCCAAGTACCTGCCCGCCAGCGGCGGTCAGCTCGGGGCCCGCCTACAGCAGAGCGGCGGCATGACGCCACAGCTCGCCGCCGTGCTCGGCGCGCTGGAGTACGCCGGGAGTCTGCCCGAGTCGGACCCCCGCCGCACGTTGGTGGCGCAGCGCCTCGGCGCGTTGATGCAGGCTTCCCCGGCGCTCGGCGCCGTTCTCAACGTCCAGACCCGCAGCCCCGTGCAGACGGCCGGTGCGCCCGCCGCGAAGCATGGGCTTCGGCTGGCGTACCGCTAACCGGGCATCGGCCCGCCAACAGAGGGGGGGGGACCCCCCAAGGGAGAGCGACAGTGATCAAGCGTGCGGCGCCCGGTGAGCGCCTGTTGGCCTACATCAAGAAGAACCTCGCGGACAAGGATCCGGCGTGGCGCAACGTGCGGTTGGAGGACCTCCCGCTGTACGACACGTTGCGGGTGGACGTCGGCGGCCTGCCCGCCCAGACGCGGCAATTCTTCGTGAACCCCATCGGGGCGGCCGCCGATGGCTTCGCCCCCAAGACCGGCTACGCCACGAACCTCACGACGGCCGGGCAGGTGCCGAGCGGGCGCGGGTTCGAGTTGCATCAGTTGGCGACGTTCTTCCGGGCGACCTCGCCCACCCCCGACCCCACGTCCGACATCAGCAACTTCCAGAACGCGTTCATCAACAGCTTCCTGACCTTCGAGAGCTTGGACTACAAGCGGGTTCTCGGGCCCCCGGACTTCTACCCGGCGGGCGGCGGGGGGAGCATCAGTGGAATCGGCGGCGGCGGCGGCGGCAACACCGGCTTCGTGCGGAACGGATCCGACGCCTGGATGCTCGGCACCTATCACTTCGTCGAGCCGCTGATCATCATCCCCGGCCAGCAATTCCGCGTTGAATGGGCGTTCGGCAACTTCCTCGGGGGAACCCTCGTCTTCGACGTGGGGATTCGGATGCAGGGACTCGCCGCCAACCAGATCAACCCCAACTGAAGGAGGGAACCATGCTGCGCACCATCAAGTGTCGCACGGGGGGAGCCGACCCGCTCGACCGCACGAAGCCCGCCACCACGGCGGTTCACATCAACCCGGATGCGGTCACGGCCGTGCAGCTCCACTACCCGGGGGGTGACGGCCCGAATCAGTGTCCTCTGACGCTGGTCAAGATCGGCGCGACGGCCTACATGGTTGAAGGCGACGTTCAGAGCACGCTGGACGCGCTCGGCTTGAAGGTGAGCGCGGACGCCAAGGAGCCCGCCAAGGAGCCGAAGAAGTGACCCCCCCGGCGCCCGTCGAGCGCCCGCGCATCGGGCGCCCGATCATCTACGTTCTCAACTTCGGTGCCATCGCAATCGGCGGCCGGGCCCAACAGGGGATCACCTTCAACTATGGTGGTCGCATCCTCGGTGTGACGGGCAAGGCACTGATCGGACAACAGGTGTCGGAGCTTTGGGACGTGAACATCGCCCGAGCGGACGGCGATGCGATCACCACCGGGCCCCTCATCGCGTCCGCATTCCTCGGGGATGGTTCGCGCCCCTACAACCTGCTGGGCGGGAACTTCTGGGTGGCGCACCGTGACTCGCTCACGGTGGACGTGGGCAACCTCGACACCGGGACCGCGATGGACCAAGCGTCCATTGCGTTCTGGCTCGAAGCGGTCGCCATCCCCGGCACGGAAATCGCCAATGCGTGACCGGCCGGGCGAGCTGCGATGGACAGAGGCGCGGAGCCGACAGCTCCTCGCCTACGCGCTGGAAGGCGCCTCGGGGGCCGCGTCTCCGGGGATTCAGCGCGTCGCGTCAAGCCGCCCGGCCATCATCGCCGCCCCCCCTCCCCCCCTCCCCCCGCCCATCGGAGGGG
>Ga0116162_10003137_pt1 | contig 10034 bp, 6 predicted proteins | sample AD_UKC105_MetaG_FD_89875 | JGI IMG/M metagenome (GOLD analysis project Ga0116162, IMG submission 89875) | Active sludge microbial communities of municipal wastewater-treating anaerobic digesters from Hong Kong - AD_UKC105_MetaG | ecosystem: Engineered > Bioreactor > Anaerobic > Digestate... | reverse complement strand
CACGGAGGGGGCATTAGCTCAGTTGGCTAGAGCGTTTGACTGGCAGTCAAGAGGTCATCGGTTCGATTCCGATATGCTCCACAAAGGATTTAAAGACCTTGCAGCAATGCAGGGTCTTTTTTATGCTGAGGCTAAGCGAGTGAAACGAGCTTAGTCCCGATAAAGCGACGCAAGGAGCGGACATCGGGATCATCGGTTCGATTCCGATATGCTCCACCTTCGCTCGCCGAAGCGAGCTACGGTGGACAGAGTCCACAAGTAGCTTGCGAAGGTGAGAAATACTATCAAGGAATTACAGATGTTGAGATTTGTGATCCCTTTCTTTTTGCCAGATTTTTGCCAGCCTGATGGCAATAATCCCATTTTGTGTTAAGGTTTCATCAATGGAACACCCGAAGTGACTGACCATATTTCTCCGTTTTAAAGGGAGCAGTCCTATTTTACCAGAATTGCCAAAACTCTTTAGATTGACATTGGATTGATTACATCCCGGTACCAGGAGCTCATTCATTTCCAGAATAAGTGGTATGATTACTCCGGAAGGAAATACTCAATGACTTTGGATTTCCCATTCATATATCAATAACATTCACAATCGCAATTGGTAAAATTTGGTTTGGGAAGTGTCCATTGAGGTGTTTGGTGATTAAAGCAATTACACATTTTGACATTTGAAACCTCCCATTTTGAAAGGTCTTGGTTGAACTCTTTACAAGAAGAAAACATTCCATCCATACCAATTACATTACTTACATTCCAAGAGCTAATGTCCTGATTAAAAACGGAATTATTAAACATATTTATCATCCATTCAACTTTACTAACATTCCAATTTGATATATCTCTGTTAAACTTTGAACTACTAAACATATCAGTCATCCTAGTCACATTACTTACATCCCAGGAGCCAATCTCTCCATTGAATACAGACCCTTTAAACATTTCTTCCATTTCGGTAACATTACTCATATCCCAGGAGGATATATTACCATTGAATCTAGAATTAGCAAACATTTGATTCATTTCTTTGACGCTATTGACATTCCAGGATGATATATCTGAATTAAAAATTGATTCCTGAAACATACTATTCATATATTCTACGCTGCTAACATCCCATACACTAATATTATGGTTGAATTTGTTCGATTGAGCAAACATCCAACTCATATCTTTTACTTTACTTACTTTCCATAGGGCTATGTCCGAGTTAAAACCAGAGCTACGAAACATTCCTGTCATGTAAATTACATTGCTAACATCCCAAGAAGAAATGTCTTGATTAAATGACAAAGCCAGGAAAAACATATGGCTCATATTTAACACATTGCTAACATCCCATGAACCAATATCCTGATTGAACTTATCCGTACCACTAAACATATGACTCATATCCGTCACATTGCTTACATTCCACGATCCAATAGCTTGATTAAATATACTTGCACCAGCAAACATCCAGTCCATTTTAATTACTTTACTTGTATTCCACTTCGAGAGGTCCTGGTTGAATTCTTTGCATGAAAGAAACATCTTATCCATACTTAAAACATTACTCACATCCCAAAGACCAATGTCCTGATTAAACTTTTCTGCAAAGTGAAACATAGAACTCATATTGGTTACATTGCTGACATCCCAGTTTGACAGGTCTTGATCAAATTCTTTACACATTAAAAATATAGAACTCATATCCGTCACATTACTGACATCCCATGTTCCAATGTCTTGATTAAACACATATGCATGACTAAACATAGAATTCATATCTGTTACATTGCTTACATTCCATTTTGACAAGTCTTGATTGAACTTAGTTGCCCCCGAAAACATATGGTTCATCGTTGTCACATTGCTCACATTCCATGAACCTATGTCACTATTAAAAAATCGAGCATGTAAAAACATTGAATCCATGTCATTAACATTACTAACATCCCATGCGCTGATATCTGATCTGAAGTTGTTTGCACCAGAGAACATATTACTCATATCTGTAACATTACTGACATCCCATCCACTTATATCCTGGCTGAGATTATTTACCTTGGAAAACAAATTACTCATATCAGTAACAGGTGAAGTGCATAAGATCACGATGTAATCCCGCTCCTTGATACGCTGTATCAACAAATCCCTATCCACTGCTTCGTATAATATGCCATTTACTGTTCCTGTATCACCTGCAACACAGTTTTCACATTTAATAGTTACTCCATTTTCATCCAAATAAAAGTGTGTTGACTGACCAGAGTTCAATTGAAAATTAAAGAACAGTAAGACAGTAAAGATTAGATTCTTCATACATGATTGTTTCATTTAAAGGTAATAAAAGGATTTAAAAGCTTCCTTTAAAATCGCATCATTAAAATTTAGAGTTATCATTTACCTTGACATTTCTATTTGAATCCGATAAATAACCTTCTCATCACATTAATAAGTATGAATCCCTAAAATACAGAGTTATGGCAGAAACGGAAAACTCACTGATAAATGAGAAAATTGATCGGGCAATTTTAATAATTCGGGGACACAGGGTCATGATTGACAGTGATCTTGCGGACATCTTTGGAGTTAAAACGAAAAGATTAAATGAACAGGTAAAAAGGAACCTGAGTAGATTTCCAATGGACTTTATGTTTCAGTTAACGAATACAGAAAAACGGGAACTGGTCGCAAATTGCGACCACCTTGAAAAATTGAAACATTCGGCGACTAATCCATATGCCTTCACAGAACATGGAACAATTATGTTGGCAAATGTATTAAACACAAAGTTGGCAGTAGAGACAAGCGTTCTGATTGTCAGAGCATTTGTTAGATTAAGAGAGCTCCTTTCATCAAACAAAGAGTTAGAAAGGAAGATTCTCGAACTTGAATCTAAATACGATAAACAGTTTGAAATGATATTCAAAGCGATAAAAGTATTAATGCGCCAGGAGCAATTTGATAAGAACAGGCCACGAATTGGGTATAAGATTGGGAAAGAGGAATAGACTTTGACAGTTCAGTAAATAATATGATACAAATCAGGTAGGAAGTTCATCCTGTTTTCTATATAAGCTTATATATTTGATAAATATTATTAAAACCATTCTCTTCATCCGTATTATGAACCCTTTCCATTCTGCCTCCAGCAAAAAAACAAGCATTTTGTTTTTCATTCTGGTTTCTATGTGCAACAGCTATGCTCAAAATCCAACAGTCGATAGCCTCTTAAATGTAATTGAGCAAAAGCAGGCTACTTCTGAAACGTATAATCAGCTGGCTTATGCACACTGGTTTATTGATATGAATAAATCAAAAGAATTTGCCTCACAGGCTTTAAAACTGGCAAGAGAAGAAAATGATACAGCTCAAATAGCATTTGCTTTTAACAGGATAGGAACAGCATTTATGTATTCTGAACAATTAGATTCTGCCCTTGAATATTATAACCGGAGTGCCTTACTATTTGAGAAATTGAAAATGTATACCGAATTAGGAGGGGCTACAGCTTGTTGTGCAAAAACGTATGAATACAAATTTGAATACGAAAAGGCCATCCAGGAATACATAAAATCCTTAGAAATATTTGGTAAAGTGGGCATATCAGAATATTACGTGCAAACGCTTTTAGTAGTCGGTAATTTGTATGCAAAACTTAACGAGTTTCAAAATGCATTAAGCTACTACCTTAAGGCAGAGGAAAATAAATCGTATATAAATGATTACGATTTAGTAATGCTTTATAATAGCATTGGGACAAACTATCAGAATATGGGTGATTACCGCAATGCTATAAAATATTTTGAGAACGCTTTTCAGAATTGTGACCCGGAAATCAGCAATATTGCTATAGCTAAAACGTATGTAAATATCGGAAATCTATACTTTGCCTGGAACAAGAATGACGCCGCGTTAGAATATCTTGAAAAAGGACTTGAATTTTCAAAAGCGAAAGGTATTGAACAATTAGACAGAACAATTTTAACGCTTATCGCTGAAATATATTTCGAGTCAGGGAATCTCAATGAAGCTAAAAATTATTATGCCCGGGTACTTGAAATCCCCGATGGGATAGAAGATAAATTTAATGAAGCCAGAGCATATAACGGGCTTGCTAAAATTTCCGGACATGAGTTAAACTATAAGGAAGCAATTCGTTATTCGTTAAAAGCATTAAATCTGTTCGAAGAAACAGAGCGGCCGTTTTATATTGCTTATACGCATTTCATCCTTGCAGAAAACTATTTACATACATCCAATACATCAAAGGCAAAAGAACACCTGGACATTGCTTCAGAAATTGCAAATAAAAATTCATTAAAAGAACTTAAGGCCGATGTTTCACTCCTACATGCCAGGTATAATAATATGGCGAATAATGGAATGGACAATGAAAGGTATTACGAAGAATATATTGAATTAAAAAGTTCTTTATTTGAAGAACAAAATCAGGAACTGTTAGCAAGATTTCAGGTGGAACTCGATAACCTCGAAAAAGACTGCCAACTAAAAGATGCTCAAAATCTTAACCAGATAAAGGAAATTGAGCTGGCAGAAAAGAAAAAACAACTGTTTTTTATAGTAGTCATAGCACTATTGTTATTAATAAGCGTTTTTGTATTTGCAATTATGTATGCTCGTAAACAGAAGGCAAATAGAATTTTGTTCCTGAAAAACAAGGAGCTCCTGGGACGAGAAAGTAAAATTCAAAAAAAGAATGAAGGAGTTGAGATACAGGAATCTCTTCAAAATGAAATCATCCAAAGGTTAATAAAACAACAAAACGAAAACAGGGTGCATCTAAGAAACGACATAACTTTGTATTCCCTGTCTAAACTATTGGGAACGAATTCCAGTTATTTATCCAGAATAATTCAATTAAACTACAATTCAAATTTCAGCACCTATTTAAACAAGTGCCGTGTTTTAGAAGCCCAGAAAATGATTTTGGATAAGAATTTCAATAATTACACAATAGATGCCATATCGCAGGAATGCGGGTATAACAGTAAGTCTACCTTCAATAAGGCTTTTAAAGAGTTTACCGGGCTTACTCCCAAAGAATACAAACGGCAGGATGCATTATAGATAAAGCCCTGAGACCTGTTTTTCCTGCTAAAATCTAATTGCTTCATCATACCCGAATAAGTACGAATTTATAAATTCACACATTACTGGTTTGGATGTCAGTTTATTACAGTATTCCTTTGAAACTGATTAAAACAAAAACCAGTGGAGGGAAAAAGCAATACTTCAAATGTCCTGCCCGAAGAGTTATCCGAAAAAATTCAACTTCGATTAAACAAAGCATTGATCGAAAATAAATTGTATTTGCATCAGGATTTATGCATGCATCAGCTGGCCAAAGAAATCAATACAAATACAAGCTATTTGTCACGCACCATAAAAAGAACCTATAACACAAATTTCACTGCGCTTTTGAACGCTTTAAGAATTAATGAAGCTAAAGCCTTATTAGCAGACCCGAAGTACGGCAGCTATACAATAAATGCCATTTCCCAGGAATGCGGGTATAAAAACAAATCGACTTTCTATAAAGCATTTAAAAAAATAACAGGCTTGGAACCCTATAAATATCGCAAGCAAATGAAACAATATAACTAACCGACTATAATAACCTGAATAAAAAGAAACTATGGTCTGAATGGATTGACCTCCCGCTATGATATCGATAAGTTACCTTGTAATAATCCAAAATAAAAATACGAGGCGAGTATTGCCGAAAATCGATAAGAGTAGGCAACAAATTAAAAAAGGAATTTATGAGATCATTAGCTAATATTTTGTGGCACTTCCCGTTTTTGGGATTTTTAAGAGCATTAGGAACAGCATTTGTTGGAATACTTTTCATTCTTACAATCATTGGAGCACCCATTGGAATCGGTCTTCTTCAACTTGCAAAGTTTTATATGAGTCCATTCTCTAAAGCTATGGTAAGTGAAAAATTATTAAACAAAGCACCTAAAGAATATGATGGTACGCTTGGGAAAATATTGGAAATATCCAATAAACTATGGGGTACGTTGGGAATAATCGTAAAAATATTATACTTCCCAATTGGTCTTTTCATGGCTGTAGTAAATATTATGATGATAGCTGCAGAGTTTGTTTCGCTAATAGGTATACCTGTTGCACTGGGAGAGGCAAAAGCATTATCAACCTGGTTTGCTCCGGTAGGAAAAGTGTGTGTATCAAAGGCTGTTGCAGATGAACTGGAATCCCGAAAGGCAAAAGCAGAAGTGGATTCTAAATTGGGAAATTAAAAAGCCATGACCTTTTGTATAAGTAATGTTAGGTAATGTGTTAAAATCAGGGTGTGACTTCACGAGCTGCTTTCAGCCGGTGGTTGCCCGTAAAACAAGACTGGCGATCTGACAGGCAGGTACCACTATCTACCATTACTTATACAGTTTGGGTTTGGATTAAATTATACGTTGTAAGTCTTTCCAAAAATCCAGATATTTCTAATTTGAGATATAAGCAATGAATTAAATAGGCTGAGAAAAGAATTAAAGGGAGATCCCCCCGGGATCAATATTCTTCCCACATAGCTTTCCGGGGGCTGTCGCACCCCGGCTATTGCAGGGGGAGACCTTCGGTCTCGGGTTTTAAAAAAAATCTATGAAACCAGTTGTCTTTCTCAACTATTAGAGCTCCTCAAATCAACATCTGACGAATCTGTATAATCTGACAAATCCAGGTTCAGACATTTGCCCGGAGCAAACTTCCTATCCCCTGCCAGACACTCCATTTACGCACTACGCACTACGCATAACGCACTACGCATAACGCACTATCCCGATGTTCATCGGGACCAGCATCGTCCCTCGCTGGCGCACCATCACTCCTTTAAAAAAGAAGCCTGGGAAACATGCTGTTGATCTCCTGCCTTTAAAATATAAAAGCCATCCGCCAGGCCTGACACATTACAAAGGTGAAGCCGGGAAGAGAATTCTTCGTATAAAACCAGTTTCCCGAGGACATCATGAATGGTAATATTACCCCTGTCCATTCCCGATTCAATAGCCAGGTAATTTTCGCAGGGATTGGGATACAGGAGAAGGTTTTGCTGCCTGGCAGACTTAAAACCTGACGTTGATTCCTGGCCGACAATCATGTCAAAAGTAACTTTTCCGTCGCTGCTGTTGGTAAAGGACGTAATATGCAAGGCTCCGTAATGATCCTCAACCGTCTTGAACAGTACTGTTTCCCCTTCCAGGATTCCTTTCACCGTATTTGCCGGAAGGGTGCTCTCAAAATTTTCATATAGCAGCTTATCGTCCGTTAACCCGTAAAAATCAGTTCCGGATAGACCAGAGGAATCCATTTTTACAAAGCGTGTGGCGTTCTTTGTTGACCAGTAGTCCAGGCCATTCCCGCCTGAATAGATATACTGCTTTACTGTAGATTCGTCAGGAGCTGCTACGCATAATCCGGAAGTACTGCTTCGGTACATTGCAATATCTATCACCCCGGAATTATCTATACCCAATGGAGAATCATTATAGAAGAACTTATCGGCAGTCTCTGCATCTATGAACTGCCCCAGGGAGGTGTTCGCCTGCATCCCCATTTCCTGATCGGTATAGCGGATAATGGGATCGGGGATCCGGTTAGGATCAATTGTCCCTGAAAGGTCGATATCAAGAAATTTTATAAATCGTTCGGGATAACTATAGTATTCCAGTGTTTTTCCATTTATGCTGGCAAAACTATCTCTCATTGTCTCCAGTACCGCACTGTATTCAGCATTATTTGCTTCATTAAACATCTGCACCGGGCACTTTCTCAAATCAATAAGCTGCTCATTGTTATAGTCGCCATTGTAATAAATATTATAAAAATAATCCTTGCTTATGATGCCCATCCCGGTTGAAAACTCGACGGGAATGATTTCTCTTTCCAATGTATTTTGTTCGCTTTCAAAGAGGGGTTTTAAACTTAATCCCTCATAATCTTCCAGGGGACGGATACCGGCGAGGTCAAAAAGTGTGGGCAACAGGTCCAGTCCGGCATTCACAAGGTTTACAGTATCCCGTCTCCCGGCGGCTATGTCCGGATGGGTGACAATAAAGGGAATATGCACAGATTCCTCATACATAAGGCCCTTGCCGGCCATCCGGTGACTCCCGTTTTGCTCCCCGTGATCGCTGGTAAAGATCACGTATGTTTTTCCGCTAATGCCGCTTTGTGCAACTCCGGCCATCAGCGCTCCCACCTCATGATCGATCACTTCCACAAAGCGATCGTACGCATACCGGTGCAGCAACCAGTCGATTGAATCATAGTCCGACCGGAAGCGGCCAAATTCCGAAGCCATCCCTTCATAATCCTCCCCGATTCCCGAAACATAGCTGGGTTCATTTTCCTGCGGTTCGAAATTATCGGGCAAAGGAGAGGCCTTGCTCAAATAGTAATCAATGGGCTCATAACCTCCTGCACCTTCTTCCCCCTCCGGTATTTTCAATGTATTCAATACCGACTCTTTCAATTTCTGCACCCATTCCAGGTCACTGCTTAAGCGCTCATTGATCGCTTCAATGTCGTAGTTATGATCCTTTATTTGCGCATAGCAGATATCGTGCGGATTAATTAGTGAAGTAACCATAAAAAAAGGCTTCTCCGGATAATTTTCCGCATGATTCTCCAGTGTCTCAATGGCTTTCGGAACACAATCTGCTCCCCGGTATTCCTCATAGGTTGAATACACTTCAAATCCCATATCCTCCGGAAAGAACTCGTAACCGGAAATACCAAAATGCGTTTTGCCTCCGTAATAGGTTTTGTACCCGGCCTCCTGAAATTGTGTGGCCACCTGTTGCTGCCGTACATATTCAACCATATCCGTCCTGGTAAACTCGATACCGGGCTTGGGAACATGAATGCCCATTTTTGTCGGACGCTGCCCGGTAAACATGGAAATACGCTGCGGGATACACGTCGGATTCATTGTAAATGCCCGGTCGAAGAACAATCCACTGTTGCTTAAACTGTCCAGAACAGGCGTCTTAAAATGACTGGTATCATCTTCTGAAAGTCGTTCCCAGCTGAGCTGATCACAAATGATCAGAATAATATTCGGTCTTTCATCTACCTGGGCCCTGACATTGATCAGACTAAAAACCAATAGTACGATAAGTCCTCCTTTTTTCATCGTTGTACAATTTTCAACGCTCCGACCCTCACTTCATCGGAGGAATCAGATACGATTATTTTAATACTGTTCTCCAGTTTACCCGCTTGCATCCTGAGGGGCTCCGCATTCAGCTTCACCCACCCTTTATGAGAAAAGTCAAGCGGTATCTCTGTATTGTGCGTATCATGTTGTATGGATACTTTTTGCACTCCATAATACTGTTCAGGGATATGGAGTAACAGGTCGTAGTCGCCGGGTACAGTTATCCAGGGATTAAACTGAACATAATCTCCAATCCTGGGGGTTTCATTCACCAGGATATTTCCGGATACGGTCCCTGCTTCCTGCCGAATACTAAATCCTCTCTGAAGTATTGATTTTGAGGTAGGTTGTATTACAAGCACAGGATCCGTCATCTTTTCAGGCTGAATCAGGCTTCCGTTACTCTCCGCATCCATACTCAGATAAATTATTTCCTCAAATCGTTTTTCCCCGGATTTAAATGCCTGGTAGCGGATCCGTACTTCCTGTTCTTCTTTGCTATCAATTTGTATTTCATGCTGCCGTACACCTCCCAGCGGAACATCCACCGAAAAATCACCTTCTGAAAGTATCGAATCCGAATCGAACTTCAATACACTCCATTTAACATACACCGTTTTCGTGGTGTCGAGAATATCATCGTTGTGAACGGATAGTGTTCTTCTGTCTGAAAACGCAGCAACATAAGGATTTGCAGAAGCACTGATATCTGTTCTCCTGTCGTATTCATAATCAAATACAGCAACAGGAGAAAAAGTCCGTTTCCAGAAATCCATGGGATTGTCTTTCATCCCGGTTACAGGCCTGATTATTTTTGGATTCCCGGGATCCGACCATGGATCGAGAT
>Ga0116162_10003133_pt1 | contig 10040 bp, 10 predicted proteins | sample AD_UKC105_MetaG_FD_89875 | JGI IMG/M metagenome (GOLD analysis project Ga0116162, IMG submission 89875) | Active sludge microbial communities of municipal wastewater-treating anaerobic digesters from Hong Kong - AD_UKC105_MetaG | ecosystem: Engineered > Bioreactor > Anaerobic > Digestate... | reverse complement strand
TAACGTAGTTTTGTCATTCCGGTTTTGCATCTTCCGAGTTTACAAATACCGGAATCTCATGCGATAAATTCATGAATATTTTCTATGAGATCCCGGTATTACCTTCGGTAAACCGGGATGACACCAAAATGTGTTATGAAACGATTGCCCCTAAAAATAATTTGCTACCGAACTAAATCGTAAAGCAGTTGTCACACAACCCGAGTCTACACAGAGATTTATCATTACGACCCGTTTAATCATTGTCTCTATGTCTCAGCGCCCTGGTGGTATTCTATAAATTTATTAATTGTTGACATGAAAACTGCCGGGCACACCATCCAGGCATGCCGAAACAGCATATGACAATCCCGATATTCGTCCCGCACCTGGGATGCCCGCACCGGTGCCTCTTCTGCAACCAGTGGAGCGCCAGCGGCGCGAAAAACGTTCCTGACCGTGAAACCGTCGCCCGCGCCGTGGATGAATACCGGTCAACAGCGGCACCGGGGACGGAAACTGAACTCGCCTTTTTCGGGGGCAGCTTTACCGCTATTGAACGCGGGAAGCAGACAGAGCTGCTCTCCGCGGCTCATGAGCAGAAAAAAAAGGGAACCATCAGGGCCATTCGGCTCTCCACCAGGCCGGACTGCATTTCAGCTGAAGCGCTCGACCTGCTCTGCCGCTACGAGGTCGACACCGTTGAGCTCGGCGCGCAGTCTTTTCACGACGATGTGCTGGAAGCGGCAGGCCGGGGCCACTCCGCAGAAGACACGCTCAACGCCGCGGGAATGATCCGGTCGCGGGGAATGGGCCTGGTCATACAGCTCATGCCCGGCCTTCCCCGGGACACTGCCGAAAAATCAGTGGCATCGGCGAGGCAGGCCGCGGACCTTGCCCCGGACGCGGTGAGGATTTATCCGACTGTGGTAATCAGGGGCACGGGGCTGGAAAAGATGTGGCAAAGCGGTGAGTATGTGCCGCTGTCTCTGGAAGCAGCTGTCGCGTGGTGCGCGGACCAGTATTCCCTGTTCGCGGCAAAAAACATCCCCGTGATCAGAATGGGGCTGCACCCGTTCTCGCCGGACGAGGCTTCTTCGATCCTCGCTGGCCCCTATCATCCCGCCTTCGGCTTCATGGTCAAAGCCAGAACCAAGCGCGCCATCCTGGAAAAAAGCTTGCGCGATTTTCTCCGGCACCGGCATGGTGGTAACCCCGGCAGGCTCATGCTTCACCTGCCCCACAACGGGATAGAAGAATACATCGGCCACCGCAGGGAAAACATCCGCTACCTTGAACAGCTTTTTGACATTACGGGCCTTGAGTACCGGATGGCTGAAACGAAGGAAGCATATTATTCGGTAAAAGATTAAGCACACGCTTTTCCCCGGCTGTGCCACATGAATGGAGACCAATGAAAGAACAGCAGGACAGGGTTTCACGGATCATCTGCGAACGGCTCAACTTAAGGGCATACGCGGTCAACTCTCTCAGGGCGGTCCGGGAGATAACCGGTATCCACGGCACCACTCCCAACGCGACCATCCCCCTGGCACGGACGATCACCGCAGGCGCGCTTCTGGCTGCCACGCTCAAACCGGGATCGGGCCAGAGCGTTTCACTGAAGTTCTCGGGAAGCGGCCCGCTCAAAGAAATAAACGTTCAGGCGGATGCCGGAGGGAACGTGAGAGCGTATGTCGCGCGGCCCGAAGTCGACCTCGAGGAACATTTCGATTCGATAAACTTTTCACGCGCCATAGGTGCCGGGTTCCTCACCGTGGTCAAAGACCTCGGACTCAGGGAGCCGTATACCAGCCACATCCCCCTGCTCGCCGGCGATGTCGCCCGGGATATTGCCTATTACCTCACGGTTTCGGAGCAGGTTCCGTCCGCGCTGCTCCTGGGCCTTGCCTGGGACAGCGACGGGCTCTTGACCGCTTCAGGGGGAATCCTCATACAGACCTTCCCCGAAACTCCTGAAACCTCAATCGCCCTGATCGAAAAAAACATTAATTCAATGCACACGCCCCTGGGCGACATGCTGCTTCAGGGCACGGACATGCACGATATCGTTTCAGAGATCTTCAATGGTGAGCCGCTGAACATACTGGGAACCTACCCCCTGCATGCGGCGTGCCGCTGTTCCCGCGAAATGCTCGCCGGCGCGCTGCTCTCGCTGCATGAGGACGACCTGAACGAGATGATCACCGAAGATTCAGGCGCGGAGATCACCTGCACGTTCTGCAAAAAGAAACACAGCTTCACCGGCGATGACCTGCGCGCTATCGTTGAGAAGAAAAAATCACGGTTGTCATAAACCCCGCGGGGTTTACGATAACCGGCTTGACACTTCGGCGATTTTGTGTAATCCTCCTGAATCATGAATAACAAAGAAATCCTCTTCACGAACTGCACGGTAATAACCATGGACCGAACGAACCCGGCATCGGAAGCGGTTGCGGTGCGCGGCGGGACCATTGCCGCGGTGGGGACAACCGCGCATTGCCGCGCCGCGCTGTCTCGCGGCCATGAAGCGGCTGACCTGAAAGGCGCGGCGCTCGTGCCCGGTTTCTGCGACTCCCACATCCATCCCCTTTCGACCATATACTTTGACATGAACGTGAACCTGAGCGGCGTGCGCAGCCTGGATGACATGCGGAAGCGCCTGCGCGGCCGGATAGACTCCGGCGCGAAAGAAACCTGGGTCATCGGGGTCAATTTCGACGAACAGGGGATGGAGCGGCCTGCGCTCCCGACGCGGCATGACCTGGACGCGGTGTCTTCGACAATTCCTGTCGCGGTCATAAAGCACGACGGCCACACCGTGTACCTGAACACCACCGCACTCGAGGCCTCGGGCATAACCGCAAACACACAGGACCCGCCAGGCGGTGTCATTGAAAGGGACGGTTCGGGCGCGCCGACCGGGGCGCTCCATGAAACCGCGGTCCCGCTTGCTATCAACCATTTTCCGCCGCCCCGACCCGAGGATTTTAAAAACGGCGCGCGCCGAACGTTTAAGCGCATGCTCAGGCTCGGCATAACGTCCCTGGGCATGATCATTCAGACCGGGACAGACGGCCCGGAGGGCATCCTGGGAGTGCTTGATATCCCGGTGCTTGAATCGATCATAGACGAAATACCGCAATCACTGAGCGCCTATGTGATGACCACTGATCCTTCATCGATTGAGGCCCTGCGGCGGCGGCCGCTGTGCAGCGGCGAAAGGGCGAAACGCCTCAGGGTACTCGGCGCCAAGATCATCGCGGACGGGACGTTCGGCTCGTGCACCGCGGCGATGCGCGAGCCGTTCTCCGATTTTCCTGACAAACGCGGGTTCATGCTTCATGAAGATGGAGAACTGTATTCGCTGATGGAGGGGGCGCATCTCGCGGGCCTCCAGATCGCGGTCCACGCCATTGGCGACCTCGCGAACCGGCGCTGCATCGACCTGTACCGCCGCCTGCTCGCGGAACATCCCTCACCCGGCCGCCGTCACCGCATTGAGCATGCGTCGATGCTCGACGCTGAAATGATCAGCGACGCGGCATGCCTCGGCCTGGTCCTGTGCGTGCAGCCCATGTTCATTGAGTCGGAACACTTCTGGCTCGAAAAGCGCTTCGGCAGGGAGCGCCTGAAAATAATTTACCCGTTCGGGTCAACGCTCGGGGCGGGGATCACGTTGGCCGGCTCGTCCGACTCGCCGGTTGAATCGCAGAATGTCATGGCAGCGATTGAGGCATGCGTGACCCGGCGCGGCCTGGTGCCCGAAGAATCGATCACCGTTGAGCAGGCGCTGGGCCTGTACACGTCAGGCGCGGCGCACGCCCTCTTCGATGAGCAGAACCGGGGAAGCGTCACGCCCGGCAAAGCGGCCGATTTCGCGATACTGGGGGCCGACCCGCGGCAAGTACGGGCGGACGAAATACATTCGGTCTCGGTGCTGAAGACGGTCGTGGGGGGAGAAGTATATGACCATGATGTCAGTTAAAAGTCATTGATCAATATCGGGTTTTGTGGTTATGATATTTTTAACATCTATCCGATAAAGAATCTCCGTCCTTCCCAGGAACATGCCGGTAGCGCAAAACATACAGGAGTACGCCGGTGAAAAGCACGCTGTTGACGATACTGAACACCCTAAAAACCATATCGCTGGATATAAGCGCCGCGGGAAGCATGAGCACGATACAGGCCCACACGCCAACGGCCCACACCAGGGAAATATCCTTCGATGACCCCCGCCTCCTGATTTTCAGCATAAGGGGCAGGTTGAACAGGGGAAGCGCTATACTGGCAATCATGCCGACTGATTTAATTAATACGTGATGTTCCATGCCTGAGTGTCCTTCCCGTATCATCCACCGGCTTTTTTCACGGTAAAGCCGTCTTCTGCGACGAGCCGCAGGGCATCGTCAACCCTGTCTCCCTGGACAATAACGGCGCCGTCCCTGACCGTCCCCCCTGTTCCGAACCTGCGTTTTACCTTTGCGGCGAACAGGTACATTTTTTCTTCGGAAAGGGGAAGGCCGTAGATGACGGTAACGGTCTTGCCGCCACGGCCATTATTTTCACGCCTCACCCTGACTATACCGTCACGGGGCAGGCCCGGCTTCTTCGATTCACGGTGCGAAGAAGCCTTTTCCTTTTCAGGAGATTGCCTGAGGTCTCCGTATTCGCTGGAATAAACGATTTTATCAGCCACCGCGAGCGCCACATTCCATTTCAGTGTTATCGGCCAAAAGCACTGTTCCACTGATCAACACGATCAGGAAACTGCGCGAGCAGGGCATCGGTGTCACCCTCAATCGTAATTGATTCAATGCGGTCGCCCTGCCTTATGGCATTGACCGTATTCTGGTCGTCGCTCCCCAGTACGGAACCGAAAACCGCATGTTTGCCGTCAAGCCAGGGAGTGGGAACATGGGTAATGAAAAACTGGCTGCCGTTCGTATTCGGGCCGGCGTTGGCCATGGAAAGTATTCCGGGCCGGTCGTGTTTCAGTTCGGGAGTGCATTCATCCTCAAAGGTATAACCGGGTCCTCCGGTTCCGTTCCCCCTGGGGCACCCGCCCTGGATCATAAAATCCTCGATAACGCGGTGAAATTTCAGTCCATTATAAAAACCGTGCTTTACCAGATTGACGAAACTGGCAACGGTCACCGGTGTTTTATCTTCATGAAGCTCGAGTTTGATCTCGCCTTTGTTTGTTTTTATGGTCGCTTTCAGCTGGCCCATGATGTTCTCCTTAAATATAGTAGCGTGTCTCCCGTAGTGAACGGTCGCGACCGTTCACTACGGGAGACATTTCTTGTTACCGCACAAATAAAGCTCTAACCCTAATCCTGTCCAGTAAAATTTACTGCGGCCATGCTGCCGGCAGCTGAAAAAATTTATCATGCCTCCGGAAACTTTTCTGCTGCCGGGGCCGAAATGATTTTCAGGCCCAGGCAGCAGATGGAAATGTTTGAAGTCTTGATCTAAATGGAGAGAGGATATTCTATAGTATAAGATGAACTCATATAATTACTGTTCCCATCGTAAATCATATCAGGTAAAATAACTAAATAAAACTGATTCGGAGCATATGAACCGGTAACCGTTAAATATAAGGTAGCAGTAAATGTCGCTTCATCGTACGTAATGCTTACCAAGGTGACGGATGTTGCGGTTATACCACCCGTATTATAGGTTGTCACGTTATCAGCATCGTTAACATTTTCAGAAAAAGTAATATATATGTAGACATCCCCTTCATAAATAGTTTCAGTGCTCGGGTCAGGACTGACCACGGATACAGCGGGCGCGTATAAATCAGGCGTGGCTAACGCTGATGAGCTTACACCCGACAGCACGCTCTGCCCGTTGGTGATGGGCGTGGTTCCTTCTATAATCCGGAAGGTGACATCCGAGCCGTCAGTCCCGGTGCAGATGACCGTCAACACAGCCTGGTACGTCGAAGAGTTATAAGTCACTGACCCGATTCCCACCGTGCCGCTTCCTGAATAGCTGACCTGGTAATTTGTATAGTCATCAGCGTTGGAAACAGCTTCTGAAAAATAAACATATATCTCCGTTGATGATCCCAGTGTGGTGACACCGCCCGAATCCCATTCTGCGGTCACGGTCCCTCCCGTAGTACGGTAAGAAGGCGAATGTTTATCGTCGATGACCCAGGTGCCCATGGTTACGGGCGTGTCGGAACTTACTATTCTGATGTAAAAATAAGAGCCGTCAGTGTCCGTACAGGTTATGCTCAACGTAGCGGTAAAAGTCGCGGAATCATAGGACAAACCGCTAATTGATACCGTTCCCGCTCCGGCGTATACGATCTCGTAATTATCGATAACATCGGCGTTGATCACGTCATCGGGAAAAGTCACGGTTATAAGCCCTCCCTCGGGAATGTTTCCCGACGCGGTCCATTTAGGCCCGTAATCGCTCATTTTACTGACATAGGAAAAGAGGTCGTTGTCACAGGAAATCAAGGCAAAACCGGCAAGAACAATGACAAGGGGAAGGATGATTTTTCTGGTAATTCTCATACAGTGCCTTTGGTGTTTAAAATTTACAGTTACTTTAATATAGTAACAGCATTACCCCTGTGGCAAGCACAAAATCAGCCCCCTGCAGGGAACAGGCATGCCTGTTCCCTGCAGGGGCAGGGGCATGTAATATCATGAAATCATTGACAGAACACAATGACATGGCAATATCTATTACTAAGGCCTTACGGCGACTATAGTTTATAAACCTCTGTGCTCTCTGTGTCTCCGTGGCTATCTTTCCCAAAATTTCGTAAAAGTGAACCATGAAAAACAGTGAAAAAAAACCAAAAGTCGTGCCCCTTGACTGGGTTGATGAAAGCGACCACTGGATACTCGCACCCGGCACCGAGCTGGAAAAGCGCAGGCGCCGTATAAAAGAAATAACCCACCGGAAAAAAAACTGCCTGTTTGCTGCGGGCGTGCCTCTGGGCATGCATGATTTCATTTACCGGGCAGTTAAAGCGCTGAAACTGGATGACCGAACACTGATTTTCTCACGAGGCATGGTGCGCGCGGGGCACAGCCGCGTCAAGTATTCGGTTTCAATTCAGGAACTGGACTGGGGCGCAGGCACACTGATCACCATTCCCCGTCTGCTTAAATTTCGGGAGATCATCACTGTGATCATTGAAAACAGGGAACACCGCCTGCGGGCCATGGAACTGGCGCTGCTCAGGGGACTTCTCGGCCTGGCCTTTACGGGCAAAAACAACGAGTATTATCCCGCTATGGCCGCGCTGGTACTGGCCCAGGGATGGAAGGGGTTGGACAACGTTGACCTGCCAAAGATATATTTGAAATGAATTATCCCGTATTTATCCCCGCAGGGGACGGTCGCGACCGTCCCCTGCGGGGATTATTAACGATATATTGTCTTATGCGGTTCAGTTCCAATTCATCGCGGATTATCCTGTCCCAGTATGATCTTTGCCACCGGAAATCGGTTTTACCGCATTGGTGGATTTTTTTTGACGTTGTGGTTTTATACGCGCCCATCAATTGCGGCAATGGTTTAATTCGATAATGTAGGGGACGGTCGCGACCGCCCCCTACATTATCGCGACCGCCCCCTACGGGATTGACCGTCCCCTACAGGGGGTTATTCCCAATTGGGACATTCCCCTCGGTAAAATATTATTTCGATCAATCTTGTGTCATGCTGACACCGTCGACATACATCGCGTCATCTGCCGTTCCTCCTTCTGATGCATTGTAGCAGGCCCTGATCGCTATACGGCAGAACCGGGCGTCAGCCGGGATTTCATCAGCATCCCTCTGAAAAGAAACACGTTCCCAGGTGTTTACCGAAGTAAGGGCAACTTTATTTTTGGTGTACGATTCGTTTTCACATGGGTCAAGGCAGCCAGTATCCCGGTAATAATATATTTTAATGCTCACTTCAGCATCGTCCGCCAGCGCATCATCGTTTTCATCAACAAGGTAAAACCAGGCCTCCACTTCAACCGCTGTAGCCCCCTGCATCGCAACCGGATCACTCAGGACCTCCCTTCCGCCGATTGTCTGCGTGAGCGTTTCAAATTTTCCTGAATAGGATCCGTACAACGCATACGTATCAGAAACGAGAAATCTTCCTGAAGTGTTCATGGTCCAGTTCACGGGAACGGATGATTCATCAACGGTCTCAAAGTATTCAAACGACCAGTTCGGCACCGCGCTTTCGTGCAGCTTAACGATCTGGAGAATATAATCACGTGAATTTTCATCCCCTGAGGAAACCGTTATGGTGAGCTCGGTACTGTCATCCGACAGAGTTATCACAGACGAATAATCATTTCCATCGATTGGAACCCCGTCAACTGACAGCGTGAGTCCGGAAGCGGCACGGGCGGCAACGGTCAGTTCGCTGACCGTGTCCTCAACTTCGAGATAATAAGAATATGACAGCGAGCTGAACGCCGGGTCAAGGGTTCCGGGCGATACCTGCAGTGATTCGAGGCGGGCCTCAATTACCGGGTCGTCCTGAAAGGTGCTGTCATCGTTGCCGCCCGAATCATCGCAGGCTGCGAACGCCAGAACCAGGACACAAAAAACAGCTCGTACATACAATATTCTCATGAGTAATCTCCTGAATTTGATTTCGGAGGCATGAAAGGCCCTGAACATCACGAGTTTTACCGGTAAGGCCATTCATCCCCCTGCTTTATTACGAACAGGAGAGTCCTGCTGAAAAAATTTTTTAAAAAAAGTATGGACAAAATTTTCTTCCTTTCCATGATTCTTATTTCTTTGCGGATAAATTTTGTTTGACATTCATTTTTGACAGGATTACATCTTTCACATGCGTACAATAGAAACCGAGGTGATAGTAATCGGAGGAGGGGCGACCGGATCAGGCATCGTCAGGGACCTTTCACTGAGAAACATTAAAGCTGTCCTTGTTGAAAAGGACGATATCGCCTTCGGTACCACAGGAAGGAACCACGGCCTTCTTCACTCCGGCGCCCGGTACGCGGTAAACGACCTTGAATCTGCGCAGGAGTGCATCACCGAAAACAAAATTCTGAAAAAAATCGCGGCCCACTGCATAGAAGAGACCGGCGGCCTGTTCGTCACCCTGCCCGAGGACGACCCTTCATACCACAACCGCCTCATTGAAAGCTGCCGCTTTGCCGGCATCGACGCGCGGGAGATCAGCATCAAGGACGCGCTTGCCCTTGAACCGAACCTCAACAGTTCCATATTGAAGGCCATTAAAGTTCCTGACGGAACCATTGATCCCTTCAGGCTTGCCTCGTCGAACATTCTTGACGCGACCGAGCACGGGGCCATGGTTTTCACCCACTCGCGCGTTACCGGGTTTATCCGCGAGGGGTCGCGGCTGGCCGGCATAACCTGTGAAAGGGAACAGGGCGAGCCCCTCACCATCAGAGGCAACCTGGTGATCAACGCGTCCGGCGTATGGGGCCAGCACATATGTTCGCTCGCCGGGATCGATCTCACCATGCATCCATCCAAAGGGTCCATGGTCATAATCGATTACCGGATCAACAACGTGGTGGTCAACCGCTGCAGAAAACCGGCCGATGGCGATATCATCGTTCCCGGGGACACGGTCTCCCTGATCGGCACCACGTCAAAAAAAATCGACTACGACAAAATTGAATATCTTAATGTCGACGACGATGAAATAGACGTCCTCCTCAGGGACGGCGAAAAGCTCATCCCCAACCTGTCAAAGACCAGGGTCCTCAGGGCCTATTGCGGTGTGAGGCCGCTGGTCGCGGTCACGGGAGAAAGCAAGGGAAGAAACATCAGCCGGGGCATCGTACTTATCGACCACCATGAGCGCGACGGCCTTGACGGTTTTGTAACCATAGCGGGCGGGAAGCTCATGACATACCGGCTCATGGCTGAGATGACCGTTGACCTCGCCTGCGCCAAGCTCGGCGTTAACCGGAAATGCACGACCCATAAAACACCCCTGCCCGGCTCAGAAAGAAAAGTATCACCGAAAAAACATATTAAGGCCTTTACCGGAATCCCGCACTCGGT
>Ga0116162_10003131_pt1 | contig 10043 bp, 6 predicted proteins | sample AD_UKC105_MetaG_FD_89875 | JGI IMG/M metagenome (GOLD analysis project Ga0116162, IMG submission 89875) | Active sludge microbial communities of municipal wastewater-treating anaerobic digesters from Hong Kong - AD_UKC105_MetaG | ecosystem: Engineered > Bioreactor > Anaerobic > Digestate... | reverse complement strand
TATTTTATCCAGCATATTCGCAGCGTTTTTCGAGGCCTGTATTGGTTAACCGATCAGACTTTACAGATTTAATGAACAGCTTAAAATTAGAAAAAGGTTTCGACAATTACCGGTAATAAGTGAAAAACTTAGTTCCAGCAGAAATGCTGTAAGATGATAACACCTTATGGTAATTTTTATTAATTAAGCTGTCTTTCCAGATATTTTCAGTCGTCGCTGCTATATAAAAAATGTCAGTACAGGTGATAAGAATACATATGTTCTCTCTGAACTCGACTTCAGTGCCTGCAAAAGGTTTATATATTACTTCATCACCTGTTTACACAATCCCTGAATTTGCTTTTTAATATTATCAAAAAGTGCTTTAAGAATATTTCACATATTCCCTCACTGCTTTGGATCGTTGGTTTATTCTGAAACATTTCGCAATCCGCTTTGCTTCAGGGTTCCGTATCCACCTGTTCAATGGGACTGAAATATCCTGAATACATGTGTATAAATACCTATTTTTTTGCAGCATAATTGCCAATTCCCAACTGAAATCAAAGGTCTATTTTTACACCGTCCGAAAAGACCAGAATTATGTTGGATGTTATCTTAAACAGTCAGGTAAAAAATTCAGGACGGAAAGAATTATCAGATCCGGTCAGTGAGTCAGATAAGCCCATCAAAAGCTTCATTAAGTCCTTATCCTGGAGAATTGTCGGGACTCTTGATACAATAATAATCAGTTATTTCATCACAGGAAAATTTTCATTTGCTGTATCGATAGGCAGTATCGAAGTGATCACCAAAACAGTTCTTTATTATTTTCACGAAAGGTTATGGGCTCATATTCACAGAATCCGAATAGACATACTGAAGAAGAAATCAGCAGATAAAAGAAATGAACATACAAGAACTGAAAGAATTACTGGAAGGGAAGTCAATCGTGGATGTGTTAAAAACCCTGACTACACTCTACGAAGGGCAAACGCTTTTTACAACCAGTTTTGGAATTGAGGATCAGGTTATCACCCACCTAATTTTTTCGAATAATATTCCTGTTGAAACAGTCACTATTGATACCGGAAGACTGTTTCCCGAAACTTATGATGTTTTTAATAAAACCGTTAAAAAATATCAGCAGAACATCAAAGTATACTTTCCTGATCGTGAACTCGTTGAAGCGATGGTAAGTGAAAAAGGGCCGTATAGCTTCTATTATTCAACAGAAAACCGGCATGAATGCTGCCGTATTCGCAAAGTGGTTCCACTTAACAGGGCGCTTCAGGGTAAAATGGTCTGGATATCCGGCATAAGGGCAGAGCAGTCAGGCAGCAGGAAAAATCTTGACTGGCTCGAATATGATCAAGACAAAAAGCTGTTCAAGTACTATCCGCTTCTGAAATGGTCATTCGAAGAAGTGAAAAAGTTCGTCAGGGATAATAAGGTACCCTATAATGTCCTTCACGACAGAAATTTCATAAGCATCGGCTGTCAGCCATGCACAAGAGCCGTAAATCCCGGAGATGATTTCCGTTCAGGCCGGTGGTGGTGGGAAAATGATAATCTCAAAGAGTGTGGATTACATATAAAATAAACGTTCAGCTATGTCCGGAAAATTTTGTAATTTTTAGTCTGTTGAAATATTTCGTGACGATCAGGAAAAACAAGATGTCCGGAAAAAGTCAATTTTTTGATTAAGTCAAAACCAACAGTGTATGAAGATAAATGACGATCACTTGAAAGAGCTTGAAAATGAGGCTATTTTTGTAATGAGGGAGGTGGCAGCTCAGTTTGAGAAAAAAGTGATCCTGTTTTCAGGAGGGAAAGATTCGATCGTGCTCGTTCATCTTGCAAAAAAAGCTTTCTGGCCTGCAAAAATGCCCTTCAGCCTTATGCATATCGATACCGGTCACAACTTTGAAGAGACCCTCAGATTCAGGGATGACCTTGCAAAGGAACTTGACGTGGAACTTATTGTAAGATATGTTCAGGATTCAATCGACCAGGGGAAAGTGTCAGAAGAAAAAGGAATAAATGCCAGCAGAAACAAGGCACAGTCGGTAACTCTGCTCGATGGCATCGATGACCTGAACATTGATGTGGCTGTCGGAGGCGGACGTCGTGATGAGGAGAAAGCCCGTGCAAAAGAGAGATTCTTTTCACACCGTAATGAATTCGGCCAGTGGGACCCCAAAAACCAGAGGCCGGAACTGTGGAACATTTTCAACGGACACAAGAATTTCGGAGAACACTTCAGGGTATTCCCCATCAGCAACTGGACCGAGCTCGACGTATGGCAGTATATAAAATATGAAAATATAAGTTTGCCGGAACTGTATTATTCACATCGCAGGAAAATATTCCAGCGTAACGGCGTCTACCTGGCATGGGCCCCCTTTATGCAGCTGAAACCGTCTGAAAAAGTATTTGAATCGGATGTGAGGTGCCGTACAATAGGCGACATAACCTGCACAGGTATAACACTTTCAAGAGCTGAATCTATTGATGACATTATCTCTGAGATAGCTGCAACCCGTGTGACTGAAAGGGGAGGCAGATATGACGATAAACGTTCTGAAGCAGCTATGGAAGACAGAAAAAAAGAGGGTTATTTTTAATTTTTTCTGATCCTGTACAGTGTGATGCGGCTGCAAATCCATACTGCGGCAAAGTATGAGAGAGGTATTGGAGATCCGGGAAACAGATTTACAGAAGTATTATGGAGAATGATTCAAAAAGAGAATTGAGAGACCTTCTGAGATTTACAACAGCAGGCAGTGTTGATGATGGAAAAAGCACCCTTATTGGCAGGCTGCTATATGACAGCAAATCAATATTTGAGGATCAGATGGATCACCTGGTTCAGTCAAGCAAACGTCTGGGCAAGGAAACAATAGATCTGTCACTGTTAACCGACGGACTCAGGGATGAAAGGGAACAGGGTATTACCATTGATGTAGCTTACAGATACTTTGCAACTCCCGAGCGAAAATTCATTATTGCCGATACTCCGGGACATATCCAGTACACAAGGAACATGGTAACAGGAGCCAGCACTGCCGACCTTGCCGTGATCCTTATCGACGCAAGAAAAGGTGTTCTTGAGCAAACACTCAGACACACATACATAGCAGCCCTTCTTGATATACGCTATCTTGTTTTCTGCATCAACAAGATGGACATGGTCAATTTCTCCGAAAAAGTTTTTCTGGATATAAGGGAGAAACTAGGACAGCTGGCAGACAGGTTCGACCCTGAAGAAGTTCATTATCTTCCCATGAGTGCCAAATACGGCGACAATGTGGTTGAAGCGTCGGAAAATATGGACTGGTATGAAGGACCTACATTTCTCAGGCTTCTTGAAACAGTAGAGATAAAGAAATCCGGAAATACATCCGTTGCACGTTTCCCCGTTCAAACGGTAATAAGGCCACAGTCGGTGGAACATCACGACTACAGGGGATATGCTGGCAGGATTGCAGGAGGTATCTTTCACGAAGGTGATGAAGTGGTGATCTATCCATCGGGATCAAAATCAGTGATCACCTCTATCGACGTGATGGAAAAGAGGCTTTCCGAAGCCGGAACCGGAGAGTCGGTATCGATAACTCTTGCCGACCAGCTGGACATAGGGAGAGGATATCTTTTTGCAAAGAAGGATGATCTGCCCCGTGAAGCTCAGGAGATCGATCTGATGGTATGCTGGTTCAATGAAAAGCCTCTCAGGCCGGGAGGCAGATACCTTGTCAGAAATTACAGCAATGAAGTTCCCTGTATAATCAAATCGGTGAACTATAAGATGAATATCAACAAGCTTGAAAAGGAGACTTCCGATCTTTTGGTTGGCATGAATGATATTGCAAGCATCACCATAAAAACTGTAAAGCCCTTATGTTTTGACAGTTACAAAAAGAATAACATTACCGGCAGTCTGGTTTTCATTGAAGAAGGGTCGAATGATACCGTAGCTGCAGGTATGATAGACTGATCGAAATGTGCCTGCAGATAATTAAGGCAGAATGATTTTAAATCATATTCCCTTATTTTTACGTCCCGCATCATTAGGAGATGAAGTTAAAGAGGCATGAGTTGAAGGAATTCCTTGATGAAAAAGCTGATCTGTACAACAGGTCTTCTTTCATCGAGTCGGATCCGATAAGCATTCCGCATCGTTATACAGAAAAGGGGGATATAGAGATAGCCGGATTCCTGTCAGCTACTATTGCCTGGGGAAACCGGAAGATGATCATCAGGAGCTCGGTCAGGATGATGGAGATACTCGAGGATTCCCCCTATGAGTTCATAGTAAATTCGAGCGATTGCGAACTGGATCAGGCCGTGCGATTCGTGCACAGGACATTCAATCTGGTCGATTTTGCTTATTTTCTGAAAGCTCTGCGGCATATTTACAGGAACAAGGGAGGGATTGAGACAATTTTTGAAACCTATAAAACATCCGATTCGCTTCAGCCTGCGATTCACGAGCTGCACAGGATATTTTTTGAGCTTCCTCATGAGAAAAGGACCGAGAGGCATGTATCGGATCCCTTTAAAGGATCGGCAGCGAAAAAGATAAATATGTATCTGAGGTGGATGGTCAGAAAAGATAACAAAGGTGTCGACTTTGGCATCTGGAAAAGCATATCTCCTTCCATCCTGTCGTGCCCGCTGGATGTTCACTCCGGAAATGTTGCAAGGAAACTGGGCTTACTGAAACGAAAACAAAACGATGCAAAGGCTGTTGCCGAGCTGGATAAGATACTGAGAAGCTTCGACCCTGAAGATCCTGTTAAATATGATTTTGCATTGTTTGGACTGGGGGCGATAGAAAGGTTTTGACACAAAAACCTTTCGAATTCAGTCTTCTCACCCCGACCATTTTCTGCTAAGAAATGTCTATTGATAAATGTTTTAATTATTTATAGACATTTTGTCACCATCTGGCAATGGTTAAAGATGTCCAGCTGACACTGTGGTCAAAAGAATCATTTTAAACAAGTTTTGCTCATAAATATTGTGATTACCTTTACTATAGTAATCAAAAAAACTACATATAAGAAATACTGATCATAAAAACAGGCAGATTGCCGTTTATACTTAGGATTCTTGTCCTGGTCTTCATCCGATCCTGTATAAAGACGATGAGTAATACTGTCATTATTGTGAAAGGCATAAACTATATAGGCATTTATAAACAAGAGTTCGTAATACAATATCCTGAAAAACTTTCATAACATGTCTAATAATAAGATAACGGTACTCATAGGACAGGCAATCCGGGAAGGCAAATATCTTAACATCACTTACAAAAACCAAAATAAGGAAATTAATCCGTTCTGGATCAGTATTTTGGATATTAATGCTGACGATGAGCTTTATGTTAACATGTTCAATGTAACAAAAGATGATCCGATTAATGATGTGAAGATTTTCATTTCCAGGATTCAGACAGCTGAGATCCTTAAGTTTTCTCATTATGATGTTCCTGACAGACTGATTAAGAAGATTGAGGAGGATGAGAGTCTGGAGAAATATGACTTCGACAAATTTGATATTAATGTATTGAATTATTATCTGGAGTGTTACAAAGCAAACACTGATCCTTTTCTTCACAAGACCCATTTAATCCCAGACCTGGATATTCATGTATTGGAAAATAAACATCCTTATCTACTTACAGATAAGCAACAAAAACATATAATAAAAGAAATCTATAGAAATGATTACAATACTTACTATGGATACGAACTTGCCATTTGTGAATTCTCAATAGACCTGGAATCAAAAGGAAAATTCGTTGTTGCCTTTAGGAAGTTATTGTTTGATCCGGTTGGGAAAACGCTTATAATAGGATATGCTACTAATTTTAACTCTAATTTTTACATAAATGACACAAAATACTCGCTGTCATATTATACAGATCTAAGTCCCATAGACTTTGAATCATCATATCGCGAAGACACCAATGGCATCATAAAACAATTAAGCGATAACTTCAGATCCGGGGAGCTAGCTAATACCAGACCGGAAGTTGTCGTTTTGGGTTATAAACAAATCGATATATCTGACATTTACGATGAAATAAATTCGGGACACTCAAAAAATGAATTGCAAATTCCTATAAAAGCGTTCTTTCAGAATCTATCCTTACTTGACAGAAAAAACAGAACAGAACCACATATCGTACTTTATGACAATAATGTCAATATAGACCAGCTACGAACTATCTATAATTCATTAAAGTATCCTGTTACTTATGTCCAGGGACCTCCGGGCACCGGGAAAACGCAAACCATCCTAAACCTTGTGGTTAATTGCCTGGTAAACAATAAAAAATTACTGATAACTTCAAACAATAATATTCCTATTGACGGGATAAAGGAGAAACTGTCCCTCGGGAAATATAAGGAAAAAGAGATTCTCTTTCCGATTATACGGCTGGGCAACAACAAGCTGGTGGCAGAAGCATTGAAAAGAATAAAATTTCTGTATGAATTTGAGACAAAGGATGTCCCGAAAGAAGAACTACTTTTCAATCTGAAGGAAAGATCAAAAGATAACAACAAAAGACTGCTTGAGAAATTAAAGAACTATGAGGATAGAATTGATCTGGAGCAGAATCTGGAATTCATTTCCGGATTATTGTCAAAAGGCAGGTATTGGCTGCTTGAGGAGGAAAAAAAGAAACTCGAAGAACGATTAAATCAAATTCCTGAAACAACTGATGCTAATGTTAAAAAAATATACGATGTTATTAATGGCAATTACCATCTGCTTCAATATTTTTACTTCGAATCCTTAAGACACGTTAAACTCTTAAAAAGCAAAGATTACAACGACCTGGCAATCATCCTGAATATCATGGATGAAAACGAGCAGGTAAAGGAATTTAACAAGTGGATTGCAGATGACAAAAACCTGGAGAAATTTACCAGAGTATTTCCAATCATTCTCACAACAAACATCTCAAGTCGAAAACTAGGAAAGACATTCAAATTTGATCTATTGACTATTGATGAAGCAGGTCAATGTGATATTGCTACAAGCCTGATCCCAATTTCAAAATGCTCAAATATGGTTTTAATTGGCGACACGAACCAGCTGAAGCCAATTGTAGTTTTTGAGGAAAACAAAAATAAACAGTTAATGAAGCAATTTGAAATTGATAAGCGTTATGACTACTACAATAATTCAATACTTACTGTCTATAAGAGCATTGATAACATTTCACGGGATATACTATTAAGTTTTCATTATCGCTGTGGGAGAAAGATTATTAATTATTCTAACATGAGATTTTATGAAAACAGGCTAAATCTCCGAGAGATTATAATCCCCGGTGATGTAAAATTACTGGATGTGAATAATGTAACCCAGAAGAATCGAAACTCACAAATAGAAGAAGCCAAAGAAATTGTCAATTACATAAAAGAGAATAATTTATCAGACGTCTTTATCATTACACCCTTCAGAAACCAGGAGGAAGTAATCAACCACTATCTGAATGAAGCGAAAGAAAAGAAGGAAATCTATGAAACCGTAAGCTGCGGAACAATTCATAAAGTCCAGGGACAAGAAAATAAGACGATAATAATTTCTACGGCAATCTCGAAACGAACGGCCCCAAAAACATACGACTGGATTAAAGATAACAGCCAGTTGATAAACGTTGGTGTTACGAGGGCAAAGGAAAATTTAATAGTTGTAACAGACAGAAAGGCAATTGATATTTTATCAAAAAAGAATGACGATTTATATGCCTTGATTGATTACGTGGGAAAGAACGGGACAATACAAGTTCCTCAAAGTGTGGTCAATAAATTCACTATCGGATTTTCGAATGACTCACGTTTTGAAGATGAATTTTACTCAACCATGAGTCATTATTGTTCAATAGGAGGCAGTAAGTTCAAGAGAAATGTAAAAATCATTGATGTATTCCCGGAAGAAAAGAACAATCCTGATGTAAATGAGAAAGAATTTGACGGAGTATTGTACCAAGGGAATGTTCCTGAGATTGTGTTTGAATTAAATGGAAGAGAACATTATACAAAGAAGAATAGAATAAAGTCTGATGCTATTAAAATGAAATTATTAAAATCCAAGGGCATAAGATTGTTTCTCATTCCAAATCAATATGTTAAACATTACGAATTTATCCGTGAATTAATAAATAAATTCAAGGGTGATGTATATCAAAAATCTCTGTTTGATGGTTACGATTCTTCGAACTGAGAAGGGCAGTTAATTGAAAATATCATTTAACGATCTCTGGAAAATCTACTACAGGATTACACTTTGTTTTCAGAAGTATCTATTATACCACCTATTATATGGGAAATAAGGCTACGACAAAATTCTATGGTATTGTCTAACTTCTTTGCTAATAGTTCGTCAAGTCCATTGGATTTTATGTCCGAAATACCCCGTTCAAGTATATTTATAATTCTGTCTTTTAGTTTTGAGCTCTTAAATAATATTTTGCCTATCTCGCGACCGAGGAACTGTGATGCTATTTCATCCAGTCCGGCATCATTGACAAACAGATCAAAGTGTTTTTCCCATATTGCTTCACTATTGAAGCGGAAATAATGCCTTAAAATATCTGCAATATCATCGATATCGTTACCCCTGACTTCAGGCCTGTCATCCCAGGCGATCAATTTAAGAATGACTATACCAGGCAGTGTGCAAACCTTGAACTGCTTATTGTCATCAATCTGAATTTCCTCAGAAGCCTCTTCAAATACTTCTCTAACACCTTCAACATTCATTCTGGTAAATCCGGTGCCCTTTACGGTTACTACTCCTTCCCTTTCCAGATCGCCAAATGGAATGAGGTCGACTTGAGTCCGGTCTTTCCAGATCAGAACGAATGCATTCTCCTTATAAGGGACAAAACCTTCAACTTCAATTAAGTACTTTTTTAACTCTCCAAATTGGTCGCTATCCTTCACCATTACAGCAAAATCGAGATCACTGGTTGCACGCTTCGGAGTTACCTCATGCATCCCTCTCATCCAAACATCTCTGGCAGCGGCTCCAACAAGGTAATAGTCAATACTGAATCTATTGAATCCCCTTTCAATGGCCTCAAGTATTTCTTTATAATTGCCTTCCTGCCTTATCTTATTCAATGGTATTTTTAAGATGCTGCTCATATATCTTTTGTGCTGTTTCAATACATCTCCTGTCATTTGTTTCTAACAGATCGGCATAAGCTATTATTGGCGGAACTACAATCCCCCTTTCCTGGCCAAATCGCCAGAATCTTTCAAATACTATAATATTACCGTTATCGTCCGGTATTAATCTATGTTTTTTTATCAGATCCAACTTTTTTTCATTTGTATACAGAGTCAGAGTTTGTGGGAGAAGATAACCGGTGTAAATATTTCCGGCAGCTTCTCCGCCCCAAAATGTATCTTCTCTATCTATTTTTAACTCCTTCCAATTTTTAAAGTCATCAACTTTCATGAAATTAAAATTGCCGAGAAGTAAATTAGGCTTCAGTTTCTCATTGTAGCAAGTTATCCACTTCAGAAGTAAATCTTTTTTGTTTGTAAGTTTTAGCTCTTTATCATTCTTTCTCAGAACAAATCCCTCTTCAATTAGTCCGTCAAGGATTAGCTTCACACTACCAACTGCAATACCACTATTTTTTGCAATCTCACGGTAGGTGTCATTGATTTTTTCTTCATTATAAAAGAATAACAGAATTGCTTTCAGTCCTGCCTTTGTAAATGCTCTGCCACGCTTCTCACGATGAAGGTATTTTTTGTTGCTACCTTCTATCCTTAGAAGAAAATTGTCAGCCTCAATATTCATATTGCCATTCAGGTCAATATATCCAATTTTATGCTCTTTAAGGAGATTTCTGATGTTGGGAAATATAGTTTCTGCAATGACAAGAAGCGGGGAATAGGTCACAGTCTGACGAAAAATTTGATCCAATTGATAGTTCCTGAGTTCCTTCTTGATTTCGACATAGAACTTTTGTTTGATCCCTTTATAGGTTATTGTCAGAATCCCATCTAAATCCTTAGTGTCAGGCT
>Ga0116162_10003130_pt1 | contig 10047 bp, 10 predicted proteins | sample AD_UKC105_MetaG_FD_89875 | JGI IMG/M metagenome (GOLD analysis project Ga0116162, IMG submission 89875) | Active sludge microbial communities of municipal wastewater-treating anaerobic digesters from Hong Kong - AD_UKC105_MetaG | ecosystem: Engineered > Bioreactor > Anaerobic > Digestate... | reverse complement strand
TATTTTAAGTGCGAGTGAAAGATAATTTTTATCAAGGGTAAAAATACCTTTTAATATTTTTACTATATCTTTAAACAGATAAATAAATACGGCAAAAAAAGTTGCTAAATGAAGCATTGCAAAATAAGCAAGGTTCTGATCAACTTCAAGAAATTTTGAAAATACTGTCAGATGCCCGGAACTTGAAACCGGTAAGAATTCTGTTAATCCCTGAATTAACCCTAAAATAATTTCTTTCATAACGTCTCCTTTGTTTTAAAAATTTAACTGAAAATACGGCATATATTTTCCCGTAAAATAACCTATCATAGAACCTGTTATTACATCAGATGTCCAGTGAGCATCTTCGGCTATTCTTTCTGCTGATATAAATAAAGGAATAATATATAAAAATTTACCGTATTTTTCGGCAATAGGTGTAAACACTGACCATGCAAAAGCAGAATGTCCTGACGGAAAAGACTTGTAATCATCAGAAATTGCGCCTAAAAAGTTAAAGTTGTTTTTTCCGTTTTCTGTATAAGGTCTTGATCTCCCGAAAATATTTTTAATAACATAAGTAATTGATCCCGCAGCAAAAAAAGACTGAAAACTTCTCAAAGAAACATTTCTAAGTTCTTTATCGGAAATAAGAAAAGAATAGGCTAACAAAGAAGAGTTTAAACCTAATAAGACCTTTCCGTCTGTATAATTTTCAAGAGGAAATTCAGTATTTCTTGGGAACATATTTCTTATTTCCTCATCAAAAATATATCCTGTAAGAGCAAGTGAGGAAAAAACAGCAAAATCAGATGTAATATTTTTGTTTTCCGTAAAAACAATTTTATCATATAAAACTGCGAAAGACGTTACTGTAAGACAAAAAATTATTATAACAAATATAAATTTTTTCATAATAACCTCCTACTGAATGTTTATTTTAATTATACCTTTTTGAAAATATTTTAAAAGGTTTTTGTCTTACAAAATAAAAATAGCATATAACAAAAATGTAAGGTTCAGTTCTGAAAATTAAAAAGAAATATTTTAAAATCATTAATTCCGTTTTCTGTATAAAAAATATAATTACCTTTATCATCAAAAAAAGTTCCTTTTGTAGGTTTCTGATAATAAGGGATTGCTGAAACTGCATCAAAATTATTGTGAACTATTTTTGAAATACCGTTATCATTAATAGTATATTCGACCATGGCAACAGCTCCGTATTCTGAATAATCGGAAAACTTTACAAAAAATGTATTATTATTTTTCCAGAAAACATAATAATTCCGTGCTGTCGGAACAGCTGAAAAATTTTCGGGAGAAGTAGACGGAAATGATATAAAGTTACCGAGATAATAATCCCAGCCGTTCCATTCCGAAAGAGGTATTCCGGTAATATAATTTCCGTAGCCGTCAAAAATACCTATTGCTGAAATATAAATTCCGGTAAAATTTCCCGTCATTATATAAAACTGATAAAAGACAGTTACATAAACCCCGTCAGGTGAAGGCATAATTTCAACAGCCGGTACACTAATGTTTTCGTCATAGAGAGGATTTCCTTTATTAAATTTTCGGGAAGTGCAAGTTTTAAATAATATGAATTAAAGGTATTTCTTATTATTCCGTAGTCACCATCGGTGTAATATATACATTCGGTTGATTTTCTGTAATATACAGGAATACTTTGAATCCATCCCTGTGAATTATCACCTTTTTCATCAGACCATCTGAAAATTTCAGTTTTTGATTTTAAATCTTTGTCGGATAAATAAATTATATTTTCCCATTTTTCTGATTTGTTGTAAGGATTATAAAAATTCATTTCAGGATATTCTGTATTATATTTTGACCCTATAATAATGATATTTTCATAATCTTCACTCCAGACAGCATTTTGTTCAAAATAAACCTGAATTTTTTTAACTGATGAAGTACATGAAAATAATAAAAATAAAGATGTGAAAAGTAAAAATAATAATTTTTTCATACTGACAACTCCTTAATTTTTATTTTTATCACTATTATAATATTTATAAATATTATATAATTTAATAAACGGGGGTGGTAAAATGAAAAAAATTATTTTTTTTGCTTTCAGGGGAGAACCGATGTGTTTCGGTCATGTTATGCTAAATGCACTTGATATGTATGAAAAAGGGTATGACGTTAAAATAGTTCTTGAAGGTGAAGCGGTAAAGATACCTAAATTATTCGAAAAAAAAGATAATAAACTTTATTTAAAAATTCTCGAAAAAAAGATTTTTGAAGGTGTATGTAAAGCATGTTCACAGCAGATGGGAGTTCTTGATTTTAATGAAAAGTCCGGAATACCTCTTTTAGGAGATATGAACGGTCATCCTTCAATGGAAAAATATATTAATGAGGGGTATGAAATTATAATACTATGAAAATTATTATACCTGATTTACTTAAAAAAAATGTTATAAATTCTTTTCCTGACGGGAATATATGGATAGAAAATCTTGGAAATCTTTTTGAATACTGCCTGAAAAAATATTCTGCCGAAAGTTACACTTTTTATCCGGGACTTAGTTTTAATTTTGTCTCGAAAATATATATTAAAGGAATACCTTATGTTCTTAAACTTTCACCTTCATCTGAAGAATTAAAAAATGAAACCGAAGCTATAAAATTTATGTCTGATGAAACAGCAAAAATATATGATTACGAATATTCAAAAGGAATACTGCTTGAAGAATGTTTTGAACCGGGTGAAAAACTTGATATTCTTAATAACAATGCAAAAGAAACAGAAATTGCATTTAAAATTCTTAAGAAAATAAATTTAAAATGTGATTCTGAAAATTTTAAAGATATAATATATTTTAAAAAATATATTTATCTTGCAGAAAAAGAATTCAGCAATGACAGATATTTCAGAAAAGAATACTTTGAGATAGCAAAAAAATGTTTTTGTACATATGAAAAAAATACTCAGAAATATTTTTTACACGGTGATTTTCATCATTATAATATTGTTTATGACAAAATAAAAGGATGGAAAGTAATAGATCCGAAAGGATATGTCGGTGAAAAAGAGTTTGATGTTGCCGCATATTTAAGAAATAATACAGTAGATACTGAGAAGAACACAGAAGAAAGAATTAAAATTTTTTCCTTAAATAATTTTTATGATGCTGAAAAAATAATAAACTGGGGAATAACACAGAATATTATATCAGCATACTGGAGTTATGAAGATTCCGGACAGATTGATTATAAGACATTTTCTGTTATAGATATTTTATACGGTATTTTAAAAAGGAGAAATAAAAATGAACGGTTTTAAAAATAAAATGAGAGAACTTTACGAACATGGAAAATTTTCCGGAAATATTTCTATATCAGAAGAAAGTAAAGAAATATCGAACTATTCATACGGATATGCGAATATTCCTTTTATGGTTCCGGTAAATAATGAAACTATTTTTGAAACAGCTTCGGTAACAAAAACTTTTACTGCCGTAGGTATAATGAAATTATACGAAGAAGGTAAAATTAATATTGAAACCCCTGTAAATGTTATAATTCCTGAGTTTAAAAGTTTTGTGGAAGATGAAATAACAATTGAAAATCTTCTTAATCATACATCAGGAATAGGTGATTATTTTGATGAGGAAACAGATACTGATTTTTCACAACTGTGGAAAAATATTCCGAATTATTCCTTTAAAAATCTTTCGGATTTTATAACTCTTTTTGAAAATAAACCTAAAAAATTCATCTGCGGAGAAAAATTTTCATACAATAATGCAGGATATATAATATTAGGACTTATTATAGAAAAAATAACAGGAAAAAATTATTTTGAATACATAGAAACAGAAATTTGTAAGGAATTACCGAATACACGTTTTATAGCCTGTGATGATACATATCCTAATGTTGCGGAAGGATATGATCCGGTTTACGGTAAAAACGGAGAAATTAAAAAATTAAAAAAAGTAATATATGATTTTCCTGCTTACGGATCAGCAGACGGCGGAATTTATTCAACTTGCGGAGAACTCATTGATTTCTTTAAAAAGCTTTTTAACGGGAAAATACTTAAAGAAGAAACTGTAAAAATGATGACAGAAAAAAATATCAGAGTATGTGAAACGGAAAAATATATTTACGAATACGGTTTCGGATTGTGGAAAGCTTATGATAAAAAAGGTGAGCTTAAAATTATTTTTTCTGAAGGTGAAGATCCTGGCTTTTCAGCAAGAATAGGATATTTTCCGGGAAATACAAAATATGTAGCGGTTCTTTCAAACGTAACAGACGGTTCGGGTGAATTATTCAGATATATTTCCGAAAATACCGAATATATTCCGGAAGAAAAAACTGGATTTTCACTTATGATGGTTAATTCTGATAATTATACAGATATTTTAAGAATAAAAATGGATAGTGAACAGAAGGAATTTGTTGCTCCTAATTCTGTATCAATTGCAGAGTCAAAAGTTTTTCCGGCATTTGAAAATACTGCAATATGTATTGATGGTAAACCTATAGGATATATGATGTGTAAGACGGAAAAAGAAAAAAGAACCGGAGAAATAATAAGATTCATGATAAAAAAAGAATTTCAGGGAAAAGGGTACGGTAAAAGAGCACTCGGAGAAACACTTAAAAAAATGCAAAATCATGGAATAGAAAAAGTATTTTTATCATATGTTCCCGGAAACATTAATGCTGAAACACTTTACAGAAAATCCGGATTTGTAAAAACCGGGAATATAGTTGACGATGAAATTGAAATGGTTAAAGTTTTTGAATAAATAAAAAATAAGGTCATACGACCTTATTTTTTATTGAAATTATTTTTTCATATGAATTTTTTTCATTAAAGAAACTTTCTGAAAATTCTACGGCATTTTTAAGAGAACTGAGTTTATCTCCCGTTTTTAAAAAGTGGTTTATAAGAGAACTGTCAAAAATATCTCCCAGACCTATTGTAGAATTGTAATTTATACCGTTTCCGGAAATTTTTATATTATCCCAGTAAGCTCCTTTAGAACCTGATTTTACAATGTTGCATTTAAAAATAAGATTTTCATTTTCATTTCCTATAAAAAATATATTTTTAAAATATTTTATAATATTTTCGTGTTTTTTGACATAAAGTGCCCTCGGTCCTATATCAAAAAAAACTAATCCGTAATTATTTCCGGCAATTTTTTCAAAATTTTCTTTATTAATTTCCGAGGTTATAACAGCAATATCAGAATTTTTTTCACAAAATATATTATCCTCATTACAGTTTCTTTCAATAGCAAAAGGTTTGTCATTATGTGAAACATAAATTCCGTTTTTATTTTGTTTTTTTATAAAATCTGTCTTTAAAGAATATTTTTTCATTTCATTTAATATAATTTCACCGTAATAATCGTTTCCTATATTACCGTGAAGTGAAACATCGTTCCCGAGAAAAGAAAGAGCGAGTGCTATATTAAATCCCGAACCACCGGGATTACTTTTTATATCTGAACTGTGCATTTCGCCGTATATGTTTATATCAAAAAATATTCCCCCGAAAACATCTACTTTCATTTTATAACTCTATTAATTCATACTTTCTTGAACCGAGACCGATTTCTTCCCCGTAAGAAAGCTGAACTTCACCGAGAGAATTTTCGTTCAGACCTTTAAATTTATCTTCACCTTCTTTATGATGTGAATGAAGAAGTGAATTTTCATAACCTTTCTGATTGTTAACCAGATCAAAACATGCATTATCAAGAGCAACGGGATCAAGTGATGCAAGTATTCCTATATCAGGAACTATAGGAGCATCTGAATAATCCAGACAGTCACAGTGTGGTGTAACGTTTATAACAAAATTAATATATCCGACTCTGCCGTCAAAACCTTTTACTGCACCGTAGGCATATTCTGTAAGCCTTTCTATAAAAGGTTTCATCTCTGTTCTCCAGTCCACACCTATTGTATCCTGAGGGCATCTTGTAACACATTCTCCGCATCCTATACATATATCATGATTTATAGCAGCTTTCTTTTCGGAATCAAATTTAATTGCTCCTACAGGACAGTGTTTCATACATTCCCCGCAACCTATACATCCGTTTTTTTCAACTTTCGGTCTCATAGAATGCTGCTGCATTTTACCGACAGCAGGAGCACATCCCATGGCAAGATTTTTTATTGCTCCGCCGAATCCTGCCATCTCATGGCCTTTGAAATGTGACATAACTATCATACTTTTGGATTCGGTGATATCTCCGGCAATTTTAACCGATTTAAAATGTTTTTTATTTATCTCGACATCGGTAAAATATTTACCTTTTAAACCGTCTGAAATTATTATAGGTGCATTAACAACAGCATAAGCAAAACCATTTTCAATTGCTGTGTTTATGTGATCAACAGCATTTTTTCTGTAGCCTTTATAAAGTGTATTTGTATCCGTAAGAAAAGGATTTCCGCCGAATTCTCTTATTTTATCGACAACAGGTCTTACGTATACAGGATTAATATAACCATCATTCCCTTTTTCACCGAAATGAATTTTTATAGGAGTAAGACCGTTTTTAGTTATTATATTTCCGAATCCAGCAGTATCAAAAAGTTTTTTTATTTTGTTTCTTTTATTATCAGATTCGCCGTGGGCCCTCAGGTTTACAAAAAATACTTTTGAACTCATAATAATACCTCCCCGTTTTAAATATAATTTATTATATCATAACAAATGTTTGCTAAACAAACCAAAAGATGTATAATATTATTGTGCAAATATTATAAAAAGGGGGAATAAGATTGTTTACAGATAAAAAGTTTGAAAAAATTCAGAGAAAATTTTATCCGGAAAATCTTGACGTTACAAAATGGGAAAATGTTGAATCAGAATATAAAAAACTTTTGGAAGAAGAAATAAATTCAAAAGAAGATTTACTTAAATTTCTTGAAAAATACAGTGAATTTGATTCGGCAATTTCTCAGGTTTTTAATGATAAATACATAAAAATGACATGTTATGCTGATAAACCGGAAAATCAGGATGATTTTAACAGATTTTTTTCCGAAATACAGGCTCCTGCTTCAAAATATGATTTTATGATAAATAAAAAATTTTATGACAGCCCTTATAAAAAAGATCTCGGACCTGAATATGATCATATGAAAAGAATTATTTCAAGAAGAATAGAGGGATTCTGTGAAAAAAATATACCTCTTGATACTGAAGAAAATAAAATTTCTTCTAAATACGGTGAAATAATATCAAAAATGAGTGCTGAATTTCTCGGTGAGGAAAGAACATTAACCCAGATATCAGTTTATCTGAAAGATAATGACAGAAATGTAAGACAGCAGGCATGGGAAAAAATAAACGAAATGGTATCAGAGAAAAGAAATGAACTCGAAGAACTTTTTGATGAATTAAGAAAAATAAGAATTAAAAAAGCCGAAAATCTCGGATTTGAAAATTACAGGGATTATATGCATTTTGAAAAAGCCAGATTTGATTATACACCTGAGGATATTTTTGAATTTCATTCTTCAGTTGAAAAAGCTGTTTTACCTGTATTAAGGGAACTTTACGAAGATAAAAAGAATAAACTCGGAATTGATGTTTTCAGACCATGGGACAGTTCTGCCGATGAAGACGGAATAACTTTAAAACCTTATAAAACAAATGAAGAATTTGTGGATAAAGCAATAAAAATACTTTATAAAGTTAAACCGGAATTCGGAATTAATCTTGAAATGATGAAAAATACAAAATTTCTTGATCTTGAAAACAGAAAAGGAAAAGCTCCCGGCGGATATTGTACAAAACTTCCGGAATTCGGAGGAACGTTTATTTTTATGAATGCTGTCGGAATTCATCAGAATGTTATTACACTTCTTCATGAATCAGGGCATGCAATGCATGGATTTTCATTCAGAAATATACCTTATAATGTTTATAAAGACTGTCCTTCGGAAATTGCCGAACTTGGTTCTATGTCTATGGAATTAATAACTCTTGATTATCTCGGGGAATATTATAAAGATGAAAAAGAAATAAAAAAGGCAAAAAAAGAAGGACTTATGAATACTCTTACAATACTTCCGTGGGTAATGACAGTAGATGCTTTTCAGCAGTGGATTTATACAACAGATCATAATGACAGTCAGAGAGATGAGTATTTTGCATCTTTAATGGATAGATTTAATTACGGAGAGGATTATTCGGGATATGAAAAAGAAAAATCCTACAGATGGCTCAGACAGCTCCATATTTTTGAAGTTCCTTTTTATTATATAGAATATGCAATTTCACAACTCGGGGCTATTGCTGTTTATAAAAATTATAAAGAAAACGGTCAGAAAGCTGTAGAACAGTATCATGAAGCACTTAAACTCGGTTATTCGAAACCTATACCTGAAATATACAAAACAGCAGGAATAAAATTTGATTTTTCTTATGAATACATAAAAGAATTAGTTGATTTTATAAAGAAAGAAATAGAAAGTCTTTAAAAAAAACCGGATATAATCCGGTTTTTTTGTATTTATTGCTCTTTAAGAATCTTTTTTATTTTTTCTGTATTTTTTACATGTACTCCACAGTGATTTATAAGATAATTATCTATACCGCCGAATTCTGTGTTAATAAGATCTATGACTTTTTCCATCGTATCAGGTTTAAGATAGCTGTAAGATTTATAATATTCCTGTACAACTGTTTTTTCAGGTACACCGAGAAGAAGTAAAAGAAGAGATATTACTGTTCCTGCACGGTCTTTTCCTCCTTCGCAGTGAATAAGAAAATTTCCGCGGTCAGAATATGAAAATACTTCATTAAATATATTTCCTATTGTTTCCGTATTGTCTTTTATAATATAATAGTAAAAATTAAGCGCTTCATCTTCTTTAACGTAAACCGCATTTACAATAGGTTCTATAGGGAAATCCCTTACATATTTCTCTTTTATATAATCAGAATAATTATTTTTTCTGATTTTTCTGTAATGTTCCTTTTCCATTTCACCTCTTAAATCTATTATAAAAGTTATTCCGTATTTATTTAATATTTTTTCTATTATTTCATCGCTGTATCTTGAAAGTGATGCAGAACGGAAAATTTTCCCTGATTTCATTTTTATATCACTGTATATAAGTGTTATTTCCGATGCATCTCTGAAATTATATACTTCAGGGTATTTTTCAGTTACGGCAATAAGATCTTTTTCAATTTTTTCTTTATCATCTGTAAGTCCGTCTATTGAAGAAATAAAATAATTTTTTAATTTTTCTCTGCTGTTCATAAGTGAAAAATGATCTATTCCGCAATATAAGGAATTTAAACCGTAAAAGAGATTTTCTTTTCCGAGCCTTCCGAGAAACCATAAATCGTATAATTCTTCCCCGTCTTTGTAATTGTTTATAAGATTAACGTTTTCTATAGCTTTTATATAATATTTATGAGCAGTAAGTATTTTTGAATTGTTTAGGAAGAGACAGAAAAGACGGAAATTTATTATAAAATCATCTATATATTTTTTTATATCATAAGTATTTTTTTCTATTAAACGTGAAAAATTTTCAGTATCTTTTATAATACATTCTTCTGAAAAATATCCTGTTTTTGTTATTTCTCCGGCATAATTATTTATATTTTCAATACAGTCTATTGTTATAAAAATATCTGTATTATCAGATGAAAAAAGTATTTTATTCTCATTTTCGTAAATATTTTCATTTAAAAATTTTTTCATACTGTTTTTTATTTTATCTTTATAAGTGCTTTCCGTAAAAATAAAATAAAATGAATTACCGAAGAAATCTGAATTATAACCGATGTTCTTTCCTGTGTTTACTGCAAAAAGTATTTTATCTGTTTTTTCAATAAAAGAATTTATATTTATATTTATTTTTATCACTCCCTGTTTATTTTTGTGTAAATAACTCTCTGATCTATGTTTCGGTGGAATCTGTACATAAAAGGTATAAATCCTTTTGACGGCCAGTGTACCGAAGAGAGAAGATTTGTTATTCTCCAGTTTGTTGTAAGAAATCTGTAATTCTGTTTTTTAAGGCTTTCAATCATAT
>Ga0116162_10003128_pt1 | contig 10054 bp, 10 predicted proteins | sample AD_UKC105_MetaG_FD_89875 | JGI IMG/M metagenome (GOLD analysis project Ga0116162, IMG submission 89875) | Active sludge microbial communities of municipal wastewater-treating anaerobic digesters from Hong Kong - AD_UKC105_MetaG | ecosystem: Engineered > Bioreactor > Anaerobic > Digestate... | reverse complement strand
TATTATATTATTAACTTAAAGAATGGTACCAAAAGAATTTCCGGAACCATTACTCTTCTGCGGTGATTTACCAAAAACTTAATGCCTATTTTTAATTGATCCTACCGATAATATTTTATATATTTATAGAACCTTTTTTTAATTCAACGTATAAACAGTAGATCATTAAAGACCTATAAAAAGATACACTATGAAAATACTAAACCTAACTCTATTACTCTCAGTAATTTTATCAATTTCAGTTAAAACCGAAGCCCAGGAACCATTAAAACATGCAAAAAAAATATACCGGTCGCCAGATGGCAAACTATATGCAAATAAAGCCCTTCCAATATATTTCAAGATAGCTACTTCGCCTGGTGATAATGCCGAATCGTATCTGTTAATGCCCGCCGAAGATTCAAAAAAATATGCCAATCCAATGTATTTTGATACAGAAGGATACAATACTTTCCGTTCACCATCAAAAGTAGATACAGTTACAAAACAAGTGGTTTATCCAGTAGAGGATATTATTTACGAGATTTATTCTGATAGCAAAGCTCCGCTTACAAAATTTTCCATGGGTCAATCCAATCATTTTTTAAAAGATGGTATCTATTATTTTAATGAAAAGATTAAAATAAAATTTGAGGCAAAAGACGAAACATCGGGCGTTGAGACAAGTTATTACTCACTAAATGGCACCGCATTTCAAGCCCTGCAATCGGATGTTGAATTAAACGAAGAAAAACAATATGCCATTAAGTATTATTCGGTTGATAATGTTGGTAATGCAGAAGATGTAAAGGAAATAAAAATAGTAATCGATATTACGAACCCCGAAACAAAGCTAACAGCAGAACCCGACAAATACGAAAATATTGTTTCGCCCAGGACAAAAATAAGCCTTGAGGGATCTGATAATAGCTCACTTGTTAAGCAAACATTGTATTCTATTGACAACGGGGCTTTTCGCAAATATACCTCCCCTATAAATATATCTGCATTAAAAGAAGGGGAACACACTATAGCTTATTATTCGGTTGATAATGTAGGTAATGAAGAATCTAAAAAAGAATTTCAGTTTTATTTAGATAAAACTCCCCCCATGGTAGTTGATGAGATGATTGGAAATACATTTATAACAAACGGTAAGGAGTATTCATCCGGGCGGAGTAAAATTAAACTTACCGCCATGGATAATAAATCGGGTGTAAAAGAAATCCGATACTCGATTAGCGATGGCGAGTTTCAGGTATATACTCAACCCTTTTATTTATCAAAATCAGGAAAACTAAAAATTCAGACATTCGCCATTGATAATGTGAACAATCAAATAATTAACACCATAATGACCGATAAAAGCAACATTTCGTATGTTGATTTATCAGGGCCAAAGATGGGGCATTCTTTTACAGGGGCTAACTTTCAATCGAAAGATACTGTGTTTATTACAAAAAACACCAAAATACAGTTAGCAGCAAGCGATGACGCTTCTGGATTTAACCGGATAACTTACAACATTGATAATGGTGAAATAAATCCGTACACTCAACCTTTTGTTATTAACAAAGAAGGAGCGCATACTATTACTTATACCGGTTACGATAATGTTGAAAACACTAGCGTTAATTCATTTATTTGTGTAGAAGACAATATTGGCCCCGAAATATTTTTCCGTTTTAGTATTTTATCGGACAAACAGAAAACCGTTGATGGGAATTTGTATGATGTATACCCCGAACATGTTGTGTTGTTTTTATCATCGACAGACTCGTCGGTAGGATTCGATAAAATGTTTTACTCCATAAACGGGCAGGCTAAAAAGCCTTACACCAGCCTGATTACAGGTTTCCAGGGAGGCAAAGGGTACAAGGTTACCGTAACATCTGTTGATAAACTTGGAAATGAAAGTGAAAAAAGCATTGAGTTTTATATCGAATAAAAGATAAATCAAGTTATGATGGTTAAAAATTTATTCTATGTACTGGGTTTTTTATGGTTTATATTATGCACTAACCGGGTTGAAGCTCAATCGTTAGATCCGGAAGTACAGAATAAAATAACTGAATATAAAGTTCAGGCAGAAAAATTTAAATCAGAAAATAATACCATCCTCCAGGCTGATTATTATAATAAAGTGGCTTATATATATTGGGAAAATGAAATTTATAATCAAGCTATAGAATATTTTACTCAATCGGCAGAATTAAATAAACTGCATAACAATAAAAATGGGTTAAAGAATATATATTACAATATCGGGTTAATATATTCCGATATGGCAGATTATACAAATGCCCTGAATTGGTTTAACCAAGGCCTCGAAATTGCCCGTGAATTAAAACAAAAGGACGGAATATATACAGGTTTGCTTAATAAAGCATCGGTTTTAAAAAACCAGAACCAAAATACACAAGCGATTGAAAATCTGCAACAGGCATTATCGTATGCTAAAGAGCTTAATAACCTGAAACTGATTCGTGCCTGCTATGGGATGCTCGCTGAGAATTATGAAATAATTGGCGACTCAGAAAATACCATGAAAAATTTCGAGCTCTTTGCCACGGTTGATAAACATATAAAATCGGAACAAATAAAGGAGATAGAAGCTAAAAGCAATGAGCAGGTGCAAAAAGTGCAACAAGAAAAAGTGCTCACCGAAAAAGCCTTAACAGAAAAATCGGATCAGTTGGCCGAAACTCAGGAGACATTAAAAGAACAGGAAAAAATTGCACACCAGCAACAACTGGAACTTGAAGTTAAAGAACTGGCTATAAAAGAAAAGGAAGCACAGCTGAGAAATGAAAAAATTATCCGATATGGCATTTCAATCATTTTTATAGTAATCCTTTTTTTCTCTATCATCCTGTACAGGCAATTTAAAGCTAAAAAAGAAGCCAATAAAAAACTCGAAAAACAAAATGTACAGATAAAAATACAAAAAGAAGAAATTGAGAAACAACGCGACCTGGCACATCAGCAAAAGAAAGACATTACAGACAGCATTGAGTATGCCAAGCGTATACAAACCGCTTTATTACCTCCATTAAGCTTTATCCGAAGGAGCCTTCCAGAACACTTTATTTTGTTTAAACCACGCGATATTGTGAGTGGCGACTTTTACTGGATGATGAACAAAGATGATAAAATTATTATTGCTGCAGCCGATTGCACAGGGCATGGCGTACCCGGAGCATTTATGAGTATGCTTGGGACTGCTTTCCTTAGCGAGATTGTAAATAAAATCATCGAGAATAAGCATATTTACTCCTTACAAGCCAATGAAATTTTAAACCAGCTACGTAATTATATCATTGAGTCCCTTCACCAATCAGGAGCCGAAAACGAATCGAAAGATGGAATCGATATTGCCCTATGCATTATTGACCCCGATATAAAGAAATTACAGTTTGCCGGCGCGCATAATCCTTTATACCTCATCCGAAAAAACGAACTTTTAATTTATAAGGGCGACAGGATGCCAGTTAGCATACATCAAAATGCAAATGTTTCATTCACAAATCACGAAATAGATATTAACGAAGATGACATAATTTATATCTTTTCTGATGGGTTTGTTGACCAGATTGGTGGACCTAAGAAACGAAAATTTATGTCGAGGAACTTGCAAGACTTATTGCTAAAAATACACCAAAAACCAATGGACGTGCAAGAACAAATCCTTAATAAAACATTTGAAGACTGGAAAGGTGATTATATACAACTAGACGACATACTGGTTATTGGAATTAAACTGGAAACAAGCAAACGGCAAATAGCTTCGAAGGAGACTTACAATTGGGGCGGAAAAACAATCCTTATTGCCGAAGATACCGAAATGAATTATTTATTCCTGGTTGAAGCTTTAAAAACAACAAATGTTAATATTCTTCGAGCAAAGGATGGAGAAGAAGCCATTGAAGTATTTAAAGAGAATCCTGGCGTTGATTTGATTTTAATGGATATTAATATGCCTAAAATGGATGGATTTGAAACAACCAAACGAATTAAAGAAATACGTAAAGATATCCCTGTAATTGCCCAAACAGCATTAAATATAGAAGACGCCAGAGATAAAGCCGCTGAAGTAGGCTGCGATGATTTTATCTTAAAACCTATACGGTTAAATTTATTTTTATCGAAACTTAATTCATACTTAAAATCTTAAAACGATGAATCCATTACTTATTGAAGCAACAGAATCTACACCTAAAATTATTCTTGACAAAGAAAATAATACTTTCGAAATAGTTGGGAAATCTTTTCCGGAAGAGAGCCGTAGTTTTTATGCTAAGGTATTTGAATGGTTAAACCAGTATGCAGAAAACCCGAACGAACAAACCGTTTTTCAATTTAAAATGGAATACTTTAACTCTGCTTCATCATTAATTATTCTGGAAATTATGAATGTCCTTGACAAGATGTATAAAACAGGTAAAAAAGTAAACATTTTATGGAACCATCTCGATACCGACGATGATATGCTCGAGGCAGGTGAGGAATACTCCGATTTGGTTAGCGTTCCTTTCGAATTTAAAGCCCTTGAAGATATTCAATACTAAATAAGTAAAAAGCATGGAAGCACTTTTAATAAGAGCAACAGAAGAATCGCCAGGAATTAACTTTGATTCTGAAAATAATAAGTTCCTTATTTTTGGTAAATCGTTTCCAGAAGAAGCACGCCGCTTTTTTGACCCTGCTATCTTTTGGCTTGAGGAATATGCTAAAAAACCAAACGAAGAAACTAATTTTGAAATAAGGCTTGAATATTATAATTCGGCAACATCCACTATTTTACTTGAACTGCTTCATACCATTAATAAAATATACCTGAAAGGGAAAAAAGCCAAAATTGTTTGGAACTATCTCGAAATAGATGATGATATGCTGGAAGCCGGCAAAGAATACAGCGAAATGCTTAAAGTACCTTTTGAGTTTAAGGTTATTGAAGATTTTGTATAAATAGAAATAAATAAGCCGGAATACTCCGGCTCACTAAATCAAAAGAAATTATTTATCTCTTTATTACTGTAGTTTTTGTAACCTTTTTTGTTATTCCAATAGATACCACATCTATAAATTTAAATACTTCATTCTTTAGCACATTACACACTTCCTTATCCTGCTTTGCACCTTCTGAATCGGATAATATATCTTTTATAATTGACCTTGCATCAAATAATTCAGCATCGTATTTATTCTCATCTATTGCCCAATTATAGTATTTTAAAGCTTTTTCATACTTCTGCTTTTTAAATAATCGTTCGGCCTCTTTTTTATAAGTAGGAGGTTGCGTATTTAAATACATCCTATACCTGAATATTATAATATATTTTTTATCTAATGGTTGATTATTTACTTTATATGGGCTCCAATTATTTTCTAACGTGTTCATAGCAAGTATTGATGATGTAGATAATGATTTATGTGGAGAACTAACAATAGCCAGATTATTCATTTTACCATTTTTATCAATAATAAAAGATAAAATCACATCACCTTCAGTTTTACTTTCCAATGCACTCACAGAATAGTTTATCGAAGCATTTAAGAGCTTTGTAATATCCCCTGAAAGATATCGTGCATGCTCAACAGAATCTAATTCAGAATCTTGCAATTCCACAACCTGACTATAGGCAGAAGAGCAAAAGGATAAAATAAATAAGGTAAAAATAAAAATTCTACTTCTCATAACTTACTGATATTTAGGGTTAATAAATAATAGTATTAAAATTTATTGGGTTTAACTTTATAAAACCTGGTTACTTGCTGATATTGATCCGCTACATGTAAAATAGTTGCTTCATCATACAAATTTCCAATAAAACTAATGCTGGTAGGATGATTTTCATTATCAAAGCCATTTGGGACTACTACGCAAGGATGCCCGGTTAAATTAGTCATTAACAATTGATCTCCTCCGAAACTAGGGCAAATGATAACATCATAGTTCATAATTATTTTATTCAGTTCCTCTATTAACAAATCACGCATCCTGCTGGCCTGAATGTACTCAACAGCAGGAATAAACCTTGATTTCCTGAAAATATTAGGCCATGCATTCTGATGCTGTTCAACCAATTCATCATCTTTATTACTCCTTGTAAGTTCATCAAAAGCTGCTGCAGCTTCTGCTTCCAATATAATAGCCATCGAACCAACAGGTAAATCATCCGGTAACTTTACTTCCTGAAGCCTTGCCCCCATTTTTTTAAATTCCTCCAGGGTCTTTAAATCATTCGCTTTACTTCTGTAATCATCCCCTTCGAACAAACCCTTTAGATAACCGATTTTTAAATCAGTAATCTTTACAGAATTATTGTAATTAAAAGGATAATTTGTAGTGCTGGGGTCATTCACATCGTACCCACGAATAACATCAAAAACTATAGCACAGTCTTGCGCGTTTCGGCAAATAGGCCCGACTTTATCCATACTCCAGCTTAACGCCATAGCCCCACTCCTGCTAACACGGCCATATGTGGGCCTTAGCCCGGTTACTCCGCATCGTGTCGATGGCGACACAATGGAACCCCAGGTTTCAGTTCCGATAGCAAAAGCCACCAACCCTGCTGCTGTTGCCGATGCCGACCCCGCCGACGAACCACTGGACCCCTGATTTAAATCCCATGGGTTTTTAGTAACTCCGCCAAACCAAACATCACCCATGGCTAATGCTCCTAAAGTGAGTTTTGCTACCAATATTGCACCTGCATCTTCCAACTTTTTAACAACTGTAGCTGTTTGCCCTATCTGCTGATCTTTATAAGGCATAGCACCCCAGGTTGTTTTGTAACCCTCCACGGCAAATAAATCTTTAACACCAAACGGGATACCATGCAACGGCCCATGGTAAATACCTTTAGCCATTTCTTCATCGGCCATTGCAGCTTGTTTGAAAGCCCGTTCTTCGGTAAGTGTAACTAAACATTGCAATGTATCGCCATATTTCTTTAAGCGGTTAATATACAGTTGTGTAAGCTGAGTAGATGTTACCTTGCCGTGTTTTAACAGCGATGACAGCTCTGCAACGGTATAAAAAGCTAAATCATCTATATTGACTGGCATCTCAACGTCAGCCGGTATTTCCCATTTATTTACCCCCTGTGCACCTTCTAATAAAAAACCTTGTGGCCGAGGGTCAAAATATAAACGCGGAGTTATTGGGTTAGATATTCCTATCTCCCTTAATTTTTTATAATCATCGCGTGCGTAAGCCAGGTATGGAAGCATCGAATCTATTTCCTGATCCGTAAAATTAAAATCAATTAACTTTTGAGCTAACTGGACTGTTTTTTTATCAATTTCATTGCCTTCTTGTTGGCACGATACAGCTAAAAGTAAGATTGACGCAAAAGCAAAAAAGTAATTGAGTATTGATTTCATATCTGTTTATTTTATTTAATGGAAAGAAATTTATGAAAACAAAAACTCAATAACAAATATTATAAAAACAAAAAAGCCGGACCTAAAAATCATAATCGCTATATACATTTCAAGAGAATTTATATATAATAATAAAATCAACACATTATAAAAATTGCGCAAATAAAAAATATATAATGTTCAATAATATGAACAATAATGTTTATTTTTGTACAAAACATTGTACATTATGGTAAGAAGGAAAAATATTTTATTACCAAAATCGAAAAGGGTACTGGCAGAACTTGGTGAAAATATCCGATTAGCAAGATTGAGGAGGAAATTAAGTACTGAACAAGTTGCCGAAAGAGCAAATATGAGCAGGACAACATTACATGCGATTGAGAAAGGAATGCCAAATGTAAGTATTGGTTCCTATTTTTCTGTACTGCAAGTGTTAGGGCTTGAGAAGGATTTTCTTTTATTGGCAAAAGATGATGTACTTGGAAGAAAGTTGCAAGATGCCGAAATAAAAACTCAAAAACGGGCACCAAAACGAACAAGTGATGAATAAAAGAAAAATATACGTTTTTGCACACTGGAAAGGTATTGAAACTCCTATTTTAATTGGCAATCTGAATTCTGAAAGATTAAAAGGGAAAGAAATATTTTCATTTGAGTACACCGATAAATGGTTAAAATCAGAATATGCTTTTTTACTTGATCCCGATCTGCAATTATATCCAGGTTTACATTATTTAAATGATAATGAAAAGCCAAATTTCGGAGTATTTTTGGATTCGTCTCCTGACCGTTGGGGAAGAATATTAATGAGAAGGAGAGAATCGGCTTTAGCCCGAATTGAAAAAAGACAAGAAGAGAAACTATTTGAAACAGATTATCTTTTAGGGGTTTTTGATAGGCACAGAATGGGTGCGTTAAGATTTAAAATAGATGAAAACGGGCCATTCTTAAATGATAATAAAGAATTAGCAAGTCCTCCATGGACATCAATCAGTGAATTAGAACAAATAAGTTTAAAACTGGAAGAAGATAATATAGTAGATGATCCGGATTATTTTAATTGGTTAAACATGTTAATTGCCCCCGGATCTTCATTAGGTGGTGCAAGGCCCAAAGCAAGTATTATACATAAGGATGGCAGCCTTTGGATTGCTAAATTCCCTAGTAAAAATGACATTAGCGATATGGGTGGTTGGGAAATGGTAGTATACGAATTGGCTATAAAATCAGGTATTAATATGGCAAAATCAATGGCTCAAAGATTTTCATCTAAGAATCATACTTTCCTTACAAAAAGATTTGACAGGACTGATAAAAATGAAAGGATCCATTTTGCTTCCGCAATGACGATGCTAGGTTATACAGATGGCCAAGATCATAGTAACGGGGCTAGCTATCTGGAAATTGCCGAATTTCTTAGTAATTATGGAGCTAATATTAATGAAGACCTTGAAGAATTATGGAGAAGGATTGTATTTAATATATGTGTTTCAAATACGGATGACCATCTTAGGAATCACGGTTTTATCCTTACTAAAAAAGGTTGGTTGTTATCGCCTGCATATGATATTAATCCAAACGAAACTGGAACCGGATTAAAACTAAATATTTCAGAAAATGATAATACTTTAGATCTCAGCCTTGCTATGGAAGTACATGAATATTTTAGATTAACAAAAGAAAAAGCCGAAGGAATAATAAATACAATAAAAAAAACAGTTCAGGATTGGAAACACATTGCAACAAAATACAAGATTTCAAAAACAGAACAGGAGTTAAAAAGTATGGCATTTTCTAAAGCTTTTTAAATACATATATATTTATGTTAATATTTTTTAAAACATTATCGTTATCATAATTGCACAAGATATCCTTTTTTGATACTCTCTATTCTTTTCAACCTTTGAATCAAACGAATTAATTGCTCTGTCTTCTTTTTATCACTTTCTTGTTTATTAATTTCAGGTAAATCAAAATATAACCCCTTAATTAAATTTTCACGAATAGTATTGCTTAGCTTCATGTTATTTACCAAATAAATGAGTTGATTCCTAAGTATCCGCTCAATTTCTTTTAATTCAGCAAGTTTAATGATCTGAGATACCATTTTATTAATGTTTAGGTTTATACCAATATAGTCTAAGTAATTAAAAAACAAAGCTGTCAAAGCTGTCAATTTGATTTTAATAGCATGTGGCCTTAATAATGCCATTTTATAATACTTGCAAAACTCATTGAAAAAACTAACTTTATATTGTTATTTAACTCTAAACATGCAGATGCTCGATATTATTGTTGTATTAATTTATCTGATACTTCTTGTTTTAATATCGGTATTATCATACTCCAAAAAATACCAAAATATTTTTAGTTCGGAAAAAATGATTCCCTGGTGGATATTAGGAATGTCATATTTTATAACTAACAACGATAATATTAATTCATTGCCAAAGATGGGAATTCTCTTGGAAAAAGGATATTCAGGTTTATGGATTTATTATACGGCTTTCTTATCTGCTGGAATTGTACCAATCATTTTTGCACCCATGTGGGGCAAACTTAAATTTATGACCGATAACCAATTTATACTTTTTCGATTTTCAGGTAAAAGTGCCAAAATACTGCACGGTTTTAGAGCTGTTTATGTTGGTTATTTAGTAGTTGCCTTAATGATTTCAAT
>Ga0116162_10003125_pt1 | contig 10057 bp, 7 predicted proteins | sample AD_UKC105_MetaG_FD_89875 | JGI IMG/M metagenome (GOLD analysis project Ga0116162, IMG submission 89875) | Active sludge microbial communities of municipal wastewater-treating anaerobic digesters from Hong Kong - AD_UKC105_MetaG | ecosystem: Engineered > Bioreactor > Anaerobic > Digestate... | reverse complement strand
CTCGGCTTCCCTTCCTATCGGTTCGGCGGTAAATGTTTCTTTCAACATTCCGGCTCAATTGACATGCCCGGCAAACAACAAAACGCGCCCTTTTTCAGAGCACGTTTTATTATGCTTATATTATACAACTTAGTTATTTTGTCAGAAACCTCCGTTCCCTTGGTTTTCGTATAGCTCAGAACCTCCGTCCCTTTGTTCTCCCAACGAAATTATCTCACAATGACTCCGAATACTTTCAAAATTGCAATTCACCTAAGTAATAAATAGAAAACATATCGTCTCCATAAACATATGATGTCGTATCTGGGTCTAATACAACTTTTATACTCTGATCAGAAAGAATCCAAGTGTAAATATTCTCTGCTTTATTAATTTCAGACGGTTCCCCAAATTTAGCAAGAAAAACATCCCTAATCTTTTCAAATATTGCAAATCTTTGATCATCATCATAATCACCTCTGAGATAATAATCAATCGAATTTAATCTCTGTACTGTCATACCAAGATTTTCTCCAATACCTTTTATATATTTATAATCAAAATCAAAAACCCATGATTGCTCTAACAAACTTCCTTCATACCTTCCACTATATTTACTAGCAGTAATAGATTGCTCCAACTCTCCAGGTGTCATCCCCCACTCAACACCTACCATCAACTCTTTTAAAAATTCAGAAACAGTACTACTATCAGGTGCAGCGCTTACATTTGTTGCACTAGTAGTGATTGTTTCTCTTTCAAAATTCTGTTCATATTTCTCAATAACATACGACTGAACGCTCTCAGGTAAATTGTTAAAGTCAAACGGTCTTTCTGTCTCAATATGCTTCCAGACACCAAGCTTTTTGTCTCTTGCATATTCATAAGACTCATTAAACAATATTGTTTTTTGAAGTTCCAACGCCATTAAATCATACTCTGCATAGCCATTTAATAATAATATTTCGTTCCAGAGTATATTATAACCACCAACTTCAGTAAATGTCGGTAACCATATATAAGCAAGTATCTCATCATTATCGTTCCTTGCTTTCCAATCATAGGATAAATATAATTTTCTATCTAACAAATTTTTTTCATTCATCTGAATGATGGAAGATTCATCAATCTCATCAGAGAATTCTGCAACACCTATAAATGTTACTTTTTCTACTTTACCTAATTTAATAAATTCCACTTCAATTGTATTAGTATCAATAACTTTTGTGCACTTAACCGCTTCAACTGCAGAATCAATTTTTTTTAGATTGGATGCTGGATATAAAAAATCATTGATTTTTACAATATTAAGTGAACCAAATGATATCGATACAAACACAAATAAAAGAAATAAAACTACCTGTTTTTTCATCTAATCCCTCCATCAATCTATATTCTGTCCAAATATTTCCTCTGGGGTTCCTTTAACTTCAATAATTCTCGGTGTAATAAATATTGAAACATTCCTTTTATCCTCACTTTCTACCTTAGTGGTAAAGAACTGTCCGAGGAAGGGAAGATCACCGATGAAAGGAAGTTTCTTTATAGAATTTGACGAAACGGTTCCTTCAAGGCCGCCGATAACCAGCGTATCCGTATCGTTCACAAGAACTTTAGTTACAGCATTCCTTGTTTTCTGTATGGGGAATCCGTCAGGGTTGTATTCATCTGATGAAGAAATCCCCACATTGACATCAAGGAAAACCGTTCCGTCTTTATTGACCGTTGGAGTAATATTTAAATCGTAACCGGAACTGATAGTTATCAATTGTTCCTGAACGGTTCCATCAGGTGATGTAGTAGCCAATCGATAATAATAAGAGGTTCCAATCAGAATCTGAGCAGCCTCCCCACTCATCGTCGTGACATAGGGCCTGATCATCTGTTCTCCATTCCCATCTTCTTTTTGTGAGTTATAACTCATATCTACTTCGACAGTCTGCGTAACCGCATTCAGGAGTTTTGAAAAATCGGTAAAATCGAGAATTCCGCCTTCGAATTTAAAGCCTGTTTCCGAATTCAAGGTCAGAGTTGGCGAGGCCGTTCCTATGTTTATCGATAAATCCTGATTAAATTTGTCTATCAAGCTGTTATCAAGAACCATAGCAGATATTTCCACCATCTTCTTCGGTTCAACCGTATTGAGTAATAACGGTTTCAGACTTTCCATATCAGAATCTGAAACACCTGTGAAAACCACAAGACCATTCGATTCATCGGCGTAAACCGTACCACCATAAGCACTCTGAATCAGAGAAGCTACCTCTTCATAGCCATGACTGATATTCAACGTCCGTTTTCTGTTCTTCCCGGTTTCATGACTTATTCCCGGTGGTGTGATGATATAGATCGGTTCTCTGAGTCCTTCTGCTATATCGACGTTAAAATCGTAAAGCCTCTCAGTTATCTTCAGCCACTCTTCCCAAGTAAGATCGTTCATATTAATTTTTGAAGTAGCTGTTGAATTTTCATCGGGTGTAAACAATTTTGGTTGTGTTGAAAGGCCAAGAGCAATATCTTTTGTTATTTCCATGATTCCTTTACCTTGGGCGTTTAGATTAAAATGAACACCATCATCAGCAAAAGTGACAATAGGATTTTCTAAAACCTTTGTTTCACCTGATAATTCTAATATTCTTTTGCTTACTTTTTCTACAGTTTCCGTATCACCGATAAGTTTGAATAATCTTTTTTCAGTATCTATTGTTATTTCCTTTAATTTAGGAAATTCCTGTTTTATCATAGCGAATATTTCATCAGGATTATATTTAGAGTTATTATCATTAGAAAATCCAATGGTTTCTACTATTGTTTTATTTGCATATTCAGTTATCATTTCTTCTGAAGAAATAACATCTTTTTCACTTCCTATGATAATAAACACGGATGCTTTTTCAAAATATTGTATTTCTACTCCTTGGTAATAAGAATTAATAATAGAAATTATTTCCGAAGGAGGAATTTTACCAGATTCTTCATTGTAGCTATAATCCATTCTCTTTACAATTTTCCCTAAATCTTCTTCTTCCATCTTGATTAAGCCAAAACTACTTAAGACAAGTTTTGCATTCTGAATCTTTTCTTTTCTCCCTTTCAATAACACGTTGGAATTTTCAAAATCTAACATCTGTATCTGATCAGAATTGTAATACAGTCCAAGTACATTACTTATTGTTTCAAAATTAATACCTGGAGCAAGCGAAATCACCAAACTTTCCTCAATAAAATCAGAACCTAAAGAATTTAAAAAGTCTTTTCCTTTTTTTATTTCACTTTCCAAACCAGTGATAAAATACCCTCCTGCGCCAAATGCTTCAACCTGGATACTTGGTACATTAATATTAACAAGTCTGATAACCTCATCTACAGTTAATGAAGGGATATTAATATTCACCAATTCAGTTTTTCTTTGTAGTAACGCTGTCTCTTGTGGTCTTCTTGCATCAATTTTTTTAAGTTCATTTACAAATTCTACAACGCTTTTCTCAACACCAAAGATTTTATATAGACTTCTTGATGGCAGATAAATGTAATTTAATCCGTTATTTTTAAAAAGTGTATTATAGAGTTCAGCTACATCACCCTGTGTCATTCTTTCCAATTCAAGATAAACAGAATATTCTGTTCCTTCACCTTGCACAATTTCAAGACCATTATAAACATCAACAAATTCTTCAAGTTTATTATGTAATTCATTGTTTCCATAAAGAACTAAGATAATGTCTACTTTGTTATATAACGGGTTTAAATCATAGGACAACATTATTTCTTCTTTCAAAGTATCCACAGGTAATAACAAATATTGTTCAAATGCTTTTTCAAATTCGTTTCTGAACTCTTCTACCTTGAATTCTGTTTTTGCGGCTTCTGTTACAGTCGTAGTCTGTGAATTACTTGAATCATTTTCAGTAGAAGATGCATTTTCAGAATCAGAAGAAGTTGTTGACTTTGATACCGTTGTAATATATTTAATATATATAGCTGAATCAGCATCCATATTCAAATAATATTTCTTCCAATTCTTATCGTCTTCTCCACTCTTATAGAAGTAAGAATAAGCTTTCCCAAGAGAAACTTCCTCAATCTCTCTTAAATAGCCTTCAAGAATTTCCAAATCATGTGTTTTGCCTTTAACAAAGAGAAGTGGCTCTCTTCCTGTATTAAGAAAATTGAAATCAAACTCAATTTGAGGAAATTTATTTACCAGGGCATTCGGACTCTCTGCATTCTGAAGTCCATTTATAATATTCTCAGGTAGCTCTCCAGAAATGGAAATAATCCTGATTTCAGATTCAAGTGCCGGCACAAGCCAGTCCCAGTCATCCGCGATCTGTTCGGCTGTCAGGATTTCATAATTTGATCCAAAGAGTGTGACCCTGTCCGGATTGCCGTCTTTGGTTCCGAAGTCCTTCACATCATCGTATGTCCATTCAAACGTTGGTTTGTTCACGAGCTGATTGATATTGATGCCATCCGCATCAACTATTGCCTTCGGGAAGAGTCTGCGAAGGGCGATTGCAAACACAGCACCGTATCCGTCCTTGATCTTCAGTTCGACAATCTTTTCCATTCCCCTTGCTTTTCTGTTGCTGATATACTTTTCGATATATGAAAGCAGTTTTTTGGCCGAACTGACAGGTCCCTTGATCTCTACCTGGCTGACGAGTGGAGAAAGTTCATACGTCACCTGTTCAAAATCGGGTATCAATTCCTGTTTCGGCACATCCATATTGGTCCTGAACGTGAGGTAGAATTCCATGAATTCTCTCACTTCCGCTTCGGTCAACGGCTGATAGGATATTTTTTTGGTATAGCTCTGTGTAGATTCTATCCCCGTATCAGCAGGATTTGACCCATCCGAGAAACTGATGCCTTCAAGAAACTGTATGAAGAAGTTGAACCGCTCGTGTCGGTTGTTATCCCCGTAAAGGAGGAGGCCAACCGGTACATAGTCCTCTTCATCCTCATTACCCTTTGCAAGGGCTATCATGTCGTTTTGCAGATCATTGGCCTTTGCCCGGATATACGTTTCAAAATTAGCTCGAATATAGTTCTCAAATCCATCGAGACTGAAATTCAGCGTCGTATTATTATTTATTTGAGTGGTAAACTGCTCATAAAGTGTCGATTTCTTGTTGATATTAAAATCATAAGAGGCCCAGTAGGACGTCTCCTGCTGCGGGGAGATGGAGGTCTCTTTGAGAACTTCCTCTACCTTCTGTGAAAGCATTTCCTTTCTGACAACGTATATGGTGTTATTCGGAAGGAACGCATAACCGATCTTTGGATTGGCGATGATGATCTGAAGGAAGAAATCCTCTGCCCTGAGGTTATCGGACAGCATGACGAATTCAACGGGATCGAGTCCCTTCAGAGAGGTTTCATCTATGACAAGGTTGATATCTAAGTATTCGCGCAGAACGGAAAGGAGTGCTATCAGTGAAGGTCTGTCCCCCATTTGTGTGGAATCGGTGTAACTGGAGAAAGATTCTATCCGCTCAGAATTCCTCTTAAAGGTGATTCTGAGTGTATTGGCAACGATCTCTACTTCCGGTTCCCTGGGAAGAAGCATATCAAATCGATACATGATCTCACCTTTACCGGCTGAAGCCGTAAAGCCGGTAACGGGCGAATAACCGAGAAATCTGTCGATGGTCATCTGACTTTCCATTTCACCGGGTGTTGTGATAACCACGTATCGTCCATAATCAAGTGACTGCATATTAAATTCAGTCGGATCATCATCGTAGATGAAGACGAAGTTGACCTCATCTTCTCCGGGAAGATACGTATAATTTACAAGCTTTGCCCCAAATGAACTCACTGCAAAGATCAGGAAGAATAGTACACAAAAAGTAAAAATCCCCAGTTTTTTCACAAGATTACCCCCTTGTCATCCTTATATATTATTATTTTACTGTCGCTTTTAATTCTGTAATCTCCAGATACGGTCTCGCAAGCAGCCTGTACAATCTTGGAATCTCTTCCTTTTCTTTCTCTCTCGCATCCGGATACCTGTAAAGTAAAACGCCCATAGGTGTTATATCTATGACCTGTAATGGATAAGGTACATTAGGAACCTTCGAATTGATTTTCAACTCATAAACTTTATTCGGCTCAGCCGAAGTCTTGATCCATGCCGTCTTTTCACCGTCTTCGGAAAGAAAATAAGACATAAACAGGGCATCACTGAATTCGATGATGTTAGATGAATTGATCAGGATATCCTTGACCTGCTCATCATCCTGAAAACTGAAATAATACGGTTCAAAGGCTTCATTGTCGTAATATTCGACCGGAATCTCATCATCGGACTTGTTCAAGGCCTTTTCCAGCATATTTTCATCTACCCTTGTATTGATTTTCTGGGATGATACCGCTTCAGGATTATTCACGGCTGTGTTCACCGTCGTTACGGGTCTTTGTGAAACTATACTTTTGTTTCCCCCGAAGAGATTGATTCCAAGTGCCGGCAGCGTGACAAAGAGCATCAGGGCAACAAAGGCTCCCAACAGGGCGAGTAGCATGATAATCTGATTTCTCTGTTTCTTTTTTAGATCCTGTTGTGTTTTTCTCACCATTTTTACCCTCCAAGAACCTGTTCGTTAACACGAATTCGTTCTATTTCCATCCTGTTGATATATATTTCAGGACTCACTCCTTCTCCTATGAGCAACGGTAATTCAGTCTGACTTTTGAAATCAAGTGTATTCACTTTTAACTCTTTGGTGACAGAAAGATAATTCAGAACGGAGGAAAGTTTATCTAAGGCGATAACACCGGAGAAACTGATGGAATTTTCCTGATCGACAAAGCTGAGGCCATTTTTCCTCATGAGTTCTTTCAAGGTCTGAAGCTCATTTACATTGGCCTGGATTAATGTCTTATATTTCTCTATTTCTCTGTTCCTCTGAAGAAACATATTATAATCATTGTCATAACGCTGTGCGTTCGACTCAAGTCTGTACAAATCATCATTCATCTGTATATACGGCAACACGTTAAACACCACAAAAGCCGCAATGACCACCGTTAGAGCAAGAAGAATACCAAACAGCCTTTTTATCCCCAGTTTATTCATTACTCACCCCTCAATTAAATGATTTCTCCTGATTTAAAACGAAGAAGTTTTCGCCGTTAACTGTTCCTGCAATATATCTACAAACATAAAATCTATCACAACGTTTTCCTCACCGATCGATAATCCATACCGATTATAGGCGCTTTTCAATTCCCTTGAAAAATTATGAACTCCCAGTAGATTCTGCGAAACATCATAATAGTTGATACGAAAATCACTTCCCCTTTTAATACTCATCTGATCGATGAATATCTTCTCGGTATCGGCGAATCGGTTGTATTGATAGCCAACTTCTCTGATAAAATCACTGGTCAGATTGGCATAAATGATATCCGCTTCTATACGTCTTGTTTCATTGGCTATATTTATCGTCCGACTTCTTATGGCTGCATCCTGTTGATCCAGTTCATCGATCGAAGCCGCGATATTTCCCGTGTCGATATACCGGCCCGAATACTGATATCTGCTCATGATCTCGGAAACATTAAGTGTTTTTATCGTTTCTATGGTAAATCTGAGCGCTATAACGGGTAAAAGGAGGATAGCTATAAACACGATGATGGTTGTCAGTTTAAACTTTTCTTTTTTGTTCCTGTACAAATTTATATTTACCAAGATCCCTCACCCCCCTGTATGCAAAACCAAATGCGGTTCTTATTTTTTCAAAACCGGGGGGAATGTCCTGTCTCACGGGCATCCTCACTACTTTAACACCTCTCATGATTCCCTCCTGTTCGAGATGATAGGCAAGATCTACCGTCAGTCTGCTGTTAATCGAACCGACTACGATGGCTTCCACCCTTGTCAGGGCATTTTCTATTTCCAGTTTGTTGATGGTACTCCTTATGACCTTCTCAGCTTCAAAGCCATATCGTTCGTAATAATTCCCGAAGATTTCCCCCAAGGATTCCGTATATTCAAGAGAACCTACTTCAGAGCCCTCCATGAGTGCATTCAACACCTTAAGGGGAGAAATTCCCGCGGTCTCACAGTCATCTATGACTTCGCCGAGTGAAATTGGCACTTCGGTGATATCTATTATTTTCGGTCCAAAGAAAGTAAAGAGGACGGAATATTCTATATCCTGACAGATCATGAAAGTCAGTTTCGGTTCTCCGACTATTTCACGTTTAAAAAAGTCCTCTTCGAGTAATTCGATGTATTTTAACTGATCCGGCATGACAACATCCGGCTCAGGTGCCTTCCCGATAGTCATAAACTGGTTCAATTCGTTGTCGAGAAATTCCTTCTTTGTGGCAAAAACGGGAATACGATTCGCGCCGGAAGCAGTAACCAGATAATTGGCACTCTTTGTGACGTCTATAATCAATTTGGAAGGGGCAATATGATAATCTTCTGAGATTTTAAATTTGACCGCATTCCGCAATTGCTCATCCTGTAATCTCGGCATTTCTACCGTAGAGAAGATGATCTCCTGATAGGGATAATTGTAAACAACATGGTCCTCAATATCCGGTTTTAGCGTTTCTACCGCCTGTTTAACGGCCGACATTTGCTTTTCACCGAAATACTGATGATCCAGATAAGTCCTGGAAAACGTTTTGAGTACCCTCGCCTTTTTCCCTTTCAGATGAAGAAGAAGGCCCCTCGTATAATACTTATTTGTCTCAAGAACAAAGACTCTTCTGTGCAATAACTGCATAAAATCCCCCACATTCCCTGAGTTATTTTCAGTCGCTCTTTTGTATCTGCTCTAAAGTTACAGCAGCTGAAACGGGTTTAACCTTCAGCATATATTGCTGTCCATTTTTTTCTACAACCGCACTGTCGCCCTGTTCTAACTGTCCATAATGATTTATTTCAAGTAACAGAACATCAACAAACTTAAACCCGTAAAAACAATCACCTTTATTATAAACTATTTTCTTCTCACTTAAACAACGAAGAGCCTCAGAACTTGAAAAGGCGATATCCATCTCTATCTTTGTGAGTAAAGATTCCATCTGTGTGACGGCATTCTCGGTACAAAATGAATCCACAAAAGAGTATACCGGTATAGATATCATCACAACAATAATTATTCCCGTAAGTAGTTCAGGAAAAGAATAACCGGTTTTCCCCTTAGAAACCCGCCACACCCTGTTGCCCCTGGAATATGGAGCTGTACATGGCGTAGGCGATAAAGGCGATAAAAATACCGACGATGACGATCATCATCGGCTCAATAATGGATGTTACCTGTTTCACCGTCGTCTTCACCGTATCTTCGAAGAAATCGGCAACCTGGTCTAAGATTTCATCCAGTTTACCCGTTCTTTCACCGGTTCCAACCATTGCAACGATAATTCCCGGGAAAATTTCAGCCTTTGAAAAGGCATTCTCAAGGCTCATCCCCTGTCTGATATTCTCGGACATTTCTTCCACCTGCCGTTCAAATCTCGGATCGTTTGACGCCTTACTGGCGAGTCTCAAGGCCTTGATGATGTCCACACCGGAATTCAGCATAACCGAAAGCGTTCGACAGTACCTTTCCATTGCACTGTTTAATCTGATCTTCTTTACCCCGGGAACAACACCCAACACATGGGCCGTAAAAATCTTTCCGGCATTACTCATAAAAAACAGAACGAGCGCAACGATAACACTGACAATTGCAACCAACACCAGTACGAGATGTTCAAGAATAAAATGATTCATATCGAGGAGCGTCTTCATGATACCCGTCAGTTCACCGCCAAAACTTTCGGCAAGATTTGGTAGAATAAAAAACATGACGGCTATCACCATGACAACACCAAAACCGAGGATAAACAGAGGATAAGCCGTCGCCGACTTGACCTCGTCCTGAAGCTTTTTCTGGGATTCATAAAATTGTGCGATCTTTTCGAGCGTATGTTCCAACGAACCGCTCGTTTCCCCTGCATCCACGAGATTGATGAAGATCTCATCAAATCCCTTTTCCTTTTTCATGGCTTCCGCAAAACTCATACCCGATTCTATGTTGATAAGAAGACTGCTGATGATCTTTCTGAAACG
>Ga0116162_10003124_pt1 | contig 10058 bp, 10 predicted proteins | sample AD_UKC105_MetaG_FD_89875 | JGI IMG/M metagenome (GOLD analysis project Ga0116162, IMG submission 89875) | Active sludge microbial communities of municipal wastewater-treating anaerobic digesters from Hong Kong - AD_UKC105_MetaG | ecosystem: Engineered > Bioreactor > Anaerobic > Digestate... | reverse complement strand
ATCGCCGAATATTTCCGGGATGTCGGGCATAAGGACGTGCTGCTCTTCATCGACAACATCTTCCGCTTTGTGCAGGCGGGCAGCGAGGTCTCGGCGCTGCTGGGACGGATGCCTTCCGCCGTCGGCTATCAGCCGACACTTGCAACCGAGATGGGCGAACTTCAGGAACGCATCGCTTCCACCAAGGACGGCTCGATCACCTCCGTGCAGGCGGTGTACGTCCCGGCCGACGACCTGACGGACCCGGCTCCGGCCACCACTTTCGCGCATCTGGACGCCACGACCGTCCTCTCCCGAAAGATCGTGGAACAGGGCATCTATCCCGCCGTGGATCCGCTCTCCTCCACCTCCCGCATCCTTGAGGCGGAGATCGTGGGACAGGAACATTACGAAACCGCCCGAAAGGTGCAGGAGACGCTTGAAAAATACGCGGAGCTTCAAGACATCATCGCCATTCTCGGCATGGAGGAGCTCTCCGAAGAGGATAAAACCACCGTCTACCGCGCCAGAAAGATGCAGAAATTTCTCTCCCAGCCCTTCTCCGTGGCCGAGAAATTCTCCGGCATTCCCGGAAAATACGTGCCCGTGAAGGAGACCGTAAAGGGCTTTCAGGCCATTCTTTCCGGCGATATGGATTCCCAGCCGGAGGAAGCGTTTTACAATGTCGGCACCATCGACGACGTGATTGCCAAGGCAAAAACCTTGACGGGAGGCAACTGAGATGGCCGACACGATGGAGCTTCATATTCTGGCGGCAAACCGGGTCTTTTACGACGGCCCCGCCGCCTCCGTCACCGTGCCCGCCGAGGACGGCGAGATGCAGATTTTGCCGCACCGCTCCAAACTCATCGCGGCCATCGTCGCGGGCGAACTGCGATACCGCCTACCCGACGAGCCGGACAACATCGTGGCCGTCGGAAACGGGATCATCAAGGTCACGGGCAGCGAAGTGCTGGTCCTCGTGGACAGCGCCGAAAAGCCGGAGGAGGTCAGTGCTGTGCGCGCGCAGCGGGAAATGGACGAGGCGCTCGAACAGCTTCGGCAAAAACAGAGCATTCAGGAGTACAAGCTGGCGCAGGCAAACCTTGCCCGTGTTGCCGCCGCCCTGCGCGTCAAGCACAAACCGCAGGCATAAGCCGGAAAGAGTTTTCCCGGATACAAAGTCCGAACGGAACAAACAGAAAAAAAACGCTCCATCAAAAAGATGGGGCGTTTTTTATGCGGCAAAAAGTCCGATCGCTTTTCCCATTCCGGATTGGACAGACAGCAACCGTTCCTCATGGAAAAAGTTTTATCGGCCGCAAAACCGATAAAAAACAGGGGCATCCTTCCGGCCTCGGCACAGACAGACAATTAAACGGCGGGCTCCCTTAAAAAATCCCACAGGGGTACCGTATATTGAAAACATTACACTTTTGGCTTCCTTTCGGTTTAAAAAGAGCTCCGGCAAGCCGAAAATCCCCCATAATTTTTCTTGGGCATGTGGCCGAAAGACGTGTTTCATCGGCCCGGGCCGGCATTCCCAAAAGACATATTCCGGCAAAAATCAACAAACAGGATTGTCGTTTTGTCCCGATTATGGTATCATAATTTCAGGAAAATTTGGAACATGCACACATGGAAACGGGGCAAAATCTCCCCGGAATCGGTGCGCGGGAAAAGGATTCCGGGGTGGAGAAACGAATGCCGGGCGAAGGTCCCCCGAGCTTGACAGCTACTTCTCAGGATCCTTCTTTTTCGGACGGATGCGGAAGACGGCAATCCCTTTCCAGCGCAATCTTCCGCAGAGAACCGTCTGTCGGGTATTGAGGCGGGCGGATTGTTCCGGCACGGCAGAATTTTCGGAGAACAGGAGGCGGCGGAATGGAAACGGGCAGAAGAATCAGCAATCGAGTTCTTTCGGTCGCCGGATTCGCCTTTCTTTTTTCTTATCTGATGGCCTTCCTGTTTGAAGGGCAGGTCCTTTACGGCCTGTTGGAGACTCGACAGGTTGAGGCCTCCGGATACATCATGGCTGCGATTGCCGCCCAGTTCGTAGGGCTGTTTTCCGCCGGCTTTTTCGTAAAATCTCCAAAAGCGGCCAAGTATACCCTGCTTGTCGTCATGGGCGTCTCCCTGCTCGTTACGCTGCCCTTCTTTTTCCCTCCGACGGTGCTGTGGTTCTCCGGCCTCGTCGTCGGCGGCTTCGCAAGCGGCTATGCTCTGGCGTCGTGGGGCTACTACCTCAAAACTTTTACGCCGAAAAACGAGCGCATCAAATCCTGTGCGGATGCGATGATCTTTTCAAACCTGTTGATGATCGTCATCGATCTGGTCGCCGGAAACATCTCCCCCGCCGCGGGACTTCTCTGTATCACGCTGTGCATCCCGGTCGGAATGATCTTCATCTCCATGCTGCCCGTCCCGGAAAAGGGAAAATGGAGCGATGAGCCGGAAAACAGGCTGCCCGGCAACATTAAAACCCCGCTCGGCGTTCTGTTTCTCTTTGTCTCCATCATCACCATCGACTCCGGCCTGATGTATCAGGTCATCAACCCGGCCTTTGCTCATCTGACGGGGCTTGTCACTTGGTATTGGGCCGTACCGTATATCGTCGCGCTGGTGATCGTGCGGAACCTGCCCGCAAAGGCGAAGCGCTCCCGTCTTCTTTATGTCGGCATGGCGATGATCATCGGCGCATTTGTCTGCTTCATGCTGCTCGGGCGCGGCGAGGGCGACTACCTCGCGGTGGATACGCTGATGCTCGGCGCCTGCGGCATCTTTGACCTCTTCTGGTGGAGCGTCATCGGGGAGATGCTGGACTATACCGACAATCCCGTCGGCGTATTTGGAATCGGGCTTTCCGCCAACGTATTCGGCGTGCTCTGCGGCGGTCTGATCGGACTCGGCGTGACCTCCATCGAGCTTCCGGGCGCGGAAGTGACGGTGATCGCGCTGGTGGTCGTCTGTATCACGCTCTCCCTCCTGCCCCCGCTCAATCGGCAGCTCGCCATGCTGCTCAAAAGCCACGTTTACCTCGCTGTCTACGATCGCATGAGCCCACAGCAGCAGACCACCGTTCTCCGTCATGCAAAGGCCCTCGATCCGTTGACCGGGCGGGAGGAAGAGGTACTGGCGCTCATTCTCTCCGGAAAATCCAACCGTGAGATCGCGCAGGACCTTTTTATCAGCGAGAGCACGGTCAAAACCCATGTGGGCAACATCTTTTCCAAATACGATGTCGGAAGCCGCGCGGAACTCATCAGCACCCTGCTTAAAAATCAGTCCGGTTCCTGACAAGGGCAATTTTGCGATTTTCGGCCTCTCACCATAAAAGATGGGCGTTTTTCCCCAAAATGTCGCGGCTTTGTCCGTAAAAATTTCTCGGCATCATGAAAATCCCCCGGACGGCATTCGCCGCACCGGGGGATCCGATTTTTCTTATATGATATTTTAGGGACTTCGCGCTCCGTGACGAGCCCACATAAGAGAGAGCCGTTCCTGCTTCAGCAGCTATGATTCCCGCATCCATGCTCGCCGTCACCGTGATGCTCACCGCATTCGCCGCCGTGATGCTCGCCGCAGCCGTGCTCGCCGCATTCGCCGTCGTGATGGTCGCCATGGTGGTTGCATTTGACGTCCGGATCAAAACAGAGGCTTCCGCCCAAAAGCGCCTCCACGGCCTGATCCGCATCGCCGGACACGCCGCCGTAGAGCGCAATCCCGGATTCCTCCAGAGCCCTGCGCGCGCCGCCGCCGATTCCGCCGCAGATCAGCGTATCCACATGGATCTTCTTCAGAATATCCGCCAAAGCGCCATGTCCGCTGCCGTCGGTATTGACGACCGTAGCAAGCGCCACTTTGCCGTCCTCTACGTCATAGACCTTAAACCGCTCCGTATGTCCAAAATGCTGAAAAATCTCTCCGTTTTCGTAAGTTACCGCAATTCTCATTTTTGATTTTCCTCCCTGTTTGTTTCTTCCCGACGGCGGCAGCATCCGTGTCCGCAGCCGCAGTCTTCCGTTTTTCCATCGCAGAGAACATAGTCTCCGCCTTCGATTTTCAGTTCCTTTTGATTGACAAGGCATTCCGCCAGCTTGACCCGGGCGCTGTTGTAAATAGCTTGCGCCGTCGTGCGCGCCACATTCATCTGCTCCGCACACTGTTCCTGTGTCATTCCCAACAGATCGATCAGCCGAATGCTCTCGTATTCGTCCAACGTCATCGTAACGACCGGATGCTCCGCGCCGGCACGATCTTTCGGGCCGAAACGCCCGCATCCCGGCATCGCGCAGATCCGCCGCCTCTTGCAAGGTCTTGGCATCTTTGTCTCCCTCCTTTGTTATCGGCATATGCCATTTATACTTTCATTATACGCAATAATCGGCATATGTCAATAACAAAATTTGACGAATAAAAAAAATGAAGTATAATATTTTTATTATAGAAAAGGAGGGACGGCATGGAACTGGAGCACTATTTTCCGATTTGGGGAAAATTGACAGGCGCCGAGAAGGTGATACTGGAGCAGTCCGCCGTAGAGCGCGCCGCGCCCAAGGGTACGATGTTGCACAACGGTTCGTCGGACTGTGTCGGGGTTTTTCTGATCCGCTCCGGCCAGCTGCGGGCGTTCATCCTCTCCGACGAGGGCAAGGAAATCACGATCTACCGTCTGTTTGAGCGGGATCTCTGCCTGTTTTCCGCCTCCTGCATGATGCAGAGCATTCAGTTCGACGTCACGATCGAGGCCGAAAAGGATTCGGAGCTCTGGGTCATCCCGACGGACGTCTACAAAAAGCTGATGGACACCTCAGCCGTCGTGGCGAATTATACGAATCAGGTCATGGCCTCGCGTTTTTCGGAGGTCATGTGGCTGGTCGAGCAGATCATGTGGAAAAGTTTCGACAAAAGGCTTGCCTCTTTTCTTCTGGAGGAGAGCACGCTCGACGGCAGCGACACGCTCCGGATCACCCACGACCGGATCGCCGCCCATATGGGGACGGCCCGCGAAGTGGTGACGAGGATGCTCCGCTATTTTCAGGAGGAGGGCATGGTGGCCCTCACGCGGGGCGCCATCGAGCTCAAGGACCGAAAACGGCTTCAGCAGCTTTCCGAATAAACGAAAACGCCGCCCGGATCTCTCCGGACGGCATTTTTATGTTCTCTTTTACGGAATCATCGAGACGATCTGGCGCTTCGGTCTTACGCCCACCGCCTGATCGACGACTTTGCCGTTCTGCATGACGATCAGCGTCGGAATGCTCATGACGTTGAAGGCCGCGGCCAGTTCCTGCTGCTCGTCGACGTTGACTTTTCCGACCTTGATGTTCGACATCTCCTCGGCGATCTCATCGACGGTGGGAGAGACCATCCGGCACGGACCGCACCAACTGGCCCAGAAGTCCAGCAGGACCGGTTTGTCGCTCTTCATAACTTCTTCCTGAAAATTTTCTTTCGTAATAGTAATAACAGACATCTTGTTACCTCCTAAGTATGTTTATATTTTGAATTACTCTAAAACCAACGCTCTTGTCGGGCAGACCTTCACGCATTTTCCGCAGCGGATGCAGGTCTCCTGATTCACCGTCGGCGCATGAAACCAATCCTGTTTCAGCGCGCCCACCGGGCAGGCCCTGACCGCGGGGCAAAAGTGATTCTGGGGGCACCGGCTTTTGACGACCGTGAGCTTTTTTCCCGCGTGATCCGAAGCGCTCTCTCCGGATTCAAATCCGAAAGACATTTCGGCCTCATCTCCTTCATCTGTTCTGTCTCTATGATACAGGAATTTTTGGTTTCCTTCCGTGATAAACTCACCGAACGGGCCTCCCGGCAAGAAAACGATCGGTCCGGGAAACAATCACAGTTTACCACGGTTTTCTCTTCTCTTCCGTGACAAACGCACGAAAGGCGAAAGCTCATTTCCCCGAAGGAACAAGTGCATTCTACCACGGTTTTCTCTTTTCTTCCGTGACAAACGCACGAAAGGCGTGAAAGAATTCGGGCAAAAAAACGGCGCGGAGAAAAATCCCGCGTCGGGCATCAATCCTCTCTCCGGCGCGGCATAGAATGAAGCCGAAGGGGGGATTTTTTTGATTGAGCATTATCCTTTTATGAATACGCCGCTGCCGTACGCCGACAACGCGCTGGAACCGTACATCGACGAGCAGACGATGATTCTGCACCATGACCGTCACTTACAAACCTACATCGACAATCTGAATACCGTTTTACAGGACCATCCGAGGTTGCAAAGCCTCTCTCTTGAGCAACTGATCGCCCGTTCGGACCGGATGCCCGCAAACGTCGGCACACCGGTCTCGCGAAACGCCGGAGGGGTATATAACCACCGCTTTTATTTCGACAGTCTCACGCCGGAAATCGGCCTTCAGCCGGAAGGCGCGCTGGCCGAGGCGATTGACCGTTCCTTCGGCGGATACGGCGCGTTTCGCGAAAAATTCACCGCGGCGGCGAAGTCCGTCTTCGGCTCGGGATACGCGTGGCTGGTCCGGGACCCGTACGGCGGCCTGAAGATCATCACGACGGCCAATCAGGAGACGCCTCTGCCGCCGTTTCACTGCCCGATTTTAGCCATCGACGTCTGGGAGCACGCCTACTATCTCAAGCATTACAACAAGCGCGCCGACTATATCGACGACTGGTGGAATCTCGTCAATTGGAAAAACGCGGAGAAACGCTATCTGGAATGCAGAATATAATGCCCTTCGGAATTGGAAGATTCCGAAGGGCATGGAGCCGGCATCAAACGGCAAAGCCTTGCGCCGGGGAAAAGGCACCCGTTTATTCCCAAGCGACAGGGCCGAGAGGGATGATTTTTTGAAGGCAGACATCGTCGCCCATTTTGATGCTTTTCAGCAGCCTTACGTCGACTTCGCAGCCGAAAGCTTTTTCAAAAAGGGCCTTGCTGTATCCGGTCGTGCACTGACACCATGCGTCCGTATCCAGTTTTTCAACCTGCGCAAGCATCGGGCATGGACAAAATAAAAACTGTAAATAGAGCTCCGCGTCCCTGCAAAAGAGGCCCGCCGCCTTCGCCTCTTTCTGAGCCGCAAACTCTTCCATGCAGGAGGACGACTTCATCAGCCTTTTTAAAAACGCCAGCTTTTCGTCCATCCCATACCCACATTGGCAGTTCATCCTGATCTGTCTTACGGCATCCTTGTTGAAGAGACGCTCCAGCCTGCCCATGGCGTTTTTTACCCATGCGGCATCCTCTTCCCGCGAGGCTTGCCCGGCCTCTCCGTACACGACCTGCGACGCTTTTTCCTCGCCGCCTGCGGCCGCTGCCGCACCGAATACTACCTGTTCCTGTATCTTTCTAATGTCAAACATAATAAAACCTCAATTCTCAATTTTTAAAAAAGAGACGCGGTTTTTTTGATATGAAAAAAGCACACTGAAAACAGTGTGCAAACCCACAAAGGCATTCCCACACAGCTTTCTCGCGATCTCTCCGATTCAAGCGTATGACAATCTAAGGCTATTTTCATAGCCATGATTTCGATAGCCTCCTGAATTCAGTGAAAGATCGGATCAAGCATGCGGTACATGTCCTTTCTATTTATAAAAATCAATATATTTTATCATGTCGATTTTGTTTTGTAAAATCTTTCCTGCTAAGGCAAAATTCTCCTGCATTTTGCCGCAGGTAATGTAATTTTCGCACGCCGGCGGGGCCTACGGAATATGATTTTAATAGAGCAACTGCATGGCCGAAGAATACATCACCATGTAAAGGGGGGTATTCTATGTGCTGTTGTTGTCGCCGCTGCCGTTGCTGCCGCTGCTGCTCCTGTTGGTGGCTTTTCTGCCGGTGCTGCTGTTGCTGCTGACACTCGCGAGTAAGAATTGCTGACGCGCCGGGGGGTTCCACGAGGGAAGCCCCCCCGGTTTTTGCGCCCATTTTCAGTTCTTTCGGATGGTTTCCGCCTTTTGATAAGCTCTCCGCAGCAGCAGAAGCCCTGCAGCAATCAAAACAAGATAAAGAAGCGGATAGACCCACCGGACGACAGGCTCCGGATAGGGCAGGCTGCGCAGGGGAAGGATCATCAGCCGCATGGCGGAAAACCAGATCCCATAGATCAGAAATGCTCCGCCCGGCGGCAGCTTTCTGCGGAAATACAGCCACAGCACCGGGACAAGCCCCAAGAGCGCGAGCCCCATCTCAAAAAGCTGCGTGGGATAGACGAAGGCCGCGATGCTGTTCTTCCCAAGCAGTGAAAAAATCCCGCCGAGCGCCGTCTCTTCTCCGCCGTGCGACGGAAAGCGCACGCCCCAGACCGAATTTGTCGGAATGCCGGCGCAGCAGCCGTTCAGATAGCAGCCTACCCGAGCCAGCGCGAAACCGAGGCCCGAGGGAAGCACCAGCGCGTCGAGCAGCGGGAGCGGATTTCTTTTTGTGAGCCGCGCCCAGAGCAGCAGCATCCCCAGAGCGCCGAAAATTCCTCCGTAAAGGGAAAGCCCGGCCAGCCGCAGGGAGAAAAGCCGCAAGGATTCCCCATAGGCATCCGGATTCACGGCGGCATTCAAAAGCCGCGCGCCGATCAGAAAGGCCGCCGCCATCAGGGCGATCAGCGGCGCCGTCTGCTTTGCCCGCAGCCCCTCCCGCCGCAGGAGGGGAAGGGCTGTGAGCACGCCCGTCAGCGCGGCGAGCACCGTAAAGAGCGCATAGGATTTGACCGTGAGCACGGCGCCAAACAGGGAAAATTCGATTTCCGGATGCATGCTTACTCCGTTTCAAGCGGCTTGCTGCCGGTAAAATAGAGGTTGATACGGATATCTTCTCCCATTTTTATCACCAATTCCCCGTCGACGGTCACCGTCTTGTTGGTCCCGTAGGCGGCGATCAGGTTGCCGGTGAGCGCCGCGCCCTCCTCGGCATAATCAAAACTCAGAATGCCGTTCAGATAGGTAAACGGGAGCAAATTGGAGGGCTCCCCATCCTCTTCATCGACCAGAGCGAAGGTCCCCGTGTTCTCTCCGGTTTTGGCGATGAGAAACGAATTCGGCTGGGTCTGCCCTTTTAAGGCATCCAGCGCGGCGATGATGTCGAGATCAATATCGCAGCCCAGCTCGTCGTCGCTCTCCGTCTCCTCTTCCTCTCCGGAAGCGACGGAAGTTCTGTATTCCGGCGAAATATAGATGTCTGTAAACGTCATCGCGCCGTCCGCATAGGTGCCGACCAGCTCATCGAGCGTCGGAGCGGGGACAAGCTCGACCTTCAGGGTGTAGTCCTGTTTTCCGTCGGCATGAAGCCCCGTCACCAACGCAAGAAAAACATACTTGTCTTCACATAATTTTTTGAAGTCACCGATCTTGACGCTCTCCCCCGACGAGGGAAGCACGGTGACCGTACTGCCGCGGACGGCAAAGACCCGCAGATCCGCGCCGGAGACCGAAACGGTCGGATCACTCCCCTCGTTGATGCGGGAGAGGCTTTTGGCATCGATGGTGAGGGCGACAAGCTGCGCGCCGTAAGGACCGACGCTTACGGTCGTCTCGCCCAAACTCGGGATTTCGTCGTTTTCCATAATCGTCGCGATTTCTTCTTCCGTGGGGATTTGCAGCGCCAGAGAGGTCCCGACTCCCGCCAAGCCGTTGCCGGTGAGGTTGGAATAGAGCGTATAAGGGGCGTAACTGCCGACATCGCCCTTCACCAGCGCCTCATAGAAATCGGCGGCCCAGCCGGAGGGCGGCCCGAGCGAGGAGAGAAGCGCGCTGTCCCAATCCGCTCCCTCGCCCGCGATCGTATAAGCGTTGAGGATGAAGTCCTCGCCCCGCGTTTGAGACAGGTATTGAATCAGGGGCATGCGGGCATAGCCGTTCGCGGCGTCGTTCTCCTCCGGGAAGACCCCGGAGAAGATCTTCTCGTTGTATTCGGCGACGATGCTCGGGATTCCGCCGCCTTTCTGCCCTTCAAAATAGGTGGCCGTCGCCTCGTCGAACCAAGGGTTGTCGCCCCCGCTTCCCACATAGTTGAGCTGCACGAAATGGAAAAACTCATGCGCGATCAGGGGCTTGACGGCGCTTGCCTGATAGCCGCCATCGAAGAGACTGCGGTT
>Ga0116162_10003123_pt1 | contig 10060 bp, 7 predicted proteins | sample AD_UKC105_MetaG_FD_89875 | JGI IMG/M metagenome (GOLD analysis project Ga0116162, IMG submission 89875) | Active sludge microbial communities of municipal wastewater-treating anaerobic digesters from Hong Kong - AD_UKC105_MetaG | ecosystem: Engineered > Bioreactor > Anaerobic > Digestate... | reverse complement strand
CTCTTCCGGATCTTTATCATGCCCCATGTGAGGGCACAATAGGTGACTCGGCTTAAGGTCTTTGCGCCGCTAATTAAAGACCATTTGTTTTACGCTCTTGACAGCTTTTTTCATAGGTGACGGCAGGCGCTTCGCGCCGTATTCCATATTATTTATGATAAACAGTATTGCCCGGATTTCTCACAAAGAAATCCGGAAAACCGCGACAAGGCAAATCCTGCTGAGTCACATTGGGTTAGAATACATCGCCGCAGAAGTTGCGATACTCGCAGGATACGCATTTACGGTTCTTTTCTGGACGCGGGGGCATTAACTGTGTTTCCACGCACATCCTGATTTCCAGGATGATTTTTTTTACATCCGCGAAAATGGATTCAGTGAATTTGACATGTTCTATTTTTTTCTGGTCCTGGTAGCAGAGAAAACCATCGTTGCATGGGATATCGAAAACAGACTGCGCGAGGAGAGAGTAGGCTGCGAGTTGCAGATAATGACCCCGCCATGCCGGAGTGTCGCCTGCCTTGAATTCCACTACAGCGCAACGGTCCCGGGTTTCGAGAAGCAGGTCGATCTCGCCGGCGAGGTGGATGTTTTCTGCCGTTGCATGAAAGCGGAACCTGCGTTCGGCGGTTTCAAGTCCGTACTTTTTCAGTGTCCGACGTGGTTCCAGTATTTCGAATCGCTCCTGTAAAGAGATACCTCTCTTCATAGAGTAGGTCATGGGGGGATCAACGGGCATGACATATCTGAAAAACAATATGCGGGGGCAGAAAACGTATTGCCTCAGTTCCGATGCGTTTACAGTGAAAGCCGCCGGTTCAATCATTATCAAATCTCAGTATAGTGGGTATCGGCTCTCCCGGAGTTTTTATTTCAGGTTTTCTCCGTTTCTTCTTCTCTCCATCATGTTTTTCTTCCTCCGGGTCTTCTGTCTTTTCGTTCTGTACGATAAGCATTCGCCGAAAGCTCTGTTCGGAGACCGGCATTACGAGAATGCTACCTGGAGATACGTCGAGTTCGTCGCTCAGTATATGGAATAATTCTTTTCTTCCGGCTTTTGTGAGAGCCCCCCAGAATACACTGTATTGTATTCTTTCAAGGCCGAAGTCCTTGCAGGCGCAGCTTATTCTGTTCCGCCGTTTGTCGCATTCCACGTCGTAGATTACGATGCAATGGGTTTTCTGTTTATCCGGCAAGTCGAGTCACCATTTAAAACTGAAGGTTTTGAATGAATCGGCCCGGCAGGAGAGAAAAGCGGCAGCATTCCGGGTGGAAATCTGGATGATGGAGCGCATCATGTAGCGGCCTCCCCTGAAAGGCTCCTTTGCGTCGAGCCGTGCCAATACTGTTTCCGCGAGTTTCGCACGCAGTTCTTCACCGAGAGGATTGGCCGCGGAAGCGGGTTGAAGGTGACCGGTGCGAATTCCTGATATTACTGCACGGTCCGCGACGGGCGCTCGAAATGGTTCAATTATGTCGAGTACCATAGATGGCTTACCGGGACGATCTGTATGCAGAAATCCTGCAAAAGGCTCCAGCCCGGCGTTGAGTACAGCGCCCCATATGTGACCGTAGAGTATTCCGTATGAATAATTAAGGCAGGCGTTCACAAAATCGCGGGCGCCCCGGGTGGAACGTCCGTCGAATGTGGCATGGCCCGACAGAAGTATGCCAACCGCGTTCCAGTACAGACGTGCAGCGGTTCCTTCAATCCCCATTATAGCGGGTCGCGCTTTCGAGAGAGATTTCCATTTATGCCGGCGAAGTTCTTTTCTGAGGTCAAGCATGGAATCCGATATGCCGCGCACAGCGGAACTGGATTCGTCATTCTTGTCAGCGGATTTCGAGAAATAACGGAGAAGGTACGCCTGATTGCGGATTTTTGCCTCACATACGGAGCGGGCGAATTCGAGCCCGCGTTCGTTTTCGAGCGCCCGCAGTTGAGCGCGGCGTATTTCGACTGTGGCGCTGAGGACCGGAGAGGATATTACTGCCCGGGGCCTCGAGTCGGGCCCCGCGAGCACAACGCGTATTCCGCGGTCGGCGCATTGCAGGAGGGTTTCGCAGGAAACAGAGACCCCGCCGGAACGGATGAATACTTCCTGCACCCGGTCGAAAGGGATATGCCAGAGGGTTTTGCCCTTACGGGATTTCAGAACGATACGTCCGGATTGCTTTCCCAGACGGGTTCCGTAGCCGGATACCTCGACACTCAAGCCTTCCGGACTTTGTACGACGGCGATACCTTCGTCAAGCTCGAATGAGATTTCCTCGGGCAACACAACGTCCAGGTCTATATCAATGGTATCCGGTTCTTCCTCGAAGAGTGAAAGCTGTTCGGGTAATTGCGGAATAAGGTTTAAAACAGCAAGATGCGAATCCGCGCCCGGCAGGGTGTCACCCTTTCTTGCGTTTCCGTTTTTCCGCTCTTCGCTTTTCAAAATACTCCGCCAGTTCCGTTTTGCCGATGGAACGCTCGGCAGCCTGTTTCAGAGGTTTTTCTTTTTTTCCCTTCTTGTCCTGGTTGATCTCTTTCAGATACTCCTTATCTTTTTCGGAAAGAACATCAATCGGATAGTAATGTTCCGGGAAAGTAACCACTCCTGATTTCCCGAATTCCTTGACTATATACCAGCCGGCTCGAGCATCCCCCTTTTCGTCAAGATGAATGATCTGGTATTTATGAAGAGAACCGAGGATTTCAGATCCGGGTTCCAGAGGCGGATCTATGGCATTAATCCCAAGCGATTTGAGCGGACTGGAATATATTCTGGACATTTCAATCGCTCCCTTGCGGCCATCTTTCTTTTTCCACAGGATGCAGCCTTCGGATACACCTTTGAACTGGACTATGCGGTTGGGCCCATCGGATGGTTTTACAAAGCTGAGAACAGGCCCCCCTTTAGGCTTGAATGTAGTTACGTGGCGGGGCCGCCGGCCTTCCGGACCGAGAATGTCGAGTTTGTCTTCCGGAATACTTCCTCCGTCCTTGATACCCTCCAGATGCGCTGTTTTATTGATACGGGTTTCCATGCTTTTGTCTGCAAGCGAGTTCTTTCCCACCACGTACCTGCCGATCGGGATTCTCTGTTTGAGATTTTTATATTCCATCGGTTCCGGACCATCCAACTGCACGAAGTTAAGGTCTGAGAATCCACGTTTCCATGAACCACCGTAATTGCCCAGGACTTGCAGGATTGGGCCTGTGCGGTTGTCCATGAAAACATTCCAGTCTGGGGCGAGAACACGGGGCACTTCGTGGATTCTTATGAATTCGCCGGTTTCCTCGTTAATGATTTCTCTTCGACTGCGCCATATACGGGCGCGCCAGGTATGAGGGGGCAAAGCTGCGGCAAGTGCGGCATCCTGTGCATGATTGAAAAGATCGAGCCTGTCTTTTTCAGGAAAATTCTCCGTTCCGTCTTTGTGATTGCTCCATGACCGGCGGAGTCGCTGAGTGTCCCAGCCCTCCACGCGCTGAATGTGCGGCTTGCCAAGCTGATAATTGGGAACAGGCGGTTCCACTCCGTATTTGTCAAAAAGCAACTGAATATCGCGAACAAACTGGCGGTAGCGGGAGCTCGTTCTTGCCAGGGGGGTTGGATTGTCGGGATAATCATCTTCCTCGTTCAAGAGAATCTGTTTCTTTCGATCGGAGATTTGCGCGTTGTTGACCCTTTCGACGAAATTACTCCATTTTTTTTGATCCTTACCGAACCACATGAAGGGAGTCCGGTTTGCTTTTTCCTTATTTGCCTGAACAGATGTGACGGTGAAGTTCTCCTGCAGGTCCGGTCCGCCCATGCTCCGGGGATGGATATGCTCTATTTCAACAGTTTCCACAGACAATTCTTTGCCTGTGTAAAGACATTTTCCACCGATTTCTTTAATCAGTCGTTCTTTTAATGTGTCGGTTTTTCGTTCCGGGACTTCCCCTTTTTCTTTTTTCTTTCCTCTCCCTTTTTTCTTCTTCTTGTCCTGTCCGGGAAGCGGGGCTTCAACGGAAATGAACCTGACAGGTCCGTACCGCCATGCTTCTTCACCTTTTTCCCCGGAAATAAAAAGTATGTTTTCAAGGCGTCTGATTATGCGCTCGTCGTGCTGTTCCCGGCATGGATTGTGCATTGTGCGTGTTTTCATCGTCTGCCAATCCACACCGGCATCATACATATTCTTCCCCTCGGCCGCCATTTCCAGATGTTTCCTGCAAAGCCTGGCCCGCCCGTCCATGTTGTGCCCCCTGAGCAAGTCGTACAACTGGCGCGCCATTTCTTCATCGGCATTGAGTTTCTTGAGCGTATTTTTAATACCTGTTTCCCCGATTCTCCGCTTGTCCGTATCGTCTTTTTCTTTCCACCATTGAAAGAATATTTTCTTTTCTTCATCAGAGAGCGGACGCTTCTGTCCGGATGCTTCCTGCACACGCACGTTTCCGACAGCAGCGAGATAGGAGAGTTCTTTTACCTTTTTCTTTCTTGGAGTGGGGTTGTCGCACCAGGCGCAGGTGGTTTTTATACGGTTGTTAAAGCGGGTCTTTCTTACCGGTTTGTCCAGAATCTGTTTGAGTTCTTTTTTCCATTTATCTGTTGTCTCGCCCGGGATTCTGAAGCTGCGGGCGGCACCGTCTATTACTCCGTCCAGATCGGCTTTTCGAATGTCCCTGTGTTCGGCTTTCCTGGGCTGTTTTTCTCTTTCCGTTGCTTCTTTGAGAAGTAACAGCAGATTATCCGGGGTAACTTTCTTTTTCCCGCGCTCGGGAGTATCGGGGTTTTCTTTCCTGAAAGATATAATAGCCTCTATTTCAGAGGCGGCATCCGGGGGGATTCGGGAGTTTTCGAGGAAATCTTTCAGCTCTGCATCGGATTTCTTTTCCATTTCAGCTCCGTCCCACATGTAGCCCCGCTTGCGGAATATCAGAGCTAACGCCCGGACGAATCCGGATGGGTCGATATTCCCATTTTTTGCTTTCTGTATCCAGTCAGGGGCTGCAACCGGGTCGATGCCTTTCTTCCCGAATATTTCCGGTTTTACCATGAACTTTTTGTCGTGCATGACGACATATGGGTCCGGCAATCTGGTTCCATCCGGCAGTTTCTGCCTGAGAACCCACGACCGAAGGCGAGCGAGGCGCTTTTTCTTCGCATGTCGGGTACGCCGCCCCCTTCGTATGTTTCTCCGTCCTTCAATCGTCATACCGTGAAAATCAACATAGGACTCAGCGTGCAGGATTTCGTTTCCTCGCACTACGGCAATTCCACCTGTCCATTCTCCCAGGTCAAGGCCTATTCTTACCGAATCAATAAAATCACTGGTTGTCTGAGCGGGGAGGTAATAGTTACGAAAATAATAGTCTCGTTCCATGTATAGCCTCATAAATTGTATAATTATGAAATGTTTTTATTGTACAAAAAATATGAAATCCCCGCGCGAAGCCGGCCACGGGGTTTCTGTGCCCTTGCCCTGGGACAGCGCCGAAACCGCCCCTTGTCGAGCCTCTCCTGGTGCATTGTCCCGAACCGGGCTATCCGGGAGTGCAAGCAGATCGGGTCTGGGCTTCTTACATTCTCGCAATCCTATTAAATCACAATTTAATTAATCAGGTCAAGCAAAAAACCAACATCAATGTTGACAATGAGCCTCGTCGCTGTTTGCGATAGGCATGACGGGATTGTGAATATGTATTCACGCTTATTTAATTAGAGTTTTTCGCCCCTTTACATTGCGCGACCTCGCATCTATAGATTAATATTAAATATTGACATCAACCGGAAACGGTGGCCGGGATCGGGATATCCCGGACAAAAAACTATCTGATCATCCGTTGCGTGGGGAGGCGACAGCGGCGATGCGAGGGACATTTCATGGTGAATAAAGCCGGAGAATTCATAAAAGGCGACAGGATGGAGCGCGAGGTTATCGACCTGCGCGAGAAAAAGCGGATAGCGTTCGTGGGAAGCGGCGGCGCGGCCAAGGCGCTGTGGTATCACCTCGGCGTTCTGAAAGCGCTCAACGAGGAAGGTATCGGCGTGCGCGGCTACGGGCAGCCCCACGAGATCGTCGAAATCGTCGGCTCCAGCGCGGGTTCGCTGTTCGGCGCTTTTATTTCAAATAATTTTCATACGACACCATAGAGCGGTTCCTCGATGAGAAACATTTCGTCGAATACATCTACTCGGTGAAACGGCGCGAAAAAGGCAAGATGTACGGGCTGTCGTACGCGGATATCCTGCCGCCGAACGTGCCGACCTTCGACGAGTTTTTCCAGAAAGCGAAAGACACGCTGGACCTCAAGCGCTACAAATCACTCATGAACGACATGTCGGAATACGCGCGGGCGTTCGTGCCGGAGTTCATGCGCACCGGCAGCCTGGAGGCGAGCATCGAGCGGATTGTCACGGACTACGGCGACGTCGATTACTTCGGGCTGGAAAACATCATGCGCGAGTTCGTTAAAATAAGCGCGCTGTCGAACACGGACGGGATTGAAAAGTACCTTTCGGAAACGCTGGAGATCGACGATTTCACACGGCTGCAGCGAGAGCGCGGGCTGGATCTTTACGTCATCGCCACCGAGCTGGACAGGCCGCGAAAAGCGATCTTCGGGCCGAAAAAATCACCGTTCACGGATGACCCGTGGGCGGACCGCTGGATCGACGGAGTGCCGATCTCGACCGCATGCTCGGCTTCCTGCGCGCTGCCGTTTATCTACCGACCCAAGCGCATCACCGTCGAGGGCGAACGCCTGTACTTCACCGACGGCGAGGTCAAAAAAACACTCAGCACCCATGTGCCGCGCGAGAACGGCGCGGACCTGATCATTATCTCGCACACGCTCGAACCCTACCAGTACGAGGAACGCTGGGGCTCGCTGACACGCTCCGGCATCGTGAGCATCCTCATCCAGTCCATCTACACCATGGTCGCTCAGAAAATCCGTTCCGCGTGGCAGGCCTACTCCATCAGAAGGCAGGTGTTCGATTTCATTTCTACCCCCCAGTTCCAGAAAGAGCTGGAGAGCGTGCTGAAAGATATCGACTCGAAAGACAGGAAGAAAATCCGCAAAAGCGTAACAGAATTTCTCAAAGATAAGGTCTGCGACGTGCTTCAGCTCGACCTGAACCTCCAGTACCTTTACTTCCCGTCGTCGTCGGAGATTTTCTGGATGGACCACTTTAACATTTTTCCGCACTATATGCGCAAACTGGTCAACAGCGGTTACACGAGGGCGAAAAAACTGCTCGAAGAAAACTATGTTCTTATAAAATAACGAGAGGCGCGTCCCGGAACGAACAGGACATACATGAAAAAAGGGTTTAACAGGTTGTTGGCGGTTGCGGTATTCCTGGGCATGGTGTTTGCCTGCGTGGCAGCGGCAGCCGGCAAGCTGCCCACCGGCGTCGTGGAGTTCGAAACAACAGGCAACAGGGAGAAAGATCCATACCTGTTCGATTCCGGATACCCGACCACCGCAGCAGCCGTGCAGGGCGATTACCTGTGGCTCGGTCGAAACAACGGGCTGAGAAGATATCACCGCGAGACGGGCGAGTGGACCTTCTTCGCGTATCCCGGCACAAAATGCCCCGGAAAAGGGACAATAAACGTGGTGTCGGAACCGCCGTATATCTGGGCCCGCCTCACAAACACCGGCACACTGTGCAGGCTCGATCCACGGGACGGAACATGGTATACGCCGGGAGACTGGACAGTCATCAGCCACCGCGGACAGGGGCGCGAGCTTTTTATAACCGAAGAGACCTTCACATACGCGGCTAACGGAAGCCCCGACTGGCAGGGAGTCAATATCATCGACCGAAAGCTGAACAAGTGGGTCGAACTGCATTCCACAAAACCGATCTCATCGATGCTGCCGACAAAACGCTATTTCTGGCTCGGCGTGCCGGAGGGCATTCTCAGGATCAACCGCGTCACCGAGGAATATACCTATTACCAGCCGGAGGAAATCGGGTTCGGCGCGCTCGTCAAAGACATCGAGCAGATTCCCGGCGGGCTGGCATTCGCAACCATGGGCAACAGGATCGGGGTTCTCGGCGACAAAGTGCGGGTTTTCAAGGACTATATCCGCGTATACAATAAAGATCAGGATAGCTGGCAGCAATACGATAAAAACGAGCGCGAACGGTTGATTCGGGATATCGAATCAGGAAAAACCTCTGTTAATTACATAAAAACAACGCCCGGCGTATTAATTCTGAAAGACGAAATATGGACTCTGATAGGCGAAGATCAGGGTCTTGACCACCCTGATACCATAGAACTGGAAAAGGATGACTCATTCCTGTATATCTGCACGAGCAAGGGAATCAACGTGCGTGATATAGAAACGTTCGAACCAGTGGATATCAATCCGCATATCTACCTGTCGCTGCTGCACACGTGGCGCCTGCTGCCGGACGGCGAATACTACTGGGCATTCAACAAACGCGGCCTGTTCCGCGTTGATCGAAAAAGCCTGTTTTCCTCTCCGCGATAACAGCGGTCAGCCGGCTCTGGCTTGTGAAATCGCACGATAACCCGGACCGGACTTCTACAGATGGACTCTGAACAGCCTGAGCAACGGCGCTGCGGCGTAGTGAATCGCGTAATACTTCATTCCCATCGCGCGCTTGAAATCCTCGATATACTGTTCCATGGTGTGGTTCTGGAAATTCAGCACCCTCTGCGCCTCTGTCGTGTCGTACCAGTCGAGAGCGAACGGCTCATGCGTGAACTTTTTCCAGTTCGGCTCCGGGAACCCGAACAAATCGAATATCATCTTCAACTGATCACGGTACAGCATCTGGCAGCGTTTCCCTCCGCCGAGCGGAAATATCCCGCCGACCGCCTCCGGGTTGCCGATCGTGTTCAGCAGCGCGGTGCAGACATCATAAAGATGCGCGAACTCGGCCCGGCAATCCGCAGGAATCTTCTTCATCGTGCCGAAATCGCCGGTTCTTATCTCGAGGTAAACCGTCGCGGCGAACCGGTAAATCGTCCAGTCCAGCCCGGAGTTGCGTATCAGCTCTTCACCCTTAATCTTCGTCTCGGTGTAAACATTCGTCGGCGTCAGCGGATGATCAACCCTGATCGGCGGTTCGAGGTGGCTTGTTATGCCATGAACTGTGACCGATGACGAGAAACGTATCGGGACCGGAGTGCCGCGTTTTTCGCTTTCTTCTGCCACGGCATTGATTACGTTCTGTGTTCCGTCCACATTCACCCGGCGGGCAATCTCCGGCACAGGCTCGGTCGCGGGAAAAACCAGGGCTGCTAGGTGAAACACTTCGTCCATTCCCCGGGCCGCTTCTCGCACGCACGCGGCGTCCGTGATATCGCCCCAGAACAGTTCGATCCCCGGCTCTTTGCCGGTGAACCTTTTTTTGTTGGCCGGCGTCGGCAGATCGAACACCCTCACCGTGTGACCCGCTTCGACGAACCTCGGCGCGAATATACGCCCGAGCCCGCCCGCTCCGCCTGTCAGTAATATTTTTTTACCGCCGTTGTCAGCTTCGCTCATAATCCTGTCTCCCGTTCTTCGAGTACGTTATTATAAAACGCTTCGCGCCGGGCGCACAAGCCGGCAGGCCTCCGCCTGGCGGCCTCCGGCAGCTCAAGGAAACCTTTTGAAAAAGGTTTCCTTGAGAATCCTTCCAAAACTTTTTGAACGCGAATCACTCGCTCGGCGACCGCCGCGCGTGTGATTCGCTCGACCTTTACGGGGAATCCATAAGGAACGTTGCCCGCTGAAGTGGAAATATTTTTTCTGGATTCCGGCTGACAATATGCCGGAATGACGGCGGCCCAGGCCGCTCTTTGCCCTTTTACGTTCTCACTTTCGTGGATGGCTCAAATTTTAAAACACCTTAATGTATTCTTTGTCCTGTCATTGCGAGGAGGGAGCAAGGCCTGTCGCCTTGCGACCGACGCGGCAATCTCGACTTTTTCAACAGCCTCGCAGGCGTGTGATCCAATCCTTAATGCGCCATTCAGCAATCACCCACAACAGGGTTGTGGGTGGCACCCGGCGGCATTCCCACGCGGAGTCTATAAATAGGAGCCTGGG
>Ga0116162_10003119_pt1 | contig 10067 bp, 7 predicted proteins | sample AD_UKC105_MetaG_FD_89875 | JGI IMG/M metagenome (GOLD analysis project Ga0116162, IMG submission 89875) | Active sludge microbial communities of municipal wastewater-treating anaerobic digesters from Hong Kong - AD_UKC105_MetaG | ecosystem: Engineered > Bioreactor > Anaerobic > Digestate... | reverse complement strand
GAAAGCAAGTAACGGACTTATGCGAAAGTCAGACCGTACCAACGCCGCATGAGGCGTGGCCAGTAACATAGGGCTTTGCCCGTCTATGAAAAACCCCCGGTTTTACCGGGGGATATTTATTTTATCGTCATAACTTTGCAGGATTGTCATTCCCGCCATAACCAGCACAATTGCGAAGAAGATGATGGTGAACAGAGAATAGATTTTCGGGGGCAAGGGTTTTTTTGTGTAGCTGTAAATTTCGATGGGAAGCGTAGTGAACGACGGCCCGTAGACGAAATAGGAGATCACAAAATCATCCAGACTCATGGTAAACGCCATCATCGCACCGGTGATAATACCGGGCATAATCTCGGGCAGAAGGACTTTAAAAAAGGATTGAACCGGCGTGCAGCCGAGGTCGAGCGCCGCCTCGTTGAGATTGGGGTTCAACTGCCGCAGTTTCGGGATTACCGAGAGGATGACATAAGGCAGATTGAAGGTAATATGTGCAATCAGCAGTGTTCCGAAACCGAGGATATTATTGTTGGCAATCATGCGGCCCGCAAAAGCAAACAATAAAGCCAAAGAGATACCGGTCACAATTTCGGGATTGGTCATCGGAATGTTGGTGGCGGTCATAATCGCTGATTTTGCCCGTTTCCCCATTTTTTCGATACCGATTGAGGCCGCCGTGCCGATGACCGTTGCGAAAAGCGAGGACAAAACCGCGATAATCACGGAATTGGCCAGCAGCCTCAGCAGGGTATCGTCCTTGAACAGCTCTAGATAGTTGTAAAACGTGAAACTCTTAAAGACCGCCATATCTTTGCCGGAGTTGAAGGACGCGACCACCAGCAGAAGAATCGGCGCATAGAGGACGATAAAGACAATCACGGTAAAAATACGGCTGAATCGTTTCATACCAGCGTCACCTCGTCATTGTCCGTGAACTTATTCATAATGCCCATGCAAATAAATACGATGATCATCAGACAAAGCGACATCGCCGCGCCCACATTGAAGTTATATGACGCTTTGAACTGGCTTTCGATCACGTCGCCGATCATGGCAGTGCCGGTTCCACCGAGCTTTTTCGAGATATAAAAGGTACTGACCGCCGGAACGAATACCATGGTCACACCCGAGATGATACCGGGTACCGAAAGCGGCAGCATGACTTTGGATAGAACCTGAAAGCCGTTGCATCCAAGGTCCTGAGCGGCTTCAATTAATGCGGGATTGATTTTGGTCATAACACTGTACAGCGGTAGAATCATGTAGGGAAGGTAGTTATACACCATACCGAACACGACCGCAGTCGGCGTACGCAGCATCGTGATGGGCCCGATTCCGATCAATCCTAAAATCTGATTGATAATGCCGGTGTCCTCAAGCATCGCGACGAGCGCAAGAGTACGCAGTAAAAAGCTCGTGCACATCGGTAGAAGCAGCAATAGTGACAGAATGCGTTGGGCTGACGGAGACGCATGTGCGATTGTATAGGCCACCGGATATCCGATGATCAAACAGCACACAGCCGAGACGATTGCCAGCCAGAGCGAATCGGCAAACGTGGGAAGATATTGTTTTAATTCAATGATGTTTGAAAAAGTAAATTGGCCGGTCGTATTGTCCGTGAAAGCAAAATAAAAAACCACGGCAAGCGGGATAATCGTGAACAGCGCCATCCAGAGAATATAGGGCGCCGCAAGCAGCTTAGCCCTCTTCATTTTGTTCTTCCTCCGTTAAATTGACTGCTTCGCTTTCCTCGTCATATTGCGCGCTGAAGGTCGAATAGTCGCCGAACATACCGGAGTATTCACTCTTGTGCATAATGTGGATGGCGTCGGGTTCGATGACGAAGGCGACTTCGGTGCCCATCGCAAGATAATCGGTGGACTGGATCATCCATTTAAAGCCGTTCACGTCGACGATGAACTCATAATGCACACCTTTAAAGGTTACAGAGGTAATAACACCCTTAATGTGTCCTTTTTCAAAGGGGATAATGTCGATGTCCTCAGGGCGGATGACGACGTCAACCGGCTTTTTTTGACCGAAGCCCGCATCCAGACAGTCGAATTTCCGGCCGCAGAATTCGACTAAATGATCGTCCAGCATAACGCCGTCGATGATATTCGATTCGCCGATAAAGTCGGCGACAAAGGCGTTTACCGGTTCGTTATAAATGTCCTCGGGGGTGCCGATCTGCAGGATTTTTCCGCCGTCCATGACCACAACACGGTCGCTCATCGTGAGCGCTTCTTCCTGATCGTGGGTGACGTAGATAAAGGTGATGTCCAGCTGCTGTTGAATGCGTTTGAGTTCGGCTTGCATATCCTTGCGCAGACGAAGGTCGAGCGCACCGAGGGGCTCGTCGAGAAGCAGGACGCGGGGACGGCAGACGAGAGCGCGGGCGATGGCAACGCGCTGTTGTTGACCGCCGGAGAGTAAACTGCTGTTACGGCGTTCAAACCCATGAAGATTCACGAGTTCAAGCATCTCAAAAACCCGCTCGCGAATCTCTTTTTCGGGCAGCTTTTGCAGACGGAGGCCAAAGGCGATATTTTCAAATACGTCCAGATGGGGAAACAGGGCGTATTTTTGAAATACAGTATTCAAATGGCGTTTATAAGGCGGAAGGTTTGTGATATCCTTTCCCTCAAAATAAACCAAGCCCGAATGCGGCGACAAAAACCCGCCGATGATTCTCAGCGTTGTGGTTTTTCCGCAGCCGCTCGGGCCTAGAAATGTAATAAATTCTTTGCTGTTGATGGAAAGATTGATGGATTTCAAAACCTCTTCGCCGTCGAAAACCATTGAGACGTCCGACAGGCGGATAAGTTCGTTTGACATCTATCATCCCCCAATTCGTTAAAAAATCAGCCCGGCGTTGCCTCGCTTTTTCTCACAAAGCATCCGCGGACCGTGCAAGATTTAATATACATATTTCACCCGAGAATGTCAATATATTTTTCGATAATTTTCGATGGTTTTTTCAACGGGTTTTATGCGGTTTTCGCTTGACAATCTAGGTATATTTTGGTAACATGTATAAGGATTGAAGTAAAGGTTCGACTTCAACCCACTCAGATAAAACAGAGCCGTTTTTAGAAAGAGGGATATACTTATGAAAAAAGTTCTTGTCGTCCTGCTTGCGTTCGTTTTTGCAATCGGTATGAACGCTTGTACGCCTGCTTCTGAACCAAGCCAAGAGGCTTCATCCGTATCGTCCGAGACGCTGTCTGTCACACCTCCTATTGACTCGACCGTGTCGGAGGTTTCATCAGAAGTGCCTTCCGAGACATCCGTTGTCTCTGAGGTCTCGACTGTTTCCGAAGTTTCAACCCCATCCGAATCGTCTCAACCCGATGTGCCTGAGGTCGAATATACCGACATCACTGCCGCTGTGTTGGCCGATTTTAACGCAAAACGTGCCGAACTTGGCAAAGATGCACTGGTCACCAGCGATCGTCTGACCAAAGCCGCTGAGACCTATGCACAGGCACTGCTCGATGCCTCGGATGAATTTATCGCAGGTACCGATTTCCGTACATTGCCCGATGGCTCCAAAGTGACTGCTATTGTCAATTCGATTGACAGCGCCGAGGGCCGCCTGACCGGTTTGAATTACAGCGTCTGGGTGAATGAAATTCCCTCGACTGCCAACACGCTTGAAGCACTCAGAACAACCGTACTGGCAAGCACACAATTTGCAACAAAAGCAGAGTTTGATTTTGCAAAGATCGGCATTGCGGCTCTGCAAACTGTCGTCGACGGCGTACCACAGAGAAGCGTAATCGTGTTTTTCTACGCGGCATAATAAAATATTGAAAATGCGGGCGGTCTTGGAATACCAAGACCGCCCCTTTATGTTGACATCTGGAGCGTTTTATGGTATTATTGCCGCATAATCTCTATCCGGAGGCAACAAATGGCCTTTTCTCAACTTCAGTCATCTGTCAATATTTCCGTCGGGGTAACGGTGCGGTTGTAACTGCATTACGCGGGTGCAATCGCTTGTTATGCTTGCGCCGGCGAAAATGTGGTCGCCCCACATTTAGAAAAAGTCGAATCCGGTGCGAACAGCGCCGGATTTTTGATATAACGGAAATCATAATATCAGGAGGATTTATTCATGCCCAAAGAGCTCGAAAAGAACTATGATCCGCTTCTGTTTGAAGACAAATTATATAAGAACTGGGAGGAAAACGGCTGGTTCCACGATGAGCCCGATCCCGAAAAACAGCCCTATACCATCGTGATCCCGCCGCCCAATATCACCGGGCAGCTGCATATGGGTCACGCCCTTGACAATACGCTTCAAGATATCCTCATACGCTATAAGCGCATGAGCGGTTTCTGCACGCTCTGGCTGCCGGGCACCGACCACGCCTCTATTGCCACCGAGGCTAAGATCGTCGAGGCCATGCGCAAAGAGGGCTTGTCAAAAGAGGACATTGGGCGCGAGAAGTTTCTGGAACGCGCCTGGGCCTGGAAAGAGCAGTACGGCAACCGCATCATTGAGCAGCTCAAGAAAATGGGTTCCTCTTGCGACTGGTCAAGAACCCGCTTCACAATGGACGAGGGCTGTTCTAAGGCCGTTAAAGAGGTTTTTATCCGTCTGTATGAAAAAGGGCTGATCTATCGCGGTGAGCGTATCATCAACTGGTGTCCGCACTGCTTAACTTCGATTTCCGATGCCGAGGTTGAATACGAAGATCAAAAAGGCCACTTCTGGCACCTGCGCTATCCGCTTTCGGACGGCACCGGTTATATCGAATTAGCCACCACACGCCCGGAGACCATGCTGGGTGATACTGCAGTCGCCGTGCATCCGAAGGATAAACGCTATAAAAAACTGGTCGGCAAGACCGTGATTCTGCCGCTGGTGGGGCGCGAAATTCCGATTGTAGCTGATGAATACGTCGATCCGGAATTCGGTACCGGCGTGGTTAAAATCACTCCCGCGCACGACCCCAACGATTTTGAGGTTGGACGCCGCCACAATCTGGAGCTTATCAACGTGATGACGCCGGACGCTAAGATCACCGCTGATTATCCGAAATATGCGGGTATGGACCGTTACGAGGCCCGTAAGGCCATCGTCAAGGACTTGGAAGAGCAGGGGTATCTGATTCGCGTCGAGGATCACGACCATAATGTCGGCACCTGCTATCGCTGCTCTACAACGGTTGAGCCGCGCGCATCCTTACAGTGGTTTGTGCAGATGGAACCGCTAGCCAAACCGGCCATCGAAGCCGTTCGCAGCGGTGATATCAAATTTGTTCCGGAGCGTTTTGATAAGACCTATTTCCACTGGATGGAGAACATCCGCGACTGGTGCATTTCGCGTCAGCTCTGGTGGGGTCACCGTATTCCGGCATTTTACTGCGACGACTGTGGTGAGATGATTGTCACAAAAGAAGAAAACCCCGTTTGCCCCAAATGCGGAAAACCGATGCGTCAGGACCCGGATACGCTGGATACCTGGTTTTCCTCGGCGCTCTGGCCGTTTTCGACGCTCGGTTGGCCGGACGAAACCAAAGATTTGTCCTATTTCTATCCGACCAATACCCTCGTGACCGGCTACGACATCATCACTTTCTGGGTCTCGCGCATGATCTTCTCGGGCCTTGAATACATGGGCGAAAAACCGTTCGATACCGTGTTGATCCATGGCCTGGTGCGCGACGCGCAGGGACGCAAGATGTCCAAATCGCTTGGCAACGGCATCGACCCGCTCGAGATTATTGATAAATACGGCGCCGACGCACTCCGGTTCGCTTTGGCCACCGGCAACGCACCCGGCAACGATATGCGCTTCTCTGACGAGAAGATTGAATCGAGCCGCAACTTCTGCAACAAGATCTGGAACGCGGCGCGTTTTATCCTGATGAACCTGAAATCCGATATTACCCCGGATTTGCTGCCCAAAACCCTTGTACCTGAGGATAAATGGATTCTGACCCGTTACACCCGGACAACCCGCGAAGTCAATGAGCTGCTTGATCGGTTTGAGATCGGTATGGCGCTCGGAAAACTCTATGATTTTATCTGGGACGAGTTCTGCGACTGGTTCATCGAGCTGTCAAAAGACCGTCTGTACGACGGTGGTACACCGGCAGAAGAAGCGACGCAAGTGCTGTGTTATGTCATGAGCAACACGCTCAAACTCCTGCACCCGTTCTTACCCTTTATCACCGAGGAGATTTGGCAGACGCTCCCGCACGACGGCGATACCATTATGCTGGCCTCCTATCCGCAATATGACGCGGCTCTTGATTTCGGCGATGAAGCCGATATGGTCGAGACGGTCATGGCTGCGGTCAAAGCCATCCGCAACCGCAGAGCCGAAATGAATGTTGCGCCGTCGAGAAAAGCTGTCGTGCATATCGACAGTGAACACATCAGCAAATACCTTGACTGCAAACGTTTCTTTGTGCGTCTTGCAAGCTGCAGCGATGTGGTCGAGGGCACGACCGACGGCATTTCGATTGTCACCGACGACGCTAAAATGACAATTCCGATTGCGGAACTGGTCGACATTGAAGCCGAAAAAGCGCGATTGAAAAAGGAACTCGAAGCGGCTCAAAAGGAACTCGGTCAGATTGAAGGCAAACTCGCCAATCAGGCATTCGTAGACAGAGCACCGCCCGCAGTCGTCGAAGAACAGCGCCAGCGCCGTGAAAAACTCCTTTCCCGCATCGAAGTCATTCATAAAACCGAACTGGAATTGCAATAAATCATACAATTGATGAATTATAAAACATGAAGCAGGACGTTTGCCCTGCTTCATGTTTTTGCTTTATAGGTCGTAATCATTATTACCGATCTTCTGTTGTCTTGTTAACCCCGGTTTTATATTCAAAATGATTCCATCCATTCATACCCTTCATGCTGATTAATTTTTTACAATCCGTATGCTATAATCATCATAATGCAATTCCATACTATATCCCAGGGCGCGGCATAATTCATCATATAATAACAAATCTCCGATACATTTCCCTTTTACATATTTGACCTCTCCAATAACATCCCGATGCTCGCTGTCGTCTTTAAACATTTCAACGTCATATAAACCATCTTTGTATTCATCCATTTGCAAGATTATATTATTAAAGCTGATTGTTTTATGATCCTTGTTATAAGTATATTGAATACCAAGCCCATCTAAAAATTCAAACAGATCCATCTCAAGGAAAACATCGCCCAATATAGGTGTCGTTGAAAATGTTACTTCTTTTTCATTGATAAAAACTTTGGCAGGCCGGGGACTGTAAATTTTCAAAAACTCATCCTGTGTATAGACCTTTTGAAACATATAATCACCAAATTTCTCATTCGATATGGGTACTGTCATAAAATATGCTTGCGTTTCTGTGATCGCCGTAATGACATAACCTGCTTCCACACACGGACCATCTATAATGACAATCTTTTGGATGTTTTCAACACCGTTTTCGTGGAAACATTGTTTGATAGCGTCCTCATCACACAGAAAAGCAATCGCTTTTTGAAAATACTCACTTGATTTAAATTTTCCCCATCTCCAGTTGTCCGGGTCATTGAGAGCAAGAAACGGCCCTTGCTTGTGAGATCCATCTTCACTTGAGATGCCTGTTAATAATAACTGCCCATTTTTCTTCTCAAATCGAAAAACAATGTGTAAATCCTCATATAACTGATTGTCCCGGGGACTATTGATAAACTCAATGATATCGTCGCTGCATTCACCGCCAAAAGAATCGAAGCTCATATCTATTGTTTCGTTTTCGGAACTTATAGGCGTAGAACTTGCGGGATTTGTTGTCGCACATCCGCAAAGAAATATTAATATCAGCAATATACAGAATATCTTTTTCATATTGATCTCCCTTATATTATCAAATCGTAATAATTAAACAGCAACGATCAATCGCAGTATAGCATATATTTACCAAATTGTAAATATCGCCCCTCATAGTGAATAAAACACCGATTCCAACGGAAATGTCACTCTCCACTTTTCACTGTCAACTGTCAACTTTGCGGTTGCGCATTCGGCAAGACAATGTTATACTCTTTCGGAGCGGAGGTGTTTTTTATGAATTTCAAATACGTTTCCAACTGGCAGCGCGGTGTTACGGCGAAGAAGTATCTGCATCCGCCGTTTTGCGAGCGCTTGATCACCCTTTGGCCGGATGCGAAGGTTGTCATCGGCACCATTTACGGCGTCGGGGAAGAGCAGCCCGAGTCCTGCGGATTTCGCATTTTGCGCGGCGATCCGCCCACCGCTTTCCCGCGTGAGGAAACCCAGCAGAGCGCCCGTGCCGACGGAATCCCGGTCCATTCGATTTTACGGCGTACCAATCGATGCTTCTTTGAAATGGAGTGCTTTTGCGATGTCAAACGTGTTCCGACGGTTTTTGTCAAAGTCACGATGGACAACCAATCCGGTATAGAGGCCGACGAACACATGACAATTATCCTGCGCAAGGGCAAAGAATCTATATTGACCGGCTCTGATGACGACGGTTACAGCCCCTATCTCTCCGACTGTGCGCCATGGCTGTTTATGCCGAGCCATGCGACTTTCAAAGACGGTGTTCTGACCGAGGGCGAATATCGATTTAGCGTCAACGGAAAAGAAGCGGTCGATGTGGGTAACGGAATGATTCGGTTCGATTTCAAGGTTCCGCCCAAAGCAAAGCGTGAGTTTTATTTTGCGTTCGGCGAAAACGCCCCGGTGAACTTCGATTACGATGTTGAACGTGAAAAAACCGAATGCTTTTGGAAAGACGAACTTTCGGCTATAAAAACCGTACCGGCCACCGACGATGTCGAGACACACGCTGCTTATACCAATTTTATCGCGCAAATTTTACAGATGTTCGCTATCCCAAAAGGGCACGATTACGTACTCCCGAGACAGGGTAGCATGCAGCGTTTAATTTGGCCGTCCGAAGCCATGCCGGTAATTGCGGCATTGTCAAAAGCGGGTGATTTCTCAAAGTACCTCAGACCTGTGATGGATACCTATTTTGACATCTTGCAGCAGGAAGACGGGCAGGTTGTCAACTTCGGCGTTCCTTGGGCTTCTGTGACGGGTTGCTGCCTATATGGTTTTGCAGTTTATACAATGAACAATAACGACCGTGAGTATTTTGAAAAATATCGTAAGAATGCTTTAAAAGCGGTTGAGTGGATTGAGCAAACACGCCACAATTCCTATGATGACCCCAATCAGATCGGCGGTCTGTTCCCGCCGATGCGCTCCTGCGATTATGAACAGCCCGGCGCACAGTGCTGGGGAATGACAGATGTCTTTAACCTTGAAGGGTACCGGGCATTGATTGCCGCATTTAAACACTTCAATGCGGAAGGTCTTAAACAAATTGAAAATGCCAATGATTCCTACAGAGGCGCGATGAAAACGAGCATTGACAAGATATGTGCTAAGTACAGCGGAAATTTTACATTTCCGGTTGATCCGCACGATGATCCAATGCGGGAAAAAGAATTCGAAAAGGGCGTTGCGCCGCGGCGTGAAACCGTGACGCCAATGCTTTTAAATGTAGACTTGATTGACGAGAGCACCGACATTCCGGAGCGTTTGGAAAACGGCTGCCGTGAACTTGGTGTATTTGGACCCGGTTTGACCTGGTTGATGGCTGATCGCGGTGTTTTCCGCGACGGGCACAAGGTTTGGTACGGTTCGATGAAGGATTTGGAGTGGTTTCGATATTATACACGCAGCGGACAGCGTGAAAAGATGAAAGCAGTACTGGATGCACAGCTCAAATACATTATGACGCCGGAATATTACATGATGGAACGCTACGACGACTCTAATCCGTTTTATACGCCCTGGCTGCCGAATGCCAGCGCGAACGGTCGAACTATGTTGATGATGCTGAGTTATCATGGTGCTCAGAAAATATAAGAAATCAATAAAAGGCGGCGCGAGATGCGCCGCCTTTTTGTATCCAGAAAACCACTCGCTAGGCGAGTGGTAGAAAAAAAGGCTAATGCCGAAGATGGAGAAATAAAACTCCCTTTGCTATACTAAAGAGTGCGGTCTGGCAACTGCACAAGAAAGG
>Ga0116162_10003114_pt1 | contig 10078 bp, 9 predicted proteins | sample AD_UKC105_MetaG_FD_89875 | JGI IMG/M metagenome (GOLD analysis project Ga0116162, IMG submission 89875) | Active sludge microbial communities of municipal wastewater-treating anaerobic digesters from Hong Kong - AD_UKC105_MetaG | ecosystem: Engineered > Bioreactor > Anaerobic > Digestate... | reverse complement strand
GTCGGAATATGCCTTTCAAAGAGGCATCCATGCAGCACCCCACATCTTGTGGCCAAAATATTCTTGACACACAAGTGAACGGTCCCTATACTGCCTCCAACGAAAAGCAAGTTCTTATCAATTCAATTATTCTTGACACACAAGTGAACGGTCCCTATACTGCCTCCAACGAAAAGCAAGTTCTTATCAATAAGGCATTCCCTGCTTTACCGGAAGTTGCAGTGAAATATATCTGGAGAAGGCGTTTGCTTCCGCCGGCTTGCGACCGAGAAAAAGACTGCCGGTTGCCAAGGAATTGGGCGAGACAGTCATGATGTTTCTTGTTCATCCGACTTTGTCTGAAAATGATATGCGCGATACTGTTAAGGCAGTGGAAAAGGTTATGAAGGTCGCTTCTAAATAAAAAGTTTATTTGTTTTCCTGATTGTTTCGTTCACGCTTCCAGCGGCTGCTCAATTTACCCAGCACTTGATGAAATTTTTTACCAGGTTCGGGGCGAAGATCATCAACAATTGTGACTTTCAGGCGCATTGCCGGATGAAGACTTTTTATATTATCTTCAACTGCACGCCAGATAGAATCAGAATATGCCGGACCAGGGACGACTTTAATTTCAATTAAGTCACTGGATTCTTGAATAATCTGAAAAATGCGCAGAACATCAATCATGTTCCAGTCCTTTTTATCATGGGGAAATCCCGTATTCACAACGTTGAACATAATTCTCGGTGATATCTCCCTCCCATCGGGAAGAACAATATAATTTTCGTTGCGGCCTTCCGTAAGGCGCATAACAGGGCCGTCAAATCCGCACGTGCATTTTCCGGGTTCCAACAAAATTCCCCTATCTCCAGTTTCATAACGGATAAAAGGCATGGAGTAATTATATAAGTTTGTAATAATTAAATTCCCCTCTTTACCGTAAGGAACAGAAAATCCTTGCTGATTGACAGATTCTATCCACACCGTTGCCGTGTTAGGATGCATAAGTTCCGGATTTGCGGGACATTGCCAAGCGAGATTTCCGCCTTCTTCGCAGTTGTAATAGTCTGCGACACGGCAGCGGAATACATCTTCCAGCAGTTTTCGCACGTGGGGAAACAGAACTTCAGCCCCGCCTGTTATTAATCGGGGAGAAGGGGGCACAATGCCTTTTTCCAGTAAAGCGTTTGCTAAATCCCAATAAACTGACGGCCGACCACCCATAATAGTCGGTTTTACACTCATAAGAATGGATACCTGCTTTTCCATGGGTATATCGCGGAAAAGTTTGATTATGGTAATGGGTCCAATTTTCTCAAAAATTTTATTTGATCCATCTTTTCTTTCCGGACCGACATTTACGAGTGTCATCGGGATTGTCAGAGGCGTGTTTCGTCTGTATGCGTCAATAATCGTTATCTTGCGGAACAGTTCTTCCAATTTGTTCTTATAGACTGTTATTGGTGTTCCTGTCGTTCCAGTGGTGTGTCTGACTACAAGATTCTTAGGGGAAAGACCATGGCTGATATATTCGGCAGGACCTGCCACCATCATATCCAAACGTTTGGTGACAGGCAAATGAATCAAGTCTTCAGCTTTACGGATGTCTGCCGGATTTACTCCGGCTTTATTATATGCGTGCCTGTAGAAAGGAACCTTGGTATAAGCATGAGAGATAATATAACGGATGGATCTATCCACGTCATTTTTATTTTTGCGTAGCAAGAATCTTGTTGATTTCCCGATCACCAGCCTGCTCCTTTATTAAGGATTAAATATTGTAAAAAGACTATAAAATAAGTACTCAATATGTCAATCGAATATAAAAAGTAACATAAATATGTTCAAAAAATTGGCTGAACTATGATCTAATATATGTTACAAGTATTAAGGGTAAAATAGTATGGGAAACTATTTTAAAGCTAAAGAATCCCAGAGGGTAACTGGTCCATTGGTACTGGAAGTACGCGGCAATTCATTGGATGACGGTCCCGGCATACGTAGCGTCGTATTCATGAAGGGTTGTCCTTTGTCTTGCGTCTGGTGTCATAATCCTGAGAGCAAAAATCCTGGTCCTGAGTTGTTGTTTGATTCATCAATATGTTTATCATGTGGAACCTGCACACAATCATGTGAAAGCGGTGCGCTTTACTTGAAGAAAAAACAGCTAGTTTTTGACAGGTCTAAATGCAACCTCTGCTTTTCATGCATTGATTTGTGCCCTTCCGGAGCATTGGAGCGCGCCGGGAAATCCATGACTGTTAATGACATAATTGATAAAGTCATGAAAGATAAACCGTTTTATGAAACTTCAGGCGGAGGAGTAACTCTTTCCGGTGGCGAACCGCTCATGTTCATGGATTTCGCGTCGGAGCTTCTTGCCGGTCTGAAGAAAAAAGGGATACATACTAATGTAGAAACCTGCGGCATCTTCAAAATTGAACGCTTTGTGGAACTTATACTACCGCATTTGGATATGATATATTACGACATCAAGATTATAGATGCCTTGCTTGCCGAGCGCTATACGGGTGTCAAAAGCGACCTCATTCTGGAAAACTTTAAGGCGCTTCACGAAATTTCACTCAAGAAACATCCTGATTTTCTTCTGCCGAGAACGCCACTGATTCCTGGGATAACCGATACAGATGAAAATCTTGGCGCGATTGCCGAATTTCTCTCTTTGTTGGGAGTAAAAAAGGCCTCTCTGCTTGAATATAATCCACTTTGGCATGCCAAGTTGAACAAATTGGGAAAGGATGAGCTGGGCGCGGGCAAGTCACGCGACTGGATGGACAAAAAACACGTTGTCCACTGCAAGGAAATATTCTCCGCCGCTGGAATTTCCGTTTGAAATTTTATAGGTCAAATTGCTTCAGGAATCTCGAAAAGCCTTCCTTTGTGTAGTAGGGAAGTACACGAAAAGTTGCCGCTAATTTCCTGTCTTGAGACAGTCTTATAACTTTAAAGTATGTAAAGTGTTCGTAGAAGATAATGGCGAATATTCTGGCCGTAAAAATGTTCATTTTAAACCAGAGAGAATTCGGTTTCAGACGATAGAGTTTAAGAAGAAACTTCGACCAGAATGAAGGTAGAAAGGTTGCGAGCCTGGTCAGATTATTTATAACCGTTTTATCGTAAAGCAGATAGTCTTTACTTTGGTACTCATCTTTCCTGATTAAATTTTTTTCCAGTGCCAGCTTTCGCAATTCGGTGCCGGGATAAAAGCTAAGCGAGAAAAACTGTGTGTAGAAAGGTTTGGGTGTTTCGATAAGCGTTAATACGGTATCAATCCTTTCTTTGTCAGTTTCAAACGGGTTGTCCAGAATCACGTCATAAAAAGCGGCCAGACGGAGTTTTCTGATAATTTGTGCCGCTTTCAGAAACTCCCTTTTTCCGGAAGGTCGCCTATATATATTACGGCACACATCATCGTTTCCGCTTTGCAGACCGAGGCTGATCCAGGCTAGCCCAGCTGATTTCAGCGAATGTAATTTACGTTCGGTAATGAATGCAGGAATTCCTCTGGCAATGAAAGGACGTTCGATTTCCTTCTTGTAAAAATTGCAAAACCGTTCAATTTCTTCATCAGAGCGTGAAAGAAAACAATCATCCTGAAAGTTGACATATTCAATGAATGGATATTGAGTAATTGCCGTTTTAATTTCATTGATAACGTCTGTATCTTCCTTGAATCTTGTCTTTCTTGAATTGTATATTTTTGTCAGCGCATTATTGCAACAGTACGTACAGTTAAATGGACAGCCCCTCGAACTCATTATCGAGTATGTTGTGCCTGCGTATCGCGCATATTTTATAAAGGATTTTTTGTTTAGGTTAATCAATTTTCCTTTATGAAGCACATAGCTGTCTTTGGGGATATGTTCACAGGCGGGAAGTGATGATAGATCGTTTATAAGTGGATAAGGTTGATTTTGAATAATATGACCGTTTTTTCGGAAAGCAAGACCTTTAAGATTTTCCATGTTGGATTTAGCGGCGATTGCATTGGCAAAATCTAAAATAAAATTCTCCCCTTCACCAATGCATGTGAAGTCTGCATAGTCTACGCATGTTTCCGGTGCGATAGTCGGATGAATGCCGCCCCAGATGATCGGCAGTGACGGGTAATGTGATTTTATAATAGTTGTCAACTGTTTGGCGCGATCGTATTCGACGGACATCAGGCTGACGCCGATAAACAAAGGGGAAAGTTTATCTATTAAATCGAAGATGACATCGGAAGTCATGTCACTTGGAAACTTCGGTATAAAAAGTATATGTGAGGAAAACCCATGTTTAAGCAGCTGGTAGTGGAGGCTTTTCAGGCCTATAACATCCAAGTCTTCCTGTAGCGAGATCAGTAAAACCTCTTTGTTCATTTTCTGCAAGCCTTCATCCTTTTGATTCAACAATGAATTGTTTAAATCAACGCTCTACTAAAATCAATATTTATTGGAGAGACCTGGTAGGATATTATCGTATTGCGCTAAGAATATTTGTTTGAAGGGGAACGGGCAGGTCTGCTGGACGTGACCGGAAATACCTCGTTTCAGCCTCCTCAGGTGTTAGAAACTCCACTCGGGAAAATCCCGCGTCACGCAGTTTCTTTTCAATTTCTTCAGGTTCAAAATAACTCAGCCATGGTTCGCCGAGATTAATTACGCTCTGGGCAATGATTGAAGGAGCGTTACCCTGCGGCCGCACGAATGTCAAAACAATCTCACTGCCTGCCGGAAACATGGTGACAGAATGTAGCACGGCATCAATTGCTTCTTCTTTCAGATACATCATTACGCCCAGCCAGGAAAAAAAAGTGGGCTTCTCCAATGAAACATTATACCTGAGCAGACCATCATGCAGTGATTCATGTTCAAAGTTAATGTCGGCAAAGACTACATTCTGGGGTACGACAAGTCCTGCGTTATCGATATAAGAACGTTTCAGTGATTGAGTTCCTACATGATCAACTTCCACAATCTTCAATTCTCCGGCCCACAAAGGTTGTCTTAGTGAGAATGTGTCAAAACCTGCGCCGAGGATTATATACTGTTTTATTCCATGCGTAACCGCAGCGGCAAGTCTGTCTTCCGTAAATCGGGAACGTAGAACTATTCTGGTGCGCAGCGCCAGAACTTCAGGAGCTTGATAATGAGTCGCCGTGTCCCGAATATTCTTCTCTGCGTCATGACCCAAAATCGGCAGAGCAACCGGGTCATCAAGTATCAGAGGTTTTGCATCCAGCAGCTGATGAGCAGCCCGCATATACGCTGTCGCTAGTGCAGTGAAACTTGCTTTATTATCAGACATTATTTAAATCCTCTCTGATTTAAGAACCTTTATGTCATAACGGCGAAGGACGGCGGTGTGTCCCTTAGGGTATATCCAGTATCATTAAATGTTTTAATCAACGAATCCAAGCCGGCAATTCACCAAGCGCGGTTGATTCTTTTAGATAGATAATATTATGTAGGAAAACCAGCCGTTGAATTTTTTTGGATTTAACATGGGATAAAAACAAGAAAAGCTATTGGTTGCCGAGGGAGGACATTCCCCGGTTGAAGACGGATTATGAAAAACTGTTTTGACAAGCATGTGGCGGGATAAAGAATGGATAGATTATCGGCCATAAAGGAATTATGGGATTTTCTGAAAGTCAGAAAGAAATGGTGGCTTTTGCCGATTGTTTTATTTTTGCTGATCATCGGCATCCTTCTCTTTTTGGCGGAAGGCTCGGCCGTCTCACCGTTTATTTATACGCTGTTCTAATCAAATCTGCGGCGTTGGAAAAAACACGTGAGGTGTTCAAAAAATATCATAATGTGTGAAAGGAGTTCAATATGAAAGACGTAGTCATTGTCAGCGGCGCCAGAACGGCGGTCGGTGAGTTCGGCGGCTCTCTAAAAGACGTCAAAACGGTGGAGATCGGAGCGTTGGTCATCAAAGAAGCGCTCAAGCGCGCGGGCCTCAGACCGTCAACCGATGATTTTATCAAAAGCTGTCGTCCTGACGCATTGGGTCGTTTTGAAATAACCGAAATCAACAAGAAATATTATGACTATGATTCGTCTCTGACACCGGTTTACATTGACGAAGTCATTATGGGCAATGTCCTTCAGGGAGGACTGGGACAAAATCCCGCCCGTCAGGCCGGAATCTTCGCGGGTCTTCCTGAAGAAACCAACGCCTACACGGTCAACAAGGTTTGCGCCTCCGGCATGAAAGCCATTGCGCTGGCGGCGCAGTCCATTTGGTCGGACCAGGCGGAAATTGTCGTGGCCGGCGGGATGGAAGTGATGAGCAATGCACCCTTTGCCGTGCCCCAGGCTCGCTGGGGCTACCGGATGAGCATGCCCTTCTCCCAGATTACCGATTTGATGGTTTATGACGGTCTTTATGAAATCTTCAACGGCTACCACATGGGCGTCACGGCGGAAAACATCGCCGCGCTGTACAAAATTTCACGTGAGCAACAGGATGAATTCGCTTTTCGCAGCCATCAACGAGCCCGCGCGGCCAATGCATCCGGTGCGGTAGCCGATGAAATCGTGCCGGTGATCGTTCCGCAGAAAAAAGGCGATCCCAAAATTTTCAAGGTTGACGAACGGCCGATGGACACGTCGCTGGAAAAAATGAGCAAACTTCCCACCGTCTTCAAGAAAGACGGCACGGTGACGGCCGGAAACGCTTCCGGAATCAACGACGGCGCCACGGCCGTGGTCATTATGAGCGCGGCAAAAGCCCGTGAGCTCAAACTTCAACCGCTGGCCAAAATTTGCGGTTTTGCCAGCGGTGGTGTCGACCCGGCTTATATGGGACTCGGACCGATTCCGGCAACCCGAAAACTTCTCAAAAAATTGAATTTGACGATTAAAGACATCGACCTTTTCGAACTCAACGAGGCTTTCGCGGTTCAGGCGCTTGCCTGCATGAAGGAACTGGACGTCGATATCGAACGGTGCAATCTCAACGGCGGCGCGGTTTCCATCGGTCATCCCATCGGCTGTTCCGGAGCCCGCATCACCTACACGCTTGCCATGCAGATGAAGAAAAATCATCTCAAGCGCGGCCTGGCGTCACTGTGCATCGGCGGCGGACAGGGCATGTCCATGATTCTGGAAAGCGTGTAAAAAATTCTCCAGACGACAAAAAAGGCGGAGCAATCCGCCTTTTTTGTATGGAACGGGCTCATTCCGAATGATTGACGTTTTTCATGCGGCAAAGTTTCTCTCTGCATCCCGCGCATCGCAAACTCAGATTGAACCGCTCGCTGAATCGCTCGGGATGGCGGTTAAACACGATTTCCCAACGGACCAGAATAATCAGCGCCAGGACGCAAAGCGTGAAAGAGAACCAGCTCGGAACAAATAAAAGCGGCGTGCAGACCATCATGCTGTCCCAGTTAAATATCCGGCAGGTCACGCAACAGCGGTTTTTCATGAAGAGCCTCTGAAAAGGACAATAAATAAGCACGCAAATCATGTCGGCCAGAAAATAAAACATGCTGACGAGCACCAGCGCCCCCTGGTTAATGATGTTTACGAAATAAAGCCACCCGATCAACAAATTAAGCGCCCCCCACGCCAGCAGAACCAGCAGAGCGCCCTTGTTGAGTTCCCTTTTCTCCTCCAGCAGCATGGCGTAATTGTCGCTGCCCTGAAAAAACGCGGTGTTCAAAACATCGTCACTTAGGTCCGCCAGATCCTTGCCCAGGAATTTTTCCACCGGCGGCAGATGAAACAGTTCTCGAAACTGCTTGCGGCTGCCGATGCTGGTGAGTGCCTGCGGAAAAAACTTCTGCAACATGCTCAAAAAAATCAGCAGCCACGTGATATTGATTAGACTGATGCCGGCTTTAAAGCCAAACTGGGTATGGATATTGAGTTTTTCCGGCGCCCACAGGTATGCGGCCACTCCCGCCGCAAGCAAAGCGGCCTTCAAAGCGAATTCAACAACGTAAACGCCGAAAACCTTGGAGGAATTCAAAATATGTTTTATGGTGATGGAGTCATGGTCGGAGAAACGCATTCCGAATCCTTCGCGTCGTCTTTGTTTTTTTAACAATATCAGATTCCGCCCCTGCATGCCAGTTTTCGTTTAAAAAACATCCGGATTTTTCATTTCTGCAACACTTCGGAAAAAACATCCACGGATAAAATCCGCTAGCCGCATAAACTTTTCAATATTTCACGCGTTGGGCGTTGCCGTCCAAATATTTCTTTTCTTGACCAGTTCCCCTCTTTTTTTATAAAGTTGCACTGTGCAATAGTTTGTTTATTCCAAAGGAGACCATTCATGTCGCTGCATCTTAAAACCATCAAATCCTTTTCCGGACGGAAAGGACCGCTGTTGCTGATCATCATGGACGGCATCGGCATCGGCAAAAACGATGATACCAACGCCGTTTATCTGGCGCGGACGCCTCATCTGGACGCCTTGTTCCAATCGCCGCTTTTCACCACTTTAAAAGCCCACGGCACGGCGGTGGGATTGCCGTCCGATGATGACATGGGCAACAGTGAAGTCGGACACAACGCCATCGGTGCGGGACGGGTCTTTGACCAGGGCGCGCGGCTGGTCAACAAAGCGCTGAAAACAGGCGCCATCTTCCAAACGGAGGTCTGGAATACCATCGCCGGCCGCGCCCAAAAAGGGGGGACGGTTCATTTTATCGGGCTTTTATCCGACGGCAATGTCCATTCCCACATCGACCAGCTGTTCATCATGATTGACCAGTGCGCTGAATTAAACTTTCAAAAAGTCAGGATCCACGCCCTTTTGGACGGCCGCGACGTGGGCGAGCGCACGGCCTTGAATTACGTGATTCCCACGGAGGAAAAACTCAAAAAAATCTCCGATGAAAAACATCTGGATTACGCCATCGCCTCCGGCGGCGGACGGATGACGACCACCATGGACCGCTACAATTCCGACTGGAATATCGTCAAGCGCGGATGGGAAGCGCATGTTCTGGGCAAAGGCAGAGCCTTTGCGTCGGCATCCGAAGCCGTCACCACCTTCTACCGGGAAGACCCGCAGGCGACGGATCAATATTTACCGTCCTTTGTGGTGGTGGATGCCTCGGGAAATCCTGTGGGTCCCATTCGGGACGGCGATGCCGTCATCTTCTTCAACTTCCGCGGTGACCGGGCCATTCAGATATCCCGGGCTTTTACAGAAAAGGATTTTTCCGAATTCGACCGCGGCCCCCTGCCGGATATTTTTTACGCGGGCATGATGGAATATGACGGCGACGCGCACATCCCGCCCCATTTTCTGGTGCAGCCTCCCGCGATAGACCGGGTGATCAGCGAATACCTCTGCGCGGAACAAATCAAAACCTTCGCGGTTTCGGAAACCCAGAAATACGGTCACGTCACGTACTTTTGGAACGGGAACCGTTCCGGCTATATTGATGCGTCTTTGGAAACGTACATTGAAATTCCTTCGGACAAAATTGAATTTGACAAAGCCCCGCAGATGAAGGCTGCCGAAATAACAGCCAAGACCCTTGAACTGCTGAAAAGCGGTACCTATCGGTTTGGCAGGCTCAATTTTCCAAACGGTGACATGGTCGGCCACACCGGCGTGATGGAAGCGGCTATCGTCGCAGTCGAGACGGTGGATGCCTGTGTCGGCAAGTTGTTAAACGCAATTGCGGAGTTAGGCGGAATCGCCGTCATCACATCGGATCATGGAAACGCGGATCAAATGTTCACCCTCGACAAAAAGGGGGCAAAATCTGTCAAAACGGCGCACACCCTCAATCCGGTTCCCTTTGTCATTTATGACCCCTTGTATCAGGGAGAATACCGGATGGCCGACCTCCCGGAAAGAGGCCTCTCCAATATCGCAGCGACCCTTTTGAATCTTCTGGGGTATGAAAAACCGGAGGACTACGACCCGTCGCTCATTGAAATCGTCTCTGGTTGAATTTTCGGATTCGGGAAAAAAGCTCTTAAACCGATTGACCTTTTCACACTGTATGCCCTCTGAACCATCAAGCCGGACAGGATAACCTATTACAATCTTTTCAACATTGTAGCTTTTGATCAGATTATCCAGGATATCCTAATCATTTTTCCTATTTTTCCTG
>Ga0116162_10003109_pt1 | contig 10090 bp, 6 predicted proteins | sample AD_UKC105_MetaG_FD_89875 | JGI IMG/M metagenome (GOLD analysis project Ga0116162, IMG submission 89875) | Active sludge microbial communities of municipal wastewater-treating anaerobic digesters from Hong Kong - AD_UKC105_MetaG | ecosystem: Engineered > Bioreactor > Anaerobic > Digestate... | reverse complement strand
TTCCTCACTCATCTCGAAGATAGTGAGCCCAATAGCAACTGTGCCAACGAATACAACTGTGGCGCGGAAGGGGCTCCAAAGATCAGAGTATTGACGATCACGTCCTCCCTTTTCGCGTTCATCTACGGCATGTCGATACAATTCCTGTCGCTGTGGCGCAAACATAACCCGATGGCCTCGCTGTTCGAACTTCAAGAAAAGCTTGTTTGCCACATCTATGGCTCGCTGGCAGGTTTGCTTTGATGTGATGATGTCCACCAAAAGTCGCTTGTTCGGTTTATTGTAACCGCTATCTGTCTTGTGCCCCTCGTCCAGGAGTTGCTTTGCATTTTGAAGGAGTGGATGCAGTTCAGGAAGATCGCTGAGTTTGACACGTTTTATTTTTATCCGTTGTTGCGGTTCCGGTAACGGGAAAGGGGCTCGCCTTGCCTGGCCGTTACGCGCCCACTCCAAATCATCTCCGGGCTGAGCTTCTGGTAATGGCGGACGCTGAATCTTTTGTCCTGCAGCTAGCTTTGCCCAATAGCCCCGGGCCGGTCGCGGTACATTGAGCCAAGTGCAAACACGGGCGAGAAAACTTCCCGAGACCTTATATCTTGCGGCAACAGAGGTCATGGGTTCAGCCCAAACTTCTTGGTACAATTTTTCCCGGCTAACTGTTTCCATACGAACACCAATTAACCTCTGAACTTCGCATAAACGTTATCACTTCATTGCGTTTTAGACATAAAGTATGATATTAAAATAACCCCTTGAAGTTGCAATGTTTATTGTGAATAATTTTGTCTAATTATACAAAAAGGAAGATTTTATGTTTTTCATTGAAAACATTGGGGTTCCGGAAAGCACAATCACTATTTCGAGGATTAAATCCGACACAAGGGAGTACGTTCTGTGCTTTCCTAACGACCGCGAAATTTCCATCCGTAAAACGATATCCGCTAAACCTTGGGAAGTCGTTGTTACGGTAAATGATGAAATCGAGGATAGTCCCGCTTTCTTCACCGCGGATGAGCTCTACCAGCTACTTCCATCGAAAATAAAAGAGGTGGCAAGCAGGTAACATTAACACTATGAGAAAGAAAAACCTTGCCGAGCTTGCAGGCCGATGTTTAATGGTAAAGGATTTGCGCTTCATTGTGTGCTTCCATTGTCAAGCACATAGGGTACTCCTTGCGGTTCTATTACATTTTCAAACTGTGCGGACAAGCCATTCGCGAAGCTGACCAACAACATCTAGTCTCATATCTTCAACTATCTCGATATTTGCCATCGTAACTGGATAAGTGGCAAGATTAACGTTAATTGTTTTACTATCCATAACTTCTATACCTCGTTGCCTGCACTGTTTCTCAATTGGTTTTGGCACCTTGGCATTGGTTGCAAGGACTGGCCGGAGCGTGTAGTTTCCGCCGTTGAAGAAATGGGCTCGGTAATTATCAAAGCCGCTTATTGTCTCGTCAATGACATCAGCTTCAAGTTCACCATTGGTTCTCGAATGCTTGCACTGAATTAGTCGAACGAAATTCCCGTCCACAGATACGACATCTATCCCCATGTCGCCGGCACGGGGCGTCACGACTGACCGTTTTCCGGTACGCTCTTCAAGCAAGCAGATGAGCGATTCAAATCGATCCCATGTCAACAATCTTAAACTATCAGCAGTTATCGGGCGGACATCCGTATTTGAGGAATCAGCGTCGCCGAATATCTCACGGTATATTTCACCAGCCATTTGACCTTCATCAGGTAGCGGGAGAAGGAAGTCTCTTGCCATTTTCATCCTTTTATCGATCAACGCATCGAGTTTTTCATCAAAAGTCCTGAATTCACCCTGTGGATCTTTAGCGATGAGGTAATAAACGTGGACATCGCGTTCCTGTCCGATTCGATAGGCTCGGTCAGTCGCCTGGGACTCTTTTGCTGGGTTCCACCACCGTCCATAGTGAATAACATGATTGGCTTCAACAAGGGTGAGTCCCACTCCGGCAACTTCCGGCGAAAGAACAATAAAATTTAAGCTGTTATCAGTTTGAAATCGATGGATCATGGCTTTGCGTGTCGCTGAAGACGATTTTGTCTCTCCGCCGCGCTTCGCAGCACCATTTACAATATCAACCCGCTGTCCGAAAGCCTCACGTATGGCACCCACAAGTAGTTGTTGCATGTCTAGACTTCGTGTAAAGATGAGCGCTTTCTCGCCAGATTGCTTTATGCTCCGTAAAATATCGAGAAGTTCCCCAAGTTTTGGGCAAGATGCGGTCATTGAGGAAAGTTTCCCCTGGCCAAAAGGTTCGTATACAGGGTAAATGGCAGGATGTTGATATAGCTCCATTAGACTATGGATAACGGAGAGATGTATCCCTCTTTGGTCACTCCCGCGGACACTGGCAATATATTCCAGGTGACGATCTCTCTGCTCGGAGGAGAGGTGGCACTCAACCTTATGAATATGTTTTGTCGGCAATCCGTCAAGAACCTGAGACTTGTCACGGCGGAGAATGTATGTCGTGTCTTTTCCGAACTGAAGCTTTTCACGTAGCTTATTAAGAACTTCTTCTACCCGATTCGGGTTGTCGGCAATGACTTGTTCATAGTCCCTGGTAAAATCCTGCGCGCTCCCAAGCAGTTCCCCAGGCTGTATATAATCTATGATATTCCAAACATCGAGAAGTCGAGTCTCTACAGGAGTTCCAGTGCATGGGATGCGGAATTTTGGTGACATACTCTTGAGAGCAAAGGAGCGTTTGGTCTTCGGTGTTTTATGGGCCTGCGCCTCGTCGGTCACGACAACCGTCCACGTCGACCTCAAATTTGCGAAAGAAAATTGGTAGTTTACAAGTGTTTCATAGTTCGTCAGCATGATTCTGTTACGACGAAGCTTATCGGGATCAAGGAGCGCTCTGGAAACTTTCGTTTCCTGCCCTGTTACGCCCGCAATCCTCATTTCATCAATCCCTCGCTTGTAAAGAATGTGCCAGGGCTGGAATATGGCCCCATCATCCCTGAAAAATTTGCGTATATCCTGCAACCAGTTCTCATTCTCCAGTAGTATAGTGGGACATACGATAAGTATCGGATTCCAGGGAGCAGCTTCGGGGTTTGCACTATCTTCAGGTCTTATGTCGCCTCGCTCTATGAGCCAGGCTATAAACATGAGCACTTGAAATGTTTTCCCAAGTCCCATATCGTCAGCAAGGAGACATCCTCCCCGTCCAAGAAGGTAATTACGCTGTAGCCAACGAAGTCCTTCAAGTTGATGTTGCTTCGGGAACACATCCTCTCTTATCGAGTTCGGAACAAAATACATCGACGAGTCAATCCGGGAGAGCTGCTCGGTCTCCGTGTATTCGAGTTCATCCTCGTTCTCGTAAATGAGCAGGTATTTCCTATCGTCTTCTCCTCCATCAATGGGCCGAGAAGAAGCCTTTCTCGCAACTCGGTTGGTAAGTGCCTCAACACCGGCTACAAAATCCCTATCTACAACGATTGACCTTCCATCCAAGTCAACGGTTCCCTTTCCCTGCTCAAAAGAAGTCCGTACATCGTTGTAGAATTTCACAACTTCGTCGGCGCTCTGAAACATTACAGTTTCGTCACTGCCATCAGAGTAACGGCATTGGATGCCGGCATCAAACTTACGCTTTACGACATCACCAGGGAGTGGGGTGTCTTCAAAAATGCCAGTCCCACAGTTTCGTACAACAGGTTGAGCAATGGCAGGAAATTTTCCAATACCCTTGACGCGGGGACCAAATTCACCTATTTCAAGGTCGACTGTACCAGCGACACCATCGAATACCGCTTCAGGGTTACGCAAAACGTCGGCTTTGTCTCTGCCGCCGAGATGTCGCACCTGCGACATCCGTCGTAACGCTTCTTCCTGTTCAGGATTGAAAATAAGCCGTATTCTACCACCACGGCCATCCTCAATATGCAAGCTCGACAAGTCCTCGGAACCAAGAAAGACACGGCGCAGCTCTTCCTGTGAAACTCCTTCGATGAAAGGTGCAAACGAAATACGGCCACTCTCCTCATTTATAAGGTCAACTCCGATGCTGGGGGGAATGATTACACGATTGCTGGAGATGAATTGATCTATTTGGGCACCAACTCCCTCAGCAAGATCGCGTATTGTGGCAAAAGTTAACATTCCTTCGGTTGCCGCCTTCTCTTCAGTGGAAAGGGCACGGAATTCATCTATCGCTTTTACCAGGGCATAGTTTTGTTTATCGAGACAGTAAACGCTATCCACCGTTTTAACAAAACAGCCGATCCGCTCCAGGTGAACACGGCGGCTACCATGATAAAACTTTAGTTGATAACCAAAGTCCGATTTTCCCAACGTGCCATGCGAGGTGATTCACAAAAAAAAGGAGCCCATGTCGCAAGTTCTTCGAAAGCGTAAATGCCGTTTTCAGGCATGCTGACGAACTCTTTGTATGGAATTAGTACTGATGTCCCTTCTTTGGTTGCAAGGCCAAGTTCAAGCAATTGCGGAATAAGGACTGGAAATTGTTTACCGAGTACTGTGAGTGGTTCAGGAAACGCGGCCTCGGGTGATGTTATATCTTCATCGTCACAATGAATTAGGACACCATCATTCACTACTGAGACAAAGACATTTCTATTGGGTTCTGACAAGACCCACTTCATGGGCGTATACCCTCTCTGGCCAGAATATTTTGAACTTTATACTGCCAATTTACATGACATATCATACGCTCATCGGGTAGACCTTGGTTCTTTAAACGATCTTCTCTAATACTGGTATTCGTCCACATGTTCTCAACTCGCTGCTCAAATTCGTTTCGTTTATAAATGTATACCTTTCCTACATCACTGAATTCAATTGCCACAACTTCGCCAAAGTGTAGGATAAATGCAGCTCTGTTCGGACTGTAAGATAATTTGCCGAAATTCACATCGTTATTGCCCCTAAAAGGATAAGCAGCGTTTTCCGAAAGTAAAGGCCGCGATGCAATCATTGTATTAACGTATCTTAGCCAAAACTCACGTCTTCCATGAGGATCATTACCTTGAAGTACATTGTCAAAAAAGAAAACAATGTCGCGCCTTGCAAGCCATCCGATAAAACGCTGCTTTGCCTGAGCATCGACTCCCACCCAGTTATTCAGGTTTGCAGTAAGACGTGGGTCACCAAGTAACTTGTGGCTAAGGATAACCGATCTCAACCTTTCGACAATAGAGTTAACATTGTCATGAAGGATCAACTCTTTTACGATAAAGTCGAAACCACTCCGATTACTATCCCACCCATTCCATAGCATGAGTGTTTCCAGAACATACTTTTCAAGATTTTTATTTCGACCAATATACACAAGGCATTGATCCACCGCATTAACAACGGCATATCGCATATACGCGGAATATTCACCCAAAGCCCATTGTTCTGCGGCTTCCTTTGGCTCAACTGAGGAATTAACCAGCACTTTTTTCGCGAAAAGCGCTGGTCCGCCCGCTCCGAGAATCATATTTGTATCTGACTTCCATTTTGTTAACGTACGATCTCTACCAGAAAATGATTTGACTTGTCCTATAGTGTAAAGAACAATTTTCCTAAGAGGTGTATCTTTTACCCATGTTAAGTGAATTGATCTAACTAACCCTTTTATTACGCGTGCCGAAGCGAAATTTATATATTGCATCAGGTAGTCACAGAATCTCGAATCCTCAAGAAGGTCTTTTTCCCAACATAAATACTTTAAGGCTCCTCTATCGAGGCAAGCTATCTTACCTTGAGTGAATTGTAGCCATTGATTGAGGTAGAATTCAGACCGCGGTGGCGGCTGTGGGGTAGTTGGCTGATCAAGTTTATCAATCAACTTCTTGATTTTCTTAAAATTATCCTCAGGAGAAATATCAGTAATTTTCTTGGAAAAAGCATCCAATTGCCGTGGCAAAAGCTTTAAATCCTGCAACACCTCACTGATATCAGGCATTATTTAACCTTTTCTCAATTTTCTTTTCTTCGAATGAACGAACGCGGATCTTGAATACCACTCTGCGACTTTGCTGATGATCTTCCTTACCGTCAACTATCATCAGGTCCTGCTTACCACGACCACTTGCCGAGAGAACCCGCAAAAAATAATCTGTTTTTTCATTTCGGCTGGCCGAGCTATCCTGGCTCTCTAATATTTTTATGCATTGACTCACAACAGCCATGGACCTATTTTGGCTGAGCTGAAGATTATGAGTGTCAGATCCCCACGAATCCGTATGCCCTTCGACCACTACCGAACCTATATCATTTCTGAATTCCTTGTCATAAATTGTATTCGTCAATTTCGGTATAAATACATCAAGGAATTCTATACCTTTCGATGGAATATCTGAGCGGTCAAGTTTGAACTCAAGAAGTCCTTCTGGAACCAGGATGAGAAGAGCGAGAGGGTCATTTGGGTCTGATTCGATCTTTACCCCTTTCACAACATACTCTTTTAACTGTTGTTGCAGTTTTTCCAGGATCTTTATTCTGGTATTCTGTCCTTCTTCAAAAGCGTTGTTTAGAAATGCACATAGCAGCAAGATAAAAATGACCGCAATAGAGGTCATCAAATCTGTGAATGAATTAGCAATTCCAGAACTTTCATCGTCTTGCATACATTATTTACCTTCAAATATCTGTTTTATTTTATTTATTTCTGACACTACTTCACTAAGATCATCAAGTTCTCCAGTCAATTCCTCTATCGAAGTTCCAAGTTTGTTAACAGCTGTATTAACATGGTCATTTGCAACAGTAACAGTAGCATTAAAATGATCTTGAGTTGCTCTGGAGAATTGCTGCAGGTGCGTCGATATTTGCGAAAGCACATTTGCAGAGCTTCCTTCGACATCTTGAAACACTCGTCTATAGTTCACCATTGAAGTCTCAATTCCTTTCCAAATCTCCTTCTGTTGCTCTTGCGATTCAGTAATACCATCTACCTGATCGCGAGCAAATTCTGCGAGTTTATTTAAGGAATCCTGCCCCTTCTGCACTTTATCAATCGTTTGCGAAAGAAGACCCATAGCTGTTTTTACATCTTGGGAAACATTTCGCATTCCATCGTTAATTTCGTTGTACCCAGTTACATATTCTCCAAAATCCTCAACAGCGTCTTTAAGCATCTGTTTCAACAGATCAACTCTATCCATCTGATCTTCTTGTTTTTTTAGTACTTCGAGGTATTTCTGAACGCTTTGTTCGTTTAGGCTCCGGACTTCTGTAATAATTTGACCAGCTGCCTCAGATGACCTTTCGGCAGTCCCTTCAATAGTGCTGCTCATCGTGTTACTCATCTCAGTGATTCTTTGTTCCATTTGAGACAAGGTACTACCAAGGACATTGACCATCTTTTCAATAAGAGACGAACCGTTATTAAGTTGATTTTCAGTCGACTGTTTAGCTAATGCAATAACCTCCTGCAATGCGACCTGCGTTCCAGCAAACTGTGTATTCATCCCATTTAGTATCTCTGCGGTAGCTCCAACTGTTTCGGCAACCCTGCTGAATTGATCTTGCGTTGTGCCGGTTAAAGAGCGGTTAAATTCTTTACTCATCTCTTTAATGGAAGATGTAAGTGACTCCTGGAGTTGAGCTAATACTATTTCAATTTTACCGGATATGGATTCCTGTTTCGTTTCTTCGGAATTTTTCAACAGATTGTTCATTTGGTGAATTCCATCAAGTAATTCTGCCTGTGATGAACGAGTAAGCTCATTGAGGTCATCGATCGCTTTGGTCATCCTTTCCAAAATCGGCCCCATGCTCTCGCTGAAGCTATTTTTCAACTTGAGAGCCAAATCTGAATTGAAGGTCCTGAACGCCGTTTCTTGACTTTTCATGCTTTGGCAGATTTCTTCAAGCATATGAGCTTCTGTTCGAATCGGCATTAAATTGTCTAGCACACCAATTAACGACAACCTCGCACTGTTAAGGCGGTGAAACGCCCATTTCTCAAGAATCAAAAAAACCGTTGCCGATAGAAGCGCTGCAACGGAAGACACAAATTTACCTGACAACCCACCTATCAGGCTTTCTAACCCATGGACTTTATTATCAATAATGCTGACATCCAATAGTGCTACAAGAATCGCCGCGAAAGTCATCAAGAGGCCGACTCCTGTAACGATGCCTGGAATCGCATGAAAGTGGCGTTTATTGAAATCGTTTCCTAAAAAATAATCTTCATAGAATGTCTTCAGGGAAGATTCAATCGCCCATACTTGTTCTTCGTCTGCATCGGGGGAAACCTGTCGATAGATCAGCTTGGATCGAAATGTGTTCCAAGGAACCAAGAGAAAAGGGATTTCAGTAAACAATTTATTCAAATGATCTATTGCACATGCATTTGCACCGCGATTTCCAGTTGAGGGAAATTGATTCAGCAATTCTTTAACGTCCGAGATCAACTTACGGGTGGTTGCTTTGTTGCGGCTCGAAAGCCTAATAAGCTTTATGATTTCATACGTTGGCCAGATGATAAGACCTAAAGCTGCCGCCCATGAGAACCAAGGTGCTTTAATTCCAATAAAAGTTATCGAATATGTTAATAGTTCCTTCACGCGAGAATCCTTTCAATTGATAAGTTCACTGAATTGTGCAAAGTTATACAAATATGCATAAATTTACTGGCCCAAATTTATCATCTGGTCGGTAATCTCAGTGAAAGCCACATCATGGCTGATAAGGAAAAGCTGATCGTACCAATGTTCGGTAACTTCTTCACGGCCAACGTCGATAGCCCGGAAAGCATGAGCAAGGTTTTCCCGACGGGCAGAGTCTAGGTTTGAGGTCGGTTCATCAAAAAAAGCGATACGGGCGCCTATGGTTTGCAAAAGAGCCAGACGAAGGGCAACTACGGCACTCATTGTCTGGCCGCCTGATAGTTGATCATCTGACCGTTCACGAACTGCACCATCCGCCATATCCCGCAGCACAATCTGGTAGTTGTCGCTCCAGATTAACTCCTCGTCAACCTCGGAGATTGTTCGATAGATTCTGTCTGCCCGCATGCTGATCTCTTCCCGGAAACGTTCAGAGAGTTGGGCGGAAACGTTCTTGAAGACCTGGTTACGGAGGAACTTCGCCAATTTCTCCTTTTCTTCGTAACTTTTTATTTCGACCAGTTTTTCATCAATCTCCTTTTTCACCTGCTTCAACTGTCCGATATCTCCTTCAAGGCGCCTACTGTTTTCCAAAAGGCCCTTAATTTCCTGCTCCATGGTCGCAACAGATTCACGCAAACGATCCTGTTCCTGTTTTGCCGCCAGGTGATCCTCGATTCGGAAACTCTTTTCGAGTTCTTCCAGAATTGCGAGTTTTTCTTTCTTCTCTTTTTCGCGAAGTTCAAGTCGTTCCCTGAACTGCTCAAGTCTTTTCTTGCGTGCCGGCAATTCTTCAGCGGTTCCAGTGTGGGCCACGAAGCGGTCCCTGTCCGACTGGCAGGCTGTGCGTTTCTGCTCGGCCTCGGCGGTCTCGGCTGCCAGGCCGGCAAATGTCTTGTATTCTTCCAAATTGGTACGAAGGGATTCCGCTAATTCCTTGTGTTCATTCTCAAGTCCAGAAATACGTGTCTCCCGTTCTTTGGTTCCTGAACGTTTCGTCTCGAATTCCTTGCGTTTTTTATTGAACTCGTCTTGCCTGACAGTAAATCCGGCAAGCTCTTTCTGGGTTTCCCGAAGAGGCTCCTCAATTTCCTTTTTCCTTTTTTCCAGCAATTCAACTAGGGCTGTGATGAAGCAATGACAATCATCGGACCATGTTTCCAGAGTTACCTTCTGTTCGTCAGGTTTACCTTTTAGCTCAATTTCAAGGGCAGAGGGGGTTTTCTCTATTTTCAACTCCAAGCCGGAACCCTTCATCCACTCGTCAAGACTCCTCGCAAGTTTCCTGGGCTCCACACTTTTGAGCCATTTTTCACGTTCGGCATCTTTATCTCGACGTTCTTCTTCCAGGCGCAGCATTTCTTTGCGAATACCCTGAAATACCGCAATCTCCTTGTCTGCCTTTTCCGCGGAGCAAACTATCGCCTCCATTTCGGCAATTCTCTTGTCGAGGTCGAATACCTTCATGTCCAGG
>Ga0116162_10003105_pt1 | contig 10099 bp, 4 predicted proteins | sample AD_UKC105_MetaG_FD_89875 | JGI IMG/M metagenome (GOLD analysis project Ga0116162, IMG submission 89875) | Active sludge microbial communities of municipal wastewater-treating anaerobic digesters from Hong Kong - AD_UKC105_MetaG | ecosystem: Engineered > Bioreactor > Anaerobic > Digestate... | reverse complement strand
GCGGAACTGGAGGTTCCGGTATTGTTATAATAAGAAACCATCGTTAATTAAAAGTTTTACAAAAACTCCATCCTTTGTTACAATTGTAGCGATGGATGGTGTTTTTTATGAAGACAATTTCACTTATTGGTAAACCTAATGTAGGCAAAAGTACCATATTTAATATTTTAGTTGGTGAAAAGAAAGCTATTATTGATGATTTACCAGGTATTACTAGAGACAGAATATATGGCAATGTTAATTATGATGATAAAAAGTTTCTTTTAGTTGATACTGGTGGTATTGAAGATTCTCATAGTTCTATAAATGAAAACATTAAAATACAAGCAATGCTTGCTATAGATGAGTCTGATATAATTGTTTTTGTTGTAGATGGCAAAACAGATTTAAGTAAAGATGATTATTTAATTAGAGATTTACTCAAAAAAAGTGGTAAAAAAGTTATTGTACTAGTTAATAAATTGGATAACGAAAAAGAAGCTTTAAATTTATTTAATTATTATGAACTTGGTTTTGATATAGTTATACCTTTTAGTGGAGCTCATAAAAAAGGCGTAAAGGAATTATTAACGGAAATTACTAAAGATTTTAGTTCTGAAGTTAATATGGAAAATTCTGATATTTTAAAGTTTTGTGTAATAGGTAGACCTAATGTTGGTAAAAGTAGTTTAGTAAATGCTTTATTAAACGAAGATAGATTGATAGTAAGTGAAGAGGCTTTTACAACTAGAGATGCTATTGATACTAAATTTAGATATGAAAATAATGATTATATAGTTGTTGATACAGCAGGAATGCGTAAGCAAGGTAAAATATATGAAAAAATTGAAAAATATAGTTTACTTAGAAGTTTAAAAGCTATTGAAAGAAGCGATGTTTGTGTAGTTGTTATAAATGCTGAAGAAGGTATTATTGAACATGATAAACATATAGCTTCTTATGCAATTGAAGCTGGGAAAGGGATAGTATTAGCTGTTAATAAATGGGATACTATAAAAGATCCTAATCAAAAAATAAAAGAATGGCAGAAACTTATTGCTGCTGAGTTTCAATTCATTCCTTATACTAAATTAGTTTTCTTATCAGCTAAAACTAAAAAAAGAATTCATACTTTAATGCCTGAAGTAATAAGTGCTTATCAGAATAATAATAAAGAGATAAAAACTAGTTTATTAAATAATGTGGTTGGAGATGCAGCTTTATTACATGAAGCTCCTAGTTATAAAGGGAGAAGATTAAAGATTTATTTTGTTAGTCAAACTGGTACTAGGCCACCAAAATTTACTTTTTCGGTAAATAATAAAGGGTTGGTTCATTTTAGTTATAAAAGATATTTAGAAAATAAACTTAGAGAAAGTTTTGATTTAACCGGAACTCCAATTATTCTGCAGTTTAAAAATAGAAATGAATAAAATAATTTATAAACACTCCAAATTAAAGAGAATATGATGCTGGTAATTGCTATATCAAGTGAAAAATAAGCAAATTTTTAATAAATAATTGATATTTTTCTTGCAATTGCTTTCTAATAATGGTATCGTTGAAATGTAAGGATAGTATGCCTTATAAATCATAACGATAGTGGGAGGGAAAGAAATGACAAAAACTGCACTAGTTGAATTTATTGCTGCTAAAGCTGGTTTAACTAAAGCTGACGCTGGTCGTGCTTTAGATGCTACTTTAGAAGGAATAACCAATGGTCTTAAAAAGGAAGGTAGAGTTGCTTTAGTTGGATTTGGAACATTCACCGCAAGAAAAAGAGCTGCACGTGAAGGTATCAACCCATTAACAAAGAAACCTATTAAAATTCCGGCAAAAATTGTTGCTTCATTTAAAGCTGGCAGCAAACTAAAAGACAAATTAAATTAATAGAAAATAAAAATCGAACCTTATGGTTCGTTTTTTTGTAGTCAAAAAAATGTCAAAAATAAAGGAGAATATCTAATTCTTCCTTATTTAATGATATAATCATAATAGATTGGATTGATATAATGGAAATTATTAAAGATATAAACACTAATATATTTAGAGCTTACGATATTAGAGGAGAATATCCAACTTTTATTAATGAAGATATAGCTTATACCATAGGTTTAGGATATGGTAGCTATATAAAAGAACATGGTGAAAAAGAATGTGTTATTGGTTATGATAATCGTTTATCAAGTAAAACTTTATTTGAGGCTTTAACAAAGGGGATATTAGAAACAGGAATAAATATTACTAATATTGGTTTAGTTACGACACCAATTGTATATTTTGCGAGGATTTGTTTAAAAGTTCCTGCTAGTATAATGATTACTGCTAGTCATAATCCTAAAAATGAAAATGGTTTTAAAATTTCTTTTGATTCTTCAGGCAGTGCTAGAGAAACCCAAATTAAAGAATTTGCTAAATATGTAAATGTTGCTAATTTCAAAAAGGGAACAGGGGTAATGATTACTAAAAACATCAAAGATTCTTATATAGCAGCTTTAATAAAAGATGTTCAATTACCGAAAAGGTTAAAAGTAGTATTAGACTGTGGTAATGGGACAACTAGTGTAATTATAAAAGAAGTATTTGCTAATTTAAATATCGATGTTGATTATCTTTTTGCTACTTCAGATGGCAATTTTCCTAATCATCATCCTGATCCATGTGTAGAAGAAAATATGCAAGCTTTATCTAATCGTGTCCAAGAACTAAAAGCTGATATAGGTATTGGATTTGATGGAGATGGGGACAGAATAGGAATTGTTGATAACGAAGGTCATTTTGTTTCTGCTGATTTCTTTAGTACTTTATTTGTTAAAGATATTTTAAAAAATAATCCTGATAGGGTTATTGTTGGTGATATAAAATGTACAAGAGCTTTAAAAGATGTTGCTTTAGCATCTGGTGGAGAATACGTAGAATGTCGTACAGGAGCTCCTTTTATGGCAGGTGCCATTAAAGAAAATAATGCTATATTTGGTGCTGAATATTCCGGACACATTTATTTTAATGATCGTTTTTGGCCAATAACAAGCAGTATGTATTCAGCTCTTCGTTTAATAGAAATATTAAGTAAAGAAAATAAAAACGTTAAAGATTTATTAAAAGAGATACCTTCTTACTATAAAACTTGGGAAATAAGAATTCCTACGACTGATGATTTGAAGTTTAAAATAGTTGGTGAAATAGAAAAGTATGCCCAAGGAAAAGGATTGACTATTAGTAAAATAGATGGTATAAAGATATTATATTTAAACAGTTGGGCTTTGGTTAGGGCATCAAATACTGGACCTAACTTGACTTTAATGTTTGAATCAACCGACGAAAAAGAATTACTAGAAATTAAAAATGAATACTTAAATTTGGTTAATTTATATAATAAATAATCAAAAACATTACTTTTCACTATTTTTTTGCTAAAAATAGCCGAAAATTGTTGACAACCCTTGATTTAGTGCGTAAAATGTTATTTTGGTGACGTTCACTTTTGTTGTGAGTTACGTTTAAAAATTTTTTTATTAGTTATAGGGGTGAAAGAGTGGCATACAGAGTTGAAAAATTTGGTGACCATAGAGAAAGAAGAACTTTCTCTAAAACACAAAACACCTTAGCGTTGACAGACCTTTTAGAAATTCAAAAGAAATCATATGCATGGTTTCTAGAAAAGGGTATCAGAGAAGTATTTGATGATTTATTCCCCGTTGAAAGTTTTACAGGAAATATATCACTTGAATTTGGTGATTATTCTTTTGATGAACCAAGATATTCTATTAAGGAAGCAAAAGAAAGAAAACTTTCTTATAATGCTCCTTTAAAGGTTCAAGTAAGAGTATTTATCCATGAAACTGGTGAAGTAAAAGAACAAGAAGTCTTTTTAGGTGACATGCCTTTAATGACTGATTATGGAACTTTTGTTATCAACGGCGTTGAAAGAGTTATAACTTCACAATTAGTTAGAAGTCCATCAATTTATTTTAAAAAAGAAATAGATAAAAATGGTAGACCTGTAATTACTGGCGAAGTTATACCTAACAAAGGGACTTGGTTAGAATATGAATTAGATGCTCGAGACGTTTTATATGTTCGTATTGATAGAACCCGTAAAGTTACAGTAACTACTTTACTTAGAGCTTTAGGTTTATCTAATGATGAAGATATTATAGCTGTTTTTGGTAAAGACAAATATATTGAAAACACTTTAGAAAAAGATTCAACCAAAAACACTGATGAAGCTTTAATTGAAATATATGAAAAATTAAGACCAGGAGAACCGGCTACTTTAGAAAGTGCTAAAAATCAATTAGTTACCAGATTCTTTGATAGATTTAGATATGATTTGGCTAAAGTAGGTCGTTATAAATTTAATAAAAAATTAAATATATGTGATCGTTTATTAGGATGTACGATAGCCGAAGATATTAAAGATGGCAAGAAGATTGTTTTAGCTAAAGGAACGTTAATAACTAAAGATATATTAGAAGAAATAAAACCATCTTTTGAAAAAGGTGTAAATGTTCACGAAACAATAATCAATAAAGACTTGGATGAGTATGATAAGATTCAAGAAGTTTTAGTTTATGATAAAGAAAACAAAAAAATTACCCATAAAATTATTGGAAATGATCAAAGTATAGATGTTAAAAGATTAACTATATCAGATGTTTATGCATCTATATCATATTATTTGAATTTACTAGCAGGTATTGGTAATACCGATGAAATAGATCATTTAGGTAATAGACGTGTTCGTCAAGTTGGTGAATTAATTCAAGGACAATTTAGAATTGGTGTTGCTAGAATGGAAAGAGTTATCAGAGAAAGAATGACAACCCAAGAAATTGAAACGGTAACACCTAAATCATTAATTAATATTAGACCGGTAACCGCGGCTTTAAAAGAATTCTTTGGTAGCAGTCAGTTATCTAAGTTTATGGAACAAGTAAACCCAATAGCTGAGTTAACTGATAAAAGAAGATTATCTTCTTTAGGGCCTGGTGGTTTATCAAGAGATAGAGCTGGAATGGATGTTCGTGATGTTAATGAATCTCACTATGGGAGAATATGTCCTATTGAAAGTCCTGAAGGTCAAAATATTGGTCTTATTACTTCTTTAGCTAGTTACGCTAAAATAAATGAGTATGGTTTCATTATGACTCCATATCGTAAAGTTAAAAATGCTGTTATAACAGATGAAGTTGTTTATTTAACTGCTGATGAAGAAAAAGATTATTATATTTCGCAAGCAACTTTAAAATTAGGTAAGAAAAACGAAATATTAGAAGATGAAGTAGTAGCTCGTTTAAATGGCGAGAATGTTATGGCTAAAAAAGAGCAAATAGATTTTGTTGATGTGGCTCCAGGACAAATAGTATCTATTACAACCAGTTGTATTCCTTTCTTAGAACATGATGATGCTAACCGTGCTTTAATGGGTGCTAACATGCAACGTCAAGCCGTACCACTTTTAAAAACCGAAGCTCCAATAGTAGGAACCGGAGTTGAATATATAGCAGCACGTGATTCAGGAAGTACAGTAGTAGCTAAAGCCGATGGGGAAGTAACTTATGCCGATGCTAAGAAAATTGAAGTTAAGAATGCTAAAGGCAAAGATGTTTATTATTTAGCTAATTTTGAAAGAAGTAATGCTTTAACTTGTTTTAATCATACACCACTTGTTAAAAAGGGTGATAAGATTAAAAGAGGAATGGTTATTGCTGATGGTCCTTCAACTGAAAAAGGAGAATTAGCTTTAGGTAAAAATATGACTGTTGCTTTCATGACTTTTGATGGATATAACTATGAAGATGCAGTTATCTTAAATGAAAGATTAGTTAAAGATGATGTTTATACATCAATTCATATTGATCATTACGATATTGAATGTCGTGATACTAAGTTGGGACCAGAAGAAATTACTAGAGATATTCCTAATGTTGGTGAAGATGCCCGCAAGAATTTAAATATTGATGGTATTATAAATATTGGTACTGAAGTTCATGAAGGAGATATTTTAGTTGGTAAAGTAACTCCTAAAGGAGTTCAAGAATTAACTAGTGAAGAAAAACTTTTACATGCTATATTTGGTGAAAAGACTAGAGAAGTAAGAGATACTTCTTTGCGTGTTGAACATGGTGCTGATGGTATTGTTCACGATGTTAAGATTTATACTAAAGAAAACAGCGAAGAACTAAATGCTGGTGTATCAAAAGTTATTAGAGTTTATATAGCTCAAAAGCGTAAGATTCAAGTTGGTGATAAAATGGCTGGTCGTCATGGTAATAAAGGTGTTATATCTTTAGTATTACCAGAAGAAAATATGCCATTTATGGCTGATGGAACTCCAGTAGATATTATGTTAAACCCAATGGGTGTTCCAAGTCGTATGAATATTGGCCAAATATTAGAATTACATTTAGGTTGGGCAGCTAAAAAATTAGGTGTTCATGTTGCTACTCCAGTATTTGATGGAGCAACAAGCAAAGATATAGCTGACATGATGAAAGAAGCAGGAATAGATGAAGATGGTAAAACAGTTTTATATGATGGTAGAACTGGCGAACCATTTGAAAATAGAATTAGTGTTGGAGTTATGTATATGGTTAAACTTCATCATATGGTTGATGATAAGCTTCATGCGCGTAGTACTGGACCATATGCTTTAGTAACTCAACAACCACTTGGTGGTAAAGCTCAATTTGGTGGTCAAAGATTTGGTGAAATGGAAGTTTGGGCTCTATATGCTTATGGAGCAGCTCATGTTTTACAAGAAATAATGACTGTTAAATCTGATGATGTAGTCGGTAGAGTAAAAGTCTATGAAGCTTTAGTAAAAGGTAAATTAATAAATCAAGCTGGTATACCAGAAAGTTTCCGTGTTCTTATTAAAGAATTCCAAGCCTTAGGCTTAGATGTTCAAATTCTTGATCAAGAAGATAAAATAGTTGATTTAAAAGAATTAGAAACTGATGAAACTAACGAAGAAGCTATTACTATAGATGAGTTAGATGCTAAAACTGGAGAATTAAAAAAGAGTTCTGAAGAAATAGAAGAAACTATTACTCCAGATCCTTCATTAGACAAAACAGATAGTGAGGGGGAATAAAAATGATAGAAGTAAATAATTTTAAAGGAATAAGAATTGGTATAGCATCTCCAGAAAAGATTAGAAGTTGGTCTTATGGGGAAGTTAAAAAACCAGAAACTATTAACTATCGTACTTTAAGACCAGAAAGAGATGGACTATTTTGTGAAAAGATCTTTGGGCCTACTAAAGATTTTGAATGTGCTTGTGGCAAATATAAACGTTTAAGATATAAAAATGTTATCTGTGATCGTTGTGGAGTTGAAGTAACTCGTTCTAAAGTCCGTCGTGAAAGAATGGGGCATATTGAACTTGCTTCTCCTTGTTCACACATTTGGTTCTTTAAAGGAGTTCCATCAAAAATGGCTCTTGTTCTGGAAATGTCTCCAAGAGAACTAGAAGAAGTATTATATTTTGTTAGTTATGTAGTAATAGATCCAGGAACAGCTCCTTTAGAAAAGAAACAAACTTTATCTGATAAAGAATATCGTGCTTATTATGAAAAATATGGTAGCAGTTTTAAAGTTGGTATGGGTGCTGAAGCAATTAAAGTATTATTATCAGAAATTGATTTAAATAAGGAAATAGAACTAGTTAAGAAAGACTTAGATGGATCTACTGGACAAAAAAGAATTAGATTAGTAAAAAGATTAGATTGTTTAGTAGCATTTGCTGAGTCTGGGAATAAACCAGAATGGATGATATTAGATGTTATTCCAGTTATTCCACCTGATTTAAGACCGATGATTCAATTAGATGGTGGCAGATTTGCAGCTAGTGATTTAAATGATTTATATCGTCGTATTATTAATCGTAATAATCGTCTAAAAAAATTATTAGAACTTAGTGCTCCAACTATCATTGTTCAAAATGAAAAAAGAATGCTTCAAGAAGCAGTTGATTCATTATTTGATAATGGTCGTAGAGGTAGGAGTGTAACTGCTGCTGGTAATAGACCGCTTAAATCTTTATCAAGTATGTTAAAAGGGAAACAAGGTCGTTTTCGTCAAAACTTACTTGGTAAAAGAGTAGACTATTCTGGTCGTTCTGTTATCGTCGTTGGACCAAATTTAAAAATGTATCAATGTGGTATTCCTAAAGAAATGGCTTTAGAGTTGTTTAAACCACATGTTATCCATGGTTTGGTGGAAAGAGATTTAGCTCATAATATTAAAGGAGCTAAAAGATTAATTGAAAATCAAGACCCATGTGTATGGGATATTGTGGAAGATGTTATAACAGAACATCCGATATTATTGAACCGTGCTCCAACTTTACATAGATTGGGTATTCAAGCATTTGAACCTAAATTAACTGGTGGCAAAGCAATACGTTTACATCCACTTGTCTGTACAGCGTTTAACGCCGACTTTGATGGTGACCAAATGGCTGTTCATGTACCTTTATCAGAAGAAGCTAAAGCTGAAGCTCGCATTTTGATGTTAGGTGCTAATAATATATTAGACCCTAAACAAGGTAAGCCAATTGTAACTCCTAGCCAAGATATGGTTTTAGGTAACTATTATTTAAGTATGGAAGAAGCTGGCTTAGATAACGAAGGAAAAGTTTATAAAGATAGTGCTGAAGCTATAATGGCTTACAAACGTCATGAAATAACTCTTCATACTAGAATTGTTCTTCCTGTAAAAGCTTTTAAACACAAAATATTTACCGAAGATAAAAAGGATATGTATTTAGTAACTACAGCTGGTAAATTAATATTTAATGAAATCTTACCAGATTCATTTCCTTATATTAATGAACCAACTAGTGAAAATATTGAAAATATAACTCCAAGTAAATATTTCTTAGAAATGGGTACTGATATTAGAAAAGCTGTTAAAGAAATGGATATCGTAAAACCATTTGATAAAAAAACTTTACAAAACATTATTGCTCAAGTATTTAAAAGATATAAAACAACTGAAACTTCTTTGATGTTGGATAGATTAAAAGATTTAGGATTTAAATATTCAACTGTTGCTGGGTTAACAGTAGCTTATAGTGATATTGTTGTTAGTGAGAATAAAAAAGCAATAATTGCTAAGAGTAAAGAACAAGTTGATAAAGTTAATAAGCAATTTTCAAGAGGTTTAATTACTGATAAAGAAAGATATACTAAAGTTGTTGGTATTTGGAATGATGCCACTGATCAAGTAAAAAGTGAACTTAAAGTTCTTTCCGAAAAATATTCTAAAAACCCACTATTCATGATGATGAATTCTGGAGCTCGTGGTTCTGTTGGTCAATTTACTCAACTTGCTGGTATGCGTGGACTTATGGCTAAACCTAATGGTCAAGCTGTCGAAATTCCTATTACATCATCATTTAGAGATGGACTTTCAGTTTCTGAGTTCTTCTTAAGTACTCACGGAGCTCGTAAAGGAACAGCAGATACTGCTTTAAGAACAGCTGACTCTGGTTACTTAACTCGTCGTTTAGTTGATGTTTCTCAAGATATAATTGTTAAAGAACATGATTGTGGAAGCATAGCTCCTTTAACTGTTAGAGATTTTATAGATGAAAAGAGTGGAGCAGTATTAGAATCAATGGCTGAACGTATTTTAGGTAGATATACAGCAGCTAAAGTAATTGACCCAAATACCAAAGAAGTTATTATTGGTAAAGGCGAATTAATTACCGAAAACATTGTTCAGAAAATAGTTAAAGCTGGTATTAAAGAAGTTGATATTAGATCCGTATTAAATTGTAAAACAGTTAATGGTGTTTGCCAAATGTGTTATGGACGCAATTTAGCTACTGGTAATGTTGTTGAAACTGGTGAAGCAGTTGGTATTATGGCTGCTCAATCAATTGGTGAACCTGGTACCCAGTTAACCATGAGAACATTCCATTCCGGTGGTGTTGCTAGTGGTAGTGATATTACTCAAGGTTTACCAAGAGTTGAAGAATTATTTGAAGCTAGAAAACCTAAGAAACCTGCCTTATTGTCTGAAGCAGCTGGTGTTGCTCAGGTTTCTGAAAAAGATGGTATGCGTATTATCAGAATTACTTCAGGTAAAACAAAGAAAGAGTACAAAG
>Ga0116162_10003104_pt1 | contig 10100 bp, 10 predicted proteins | sample AD_UKC105_MetaG_FD_89875 | JGI IMG/M metagenome (GOLD analysis project Ga0116162, IMG submission 89875) | Active sludge microbial communities of municipal wastewater-treating anaerobic digesters from Hong Kong - AD_UKC105_MetaG | ecosystem: Engineered > Bioreactor > Anaerobic > Digestate... | reverse complement strand
TCGTCAAGGAAGCCGGAGGTTTTATTGCGGAATTGGATGATCATAAAGCCAATCCCCTGGAGACCGGTAATATTCTGGCGTCTAATGAAGGCATCTTTAGTGACATCAAAAAGGTGCTGAAAAGCGCTGCGTGAGGCCGCAGAATGGTGTTTAGACTGGTTTTTTTCCTGTTTTTCATGACTTTGGCTTCACCGCTTTTCGCTTTTGCACAAGAAGGCAATGTCGAGATTAATTTTGAGACACTGGAAAACTATAGCCCACCGCCAATGTTTGAGCAGGCTGTGCCTGATGAGGTCCCTGCCCGATCAGAGCCTGTTACCAAAGTGTCAGAACCACTGGCGCGGGTGGTGGCCCCTTTACCTCAGCACAAACCCCAACATTCCGGTTTTATTCGCCAGCCGAATTCGCAAATTGATGAAGGTAAACTTGTTATACAAACCGCTCAGGATATTTTACGCGCGATTGACGGAGATACCTCAGATGTTGTGCCTCAACCAGAAGCCAACGTGGTGCAGACACATTCTAAGCCAGCTACAACACTCAAAGATTTAAGCTCAATGAGTAATGATAAGGCTTTTGAAATTGTTCTGCCATTTGAAGCTTATAAAACTGAATTGAGCGACGTACAGAAACGCATCGTCTTACAACAGGTGTTGATCCGTTTACAAAAATATGATGATGCAACTCTTGAAATTCGCTCTTACGCCAGTAGCGCAAATAATGTCGAAAGCGGAGCACGACGGACTGCTCTTGCGCGCGCGTTGGTAATTGAAGCCCTGCTGATGGATAAGGGCATTCAAGAAACACGTATTTTTCTTCGTCCTCTTGGTGCTGTGCACGGCGAACAGGAAAATGCTGCTGTTCTGAGTATCTCCCGATATTGAAACCTCTTCCCTATCACTTGTGGATAATCCCCCCTTGATCCCGCAGAAACATTGACATCATGGGCTTTAGAGTGGGAATTTTAGTTGCATTTCAAAAACAAAGGCTGCTATGACATCTGACGATCAGATGCATTATGTGAACAACACCTTTATAAAGGACCGTGACCAATGGCTGACAAGACTTCTAAAACGGATAAAAAGAAAGATAAAGGTGCGACTGCGAAGTCGTCCGATACGAAGATTTTCATTGGTGTGGGGATATTGTTTTTATTCCTCGCCATTGCCTATGGGATGTCCTTAGGTCCTATTGAAATTCCCGAAGCGCCAAAGGCCAACATTGAAGAATCTGAAATCGATGAAATTGAGCAGGCCTATAGCGAAGATGGCATGGCTATAGATGATGCCGAAGAGGTTGTCGCAGACGATATAGAAGTGGAGGTCTCCGAAAACCTTGAAACGTCTTCGCCAGCGTTTGATTTGGCGGCGGCGAAGAAAGAACGGGTTTTGGGCGATCCGTCTGCACCGATCAAAATTACCGAACATAGTTCGCTAACCTGCGGGCATTGCGGGAAATTTCACACTGAAACCTTTAAAGAGCTAAAAGCCGCCTATCTTGATACGGGCGAGGCTTATCTTGTGTTCTCAGACTTTCCGTTGAACGCGCCTGCTCTGCACGCAACGATGGCGGCGCGGTGCATTGCTGATAATCAAAAGTATTTTGAATTTATCGGGGAACTGTTTGAGACGCAGAAAGATTGGGCTGGAGAAAATAATTATCTCAGCCTCCTCGAAAGCAAGGCGGAGGCATATGGCATAGACAAAGCTACTTTTGCCGCTTGTGTGCAAAATCAAGAGCTGCAGGACAGCATTTTGAAACGCATGCAGGCTGTACAAAAACAGTGGGATATCAGTTCCACCCCGAGCTTTGTGATCGATAATCAGGTGGTGCTCAGTGGCGCACGGCCCTATGATGCTTTTGATAAAGCCATCAAAGATGCTGTGACCGAAATTCATGGAGGAGCTTCTCCCGAACCCACGAATGAGGGCGAATGATTCAATTCAAGCGACTGCGTATTAACGGCTTTAAGTCGTTTGTTGACCGGACCGAACTTGATATTGGTCCGGGCCTTAATGGCGTGGTTGGCCCGAATGGTTGTGGAAAGTCTAATCTCGTTGAAGCGTTGCGCTGGGTGATGGGAGAAAATTCTGCGCGGCGCATGCGCGGCGATGGGATGGAAGATGTGATTTTTAACGGCACATCGAAACGTTCAGCGCGCAATATCGCCGATGTTTCTCTCCTGCTGGATAATTCCTCGCGCGTGGCGCCGGCGGCCTATAACGGCGCCGATGAGATCGAAGTTGTACGCCGGATTGAGCGTGACCGCGGGTCTAACTATAAAATTAACGGCAAGAACGTACGAGCCCGTGATGTGCAGATGTTGTTTGCCGATACAGTGACCGGAGCAAATTCCCCGGCGATGGTCTCGCAAGGACGGATCACACAGATTATCAATGCAAAGCCGCTGGAACGGCGGCTGGTTTTGGAAGAATCCGCTGGAATTTCGGGACTATTTGCCCGCCGACATGAAGCTGAGCTGCGGCTTAAAGCTGCCGATACAAACCTTATCCGCATTGAAGATATTTTAGGGAGTATGGAGGGGCGGCTGGGCGCATTGAAACGTCAGGCCCGGCAGGCTACACGTTACCGCAATGTTTCAACGCAAATCCGTCAGATGGAAATTCTGATCGCCTGGATGGAGTGGCAAAGGCTGGATGAGCGGATGAGCGCCACGCGCCGGAGCTTTGAAGAGGCGGAAAGCCAGGTGGTGGCACGTTTAAGCGTGGTCAGTGCGCTGACCAAAACGCAAGGTACGCAATCGGAAGATTTGCCGGCGTTGCGTCAGGCTGAAGCAGAGATTGCGGCTGGATTGCAAACGCAAAAGCTTGCCCTGCAACGGCTGGAAGATGAAAGCGGCCGAATTGATCAATTGATTGAGGAAACCAAAGAGCAGTTGGAGCAAGCGCAAACCGACAAGGGCCACGAAGAGGCCTCACTAGAGGAAAGCAGCGGCCTGCTTGAAAAGCTGGAGGTGGAGCATAGCGCGATTGCGGCTGAGCAGAAGTCCGAGGATAGCAAGCTGGAAGAAAAAGATGCCGCGCGGGCGATGCTGGAAGCTAAAGTCCTGGAGCTGGAAGAGCGCTATAACGCCTTGATGCAGGGCACAGCCGAAGCCAAGGCACGAAAAAACGCGTTGACGCAGCGGATTGAAAGCAATACACGGCGTAAAGAGACGCTGGAGGCACGGCGTGATCAAGCGCAAAGCGATTTGAAAGGGGTGCGCAATGCGCAGCCTGCCAAGGGCCGGAATTTTGAAAAAGAGATTACGGATCAGGAAAAGGCAAAAGAAGATTACGACCAGAAAATTGAGACGCTGGAGACAGATCTGGAAACTGTGGCAGGCGATATTGACCGGGCACAAGAGGCGCTCAATACGGCAAAGAATAAGAAAGCTGAATTTGATACTGAAATCAGTGTGTTGTATAGTGTTCTTAAATTAGAAGATGAAGGTGATTTTGCGCCTGTGCTGCAAGATGTTTCGGCGGCGCAGGGTTTTGAAAAGGCATTATCGCGGGCGCTAGGCGACAGCTTGATGGCGTCACTGGATGAAAAAGCTTCAAGTACCTGGCTGCCGGTGAAAAGCACAGCCGCCCTGCCCGCCTTACCAAAAGGTGCGGATGAATTGCGCCCGCATGTGAAGGCACCGAAAGTTTTGAATATCGCGCTGTCGCAGATTGGCGTGGTGGAAACGGTGAAGGATGGCGATGCTTTGTGGGAATCGCTCAAGCCCGGTCAGGCGCTGGTCTCCAAGGACGGGACTTATTGGCGCTGGGATGGATATTGCGTAAAATCATCTGCGCCTGATCGTCATGCACAACAGCTTGAGCAGCAAAACAAGCTTGAGAGCCTGATTAAGAAGCGACCACAAATTGAAAAAGATGTGGCAGTGGCGGAGAAAGCCCTGGAATCGGCACAAGGCCAGCGCGTGAGCTTGCGTGAAAAGCTGCAAAAAACGCAAAGCGCGATGCGTGCTTGTGAGGCCGGCCTGAATGAAGTTCGTAATGAGTGGTCATCTTTGCGTGAAGAGCATGCCCGCATGCAGAGTGAAATCCTGCGGCTGGAGGATGTGATTGCGGTGACAGCGCAGGAGATCGACGAGTTGGAAAGCGCGCTGGAGAGTGATGCCAAGGAACTGACGGCGTATGAAAGTGCCGATGAAGAGAATAAAGAACAGAAGCTTGAAGCCTTACGCGAGACACTGCAAGAGGCCCGGCAAGCTCATGGCGAAGCGGTGCGCGCTTACGACATTTATGTGCAAGAGCGAAGTACACGCAACGCCCGGATGCAGGCAATTGGTGACGAGCGGCTGCATCTACAAAACCGCGCTATTCGTGCGCGGGAGCGAATTAAAGAGCTGAATGAACGGACCCAGGCTCTGTCTGGCAAGCTCGAAAGCCTTGATTCTCGTCCAGATGACTTCGAAGAGGATAGAGCCAAATTGCTGAATATGATTTCAGAGTTGGAGGATAAGCGAGGTGATGCCGCAGACAAACTGGCACGCGTAGAGAATGAAGTTGCCGAAACGGCCAAGGCATTGAAAGAAGCGGAAGGCGTTTTGGGTGAAGCACGGGAAGCACGGGCACATGCCCAGGCGCTGATGTCTTCGATGCAGGAACAGCGCGGCGCGATGAGCCTGAGCATTGAGGAAAAATTCGATATGAAACCCGAAGAACTGCCAGAGCATTCGGCGATTGATATGGATAAGAATCTGGGAGATCTGGATTCGTTGAAAGGCAAGAAAGAAAACCTGATCCGCGAGCGGGATAATATCGGCGCAGTGAATTTGCGGGCCGAGGAAGAAGCGGCGGAACTCGAGAAAGAGGCCGGTGGGCTAATCCATGAGCGTAATGATCTGGTGCAGGCAATTGAAGAGCTGCGCAGCGGCATTCAGAAAATCAACGTCGAGGCGCGAGAGCGTTTATTGGCAGCTTTCGAGCATGTAAACGCGCATTTCCAGGGGTTGTTTGTAAGGCTGTTTGGTGGTGGTCAGGCACATCTGGCGCTGGTTGAATCGGATGATCCTCTCAATTCGGGTCTTGAGATTTTTGCCCAGCCGCCGGGTAAAGCACTGCAATCCCTGTCTCTACTATCAGGTGGCGAACAAACAATGGCCTCGATTGCGCTGATCTTTGCGATGTTTTTGACCAACCCCTCGCCGATTTGCGTTTTGGACGAAATTGATGCGCCGCTGGATGATGCCAATGTTGATCGCGTGTGTGATTTGCTTGAAGAGATCGCCGAGCGCGGCGAAACGCGTTTTCTGGTGATTACCCACCACCGTCTGACGATGGCGCGAATGCACCGGCTGTACGGCGTGACAATGGCTGAGCGCGGCGTCTCGCAGCTTGTCTCCGTGGATTTGCAGCAAAGTTTTGACTTCCTTGAGGAGGCAGCTTAAAACCGCGAGCATGAATTCTGACCTGAAAGATTTAGAAAAGAAAATTCGTGAGGCTAAACACGGTAAAGACCCGGACGCAGAAGAGCTTTCGCGAATCAGAAAAGCGCAAAACAGCAAAATGGCCATGCAGGCGGGCTATGAATTTGTAGCTTCCGTTATGTTATCCGCCATTTTGGGCTATTTCATCGACCAGTGGCTAGGGACGGCGCCGCTTTTCCTTATCTCCTTGTTTTTACTGGGCACGTGCGCGGGTTTTCTGTCCATTTTCCGTGTATCCAAAAATTTAGGTATGGGCGTGGGATATTCGCAGTTGCATCGCGATGAAAAAGACGATAATAAAGCGCCAAACGCCAATAGCAACGAGAGAACAGAAGAGTAAGCGCCGTGGCCGATCCTATTCATCAGTTTGTGATTACCCCCATTATCCCTTTTGAGGTTTCAGGTTTTGATTTGTCTTTTACAAATTCAGCCCTCTGGATGGCCATTGGCGCGTTTGTATCGTCTTCGTTTTTGATGTTGGCGATGCGCAAGCAGGCGATCGTTCCAAGCCGTATGCAGGCTTTTTCAGAAATGCTGTATGAATTTGTCGCCGGCATGGTGCGCGATAATGTCGGCTCACACGGACGGCAATATTTCCCGCTGATTTTCACCGTCTTTATTATCGTGCTGATGGGCAATGTTTTGGGGCTTCTTCCCTACTCTTTTACATACACCAGCCATATTATTGTGACGGGCGTTTTGGCGCTGATGATCTTTTTGATCGTTACGGCCTTTGGATTTTTCAATCATGGCCTGAAATTTTTGACTTTGTTTACCCCGCCAGGCGTACCGTTTGTCATGCAGCTTCTCATCGTGCCGATTGAAGTGCTGTCTTTCTTAATCCGTCCTGCAACCTTGTCCTTACGTTTGTTTGCCAACATGATGGCCGGACACCTGATGCTGAAAGTATTTGCCGGTTTCAGCACGATGATGCTTGGACTTGGCGGCATTGGGCTGATTGCCGGTTTAATTCCGATGTTCTTTAACGTCGCGCTATATTCTCTTGAGCTTCTCGTGGCTGTATTGCAAGCCTACATTTTTGCGATTTTGAGCTGTATTTATTTAAAAGATACGGTTGATCTTCATCACTAAAACTGTAGGATGCGCTGCAAATGCTGCAAATAACGGGAAAGAATTTACGAATTCAACTTTAACAACCATTTAAACTAAAAAGGAAGGTTATTAACAATGGAAGTAGAAGCTGCAAAACTGATTGGTGCTGCGATTGCCCTTATCCCTTTGCTGGGTGTTGGTATTGGTCTGGGCCTGATTTTCGCCTCTTACAATGATGCGATCGCCCGCAACCCTAAGTCTGATGAAATCCTTGGCGGTAAATATCTGCTGTTCTTCGCTTTGACAGAAGCGCTGGCTATTTTCGCTCTTGGTGTGTCTTTGCTGATCCTCTTCAAGTAAGACGGAGATGGTATGAATACCACTTTTTTAAAATTTGGTGCACAAGCCTCTATGGCCCTCTTATGGGCCAGTGAGGCTTTTGCTGCCGATAGTGAAGAATTTATTGGCAAGGATTCTTCTGCGCCTGATTATATCGTGGAAGATGGGGCTGTGCATGCTGTCGATAAGCGTGGTGAAGCGGCTATACATGTAGGCGAACATGCTGGTGAGCATGTGGATGTGGCACATCATGCTTCATCAGGTTTGCCGCAAATGGACCCTACGTGGTTTCCCAGCCAGATTTTTTGGCTCGCAGTAACTTTCCTATGTCTGTATGTGATTTTATCACGGAAGATTTTGCCGGAAATCTCTGGCACTTTGGAAGCTCGTCGTATGCAAATTCAAGAAGATCTTGATAGTGCGCAAAGCTTAAAAGAAGAAGCGGAAGACGTTCATCAGGCCTATGATGAAATTCTCGATGGTGCGCGCAAGAAAGCCTCCGAACTGTTTGAAAGAGCTGAGGAAGATATAAAGACCACAACAAATAAAAAGCTCGATGAGCTTAGAGAGCGCGCAAACAAAGAAAACACAGAGACTGAAAAACAAATCGAAAAAGCCAAAACCGATGCGATGGCCGACATGTACGCAGTTGCAGCAGAAATTGCCAGTCTGGCAGCAGAGAAAATCGTCGGCATATCTACGGACATCGATCAGGCAAAGTCTCTGGTTAAGAACATTGACAAAAAAGCAGCGTAAAGGACAAAGGTAATGACATTTCTCGAAGATCCTAGTATTTGGCTTCTATGTTCTTTCATTATTTTTGCAGGGCTGATTTTTAGATTCGGTAAAAATGCCCTGCTTTCCATGCTGGATCAGCGTATTGCGAGTATCCGTGAGGAAATCAAAACAGCGGAGAATTTGCGCGTTGAGGCTCAGGAGATGTTGGCGCAGTATCAGCGCAAGCATAAAGATGCGGTCAAAGATGCTGAAAATATTATCGCCAACGCACAAAAGCAAGCCAAGCAAATTCAGAAAAAAGCGGAAGACGATCTGGATGAGGTGATTGCACGGCGTGAAAAACAGTTACAGGAACGTCTTGAGCGTATGAAGCAAAATGCGCAGGCTGAGATTCTTGAGTATGCCTCTTCTCTGGCAATTGCAGCGACCAGGGAGATTATCTCCGATAAGCTTGACAAAAAAGCCAACGAAAAGCTGGTGGCGCAAGCGATCAAAAATGTTGGTAAAAATCTCCATTAATTCTTGAGGCCTGCCTATGTCCGAAGCCCTTTTCCAGCAATCCCCACAGGAAACTGTGCACACATTGGGGATGCAGGCCAAAGAGGCCAGCCGCATTCTTGTTCAAACGAGCGAATCCAACATCAACGCAATTTTGAACGCTTTAGCTGTGAAGTTGCGGGACAATGTTCCGATTCTTTTGGAAGGTAACGCCAAGGATTTGGCTGCTGGAGAACAAAAAGGACTTTCCCCTGCCCTGCTTGATCGGCTTGCTTTGAATGAGGAGCGGATTGAAGGCATGGCCGCAGGTGTTGAGACGGTTGCGAATTTGCCGGACCCTGTAAACCGTGTTTTGTGGGAGACCGAGCGCCCAAACGGTCTTAAAATTCAGCGCGTTGTAGTGCCGATTGGTGTATTGGGGATGATTTATGAATCCAGGCCGAATGTAGCCATTGATGCGGCGGCGCTGTGTTTAAAATCTCGTAATGCGGTCATCTTGCGTGGTGGTTCGGAAAGTTTGCATAGCTCGCTGGCGTTGCACCGCCTCATTCAGGAAACACTAAAAGAACATAGATTGCCGGAAGGCGCAGTGGGCATGATTCCGGTTCCTGATCGCGCGGCGGTTGATGCCATGCTGGCGGCTGATCAATATATCGACGTCATGATACCGCGTGGAGGCAAAGGGCTTATTGAGCGCGTTCAAAACCATGCCCGCATGCCGGTATTCAGTCATCTGGACGGTATTTGCCATGTCTATATTCACAAAGACGCCGATCCGCAAATTGCTGTTGAAGTCACGCGTAATTCGAAGCTGCGCCGTACGGGCCTGTGCAATGCCGCGGAAACGTTGCTGCTTGACCAGAAACTTGATCCGGAAATTGCAAAAGCCGTGCTTTCAAAACTTCTGGATGAAGGCTGCGAAATTGTTGGCGACAAGATGGCTCAGGCCTTGGATAGTCGAATTGGCGTAGCTTCAGCGCATGATTGGGGAATGGAATATCTGGATAAGAAAATCAGTTGCGCCGTTGTGGGCGGAATCGAAGAAGCTGTAAACCATATCAATACTTACGGATCGCATCATACGGACAGTATTTTGACACAGGATGAAGAGACAGCGGCATATTTCTTTAAGAATGTCGATAGCGGCAGCGTCATGCATAATACCTCAACACAGTTCGCTGATGGCGGCGAATACGGTTTTGGCGCGGAAATCGGCATTGCGACAGGTAAAATGCATGCGCGCGGGCCTGTAGGGCTTGAGCAGCTATGCACTTACAAATATCTGGTACACGGCACTGGACAAACCCGGCCCTGACGAGCCACACTGGCCATTATGTCTGTCTTTTCAAAGCCGCATTTACTGAATTCACCGCGCTGGAAGAATATGCGCGTGGGTTTGCTGGGCGGGTCGTTTAATCCGCCACATGCAGGCCATGTGCATATTTCCCTGGCGGCGCTTAAGGGGTTGCAGCTTGATGCGGTGTGGTGGCTGGTCAGTCCGCAAAACCCGATTAAGGACGTTAAAGCTCTTCCTCTGGCTAAGCGTATTGCTTTATGTCAGAAGCTTGTTGATCATCCGAAAATTCTTGTTTCCGACATTGAAAAGGATCTGGGTACGTCGATTACCTATCACTCCATTCGCAAGCTTAAACGCCGTTATCCGTGTGCACAGTTTGTCTGGATCAGCGGAATGGATAATGCGCTCTCCTTACATAAATGGCATTACTGGCGTGAATTGCTCGATGAAATTCCGATGCTACATCTGACGCGCAGCCCGGCGCGTTCCTTGGTTTCCGGGTGTCCGTACCGAATGTATGGACATCAAAAACACATGGTCATTGATCATGGCAGTGCTTATCCGCTCGATTCGGGCATATCCTACTGGATGATGCAGAAAAAAATGGTCAATATATCTTCGACTGAAATTCGTCATAATGCTTTGAAAAATAATAATAAAGCAACAAAAACGGCCGATTAAACGTGCACTGCGACAAGGATGATTGTTGCCGCGCAGGGCTAAACGACTTATAAT
>Ga0116162_10003100_pt1 | contig 10105 bp, 7 predicted proteins | sample AD_UKC105_MetaG_FD_89875 | JGI IMG/M metagenome (GOLD analysis project Ga0116162, IMG submission 89875) | Active sludge microbial communities of municipal wastewater-treating anaerobic digesters from Hong Kong - AD_UKC105_MetaG | ecosystem: Engineered > Bioreactor > Anaerobic > Digestate... | reverse complement strand
GAATGCCGCCCGCATCGGCGCCGATATCGCCACCATCCCTTTCTCTGTCATCAACCAGCTCTCCAAGCACCCGCTGACCGACATCGGTATCGACAAGTTTTTGAAGGATTGGGAGAAGGTGCCGAAGTAGGAACTGGTGAGGTGCATTTTATACATGATTACGTAAAATACCATAGGGGCGGGTTTCAAACCCGCCCTTTTTCATAACCCTGCCCGATCAGGGCGGAATCCCGCGAGGCACTCCATGACCGACACACCCCACGCCACGATCTATCGCAAGGACTATATGCCGCCCGACTATCTCGTTGACACCATCGAGCTCCGCTTCGAGCTGGGCGAGGAAACCACCAAGGTCCACTCCCGCCTGGCCATGCGGAAGAATCCTGATGCCGCGCCGGGAACGCGCCCGCTTCGCCTGGACGGACATCGCGTCACCCTGGTCGCCCTGGTGCTGGACGGCATTCCCCTTTCGCAAGAACGCTGCACTGTGGACACGGAAAGCCTTACCATCCCCGGGGTGCCGCCTGCCTTCTCGTTGGAGATAACCACCGAAATCCATCCCCAGGACAATACCTACCTGGAGGGGCTCTACCGCTCCGGAGGCATGTTCTGCACCCAGTGCGAGGCCGAGGGATTCCGCGCCATCACCTATTTCCCGGACCGCCCTGACGTACTGGCTGTCTATACCGTAACCATCGTTGCCGACAAGCAGCGCTACCCCGTGCTCCTGGCCAACGGCAACCTGATGGAAAACGGCGATCTGGATAAAGGCCGCCACTACGCAATCTGGCACGATCCGTTTCCCAAGCCCTGCTACCTGTTCGCCCTGGTTGCCGGCGACCTTTATTGTAACGAGGGAAGCTTCACCACCTGCTCCGGACGTGACGTGACCCTGCGCATTTTTGTCGAGGAAAATAACCGGGACAAGTGCGACCATGCCCTCCGCTCCCTGCGGAAGGCCATGAAGTGGGACGAGCAAACGTTCGGCCGGGAATACGACCTGGACCTGTTCATGATCGTTGCGGTGGACGATTTCAACATGGGCGCCATGGAGAACAAGGGACTCAACATCTTCAACTCCCGCTACGTACTGGCAACCCCGGCAACCGCGACCGACGATGATTTCAATGCCATCGAGGCGGTGGTCGGCCATGAATATTTCCATAACTGGAGCGGTAACCGGGTTACCTGCCGCGACTGGTTCCAGCTTTCCCTGAAGGAGGGCCTGACCATCTACCGCGACCAAGAGTTCTCCGCCGACATGGAATCGCGCGGGGTGAAACGGATCCACGATGTGCGCCTGCTCCGCACCCTCCAATTCGCCGAGGACGCCGGCCCCATGGCCCACCCGGTCCGTCCCGATTCCTACATGGAAATCAACAACTTCTACACCATGACCGTCTACAACAAGGGCGCCGAGGTGATCCGCATGATGCATACCCTGCTGGGAAATGAGCGATTCCGCCGGGGCATGGATCTCTATTTCGCCCGACACGACGGACAGGCGGCAACCGTGGAAGATTTCGTCCGGGCCATGGAAGAGGCCGGAGCGCGTGACATGGCGCAGTTCCGCCGCTGGTACGAACAGGCCGGCACCCCGCTGCTGGAGATCGCCGGCGGCTACGACCCGGCGGTCGGCACCTTTACCCTGAAAGTCCGGCAGTCCTGCCCGCCGACACCCGGCCAGCCGGACAAGCAGCCGTTCCATATCCCGCTGGCACTGGGCCTCCTGGGGCGGGACGGCCGGGAACTGCCTTGCACCCTAGCCGGTGAAAGTGCCGTCGGGCCGACCAATCGCGTTCTGGAACTCCGCGACGTCGAGGAAACCTTCGTCTTCACCGGTCTCACTAAAAAACCGGTACCGGCGCTACTGCGCGGCTTTTCGGCACCGATTCGTTTCACCTATCCGTGGAGCTACGAGGATCTGGCGCTGCTCATGGCCCATGAGCAGGATCCCTTCTGCCGCTGGGAAGCGGGGCAGCAGCTGGCCGTCCAGCTCCTCCTCGACCTGGTGGCGGACCTGCAGGCCGGGAAAGCGGCTCGGCTCGACCCCGGCTTCGTTGCCGCTTTCCGCGCCAGCCTCGTTTCAGGGGAGCGGGACCGGGCTTTCCTCGCCGAATCGCTGACCCTGCCGTCCGAGGCCTACCTGGCCGAGCTGATGCCGGTTACCGATCCCACCGCCATCCATCGGGCCCGACAGTTCGTCCGGCGCGGTCTCGCGGAGCAGCTGCGTGCCGAGCTGCGCGCCATACGGGACCGGTGCCGCAACTCCGCGCCCTACGCCGTGGGTGACGGCCGCTCTGGCGACCGGCGGCTGGCCAACCTCTGCCTGGCCTACCTCATGACCCTGGAGGAACCGGAAATAATCGCCTCCTGCCTTGACCAGTTCCGGCAGGCGGACAACATGACCGACGTCATGGGCGCGCTCCTCCCTCTCGCATCCTGCGACTGCCCCGAACGGCGCACCGCCCTCGACGAGTTCTACGCCACATGGCGGGACAACCGCCAGGTGGTGGACAAGTGGTTCGCGGTGCAGGCTTCTTCGAGCCTTCCCGATACCCTGCTTGAGGTAACGAAGCTTCTGGACCACCCGGCCTTCGAACTCACCAACCCCAACCGGTTCCGCTCGCTGGTGGGGGTCTTCTCGCAGGCCAACCCGGTCAACTTCCATGCCCCGGACGGCGCCGGCTACCGGTTCTTCGGCGAACAGATGCTGCGCCTCATCCCGGTCAATCCGCAGGTGGCGGCCCGGCTGCTCGCTCCGCTCACCCGCTGGCGGCGGTTCGATCCGGCCCGGCAGGCGCTGATGCTGGAGCAGCTGCGGCGCATCAAGACGCTTCCCGATCTGCCGCGTGATGTGTACGAGGTTGTGGAGAAGAGTCTGGCGGGAAGTGAAGGAGGAAACTGAATGAGGAAGGCAGGCTTGGAGCTTCTCACCTCGCTGATGCGCCAATTGGAACTGGTACGGGCCATCAGGAGCGAAATAAAGGTAAAGCAAATCGACTATGGGTATCGGGAAGAACAGCACCTGCTTCCGCTGGTACTCAACATAGCCCTTCGGCGCACCAGTTTCACCGACATATCCTGGCTGGCACGCGAGGAAAAACTTCTGAAAAGATGCTGGGGTTCGGCAAGCTGCCCAAGGAAGTTACTCCTCAGCGGGCCTTCGAACTCTACCGGGGACGGGGGGCCGCGCGCCCTCAAACCGGAAAAAAGTCCCGTCTGAGAAGAAAACAGAGCGTCGTTTTTTTGTATCCCCAACAGACCCCAGGCAAAAACCTCTACTTCCGAGGGGCGTCGGGCTGAAAAAGCGTCCTGACTACCACCATCAGAGGTACGTCAACTATAGATTTGCGGATTCGGGTTAATGAAAATTTCTCCCAAATTCCAGCTCGTCATTTTCCGTGATATATGCAGTAGTTAGATTTTTGTGGCCGGCCAGCGGATGCAGGTGATTGCCTATGGCAACCGGATCGAATTGATCCTGGAAAAGGAGAGCACCGACATGCGCGGTTTTTTGCGGAATATTGATACCTCCAGCCGGATCGCCCATGAATGTCGTTTATTCTTCAGCCTGGCTGGAGTTTTTCGCCGATGGTCCGAATGCCGGGGAATTCGCAATGCCTCTCGCCGACCGGACGATGCTCGTCGTCTCGACTATATCGATCTACGAGGTTTTCATGGTGGTGTATCGCCAGCGCGGAGAAAACGCCACCCTACAGGCGTGGGCACTACCTCTAAAAGCTTTCCATAGTAGACCTGCCAGGCATACGAAACCTGGCAGGTCTTGTCATATGTCATATCCAAAGCAAACGATCATTTCATTTTTCCCTTTATCGAGGAATTTTCTGCAAAGAGCGAACGATCGCTGAATCTTTTGTTTTGAATGTTCACACATCCCACCGTTATTTGTTGACATAAAAACACTATATGTTAGCATAGAAACATGCCAGGACAGGAGGTGAATGAAAATGTCGATACCTCAACTAGAAGGAAATACGGCACTAACCGGCGAACCCAGGCTGGACCTGACATCCGTTGAGGCCCGGACAGGCTTGGCGAAACTCATTACCAGGCTCTTCGACTTGTGGGATCTCTCTACCGCCGACAGGCTCGAACTGCTCGGCCAAAGCGCCAACAGCAGGGCAAACCTGACCAAGTATCGCAAGGGCGCTCCCCTGCCCAATTTGCGGGACCTGCTCGACCGGGCGGGTTGGCTCCTGTCGATTCACAAGTCGCTGCGCCTGCTCTATCCCCACAACGAAACGTTACGCTATATGTGGATCAATCGTCGGAACAAGGCATTCGACAACCTGACTCCCCTGCAGGTAATTCGATCCGAGGGAATCATCGGCATGGCCAAAGTGGCCCGCTATCTCGACTACCAGAGGGGGCGATAGTGGACCGGCTGTTCACCAGGGCAATCGAATTCAAAAAGGATGTGTTCCGCAATATTGTTTCCCTCCGCGAGCAGGAAGATCTTTTCGACGATCTGACGGAAGGGGAAGAAGATCTGTCGGCTATTGCAATCGAGGCTGAAGCGCGGATCAAAGAGAACATCCCCTTGGGATTCGTCGAGCGCGGGTTCCATTATTCACTGGCCATCGGCTACCCCTTCGACACCCAGCCGTTCATGGCATCCCGCTACGGTGACGGAACATTCGGCGTCTGGTACGGCAGCGTGGACCGCCTGGAAACCTCCATATGGGAGACTGCCTATCACATGATCCAGGATGAAATGAATATCCATGGACTCCGGGAAACCGTAGTCAGGGAAAGGGCCGTGTACCTCGTTTGCTGCGAAGGAATCCTGCTCAACTTGGCAGGAAGAGAGAAAGGCTACCCGCAACTTGTGTCGGATGATTACTCCTTCACGCAGAATATCGGCCGGCGACTTGCCAGGGAAGGGCATCCCGGATTGCTGGCGCCATCGGCACGGTGCAAGGGAGTGAACGTTGCGGTCTTCAATCCCGTCATACTTTCAAATCCGCGCAACCACATGTACTTGACGTACCGCTTCGATCCCGCATCCAGAAAAGTGGAAGTTGACAGGCAACCGGGAGAGTTGCTGATGACGGTGAGCTTCTCTTAGCCGGAATATTGACAATATCCCCTCGAGATGTAACGGAAATTACCAATTGCCAGGTACCAAGGATATTTGCCTTGGTGAGACAACATCAAGCCATGCGAGCAGGAAATATATTTCCAGCTCCATTTCTTCAGCTTGAAAACCAATCGTGTTTGCAAGCCCCTTCCATGGTACTCCGCCCCGCTCCCTTTTCATAACTCCTTAGACATATTGCATTTCTGCATATCACTTTACCCAACTTTACGCAGAACCATGGTTACTTGTATCCGTCGATCGGGTTCCTCATCGTAATTGAGCCCAAGAGAAAACAGCACCTATATGAGGGAGCATGCCATGTCCAGATTTTTCGCCTGCTGTCTGTTTGCCCTGTTGCTTGCCGGTGTCCTGAATCCTGTTTCATCATGGGCTTCATCTGCCGGAAACGTGGGTCCCCGAGGTATGGAAAGGCGCAAGGGGCCACCACCGGAAGCGGTAGCGGCGTGCAGCGGAAAAAGCGAGGGAACAACAGTCGAATTCACCACCCCACATGGTGACAAGCTTACCGGGGTCTGCCGGAAAATCGACGATACGCTTGCCGCGGTTCCCAAAGGTATGGGTTCGGGCCATCCACCGAGGCATTCGTCTTCAAGCGAGTAGATTCGAATTTCACAAAAGAGTTCACCATTGTTTGAGAAAAGCTCAGGGGCCTGCATCAGGCCCCGTCTCCCGATGTCACTGAAATCGGCAGCTGCGAAAGGATACGCGAAAACATCAAAAAAACATTCGAGAAATCTTCAAATTCGCCACTATTTATCCGCCCTGGCCACGTCCGCATTAAACTCTTCAGCCTGTTCCAGCAAAAAACGAAAACTTCCCCCGTCGCCCGGCAATTCCGGTGCTATACTTTTTATTGATTGCAAGGTTCTTGTTGAACCTGCTGACAATATCGACGACTTATTGTCGTCATCAAAAAATATTTCAGGATAGTACCATGAATCAAAGCGACACCGTTATTCCGATAGCCATCCGCAAACTGAAAAGGGTAGCGGTACGTTTGCCGCCAGCGCGTCTTTTCGATGAACCGCTGGGATGCTACGGCGACAATCGCTTTTTCGCGCTGTGGTGGTCGCGTACCGACCAGGCGCCGGTGCTTAATGACAGCGTCCTGGAATATGCGGGGATAGCCGCGCCTTATCGTGCCTGGAGATATCACCCGCAGGTCATAGCTGCGCTGGCACGGTATAATATCGGCGATGCAGCAATAACGGCGGACCACTGGCTGCTGGTTGACCGCAGATCGAGAGCGCTCTATGTGGGTAAGGTTTGGGATGTAGTGGATGTTCTCGATTATCAGAAAAGTGGCGAGGCAAGCCCTCCGGGTGATGCCGGTGCGGAATCCGGTTCCGGCGTTTCAATTGAGACCCGGAAAGACAACAACGTCCAACCGAGCCAGGCGAACGAAATGCCGCCAGTTTTCAACAAGAAGCTTCTCGATGAGTTGAAGGCATGGCTTGATGCCAATTTGTCCGACAGGCAGGAAATTGTTTCCTTAAGCTCAAGGTTATGTTCCCATACTTTATCCATTGTTCCTTTAATTTCCCCCTGCCACATCACACCTGCCTTGAGAGCACTAGACTGTCTTCAGCATGCCATAGTCTGAAGCATCAACCATGACCCCGTTTTTTCCTCAACGACCAGAATCGGGCAAATTCCCTGCAACAGCTTGCACCGGATCTTGCTGAAAACGGAAACCCTGCTGCGCTTGGCCGTTGCCTCTGATTTGACCCGCGACATGTCAAGGTAGTGGAAAAGAGCTTGGCAGGAAGTGGGAAAAACGTGTAAATTCTGAAGGAAATATTCAGACTTTACTACGAGGTGAACGAATGTTCCTGAAGAAACTGTTCAATTTCAGCAAGGATTACAGCCATTACCTGGAAAAGGGAGACCGGCTGCTGACGGATGAGCGTTTTGCCGAAGCGAGAATCGCTTATAGCGAGGCCCTGGAAAAACTCGAGGCGAACCGCGAGGCGGACCTCTCCCAAGTTGAGGCAGTACGTAAAAAAATCGCCCTGACCGGTAACCAGCTCGGCCATCTCAACCTGGTCGAAGCGGAATACGCCCTCAACAGCGGAGACAGGACAAAGGCTGAAGAACACGTGCGCATCATCATGGAACTGGCGGATGACCAGACCCTCAGGGGAAATGCTGAAAGGCTCCTGGCCAAAATCGATGCCGGGGTTCCCGAGGAGATACACGTGTCAGAGGTTCTCGATTACGGTAGTTGCCGTGAAACGAAAGACGAATCAGGAAATGAAAACCATGCGGTCACTGATGCCAACATAACCGGCGAAGACAGGGTGACCCTGTTTTTTCAGACACTTCCCGGAGACCTCCCCGAGCGTTATGCCGAAATGGGAGCAGAGTTCGCCCGGGCCTGCCTTCTGAACCTGGAAGGAAACGAGGTTGAAGCACTGCGGATTTTCGAGGAATTATCCACGCACACGGCAAACGACATCCTCGAATATGAAAAAGCCATCCTTTACTTCAACAACGGCGATGCCGTGCATTGCGAACAGTTACTGACCAGAGCCCTTGGCATGAACCCCGGCAACCCCCTCTGCAACATCGGCCTGGTTCAGCTATATATCGAAACCGGCAGGGACCCGGAGGCGCTGCAGGTGCTGGAGCGGATGATAACGGGCGACATAATTCCTGAACAGGCTAAGCTGATGCAAGGCGATCTGTATATCAAACTCGAGGACGAATCGAGTGCTCTCGAAAGCTATTCAAGCCTTCTTGCCTCGCCCCAATTCGCCAGGGAAGCGTCCGAACGGGTCATCCCGCTCCTGCAAAAACAGGGGCGCACCAAGGAGGCCGCAAACCTGGCAAAAAGATTCGCCCGGGGCTGCTGCTGATCCACGAGACGAAAAAGTTTCCGAAAGGTTGATCTATCCAGGCCATCAGAAAACGGACAAAGAGAAAACCCCGGTGGGTCAAACCACCGGGGTTTTCTCTTTTCAGGGTACGAGTTCTTGATTGCGCGAGAGGGGACTATTGTCCCTATTTGCCGCCGAAAACCGTTTGCAGGATCTCGCTGGTGCGGGCCGCCGGATTGGTCCTGATTTTCTTTTCCTCCTGCCCCACCATGGTAAAGAGCCCGTCGAGGGCCTTGTTCGTTACGTAACTGTCCAGGTCGAGCGAAGGAACGCCGAGCATGGAGGCAAGCGGCAGATTGCCGTACGTTCCCATCATGTTCTTGTAATAACGGACCGTTCCCACCTGACCCATGCTGTCGGCAATCACCGGTTTGAACGAATCGAAAAGTTTGCTCCGCAGCTTTTTCTCAAAAAACCGCGTTGCCGCCGTATCACCGCCGGCAAGGATCCCCCTGGCATCTTCCACCGTCATATCGCGTATGGCATCGCCGAAAAAGGACGCCGCCTTGGGAGCGGCGGCCTCGGCGGCCCGGTTCATGCTCAGGACAAACTCGTCCACCTGTTTCTGATAGCCGACGCTTCCCAGCAGCTCGGCTACCCGCTGGACCTTGTCGGGCAGGAGAATCTTGATGAGGGAATTGCCGAAATAACCATCCGGCCTGGCAACCTCGGTAATTGCCCGCTCGGTACCGGTAGCGAGCGCCTCCTTGAGACCCTTGACAATCGTGGTGTCATCAAGGGAAACCTGCCGGCCCACGGCGGATAGAGGAAAATCTTTCATCTGCCAGTCGAGCTTGTCGAGGACTCCGGCCTGACAAGGGGAAAGAAAAAAAAGCAGCGTAACGAATACCAGCCCGCATGTGCGTTTCATATCGACCTCCCGCTGATGGTGACCGTTTTTTCTCACTATAGTATGGACCAATTTGCCGGTTTAGCAAGGAAGGACGCAAGGTTGGCGTACTGAAAGCAGTGAAGAAGCACAGCTTGTTGACGGCGGAATGGACTCTTCGCCGTGAACAAAAATCCCTTATCGCCGCGCATCGGTTTTCCCTGCAGAACAAAGTGTTTGATTGTAGTTTGGACTCATTACATTCAGCTTTCAGGTGCCGGTCATGGGTTTTATCCTGCTCCTGCCGAGACGCTTCATGAGTTTCCAGAGCGGCCCCTTGACGGGAAAATGCCGGATAGCCGCCATCATGGCGTCACTCATGTTGATTTCGAGACCCGGTACCACCCAGTTCCTGCGTTTCATCGCCTCTTTCGTCACCAGGTCGCACAGGGAGTCCCGCACTGCGGGAGAGAGATAGAAAACCGGCTCCAGAAGCGATGTGTCGGGGGTAATGACCCCTTCTTCCAAGGCCTTGCGATGCAGGGGAGTGCCGGGAAAAATCCGTATGCCGGTCATGCCGATGACGGCCGTCGGCGCCACCTCGTCCATGAGGGCAAAGCTTTCGAGAACCGTTTCTTCGGTTTCTCCCGGCCCGCCGAACAGGATGTAGTGGGCAAAGTCAACCCCGTGCTCCCGGCACAGGGCCGATGCTTCCCGCACATCAGCCGTAGTGAACGATTTCCCCAGATTCCGCAACATGGCGGGCGAACCGGAATCCGTGCCGAATTCAAAGGCATCGCACCCCGCTTCAACCATGATCCGGATCAGGTCCGGGGTAATGAAAGCCGGGTTTATGAAGGCCGACCAGCGGATCGAAATCCCGGAGTCGATGATGGAACGGCAGAGCGCTTCGGCGAAATCCACCGGGTAATTGAAGATGTCGTCGACGAAATAGAGGTATTCGACGCCGTTCCGTTCAACCAGAAACTGTATCTCGCCGACAATGTCGTCAATGTCCCGCAACCGGAGCCTGCTTCCCTCCAGGAGGGGATAGGTACAGTAGATGCAGGAAAAAGGGCACCCTCTCTTGGTCTGCAGGTTCGCCATACCGCCTTCCCGGTTGTAACGCTCCACCTGGAAGAGACTGCGCTCCGGCCTGCCTATTTTCGCCACGGGAGCAGGCGGTATATAGTCTTTCTCTCCCCTGACCACAACTCCCGGCAAACCCCGGAGAGAGGTTCCCGTCATCAGACGGTCCAGGAGCAGCGGCAG
>Ga0116162_10003098_pt1 | contig 10106 bp, 11 predicted proteins | sample AD_UKC105_MetaG_FD_89875 | JGI IMG/M metagenome (GOLD analysis project Ga0116162, IMG submission 89875) | Active sludge microbial communities of municipal wastewater-treating anaerobic digesters from Hong Kong - AD_UKC105_MetaG | ecosystem: Engineered > Bioreactor > Anaerobic > Digestate... | reverse complement strand
TTGTAATTATAATCGTTTAATATTTTTCCGGCTCTTCGTTAAACTCTTTTCCGAATCGTATTCGGTGCTTGACTTGTTCTTTTTCCAATATTTTCAATGAACTTTGTGCTCTTGTTGTCGCTCGTTTTTTAAGCGGCTGCAAAGATAAACATTTCTTATTTTAATTTCCAAATAAAACTGAAAATTTATTTCAAAAACTTATTCACAAAAAAATGTGAAAACGGATTACAAAAATACAAAAAACAATGCATATAATGCAAATGTTCATCGCATGTTTTGAAAAATAAATTTCGATCAATTTGAAATAAGAACTTTGTGTTTTGCTTTTTTGTGAAAGCGGGTGCAAAGAAAAGCCCATTTTTCGCTATTTCCAAATATTTTTTCAAAGTTTTTTACATACAAATTTCAAACATCAGAAATTCAGGAATATAATTTTGAAAAAAAAATATTAAAAAAAAGGAAACAAACTATTAATGTCTTAAAAATTCAATAAAATCGTTAACAAATAAACATAAGAACTGAAGACATGTATTGATTAGAATGCTAAAGTTTGTGATTACAAAAGGATAGATAAAACCTCTCAAAACTCAAAACAAATATTAGTTTTGCATTATAGAATTGCTTACAAATAATGAAAACACGATTATTGGATATTATCAAAAAATATAGAATTGTATTTGGAATCTTATTATTTTTCCTGATATGGATTTTATTTTTTGACGAATACAACCTATTCCGAATTAGAAAAGACAATAAAAAACTGCAACAATTAAAAGAAGAAAAAATCTATCTTGAGAAAAAAATTAAAGAAGACAGGCTACACCTACAAAAACTACAAACCGATTCGCAGGCACTCGAACGTTTTGCCCGCGAAGAATACCTATTAAAAAAAGAAAATGAAGAAGTTTACATCATTATTGAAGAATGACAAAAGCACATCTTCAAAACGGATACTATATATAGTACTTTTATTTTTGGGATTTTTCGCAAACAACACACTTGCACAAAGTGAAATAAAAACGCCATATTTTGTACAATTATCGCATGTTAGGGGCGAGAACAAGCCACACCGACCTGTAATAGCCAACCTAACCTATCCGTATAGAGGTGCCGAAATAAAAATAGGATGGCAATCGATTGGTAAACAACCTTGGCAGGTTGCGTTTCGTTATCCTTCGTATGGGCTGGGATTTAACTACAGCACATTCGAAACTGAAGTTTTAGGAGTACCGGCTTCACTTTTCTTCTTCACCACATTTCCTCAAATCAATTCAAAATTGATCAACATTAATCTCGATGTTAATTTTGGACTTTCATATGGCATAAATCCTTACGATAAAATAAGCAATCCACATAATTTCTCTACCGGTTCGTCGATCAATGCATTTTTTGGAATATATCTGGAACAATCCATTCATATTGATAAAAAATTCGACATTGTTGTAAGTGAAGGGCTAACCCATTACTCAAACGGCGCAATGGGATATCCGAATCTGGGGCTCAATGTTTTTCCAACTTTAAAAGTTGGTTTTAGGGATCATCAATTCGACAGGTTAAAATTAAACAAGGATATAAAACCTGAATACAAAAGAAATTGGCAACTCTCACTTTACGTTGGCGGTGGAGTAAAAACATTATTTGCTGCCAAACCTTTATATCGTGAGCTGGTTCTGCAACCATCGCTATATTATCGGCCAAGTTACAAGCGTAGGATTGGATTGAGCTATGATGTTATCTATAACGAAGCCATTACCGGAATTTGGACCCGTAGCGACGAAACCGGTCGCGAGCTTATTACCCAATCGGTTTTGCTGTCGCACGAATTTTTAATCAATCGGTTTACAATTCTTACTCAAATAGGAATGTACGTGGTAAATTTGCCTTTCGACAAAGTGGCCTACAGCAGGTACGATATCGACAGTATTGTATCGAGATTGGGAATTGGCTTTCATTTAACTCCTTGGGCAAAAATTGTTCTTAACCTTAAATCGCACTACATTAAAGCTGAATATATCGAAACAGGGCTGGTATTTAATCTTAACCTCAACTAAAAACCTGTTATTCAACACCCAATTTGAAAATCAATTTGTTTTATCTGATATTTTTTTTATCTTGGTGTGAACAATTGATTTTTTAAAATGAATTTAAACCTCGACATATTCAAAATTAAATCAAACAATGTTGCACCCGAAAAAGGAAAGATATTAATTGCAGAACCTTTTTTGCCCGGCAGCTATTTTAACCGATCGATTGTATTCTTGGTTGAACACAACGCAAATGGGTCGGTTGGTTTTATTTTGAATAAACCCGTCAATTTTCAGATCAATGAATTTTACAAAGAATTTCCGAATTATAATGACAAAATATACATTGGCGGCCCGGTAAATATTGAATCACTATTTTTTATTCATAAACTTGGTGACAGAATTAAAGGAAGCGTTCCTATAATTAACGACCTTTGGTGGGGAGGCGACTTTGATGATTTAAAACAACTGATGAACGACGGGCAAATCACCAATAACCAAATAAGGTTTTTCTTAGGTTATTCGGGTTGGGACAAAGGCCAGTTAAAGGAAGAACTTAAAGAAGATTCGTGGATAGTTAGCGACATTGCGCCAAACCTGGTTATAAACGGCCAAAACGAACTTTGGCATGATATGGTAAAAAGCCTTGGGGGCAAATACCGACTATGGGAAAACTTCCCCGAGAACCCAGGAATGAATTAATATATTAAAACAACTTTTCGATAAAATTCTTCAACAAAGAAAAATCAATAATTACTGGAAAAATTAAGCCATAAACAGCTCCTGCAAAGTGTGCGTCGTGACCAATATTGTCGATATTTTTCTTTCCCATATAATAACTGTATGCCAAATATGTTGCACCAAACACAATGCCCGGAACCGGAATAATTCCAAAAAACCATAATTTGTTCCACGGATCGAAGAAAATTGACGTAAACACAATGGCCATTACTGCACCTGACGCTCCTACTGCACTGTAATACTGATTTTTACCATGTTTAATTATTGTATAAATACTCGAAACAACAATACTCGACAAATACAACAATAAAAAATACAAATGCGAATTTTGCGGAAAAAAATGATAGAAATAAACTTCACACACCTTCCCGAAAATGAACAACACATACATGTTTACCAGCAAATGCGCCCAATCGGCATGTACCAGCACATGCGAAAATAATCGATACCACTGCCCTCTTTGGCGCATCAAATAGGGTCTGAGACTCAATTTATCGAACCAAACACGATTATAAAACACAAATACCGAAATGGCAATTGTTATTAATACAATTATCAAAGAAATCATTAATGCAGAATTTTATAAATCATTTCACGTTGTAAATCGGCTGTCGATGAAGAAACATTCCCTACCCCTTTAGATTTCAAATCATACTCGCGCAATATTGAAATAATTTCGACAATTTTTTTTGTTGAATAACGCTTTGCCGCTTTGATATAACTATCGACGAAAAAGGGCTGCACACCGAGCACTCGTTGTAAATTTGCACTCGATTTATCGCTTACCAAATGGTATTTCAACAAGCGGTTGAAATAAGCGAACAAGGCAGCTATCGTTTTAGGAATTGGATTTAGAGCTTGGTTTGCCCCAAAATAATTGATAATTCGGTTTGCTTTTAATACATCGCGATCGCCCAAGGCATTTTGCAATTCAAATACATTGAAATCCTTGCTAATACCTATATTTTTTTCGATATCGGCTGTTGTTATGGTCGATTCTGCAGGCAACAAAATCATCAATTTATCGAGCTCATTAGCCACTTTCCCAATTTCGGTTCCTAAATATTCGGCCAACATTGCCACTGCTTGGGGCTGAATTTTATATTTCTTTGCTGAACAATAATTTTGTATCCATGGAGCCAATTGATTTTCGTATATTTTTTTCGACTCAAAAACTACCCCATTATCATTTGCTGCTTTATAGAATTTTTTCCGTTTATCGATTGTTTTGTACTTATAACAAATAACCAAAATGGTCGATTTTAGAGGCTGTTGAATATAGGAAAGCAACTCATCCTCGAGTCCTTTTAAATTTTGGGCTTCTTTGATAATCACAACTTGATGAGCCGACATCATTGGGAAGCGCTTTGCTACAGTTAAAATTGTATCAATACTGGTGTCTTTACCATATAATATAGTTTGATTGAAGCTTCGTTCGGCCTCGGGCAGCACATTGTTGGCAATATAGTCGGTAAGTTGATCGATAAAGTAGGGCTCGTCGCCCATTAAAACATAAAGTGGATGATATATTTTTTTTTGCAGATTGCTTTGTATCTCGTTATATGTCATTATCCTAAAATTTTAAGTGTTTAACCGATCTGCCGTTATCCCGAATAATCGACATTGCTTTTATTCCAATTTCAATATGGCTGTTTACAAATTCCCGCGTAACCATTTGGTCGCTCTTATCTGTTTTTACGCCCGATGAAATCATTGGCTGATCGGAGACAAGCAACAAAGCTCCTGTTGGTATTTTATTAGCAAAACCTGCTACAAAAATTGTTGCTGTTTCCATATCGACAGCCATAGCACGAGTTATTTTTAAGTACTTTTTAAATTTTGTATCGTGCTCCCAAACCCTGCGGTTAGTTGTAAAAACAACACCGGTAAAATAATCGCGTCCGGCATCGCGAATCGAGGTCGAAACTGCACGTTGAAGGTTAAATGCAGGCAAAGCAGGAATTTCGGGAGGAAGATAATCATTTGAAGTTCCATCGTGCCTTATTGCAGCAATTGGCAGAATTAAGTCGCCTAGTTTATTGATGGTCTTCAATCCGCCACATTTTCCCAAAAACAAAACCGCACATGGCTTAATTGCACTAAGCAAATCCATAATTGTTGCAGCATTAGGGCTGCCCATACCAAAATTGATTATGCTAATGTTCTCAGCCGTAGCCGATGGCATATTTTTCTCATCGCCATCAACTTCGACATTGAAACGCTTTGCAAATATTTCCACATAGTTCTGAAAATTAGTAAGAATAATATACTTGCCAAATTTTTCAAGTGGAACTCCGGTGTATCGAGGCAACCAATTGTTTACAATTTCTTCTTTCGATTTCATTACTTCAACGAATTATAGTTGCAAACAAAAATACAAATAATGACCAAAGCCCATTAAAAGAAAAGCATTAGTTTTGAACGAAAAATTAAAAACTTATATGGACTTCAATTTTCAGCAGTTAAATTTTCCGTTTTCAAAATTTAAAATTGAAGAACGAAACGGGAAGCTATTCATTTTTGACGATGCCCGAAAGCGTTTTGTAGCATTGACACCTGAAGAATGGGTACGTCAGAATTGCCTTCACTTTTTACGCGATCACAAAAAATTCCCAATTGGCTTAATGGCTGTTGAAAAGGGCATTAAAATAAATAACCAGAATTTACGATACGACATTGTTGCTTATTCAAAAAAAGCCAGTCCAATTTTGTTGGTTGAATGCAAAGCGCCCGAAGTTACAATAACCCAAGCAACTTTCGACCAGATTGCAGTTTACAACATTTCGCTCAAAGTACCTTACTTAATGGTAACTAACGGCTTGAATCATTATTTCTGCCAAGTTGATTTTGTACAAAAAAGGTTTCAATTTATAAACGATATTCCTGAATTTGGTGTAATCTATGCCCAATTCTAAGCCTTTAACACCAATTGTTTTTGAAGAATATACTCATCTTCCCAGCCATTGGGTTTGCGTAACCATTGTTTTTTTCGCCCGGTAATTTCGAAACCTAATTTTTCGAACAACTTTAAACTGGTAATATTACTTTCGGCAACATTGACATACAATTGTGAAATACCTAATGTGTTACGCGAATATTCAATTAACAATTCCAGAGCTTCAACTGCCTTACCTTTACCACGTTCGGAATGTTCAAAAATAACAATACCAACCCCTGCCCTGCTGTGATATGGTTCAAAATCGAACAATTCAACAGTTCCAATTGCTACTTCTTGCTCGTTTTCTATCACTAAGCGCAATTGTTTATTTTCCCAAATATCGGCATTATTCGATTTAATATAATTAGCCAAAATAAACTTCGAAAGCGGAGCATAAGTATTGCTAACCCGCCAAACTTCGGGGTTGTTTTCCCAATTGTAAAGTAGTTCAACATCGGAGGGTTCGAGTGCCCTTAAACGTATATTTTTCGAAGAGATGGTCATTTTTTACTGTCCAAGGTTTGTCAAACTTTTCCACAATATTTCCAAATCTTTTAATACGCTATAATCCTTTGCATACAGCATGTTTGCCTTATCTACAAGATCGTTATTCAATAATTTCAGGTCGATTTGCTGTGTTGTTTTGAGCACACCCGGTTTAATGGTAGGCAAACCCAAAAATAGTTCGGTATTTACTTTGTGATAACCTACCCAGCTTTTTTTACCGCCTAAAACATTGAAAATATTTGAAAAAAATGCAGCTTTATTTTTTTCGATCCAAACAATAAAAATACTTAGCAACAACAAAATAAAAGCCATCGTTACATCAAATAAGCGTTTGTTGCGCATATTTTTTTCGCTTCCAATCGCGTTTAAGTTTACAACGTACAAATCACCGGCAGTATCGATTGAGTTACTGCCAATAATCGATACACTTTCGGGAGGTGCTATTTTAAACGAAACATTATTGTCGCTTAATTGAAGCATAGTGCTTATTACCAGACTGGAGCTAATATCTTCGGAACAAAAAATCAGTTCTTCGACATTATTAACCCTAACCACTTCGCTTATCTGATAAATTGAGCCCATATAACGTTCACTTCGAGGTTTCATTTTAGGCGAGATATAACCAATAACATTGGCTTTTGCTCCGGTTTGATGTAATAAATCGCGGACTCTTTTACTTTCAGATTTTAATCCAACAATTGCAACTCGTTTGGGTTTTTGTGCTCCAATAATAAAATCGCCTTTTACAATAAAATGCAGCGCCAACCTGGTTAATGTAATTAAAATGGCCGAGAGTGTAGCGCCCAGAACTATAATAGCCCTCGAGAAACGCGCACTATTGGGCAGCAACGAATATACAACCAATATAAAAATACTGCCGTATAAAAGACCGCGCAATATTCTTAACAACTTAACAGGCTTATCGTATCCACCAGAATAATATACCGATACAAGCCAAACAAAAATATAAATTGGAACAACCAAAAATAGCAAAACACTAGGGTAGTATCCAGGCTCGTACCGATACGATTCCCAAAAAGGCAACAAAAAAACAAATCCCAGAAATATTATTGCAAAATCGAGAATAGGCAACCATAATTGTTTGAACAATCGCACCAAAGCAGCAATGCCGGCCCGAATATAAATAGCCAAATGAATGAAAAAAGAGAACAACCCAGCATATTGTTTCGAAAAATGTTTACGGGCAAAAATGATCATTGCATTGTAAAACATGCGAACATAATTCAAGCTACCTTTTTTGGTGCTTTCACCTTTATAATGAATAATTGTGGTTTCGGGATAATAATAGTTTTTGTAACCTCCTTTGGTAATTCGATATGAAAGGTCGATATCTTCGCCGTACATAAAATAATCTTCGTCGAGCAAGCCAACTTTATCGAGTGTTTCTTTACGTAAGAGCATAAAAGCACCGGCAAGTACGTCAATTTCGTGTATTTCGTTTTCGTTTAAATATGATAGGTGGTATTTACCAAAAAACTTTGACTTTTTAAACAACGACGACAATCCAAAAATTTTATGAAAAGCAACCCATGGCGTAGGCAAGCCCCTTTTCGATTCGGGCAAAAACCTACCACAACCATCAATCATTTTAACACCCAAGCCACCGGCATCGGGGTGTTGATCCATAAAACTGATCACTTTCTCGAAAGTATCTTCTTCAACAACGGTATCGGGGTTCAGCAATAAAACATATTCGCCTTGTGCTTTGCGTATTGCCTGATTGTTGGCTTTCGAAAAGCCTAAGTTACGTTTGTTGGATATCAGTTTAATGTTTGGAAATTTATGAATAAGCATACCAATTGAACCATCGACAGAGTTATTATCGACAACAAATACTTCGGATGCAATATTTTTGCTTGCCTTTTCGACAGCATGAAGACACTGTTCGAGAAAATGCTTAACATTATAATTTACAATTACTACCGAAAGCTTTAGCATACTTGTTCAATTTTTTATCTTTTCCAAAATGGCTTTTTCTTTTTTGTTTTATTTTCGAAAAAATCGGCATTTAGTTCTTCGGGGTGGATAATATGATAAATTTCGCCCCACGAAGGGAGTCCTCCGATATTGCGATCATCGATATACAAATCGCAATCTATCTTTCGGCTTTTAGAGCCATCGAACATCTCTTCGGGGTAACTGCTGTTTACTGCATAAAACTCAACACCATTAGCTTTACAAAACTCAACTGCCTCTGTTAAATATATACCAGCCCTGTATGTCCAAAGAATTAACTGATGGCCTTTATTGTGAAGCATTTTTAGCGTTTCGAAGGCAAAAGGCCTGATTTTTCCAATTTCGGGATACTTATGCTCAACAATGGTTCCATCAAAATCAACAGCAATCTTCATAAATATTTTTTGTTTGATCAATTTAAGCTTCACATTAAAAAAGCGCTTAACTACTTGCGACTTTTTTCAAACATAAGTTAAGAGCATTCAAAAATGACAATTTTATTTGAAAAAGCAGGAAAAAAGGCCTTAAAATATCTGAAAAATGCCTGTATCAACGATTCAACGTATCGGAATAATTAATTCGATTGACGATGGACCTGCCAAGTGTAAGTTCGTCGGTGTATTCAAGTTCGCCACCAACTGAAACTCCTCGGGCAATAGTTGTAACTTTAACTTCAAATTGCTTCAACTTTTTGTAAATGTAGAAATTGGTTGTATCGCCTTCCATTGTTGTGCTTAGTGCCAAAATTACCTCACTTACATCACCTGCTGAAACACGATCGACAAGCGATGCTATTTCGAGTTCGTTAGGACCTACGCCATCCATGGGCGAAATTACTCCCCCCAACACATGATATTTTCCGTTAAATTGATGGGTATTTTCAATTGAAAGCACTTCGCGTATGGTTTCAACAACACATATTACTTCGTTGGTACGATTCGGGTTATTACAGATATAACAAGTTTCGGTATCGGAAATATTGTGGCAAACCTTGCAATGTTTTATATCATTTCTAAGTGTAATAAGGGCATTGCCAAATGTTTCTACTTCGGATTGGTTTTGTCTGAGCAAGTATAATACCAACCGCAATGCGGTTTTTCGCCCAATGCCGGGCAACTTTGCAAATTCATCAACAGCATTCTCTAATAATTTCGATGGATATCTGTCGTTCATCATCAAATTTAAAATTAGCTGTCAAAGGAAAAGAAAAACGATGAATTTTACAATGCCAAGGTTAACTGTTGCCTTTGTTTTCGCAATTAATTGGCACATAGAACCTAAAAACAGAGCCTTTATCTTCCTGTGAATCGACCCAAATTTTTCCGTTCATCAGTTCAATTAAATTGCGTACTATTGAAAGGCCTAAGCCATTGCCTCCATAGTTTCGTTTGTTTTTCACATCGCCTTGTCTGAAACGTTCGAATATGGCCTCGTGCATCTTGTTTGGAATACCAATTCCGGTATCTTCAACTTTAAAATATATGTATTTTTCATCAATGTCGACAATCCCAAACTCAACATGCCCCTGAGAAGTAAATTTGATTGCATTGTTCAACAAATTTGTAAATATTTGGTTGATACGGTTCTGGTCGGCATTCATCATTACCTCGTTATCGAGTACCAAAGCGTTAAGTTTTATGTTGTTTTTATTGAGCTCAACAAGACGGTTTTGGAATTCGCGATAAAGTATTTTTATCATTTTATTTACATCGAAGGATGAAACAAAAATTTTGAGCTGACCGGTTTCGAGACTCGAAATATCAATTATATCGTTAATAATTTGCAGTAAGCTGTCGGAATTTTTTCTTATAATATTCTGATATTCATCGCGTTCCTCTTTAGGTAAATCATCTGATTCTTCAAGAATACTGGTAAAACCAAGTATTGAATTAAGCGGGGTCCTGATTTCGTGACTCATG
>Ga0116162_10003094_pt1 | contig 10111 bp, 10 predicted proteins | sample AD_UKC105_MetaG_FD_89875 | JGI IMG/M metagenome (GOLD analysis project Ga0116162, IMG submission 89875) | Active sludge microbial communities of municipal wastewater-treating anaerobic digesters from Hong Kong - AD_UKC105_MetaG | ecosystem: Engineered > Bioreactor > Anaerobic > Digestate... | reverse complement strand
TGTTCATATCCATTATCACCATATGTAACGAAGACCTTTCTCATTAAACATTATTTATTTTAATTAATTTAGCCGGAACACCGCCAACAATCCAATTATCTGGAACATCTTTCACAACAACAGCATTAGGTGCTATTATTGTATTATTTCCGACAGAAACTGCACCTATCACTTTTGACCCAGGGCATAATATTACATTATTCCCTATTGTTGCTCTGTTGACATTAGAATTTTTGTTTCCGATCAATACACCTGTGTTAATAGTACAATATTGGCCCATTGATTCACAGTTTATTACAATTCCTCCTCCAATTAGATGGGGTAAATATAAGCCATATTTAACAGTATTAGGTTGTATTATGATATTATACTTAAAGGATAATCTATGCCAAACTAAACGTCTCCAAATGAGATATATTTTACTCCAATTCGAGTTACATTTATTCATTGCATATTCGTATTTTCGTAGGCATCTCAAATAATGATATGCCATACCTGATTCTGACCGATATAACAACTTGAGAAATAATTCGAACTTAAACAGTTTCCTCTTGCCTAAATTAACAAAACAATCTTCTTCAAGATACTTCCTAAGGTCATTCTTATTCTTAATCATAAATTACCAAATTTATAAAGTCTGTAGTTGTTAATTATTATCTTATAGCATATTTCCTATCTGTAGTAATGCAAAGAAGAAAAATCATATAAGTAAAAAATGGATAAATTATTAACATATAGTTTAGCTTAAGGCCATGTAAAAGAAAATACATAAATCCTAGACCTAAATAGTGTTTTTTCACTTCACCTGAAATCGATAAAATGAACGACCTATAAATTAAAACAACATAAAGTGTAATATCCAATAGTCCAGTTATTATTCCAGCAGACTCACCTACAGCATATTGTCCCGAAGATGGAGGAAAGTTTCCGTATCCGAACAAACCCTTAAACGAAATGATATATTTCAACATATCAGATGTATAATCTTTCGAGCCTGAAGATTCAAATTTGCTTATAACTTGAAGAAAAACTGTGTCTAGGATTTCGTTAAAAACAAACAATATTAATGTTATCAATAAAGTAAGGAATAACAAATTCCATATATTGTGAGAACGAGCAGTCATCCATATTGCTTGAAATGTAACAAGAATTAAAACACAAAGAAGATTCATAGAGGACATAGAATTAACTGCAATGAAAATATAAACAAATATTAATATCGTTTTTATCAATTTATGTTTAATATTAGTGAATCCCATTATTACTGCAGGTGTTATTATCCACATTATTATATGTGGTTCATGAGATAGACCTGAAAGACCAGGCAATTGCCCAAAAATGCGGATAGGATGATAATCCGCGGCTATACTTAGAAAATAGGGAAAATAGTATGTAGCACCACCGGCCATGTCTTCTTCTAGTACCCTTATATCATCTGTTAACATATTTGATTCCCATGGAAATCCCGCGAGAATTAGGAAAGTAACAATTACAATAACAAAAATGTTATACAAAGAATAACCCAAATAAGGCTCTAAAGCATAATCAAATTCTCTTTTTTCTCTAAGCAAATTATTCAGGTAGCTTAGAAAGAAAATATTATTTAGCAATAGACAACCAACATAACCAGTTTTATTCAGATCACCCAATAATGCAGCTTGAAAAATATCTAATAATAATATCAGAATGAGTAAAAATAGCGGCCAATTCCTTAACTTAATGGAAAATATAGAGAATCGAAAACCAAATCTAATGACATGAGAAAATAACGAAAAAAACATTAAAGCCATCATGCCTTTAACAATTGGTGTAATGAAAAAGATATGCATCGGAATCGCAATTGAATATGTAATTTCAAAAATTACAACTATCCAATCAAATATTTTTTGGCGAATCTTTGCTTTCATTACCATTGCCCCCAATATTTTTTTACGACAGAAATTTGTTCATCGGTAATACTAAAAGACAATGAGCCGAACGATTCAATCATTTCATTGTATTCTCTTAATCTATTTTGATTGCACTTATCAAAAGAATATTCAGCGGCATTACTAATTAATTTAATTTTTTGCTTATATAAGTAGTGAGGTACACCCATAGCAATTGAATAACCGATGTGTGTACCAATGTCATTTGACATAGACACATCGGCTAGCCAGAATAAATCTTTTTGTCTACTGAGGAACCAGCGATCCGATCTAATACCAGAACAAACCACTTTATATCCTCTTTTAATATATGGTTTGTCATATTTACGTCTCACGTCAAGCCAGTATAATGACACAAGCACCGAATCAAAATATTGTGCAACTCTGTCAACTTCTTTTAAGAATTCAGCCAAATTATACTCTGTAACTTCTCCTGGTGATGAATGAGAGGGAAAGACCAAAAGAACTTTTCCCATTTTTTTCTTAATTGAAGCAAGCTCAATTTCAGACTTAAAATGATTAGCATACAAGATATATGGTCCAACAGTAATAATATTTTTATCTAATTTCCCCTTGAACCATTTGAGAATAGCATTCTTTCGATATTCACTAAATGTGTATATCGTATTAATGGAATTATCTAAACATTCAGTTTCAATTACAAACTCTCCAAAGTACAGGCCATGTTCAATCATACAATTCGAATGGAATTCATGTCCACACGCATTTCTAACAGCCCACAAATTTCCATAGCACTTATTACCAATAACTCCGGATGCAGGGTTAATCGTAAAAATTGGGAATTCGATGCAAGTCAAGAGCTTGTAATGAAAATAATCAATGTACCGAGATATGTAAGTACATGGGTAATATGTGACAAATTTTATTATTTCCTTTGGAATAAATAATAGCCATGCCTTTATTTTTTTCATTAATAATTGTTTTGGTATTTTATTTCAAATAACACAAAAGAATTGTGTTGTTGCCTTTTTTATTTTATTAGCCAATAATGCTTTTACTTCTAAAAATGAATCGCACTTTATTGCTTGCATAGAAATAACATAGGAAGTAACAGCAATTAATACTCTCGAAATAAAGCGAATATAGATTGATTCAATATGAGTTGTTGAATAATAGCTAATCAATATAGATATAATGGTAATAATAAAAATAGGAGTAAAATCACCCAAAAGCATTCTCAATGAATAAGAGTGAGTTTGACGAATAAATACATAATAAATTATGAATGACATAGTAGTAATCACTGTGTATGAGTATGCCAAAGCTATAATGCCCCATTTTGACACAAATAATGCACTCACAATATTAAGTATTGATAAAGAGATTCCAATGTACATATACAATTTCGAACGATTTAGGCTCATAATAAAAAAAGATGCCATAGAATTTAATACGGTAATACTGCCACCAATGCAGAGTATACGTAATATTCTAGCAGAATCCAGCCATTTTGTTGTCAAGACTATTTCTATTAAGTCATTGGAAACCATAGCAAGGCCAAACATTATTGGAACGACCAAAAATGCAGCCATTCTAAATAGCTTTCGAAAAACATTCAAATACTGATTCTTATCATCACGCACTTGAACTAAAACAGGCTGAGAGACGTTTCGCATCATGCCAAGAATTATTGAAAAACTAGCATTATTCCACTTGGTGGCCTGAGTAAAGTTACCGACATCGTTAACTGTATATTTCTTTCCAAGGATTATTGAGAAAATGTTCTCACTAACTAATGATGCTATGTTTGGGACAACAAAGCGAATACCTTCAGGAATTAATTTTTTTAGAAATTTCCAATCTACTTGAAATTTTGGTCGAAAAGGAGACATTACCCATAGAGCAAAAGTCGTAATACCAATATTTAATAATCCCTGGGTTGCAATTCCCCAATAAGAAAAACCAGAATACGCTAGTATAATACCAACTACACCAGAAACTATAAGACCAATAACAGTAGCCAATGCTCGCTCTTTAACTCTAATTTGTTTGAATAGGTATGCTGTTTGGATAACTCCAAGACTTGAAAATATTATACCAAGGAATACATATCTTGACAGCCATATTAACTCTTCATGTCCAAAATAACGTGCGATTAGTGGTGAAGAGAAAAAAAGTATCAAATATATAGAAACACTGAGAAGAATATTGAACCAAAATATAGTACTATATTGTATATGTGTGACATCCTTTCTGTTCGTAAGTGCCCACACAAAACCTCCATCTTGTAAACATGTAGCTACTGCTGTAAAGATAGTAAGCATTCCCACCATTCCAAAATCAGTCGGGCCCAATTTTCTAGCTATTACAACTAAAAAAACAAGACCTAGTACTTGTTGAAGAAGTGACATGAGGCCACTCCACAGCATACCTTTTGAAGTTTTATGTTTAAGATCAGACATATTAGTAAAACAAAAGTTTATCATTCAAAAAATGAGTCAAGATAATCCACTCAGTCAATTGCACCATAAAACGATCTTATAGCCAGATGTCTATGGATACTAAAGCCGTTTTTATTCACTCCATCCACATCGTGATATTTTCCAACATAGATTCTGTCTCCATTATGATCCACATCTGAGCACCACACAAAGTCATGATACCACAGCTTTTCGCCCTTGGAAAGCCAAATTACGAAGAAGGAGTATGTACAACGAACAGCTGTCGGTAACGACATCGTCTTCATCAGTTCTGTGGGCATCACAGCTCGACTTTCTTCAAAGACACTTTTACGTATCAGGTACCAGTCAGTTACCATAGGATTATCAATAAACTCTTCTTGGTCATACCAATCCTGATTATAAAAGCATGGTTCAGAAACATCTGGATCTTTTCCAAAAATTAACTTAAGATTCCTGCAATTCACATCCTTTCCATCAGTAAATTTTGAAACTCCAAGTATCAGATAGTAGTGCTCCTTTGATTCAATTAGTTTTTCTTCATCATACGGAATTGATGGAATATCTGCAGGGATATCAAAGAGAAGAGATGGTGCACATTTATGCAATTCATCTGGTCCAATAAATTTTTCACCCATTATTTCTTTTGCTCTTTCTATTGTCATATCACAATTAGTTAATTGTCGGAAATCATCGTTTAATCGTCCAGAAGTGTTTCTTTCCACTTTTGATACTCAATAACTTCTTCGGCAGAAGCCAAATGGCCCATTGCTGAATATTTTTCAATTCTGTTAAATTCTGCTATCAATCTATCAAATCTTACCCCCCACCCACTATCAACAAACCAATTCAAATTTCTAACTTGAGCATTATATAAAATTATTCCGCTTTTAGTATTAAGAACTTGGCGGAGAAATGTCAAGTATGCTCTATACTGATGTTCATGAGAGGCCACGAGCACTAGCTTTTTCCAACCATTCTTCATCGCCATTTTTACGATTTCAATAGCCTGCTGTTGTGTGTGCAAAGAAACATTTTCATGAATCAAGTCTTTCTCAGGAACACCACCTTTTAAGATGAAAGGTTTTACCTCTTCAAATGGGAAACTACCATAGTCTTTGTCTATTATATTACCACTAAATACAATTTTTGACACTATACCTATTTTATAAAGGTCGACGGCTTTTTGAAATCGAAAAAAGCCGTCTCCCTCTAAAAGTATAGCAGCGTCAGATTTTGCCAGACAATCGTTGTCAACGATTGCCATAATAATTTCTCTTTCTGTTATCATCTAATGTTTATAAATCTTCCCAAAAAATTGGATCTCTTGCTGGAATATCCTTGTTAACTGTCTTACCAATAATGGTGTCCTTGAACTTGGGAGGAATACCAAGTGCAGGACGAAGAACGTCAATGTCCGCTTCGGTAATAACCTGACCCTTCTTCAAGTCAGTCTTGGCATAGAGACAACGGCGCTGTACGAAGACTGTCTCACCTTCTTCCTTCTGGACTTCCTTACGGGTGCTGCCCATTGCGCGTTCAACCTCACGGATTGAATCAACCATGAACTTAAACTCATCAGGTTCCATTGAATGTGGATGATCCGGACCCTTATCAGTCTTGTCAAGTGTAAAGTGCTTCTCAATGACACGGCCACCAAGAACAACTGAAGCAAGAGCAACAATGTGTCCAGGTGAGTGATCCGAATAACCAGTAAGGCAGTCGAATGCATTCTGATAGGTCCTCAGAACGTTCACGTTAGCACTGTCTATCTTAGATGGATAGTTGGTAATGCACTGCAACAGCACGAGGTCTTTGTTGCCAGTCTTTTCAATGGTGCGAACGGCCTCGTCGATTTCTGACATTGTGGCGTCACCGGTTGAGAGCATCACGGGAATACCCTTGCGAGCTGTGTAGTCAAGCATTTCGAGCCAGGTGATCTCACCAGAGCCAATTTTAATGAAAGGCACCTTCATATCAGCACACAGATCCACAGCCTCTTTAAAATAAGGCGAGGTAGAAAAATCGAGACCAACCTTCTTGCAATAGTCAGCAATCTCCTGATGCCATGCCATTGGGAACTCCACATCCTTGAAAACATCAGAAACTGTCCTACCCCAAGAACCATGGACTCCGTGAAGAGTCATCTTGGAGAATCCACCTTCAGAAACAATGGTTTCAGCAGTGAAAGTCTGAAACTTGGCGCAGTCAGCACCAGCCACTTTGGCTGCATCAATAAGGCGCTTTGCCTTTTCTATGCTGCCATCAAAATTACCACCAATCTCAGCGATGAAATAGGTTGGGTAATCAGGACCGATCATACGGTCACCAATTTTGATGTTCTTGTTGAAATTTAGCATAATTGGTTATTTAGCGAGTTATTAATTTAAACGTTTGAAACCGGACTGGCAAACAGGACCATCCAAAGCCCTCATCACATCCTTGCCATCTTCGAAGTCGCGAATATCGGCAAAGATCTTGTCAAGCTCATAAAAGTAGCGGTCGATAATTTCAGGGGTATGGCAGATACATGGATACATACTATTGCCTGCAAGGAAGCCCTTTTTGAGCATCTCCTGTGTAATATAAGTTTTGTATGCCAAATGATTAGCACTTTTAAAGTTATAACCGGCAAGCGCAGGAATACCCCATTGCTCGATTTCAAGACCATACTTGTCCGCAAGAGCCTGCCAACGCTTTTTGTTTTCAAGACCTTTTGCAGTAATAACTTCCCAAGACTTAGTCCTTTCCATTTCTGTGAGAGCTGCAAGAGCTGCAGCAGGACCAATACGCTCTGTCCAGAACGTACTACTTATCCAAGAGCCCTGAGCAGCCTCCATAATATCCTTTCTACCTACAACGGCACATATTGCATAGCCATTGCCAATAGTTTTACTATACACAGCCATATCCGGATTTATACCATACTTCATATAAAGACCACCGTATGTCTCACGGAAACCAGAAGTACACTCATCGAAAATCAAAACAAGTCCTCTTTCTGTCGCTAAATCTCTGACTTTCTGCAGGAAGTTGTCTTCTGGGCCAAAATTGCGACATACTTCCATTTTGATAATTCCAAGATCGGGGTTGTTATTTACAACCTCAAGAAGTTCTTCAAAATTATTGTAATGGAAAGGAATAGCCGAGCCACGAAGGGCTCTTGGAACACCATTGGCAGGAATACCAGGAAGGAGGTGGCCTGTGAGTGCATCGCTTTCATCAAGATTTACAGACACATACCAATCATGCCACCCGTGATATCCACAAATAGCGATCTTGTCTTTACCTGTAAAAGCCCTTGCAATACGGATACACATTGAGTTAGCCTCACCACCGCCACGAGTGTAACGTACACCTCCAGCCCAAGGGTTCATCTCGATAAGTTTCTCTGCGAGATAGACCTCTTCTGGGCAATTGAATGTAGTAAGATTACCGTCCCGAATAACTTTCATAACTGACTCATCTACTGCTTCATTAGCATAGCCGAGGGTGTTAGTACCAATACCCATCATGGAACAGTCAATATATTCCTTGCCATCGAGATCCCATACTCTGCAGCCCTTAGACTTACTGTAATATGAAGGCCAGTTCTCTGGAAGAAATTGCTCCGGTCTTTTAGAGAGAAGCGAAGTACCACCAGGTATTATCTGCTTCGCTTTACTATACAATACTTGACCTTTTCCCATAATTAAAATATTTATTTGATTATTGTATCATTCGATATGGATTTGGCATAACCCTCATCCCTTGCATGCATACTATTCAAATCGAAAACCTCTTTATGTTGCTGGAGATAGTCAACATAATCTTTCCAAGACCTATCTTTTCCGACTTTTTCAATTAAGATCTTTATCAAGTCGAAATCTTCCTGTGTGTCCACAGTGATGCGGAATGAAGAATAATCCTCATCGTTTAAAACAACGAAGGATTTAAAGATGTTCCCACCTTTTACAGTCGAATTGTTCTTGATATAAGGAGTTACATGTTCACGTTCACTCTGAAGTCTGGCCTCATTAAATGCTTTCTGCAAGGCAGAGAACTTAAAGCACTCACAATCGATGCCATCAGGGAATGTTGGAATCAATGTGTTGGATGCATAATCATATCCACCAGAGATACAAGCGTCTATCACTTTGTCAATCTCTGCGGTATCAATCAATGGGCAGTCTGAAGTAACACGAACTACATATTCCGGATTCTCTGGAAGTGCTGTGAAATAGAAACGTTCCAAAACATCATCTACAGAACCCTTATATGTCTCAACGCCGATTCGCTGGGCAATCTCGACGATTTTGTCAGCACCCTCTTCAGTTGTAGTGGCGACCTTCAGCTTTGTAACATTTTTGGCTAGAAGAATTCTTCTCAGATGCAGTTCTAAGAGGGTTTCCCCATTAACTTCCTTCAACACTTTGGCTGGTAAACGTGTTGAACCATAACGGGCTTGTGATATTGCAAGTACTTTCATTATTTTACCTCAAAGTTATGGTCGATGCAAGCCTTGATCTTTTCGGGCAAGGTCAAATACCGCTTTGATATCATCATCTGTAATGTTTTGTCGTCCGTAAGGTATTGGTTTCATAAGATTGGTGAAAAATTTGGATCAACATATTTTCTAATTTTTGCTCTCATACTTTCGACAGTTTCCCATTTGTCATTCGTCCCGGAATTATATTTAAATCCTTTTTCTACTTCTTTTGCGTTATAATGTTCGAGGTACTTTGATTTATCTATATCACTTGGTAAAATCGCATAATACTTGTCAAATTCTATTGTATTAAAAGAATCACTTTCAGTAATCATTTCCTCATGAATTTTTTCTCCCGGTCGGATCCCAATTTCTTCTAAAGTGGCATTTGGAGTTATTGCTTTAGCGACAGTATCAATCTTATAAGAAGGAATCTTCGGAACAAATATCTCGCGACCTATAGCATTCTCTATAGCCCATAAAACCATTTCGACTCCTTCTTCTAATGATATATTGAATCTTGTCATATCTTTATGAGTAATTGGTATTTTGTCACCATTTTTTGCTTTATTCAAGAAGAACGGTATTACAGAGCCTCTGGAACCCATAACATTTCCATATCTTACAACAGAAAAACGAAGGTCTCTCTTGCCTTTTATGTTATTTGCAGCAATAAACAATTTATCTGACACTAGTTTCGTTGCTCCGTAAAGATTTATTGGTGCAGCAGCCTTATCTGTTGATAAGGCAACCACAATTTTAATATTGGTGCTTAATGCAGCATCAATAATATTTTGAGCTCCTCCTATGTTGGTTTTAATACACTCATCCGGATTATATTCAGCAGTAGGAACTTGTTTTAAGGCAGCTGCATGTATTATTACATCTATTCCTTCACAAGCTCTTTTTAGACGTGCACCATCTCTGACATCACCAATAAAAAAGCGTACTTGAGGAAATTTAGACTCGGGGTACAGCTGAGCCATCTCAAATTGTTTCAACTCGTCCCTGGAGTAAACTACGAGTCTTTTAACATCAGGATATTGTTCCAGAATCGTTTTCACAAACATTTTTCCGAAAGATCCTGTCCCTCCGGTAATTAAAATGGATTTATTATTTAACATTTTTGAATTATTTATTACTGATGAATTACAGAATTAATCAGTACAGACATTAACAATCTGATTGCAAAAGTGAGCAATTAAAAAATATACTGTTCTAGAATCTAATACTATTTATTAAGCTTTCTTTACTTTTCTGTAAGTTTCTTTCACATACGGCACTCCCAGCACCCA
>Ga0116162_10003093_pt1 | contig 10115 bp, 7 predicted proteins | sample AD_UKC105_MetaG_FD_89875 | JGI IMG/M metagenome (GOLD analysis project Ga0116162, IMG submission 89875) | Active sludge microbial communities of municipal wastewater-treating anaerobic digesters from Hong Kong - AD_UKC105_MetaG | ecosystem: Engineered > Bioreactor > Anaerobic > Digestate... | reverse complement strand
GCCGGAGACTATCCCGACAACGACCAACGATTCGGGTTCTTCTGCCAGGGTGTCGTCGACCTCCTGAAAAGGCTTGATTTTCGTCCCGACATCATCCACTGCCATGACTGGCAAACCGCCCTCATTCCCTTCATCATCAAACATGAGCACAAGGCCGACCCTTTTTTCATGAGGACCGGGCTGGTGTACACCATTCACAATCTGGCCTACCAGGGGATTTTCGAGCGGGAAGCGCTGCCGTCCCTGGGCCTGAACGATTCCCATTTCACCGTCGACCGGCTGGAATACTACGGCAAAATCAATCTCATGAAGGGGGGGATCCTCGCCGCCGATGTGGTCAATACCGTCTCCGGCACCTATTGCCGGGAGATCCAGACCGAACAGATGGGATGCGGGCTGCATGGCGTGCTGCAGCAGCGGGCCCACGATCTCTACGGCATTCTGAACGGAATCGACTATCACGAATGGAACCCTTCGACCGACCCTTTCATCTTCAAGAATTTCACGGCATCCGCCCTGTCGGGCAAGGCCAACAACAAGAAGAACCTCCAAAAAGCCCTCGGCCTGCAGCAGAACCCCACGATTCCCCTGCTCGGCATGATAACCAGGCTTTCGGCTCAAAAGGGTCTCGACCTTCTCGAAAAGATTCTGCCGCAACTCCTGGAAAAAGACCTGCAGCTGGTACTCCTTGGAACCGGCGACGAAAAATACATGAAAATGCTGTCCGCCTTCCAGGAAAAATCGTCCGACTCCCTTTCCATCCACCTGGCCTTCGATCTGGCGTTGGCGCGCAGGATCTACGCGGCGAGCGACATGTTTCTCATGCCTTCCAACTATGAACCGTGCGGTCTCGGGCAACTCATTGCCCTTCGCTACGGTTCCGTTCCGGTAGTACGGAAAACCGGCGGTCTGGCCGACACGGTTTTCGATACCCGGGAAGGAATTCGCGAGCCCAACGGTTTCACCTTTGACGACTATACGCCGGAAGCGTTTCTCGATGCCGTCAACCGTGCACTCGAAGTCTACGGGGAACGGAAAAAATGGGATAAAATCGTTCGCAGCGGCATGAACTCGGATTTTTCCTGGGACCATTCCGCGGACGAGTACGAAGCCCTCTATGACAAAGCCTTGAACAACATCCGCATGTGAGGTGGGAATGACGGTAGAACCGGATGAATACGAACAACTGGCCAAGGAGATCCAAAACCTGATCAAGGAAAACAAAAAATTCCTGGAACGGGTACGGCAGGAAGACTTCGAGCCGGAATGCGGGGAAGACGAACAGGAAGACTCGCCCGAGGATTTCGAGGAATTGTAGCGTTACGCTCCTGAGCAGTACTGAAAGGCCCCCGACCGATCCGGTCGGGGGCCTTTCGCATGGGTAGAGCGGTAAAACAAGCAAATAGCGGATCAGGCCTTCACCAAATCAAGGAAATCCATGACGAGTTTATAGGTGAGCCCCCACAAGACCGGTTCTCCCGGGCAGGGAAGGCTGATTCCCGGGCTGATCATGGTCTGGCCGTCGAAGCGAACGATCTTGGCGCCGTGCCGGGACGGGTCCTTCAGGTCCGCAAGCGAAACCCAGAAAGCCTCCTCCACTTCTTCACTCATCAGCCGAAACTGCTCGATATGCTCAACCAGGTAGACGAAACAGGATATATGGACCGGAATGCGCACCCCGGCAATATCGGAAAGACGACCGAGAAAGCGCGCCTTTTCAAGGTCCACACCGACCTCTTCCCATGTTTCGCGCTCCGCGGTTGAGCGGGGATCGCCATCGCCGTTTTCCACTTTTCCGCCCGGAAAGCCGATATTCCCCGACCAGGGATCGTGTTCGTTCTCCGCCCGCTTTATGAAAAGCACCTGGAGACCGGAAGGGGCCTCGCGTACGATAAGCGCCACCGCGGCATGGGTACCGCCATGCCGTGGCCTCAAATCAGGCACATACTCGGCAAATCTCTGCTTCAAATGTTCACAGGTAATCATAATCATTGGCAATAACCGGATTCTCCATGCTGATCCAGCGCATGAAGATGTTGTTTATAGTAGCCTGTCCCGTCGAGCATGACAACGCCAAAATGAATCGGCCTCTCCGCCCGCACCATGCCGAACGGTGAAACCTTTTGACATCGCAGCTTCTTTCCGCTAGGTTGTGCCGAACCCCTGTCCCCGGCCGGTGACGGCCATTTACCCAGTATCTTTTCCGGAGGTTTCATGATCCGTTGCAGCAAAAAGACCCTGGCCGGCGGCCTGCGCATCGTGGCCGTCCAGCTGCCCCATCTTCACAGCGCGGAGATCGCCATCTACCTGAAAGTAGGCGGCCGCAACGATCCGCCGGGGAAGGAAGGTCTTTCCCATTTTCTCGAACACATGCTGTTCCGCGGCACAGCCGAATACGCAACCACACTGGAACTGGAAACGGCCTTCGAAGCTTTGGGCGGCAGCGTCAATGCGGCAACCGATGCCGATTCCACCTGTTTCTATACCCGCATTCACCCGCGCAATGTCGTCACCGGAATAGAAATTTTTTCCTCCATGCTGCTACGCCCCTCCCTTGCGGGAATAGATATCGAAAAAAGAATCATCACCGAAGAAGCCCTGGAGGACTCCAACGAAAAGGGTGAAGACATCAATACCGACAACCTTGCCAGTAAGCTCCTCTGGCCCGAGCACCCCTTGGGCATGCCCACGATCGGTTCTCTCCGGAGTATCGCCGAATTCACCGACCAGGATCTGCGTGAACATCTGGATCGGTACTATGTTCCCTCGAATGCGGTAATAACCGTTGTCGGCGACATCGACCCGGCAACCCTGTTCCCGGCGTGCGAGCGGTGCTTCGGCTCGTGGCGGGGATCGCCCCCACCCCCGCTCTGCCCCGCACCGGCCTGCCAGGATACCCCCCGGACATTGTACGTGAAAGACATGGACAGTCAGGTAGCCCTGCAAGTCGCCTTCCGCGGGTTCAACCGCTTGGACCGGCGCATCACCCCGGCTCGCCTGATCAGGAGAACCCTGTGCGGCGGCGGCAGCTCCCGGCTGCTCATGTCCCTGCGGGAGAAACTCGGGATAACCTATTCGGTAAGCGCCGCCATCTCTGCCTATGATGAAACCGGCTGTTTCTCCATCGACCTTGCCACCGCGCCGGAAAACCTCAGCCGTGCGGTGGAAGAAGTCCTGATAGAAACTCGCCGGCTTACCGTGGAACTTATGGACGGCGAAGAACTGGAGCGAGTCAAGCTCGGCTATTTTTTTGACCTGGAATACAGTCGCGATTCAACCTACGAAATGGGAGTGCGGTATGGCTGGGGCGAGCTCATGGCGGCTTTTACCACCATCGAGCAGGACCAGCAGGAGAGCGCCTCGATAACCTCCGAGAAAGTTCTCGAAACGGCGCACAGCCTCTTCGCTCCGAAAAACCTGAACCTGGTTGCCGTGGGCCCGGTAACCGCGGGAATGAAACGGGAGATCGCAAAGCTGCTGCAACGATACGAACATGAATGGGACGTCCTGCCATGAACCCGCGGCCAAAACCCGCAACCGAAATTTTTCTTTCAATGATGGCATGCAGCGGATTTCGCAGTACACTTGCCGGTATCCCCCAACAAACAACCGCCCTAACGAATACTTCGCATAGAAATCAGCTGGTTTTCGGCCGGACACTCCCTGCTGAAATGGAGGCAACCCATGCGCATTTTTCTTGCCGGCGGAACCGGCTTTGTCGGCGGTCATGTCCGTTGCGCCCTGCTGGAAAACGGACATGAACTGCGTATTCTGACCCATCGGCAAACGGCCTGCCCGGAACCGGGAATCGAAGTCGTGGATGGAGACGTAACACGACCGGACACCTTTGCGGCGGCACTGGACGGCTGCGAGGCCATCCTCAACCTGGTGGGCATCATCCGGGAATTTCCCCGGCGCGGCATTACCTTCGAACGGCTTCACGTTGCGGCGACTGAGAACCTCCTGTCGGCCGCCCGCAAGGTTGGCGTTCGCCGGTTCATCCAGATGTCGGCACTCGGTTCACGCGACGGGGCGGCATCCCGCTATCACCAGACCAAATTCCGGGCGGAACAATGTGTTCGAGCCTCCGGCCTTGATTGGACCATTTTCCGCCCTTCCGTCATTTTCGGGCCGAGGGACGACTTCATCAACAGGCTTGCATTTTATGTGAGAAAATTTCCCCTGGTACCGGTGATCGGCAACGGCTTGTACCGCCTCCAGCCCATTGACGGCAACGATATTGCCCGCTGTTTCGCTATGTCTCTGGACATGCCTGAAACGATCGGCCACACCTATGAACTCTGCGGTCGCGACCGCTTCACCTATCGGGAACTCCTTACAGCCGTGGCCGGGACGGTCAGCAAGTCCTCGGTCAGGACGGTCACCATACCCGTCTCTTTCATGAAGCTGGTAACCCCGTTCCTGCAGCGCTTTTCCTTCTATCCCATAACCATGGACCAGATTACCATGCTGCTGGAAGAAAGCATCTGTGACTGCAGTTGGCGGGAAACGTTTCGCTTCGAACCGGTCGGCTTGGAGGAGGCAATCCACGTATACCTGAAAAATCGTTGACAACATCGGCAAGCCCCCCTGCTACGTTACACAGAGATAATCCCTGCCCTCGACGAATCCGGCAAGGTTTGCCCAAGACCGTATCTGGCTCCGTGCTCCGCGGGTACCGACAGTGACGAGCAGCTTCCCTCCCGATTGCGCCCTCACCTCATTCGCAGCCAGTACCGGTGCTCCGTGAAGGACCCGGCCGACCTTGCGCGGATCCACATCCACCCAGCGGGCAACCCGGATGCCCTCTTCCCGCAACGTCCGTTGCCAGGCTCTCCCCTCAAGACCCGCTCCGGCAAGCGTTACCTCCTTCTCTCCGGCAAGAAATCCCTGTTTCAGGTGGTAAGCCTTGCATTTCCGGAAGGCGGACGCGGTATATTCCGGAAGGGTCCGGGTCGCGCGATCGGGACGCTCACGCCAGAAAAACAGGGTTCGGGAAAGGCGGGAAAAGCGGACGCCGGCAGCAGCCATCCGAAGCCACAGGTCGTAGTCTTCCGCCCAGCCCGTTTGCCGGTATCCGCCAACGGCCATGACCGCTTCCCGGCGAAACATCACGCTCGGGTGAACAAAGGGAGACTCAACGAACAGGTCACGGATAATTTCCTCGTGACCGGCAAGCCCGTTCTGCCACTGCTCGTAGGCACGCATACCGGTACCAAGACCGGTTCGGGGAAAGTGGCGAAAAGCGCAGGCGACGAGGCCGGTTGACGGATTCTCCTCCAGGAACGCAGCCTGGATTTCCAGTCGACGGGGATGACAAAGATCATCACCGTCCATCCGGGCTACGACGGATGAGCGGCACTCCTCGAGGCCGACGTTCAGGGCGGCTACGAGACCGCGCTGCGCCGGACGCAGCACTCGCACCCGCGAATCGCGGTGAACCGCAGCGGCAAGAATAGCGGCAGTCCCGTCGGTGGACCCGTCATCAACGGCCACCAGTTCCCAGCTCGGGAGGGTCTGACGGAACAGGGATTCCAGGGCCGCCGGCAGATGGCGCTCTTCGTTGCGGACCGGCAACAGAATGGAAACGGCGGGTTTTTTCATGATCAGGCCAATCCCGGGAGGAGTCTGACGATTCCCTTTGCGAAGAGCTCAACCGCAATGGAGGCAAGAAGAAGCCCCATCAGGCGGCTGACGATCGAAAGGCCGAGGGTGCCGATCAGGCGACCGATCCTGCTGGCCATGCGGAGAATGATCCAGGTTATGAACGAAGCAAGGACGACACAGCCGATGATAAGCCAGACATGAAAGGGCCCGGCCGCGAGGTTCGCATAGATGATGACCGTGGAAATAGAGCCGGGCCCGGCCAGAAGCGGCACCGACAGAGGCACGACCGCCACACTGGCCAGATCCGGCGCGATCTCCGTCGTCTCGGCAGCCCCTTTCGTTTCTTTCGCGAACATCATGGAAACAGCCATGAGCAACAGGAGGATACTTCCCGCGACCTGGAAGGAAGCAATACTGATACCGAACAGCTGCAGAACCCTGTCGCCGACCAGTGCCGCCAGGGCCAGAACACTCGCCACGGAAAGCCCTACGGTTCGTGCAATTTTTTTCCGTTCCGCATCCGGAGATGTTCCGGTAAGGGCAAGGAACACCGGCAACACGCCGAAGGGGTTGAGAATTGCCAGGATGGCAACGAAAATTTTCATATACGCGGACAACTCAAGCATGGCAAACCTTCCTTTCGAACGCAAGGAGAAGTCTTGAGCGGACATTCACGGAGTGAATCCAATGCACGCGGCGACCGAACTTCGATCAGATCAACTCCTTGAGCGTCTCGCGCAACTCCCGTACCGTATAGGGCTTGGACACCATCCCGCAGAACCCGTACTGCCTGAAATGGGCGAGAATCGGGTCGTTGTTGTAGCCGCTCGAGACGATTCCCTTCACCTCGGGATCAAGGGCAAGCAGCGCCTTCATGGTCTCCTTGCCTCCCATCCCGCCCTTGATGGTCAGGTCCATGATGACGGCATCAAAGGGCCGTCCCGCTTCCAGCGCCTCGCGGTACCGTTCCAGGGCACACTCGCCGTCCCCGCATACCTCGATCTCGTAGCCGAGATGATTGAGGATTTCCCGTGCTATCTCGCGTATGATTTCCTCATCGTCCATGACGAGAATCCTGCCTGAGCATGAACTTTCGTCACTCGCCTGGTCCCGGTAGTCCCCCGGCACAGGCTCGATTTCTTTTGCGGATGCCGGAAGGTAGAGGTGGAAAACGGTACCGACCCCTTCCTCGGATTCGACAGCGAGATGTCCCTGGTGATTCTTGACTATGGAATACACGGTAGCGAGCCCAAGACCGCTTCCCTGCTGTTTCGTCGTAAAATAGGGGTCAAAGATCCTGGAAAGATTTTCTTTCGGTATCCCGACGCCCTGGTCCCGTATGGATATGCAGATGTACCTGCCGGGATCCAGGGGAAGAAAGTCGCAGCCGTCGACTTCCATATTCCTGGCCGTGACCGAAATGATCCCGCCATCCGGCATTGCCTGATCGGCATTGATGATCAGGTTGTTGATCACCTGACTCATCTGCCCTTCATCAACGTCAACCGGCCACAATTCTTTCTGCAGGTTGAATTCGCACTTTACATTCGATCCCCGCAGCATAAATCCCGCAGAGTCGGTGATCAGCTGAACGATCGAAGCGGTTTTTTTGACTGGAGCTCCACCCCGGGAAAAGGTGAGCAGCTGCTGAGTCAGGGCCGCCGCACGCTCGCAGGCCTTTTCCGCATCAGCGAGACGTTCATGAGCCTTTGTCGCTGGGTCGGCAAGCATCTTCGCCAGGGAAACATTGCCCATGACGGCCGTCAGGAGATTATTGAAATCATGGGCAATGCCGCCCGCGAGAACGCCGAGGGACTCCAGCTTCTGGGCTTTGAGCAGCTCGTTCTCCATCTTTTTTCTTTCGGTGATATCACGGATGTGCTCCGCTACCATCAGCACGTTCCCGGTATCGTCGAAGATGGGAACCGCACGGATCTCGATATGGCCGATACGGGCATTATACATTTCCCGGAAAACCGGCTTCCCCGTCCTGAAAACCTCCAGGGCCGAGCATGAGTCGCACGGCTTTTCCTGCCCGGGATTATATGCCTCGTAGCATCGGGGACTATGGTGACGGATTTCCGGTGGGACGTATTCGTAGCCGCCGATCCAGTTGGAATGGATGATGCGCAGATCGCGATCGATAACCACCAGGTGGTCCGGATTCGCCTCGAAGATCTTGTTGAGAATGGTTTGCGACTGCCTGAGTTCCCGCTCCGTACGCTGCCGCTTCTCGATATCGTCGTTCAACTGCTCGTTGACGTCGGTAAGTTGGCGGTTGAGGTCGGACAACCGTACATTCAGCGAAGAAAGGTCCTGTGTCCGTTTCTCAACTTTTTGTTCCAGTTCAGTGCGGGCCGCCCGCAGCGAATTCTCCACGCCCCTCCGCGCTCGGATGTTCAGCAGGAGAAAGAAAACCAGCCCTCCGAGGAGGCCGATCCCTGCCACGGTAGCCCAGATGACGCTTTTCCTGATTTTGTGAAACGGCTCCGGTTCGTTGATGACAACGCTTCCCGCGGGCAGCAGTCTCCTGTCGATGTGGAAGCGACGAAGCTGGCGGTAGTCGAACAGATACCGGGCAGGGCTCCGGGAGAGAACGTGAATATTTTCGATCCGCTCCCCCTGCAGGATTCGAAGGCCCATTATTCCCGCGGTAAATCCCTGGTCATAGCCGCTGGTCAGTTTTCCGCCCACGATGCCGAAACCGAGATTGAAATCCCATGACCCATAGATGGGAACCCGTGACTGTTCCGCGATTCGGGAAATACTCTCCACATTCTCATTGAACTGTACCGCCGGATCGCCGTAAAAAAATGAGTAGAAAATGATCGTATCAGGCGGCAGCGACGATACATCCGCCACAATTTTGTCCAGGTTGCCGCTTTTCGCGAAATCGAAGCGCACCTTCCCCTTGTAGCGTGGCAAGAGTTTCTTCAGCTCCTCGAACACCTTGCGGCCGGGGGTACCATGGTCGTTAATTACGAAGATACTTTTGGTGCCGGGGTGCAGCCTGAGGGCAAGATCTATGGTTTCCCCGAGGTCGGCCGTCTCGCTCACCCCGGTATAGAATTGCTCGCCCCGCAGATCTTGTTTCTTGAAATAATTAACGCCGCAAAATACCACCGGCACCCTGCCAAAAATTCGATCACGATTATCAAGCAAAAAAACGAGGGCATCGGTATCGGAACAAACAATCAGGTCGAAGCTGGTTTTTGCGTACTTGATCGAAAGGATCCGCGCAAGCTCCCGGAAATAGGGAGCTTCGTTCACCCACTTGGTATTCATGTACTCGATGTAGATCCTGGTTTCGATGTCCACGGGCGCCAGGGCCGTAATGATTCCCCGGGTGATGTCATCGGTCCAGCGGAATCCCTGGTGATAAGAGTTGAGGATAAGGACGTTTTTCTTAGCGGCTGCATGAGTGGAAGCCGGAAAAGCAACGATGCCGACCAGAAAAATTACGAGGCACGGTATTATGGTAATATAAGGTAGCAACTTGTTCCGAAACGGGTGGTTCTCGTCCGCACCCCTTGCTTCATACATGGTGATTCTCCAAGGCAAGATCTTTGAATAACGGGCAAAATTCATTACTATTCTTTTCTGCCGGCAACCCGCACCATCGATGCCCTCAGACAGAGTATCCGTTTGCAGGCAATAGTAGCACGAATGCGATTTGCGGGTCCATACCGGCGACGCATTCTTATTTCATGTCGTATCGGCTAGTTAAAACGGTTCTTGAGGAGCTTGCCCGCCCCTCCTGTGGAAACCATGGTTTTATCGGAATGCTTGAACCTTGTCGGTGAAACGGAAACTAACTTTTACCGCCAACAATTTTTCGCCATATTCGTTGCCGATCAATTACTCTGCGGAATTGCCCAGGACCTGCCTTGCAAACCGCACGAAACGGCGAGCCCGCCATGCGGCTTTTAGTCAAACTAAAATTCACAAATACAGTGGGTTAGAGGATTTTACCCGGAATATTATATTTGACAAAAATAAAGGCGTTGTGTATTATTTTCGAGGCGTTTACCGGGGTTTGTCCGGTTGCGACTCTCACGTTCACGTTACTTTCCACGCATATCCCTATTCACTCAAAACAGAGCATTTTTTCGCTTGCATCGCGCTTGTTACATACTGTTTTTTTCGAAGCTACTGAATTGTAATGCGATGGGCAATTCGGTACACACTAACTCTAATGGAGGTATGACATGGCAGATGTAGTTCAAACAATTGACCAATTGGTAGCAAATGCACGCAAGGCAGCCGACATCATGAGGAATTTCACCCAGGAACAGGTCGACAAGGTTTGTGCGGCAATGGACGCGGCAAGCGTGGCCAACGAGCAGAAGCTCGGTGAAATGGCCGTCGAAGAAACCGGCATCGGCCGGGCCGACCACAAGGCCATCAAGAATCACCTCGGCGCCCATGTTGTCTACGAGTACTTCAAAGACAAGAAATCCGTCGGCGTTGTCATAGAAGAAGACGGCGTGAAGTATATTGCCGAGCCG
>Ga0116162_10003090_pt1 | contig 10119 bp, 8 predicted proteins | sample AD_UKC105_MetaG_FD_89875 | JGI IMG/M metagenome (GOLD analysis project Ga0116162, IMG submission 89875) | Active sludge microbial communities of municipal wastewater-treating anaerobic digesters from Hong Kong - AD_UKC105_MetaG | ecosystem: Engineered > Bioreactor > Anaerobic > Digestate... | reverse complement strand
TCACGCAGGTAGTGGGTCAACTGGTGTGGCTCTTCGTTGCACGCGGCGGCCTCGACCACCTCGGGATAACGTGACAGCGATTTGAGCAGGTCCAGCTCGTGGGTCTCGACCAGGCGCTCGAGGTTGATCGCCCCGTCGCTGGGTTCGACATCCACCAGGCGTTCCGCCGCCTGACGCAGGACTGCATGGATGCGTGCATGGGCGTACTGCACGTAGTACACCGGGTTGTCGCTCGACTGCGACTTCGCCAGGTCCAGGTCGAAGTCCATGTGCTGCTCGCATTTGCGCATCACGTAGAAGAACCGCGCGGCATCGCGCCCGACCTCCTTGCGCAACTCGCGCAGGGTGATGAATTCACCCGAGCGCGTGGACATCTGTGCCTTCTGGCCACCGCGATACAGGATCGCGAACTGCACCAGCAGCACGTCGAGCCGGGACGGATCCGCGCCCAATGCCTGCAGCGCAGCCTTGACCCGCGGCACGTAGCCGTGGTGGTCCGCGCCCCAGATGTCGATCACCCGATCAAAACCGCGCTCCAGCTTGTCCAGGTGGTAGGCGATGTCCGACGCGAAATAGGTGATCTGACCGTTCTCGCGCACCACGACGCGGTCCTTCTCGTCACCGAATTCGGTCGAGCGGAACCACCATGCACCGGCCTGCTCGTACAGGTGACCGGATTCGCGCAGGCGGTCGATGACCTTGTTGACTTTGCCCGATTCGGTCAGCGAACGCTCCGAGTACCACTCCTGGTATTCCACACCGAACAGGCCCAGGTCGTCGCGGATGTCATCCAGGATCACGTTCAGTCCGAGTTCAAAGACGAACCGGTAACGGTTGTCACCCAGCAGTGCCTTGGCGCGCCCGATCAGGCCGTCGATATGCGCCTCCTTGTCTCCGCCCGCCGGCTCATCGAGCGGAACGCCATCGAACACCTCGTCTGCCGCATGACGGTAGGCATCGCCATGCTCGCGGTGCAGCGTGGCGGCAATATCCCACACGTAGTCGCCCTTGTAGCCATTGCTCGGGAAGTCGAGTGCCTCACCGCACAGTTCGAGATAGCGCAGCCACACCGAAGTACCGAGGATGTCCATCTGCCGCCCGGCATCGTTGACATAGTACTCGCGGTGCACCGTGTAGCCGACGGCCTCGAGCAGGTCCGCCACCACGGCGCCATATGCGGCCCCACGGCCATGTCCGACATGCAGTGGTCCGGTGGGGTTCGCGGAGACGAACTCCACCTGCACGCGCCTGCCGGCACCGATCCGGCTGCGACCGTAGTCGTGCCCCTGGCGCAGGATCTCGGGTATCAGCGAGGCATAGGCCCGGTCGGCCAGGCGGAAATTGATGAAGCCGGGACCGGCGATCTCGACAGCGGCCACCAGCTCGGACGACGGCAACACCTCGATCAGTTTCGCGGCCAGGTCACGCGGACGCATCTTTGCGGCCTTGCTGTTGACCAGCGCCACGTTGCTCGCAAAGTCGCCGTGGCTCGGATCGCGTGTGCGCTCGACGAGCGGTGTCTGCAGATCGGCAGAATCGATGACAGCGGCAGCGGCCAGCTGATCCAGTGCCTGGACGATCAGGTCGGTGATATGCGATTTCATGGCGGTTGATCTTGCGACATCTCGGGGCGCGAAAGGATAACAGGATCGCGGTTTTTTTGGGGCGTCCGCACCGGCACTCAGAACAGATCGGCAGGATCGACGTCGAGGCTCCAGCGCACACGCTTCGACTCCGGCAGTTGGCCGGCCAGGGCGGGCAGCGTGCGCAACAGTGCATGCAGCACATCGCGCTGCCGTGCCTGGAACAACAGGTGCACCCGATGCCTTCCGGCACGTCGTGTCATCGGCGCCGGTACCGGCCCCCACACCTCCACGCCGGGATGGCCCGCCTCCTCAAGCGCTTGTGACAGGCGCCCCACGAATGCCTGCGCCGATGCCAAACCCGTCGCGTCGGCACGCAACAGGGCCTGGTGGCTGTAGGGCGGCAGTCCGGCTGACTGACGCTCCTGCAGGGCGGCGTCGGCGAACGCGCGATAGCCCTGACGCACGAGGGTCTGCAGCAGCGGATGGTCTGGGTAGCGCGTCTGGATCAGGACATGGCCCGGTCGATCGCCGCGTCCGGCACGCCCGGCCACCTGCACCAGCAACTGCGCCATACGTTCGGTCGCGCGGAAATCGGCGCTGTAGAGCCCGCCATCCGCATCCAGGACACCAACCAGGGTCACCCGCGGGAAGTGATGTCCTTTGGCCAGCATCTGCGTGCCGACCAGGATCGCCGCTTCGGCCGCGTGCAGTCGATCCAGCAGCGCCTGCAGGCTGCCCTTGCGCGCGGTGGCGTCACGATCGAGACGAATCAGCGGATAGCCAGCAAAACGCTCGGCCAGGAAACCCTCCAGCTGTTCGGTGCCCTGGCCAAGCGGGTGCAGATCGTGCGCGCCACATTCCGGGCACGCCTGTGGCACGCGATGCTGCGCGCCGCAATGGTGGCACCACAGCAGGCCGCTGGCGCGGTGCACCGTCTGCCGCGCATCACAACGTGGGCAGTCAGACAGCCAGCCACAACTGAAACAGCTCAGCACCGGCGCAAACCCACGCCGGTTCAGAAACAGCATGACCTGCTCGCCGCCCTTGAGCACCGACGCCACCCGGTCGAGCAGCGGTTGAGACATGCCGCATTGCAGCGGCTGATCGCGGATATCCAGCAGGTCGACACGCGGACTCAGCGCGCCGCCGGCACGACGGTCCATCCGCAGGTGCCGATAGCGTCCCGCGGCGGCATTGCGCAGGCTCTCCAGCGAAGGCGTAGCCGAACCGAGCACGACCGGGCAGTTGGCGCGCTGGCCACGCACGATGGCCAGATCACGCGCTGAATACCGGAAGCCCTCGGTCTGTTTGAATGAGGGGTCGTGCTCTTCGTCGACCAGCACCAGCCCAAGATCGGCAATCGGGGTAAAGATCGACGACCGCGTCCCCAGCAGGACGCGCGAAAGACCAAGGTGCAGGCGGTGCCAGGCATGTTCGCGCTCCGTCTCCCCCAGCCCCGAGTGCAGCATGCGCACGGTGTCGCCGAGGCGCCGGTGAAAACGCTCGAACAACTGCGGGGTAAGCGAGATCTCGGGCACCAGGACCAGCACCGAGCGTCCCCGACGCAGCACCTCGGCCGCCAGCTGCAGATACACCTCGGTCTTGCCGCTACCGGTCACGCCATCGAGCAGAGCCACCGCAAACCCGCCGAGATCATCGCGCAGGGCTGCCACGACGGCTGCCTGATCCTCGTTGAGCGCCAGACCCGGCGAGTCCAGGATTGCCCGGTCCGGGCGGGCCTCGAGCGTGGTTCGGATCACCCAGCCACGATCACAAAGCGCACGCAGCGCGGCCGTGCCGTCCGGCAGCGCCGAACGCAGCTGGGCGTACGATGCCGCGCCATCCGGCCGGGTTACGAGCCATCGCAGGACCTCGGCCTGGCGCGGTGCGCGCGCCGGTGGCGTCGCGGCCTGCAACGCGCCGGCCGGGGTCAGCATCCAGCCTGCCGCCCCGGGAAGTGCCGCCGATTCGGCCTTGCGCAACCGCAGCGGCAGGGCCGCCATGATCACCTCGCCGACCGGATGGTGGTAGTAACCAGCGGCCCAGATCAGGAACTCGAGATCGTCACGCCCCAGCAGGGGTTCGTCGTCCAGTACCGCCTCGACCGGTTTGATGCGAGCGGAGGTGCAGTCGCTACCACCCGCCATAGCGACCACCACGCCGATCACCCGCGTGCGGCCAAACGAGACACGCACGCGCACCCCGACATCCAGTTGCATATCGGCAGGTATTGCGTAGTCGAAAAGGGAATGCAGCGGCGCCGACACAGCGACCCGCGCGATACAGTCAGTCATCGCCGCACTGTATCAGTCGCAACCGACATGCGGCAGGCGCAATCATCACCGCAATCAGATGCTTAGCGCGATTCCCGCGGAGCCTGTGGATAACTTTGTGGAAGAACGTTGCGTATTGGCACCTACGCCCCGATTTGTCTGGCTTCACGGCAGATTGCGTGAAAACCAGCCAAAAACATTTTCACTTGTTAAACCAACGAGTTAAAACATTTCACGAGATTCTTATGGATAATGCCCTGGCCCTTACCGCTTACTCCGGGCCACGCACAACCAATGTGCATAAGTCAAGCGGCGGGGGTGCAGCGCATTCGCCGCCTTTGCGCTTGCGGCGCGACACGCCCGTCACGACATCGCATGCCGCCCGCTTCGTATGTCCACCCCTTGAAACAACAGCACCTTGTATGCAATAAACGGCCAACTCTTGCATGGGAGTGCCCTTGGTGCCGAGCCTGTCTCAGCAGATCCTGCGTACCGACGCATCGGGCATGCCGCTGGAATGGATCACCTTCCGGCAGGCGGCCCGCCTGCATTTTCTCGACATGATCGCCTATGTCTGCGGCGAACCTTTGTTCACCCTGCATGGCGGCATCAACGCGATCAGCCAGCGCCAAAGCACTATCGAGATCAATTCGATCGTTGCGACCCACGGCAATCACCAGCTGCGCGACAGCTACACCCCGCCACTGAGCAACCGCACGCTGTTTCAGCGGGACAACCACCTGTGCCTGTACTGCGGCCAGCATTTCCCACACAGCGCACTATCGCGCGATCACGTCACGCCGATCAGCCAGGGCGGCCTCAACCACTGGGCCAACGTGGTCACCGCATGCACCCGGTGCAATAACCACAAGGCAGGCAGTACGCCGGAGCAGGCGGGCATGGAACTGCTGGCGATCCCCTATGCCCCCACCCACGCGGAATACATCTACCTGCAGGGCCGCAACGTCCTCGCCGACCAGATGGAGTTCCTGCGCGCCCACTTCCCCCGTACCAGCCCGTTGCGGGCGCGTCAGGGCAGGCACGACCATACCGCCCCGTGAGTATCTGGCAGTCGGTCGCGCAGCAGATCACGGCGACCACCGGACAACCGTTCAATCCAAAGGCGCCCGACAACCTGGGTGGCGGCTGCATCAACAACGCGTTCCGGCTCGGTGACGGCACACAGACCTGGTTCGTGAAAACCAACTCGGTGGCAGCGCTCACGATGTTCGAGGCCGAGGCGCATGGTCTGCATGCGCTGGCGGCAAGCCAGACCCTGCAGGTGCCGCGTGCGCTTTGTACGGGTATCGCCGGGGAAAGCAGCTTTATCGTCCTGGAGTATCTCCAGATGGGACGCGGCAGCACCGCGGCCTGGCGCGAGGCCGGGGAGCAACTGGCGGCGATGCACCGGCACAGCGCCGACCGCTTTGGCTGGGACCGCGACAATACGATCGGGGCGACACCGCAACCCAACACCTGGAACAGCGACTGGGTGACGTTCTGGCGTGAACAGCGACTGGGTTTTCAGCTCGCGGAGGCCGCACGAAACGGCCACCACGGCCAATTGCAGCGACTTGGCGAGCGGCTGCTGGAATGCTTCCCGGCGATGATGGACCATGCGCCCCACCCGTCGCTGCTGCATGGCGACCTGTGGGGCGGCAATATCGGCTTCAGCGAGCGTGGCACCCCGCTGATCTACGACCCGGCGACCTATTTCGGCGACCGCGAGGCCGAGCTGGCGATGACCGAGCTTTTCGGTGGATTTCCGGCAGACTTCTATGCCGCCTACCGCGCAACCTGGCCGCTCGACAGCGGCTACCGGGTTCGCAGGTCCTTGTACAACCTTTACCACGTGCTCAACCATCTGAACCTGTTCGGCGGTGCCTACCGTACACAGGCGGAACACATGATGCAGACCCTGCTGGCCGAACGCTGAACCCTGGCGCCGGCAACTCAGTGCAGGAAATGGCCATTTCCGAGGAACTGCAGAACCTGCCGCCGCACCTCTGCGTTGAACATCATCAGCGAATGCGTGCTGTCGGTGACGATGAAGTCACGCATCTCCGGCAGACGGGTACTGGCCACCGACACGGCACCGTCGTCCTCGCCGGGTAGCAGGCGCGAGAACCAGGGTTGCAGCGAGCGCCTGGCGGCGATGACGCCCACATCCACGTCGATCGGCCGCAACCGGTGCACAATGCCGTCGGGTCCGGTTCCGAGCTGTTGGCCGACCGGCCCCATCAGCCAGCGGTATGGGGGCCAACGACGCACGTGATCGGCGACCTCGCTGCCCTGATTGGGCGGCGCGAGCATCACGATGCGGCTGCCTGGCGGCAGCCCATTGTGCTGCAGGTATTGCCGTATCAGGATGCCGCCCAGCGAATGCGTGACCACGTGCACCGGCCGGGCCGTGCCACAGGCAGCCACCGCGGGTCGCACGTAGTGCTCGACCAGACCTTCGACATCGTGTCGGCCGGTCGGATACCCGACGTTGCACACCCGGTAGCCAGCGCGCTGCAGATCGCTTGCCAACGGCGCCATCGAACGCGCGCTTCGCGCCATTCCGTGCAGCAATACCACCCATTGCGCCGCTTCACGATCCGCACCACCGGACGCTGTCACTGGGGTTCTGTGCCACAGGCCTGCAGGTGGGCCCGCCGCAGTTCGGCCTTTTCGGCGGCACGCTCGTCTTCGCTCAGGTAGCGACGCTCACCGCCTGTGTCGGTGCGGTATACCGGACCGGCATGCGACAGCAACCGCCAGCTCTTTTGCAGCTCACGACAACGTGCCGCGTCCCGCTCGCGCTGCTGCGCCAACCGCGCCTCGGCGATGCGCTTTTGTTCACGTTCGTACTCGTAGGCCTCGAGCAGGCGCTGCTGACGGTCGCGCCGCTGTGCCGACGGCTGGTCTGCCGACGGCAACGTGGCCTTCGTGGCAGGCAGCTGCATTTTCTCCGCGCCCTGCGGTGGCGGTCGCTGCCCGTAGTGAACGCGCCCCTGCTCGTCCGTCCAGCGGTAGACGTCGGCGGCCTCCGGCGTTGCCGCCGCGAGCAGCATGACCAGCGCAACGGTCGCCCGCAGGGGGCTTGGCGTCCATGAATCCGTCTCGTGCCACATGCGGTTATGATAATGCGTACAGCCGCCAGGCGCCGCCACCATAATGACCGCGCGCTCCGGCCCCAAACCGTCAGGAACCAGCACACAGGCCCCGCCGATGCCCAGCGCAAAAGAAACGACTTCACCGGCCGACGCGGCGCCGCAGACGGAGGCATCACCAGCGTCCCTGCTCGGCTGGCGGGAATGGCTCAGCCTGCCCGACCTCGGCATCGGCCACATCAAGGCCAAGATCGACACCGGTGCACGCACCTCTTGCCTGCATGCGTTTTACGTCGAACCACTCAGGCGCGATGGCCGGGACCGTGTCCGGTTCGGCGTCCATCCGCTGCAGCGCAACAGCCGCGACGTGGTGCATTGCGAGGCCGAGGTGCTGGATCAGCGTCAGGTATCGGATTCGGGAGGCCATCGTGAACTGCGTTTCGTGATTGCCACGCGGCTTGTGTTGCTGGGTTTCGACGATCTGATCGAACTCACACTCACCAATCGCGATAGCATGCAGTTCCGCATGCTCATAGGCCGCACCGCGATGGCGGCTGGCGGATTCCATGTCGACCCTTCAGCCTCTTATCTCGCCGGCCGCCGCGCCTCGCGCAAGGTACCCTTATGAAAATTGCCATCCTCTCGCGAAACCCCAAGCTTTATTCGACGCGCCGCCTGGTGGAGGCCGCCGAGCAGCGCGGTCACGAGGTGCGCGTGCTCGACGTGCTCCGTTGTTACATGAACATCACCTCGATGCGCCCCTCGATCCACTACAAGGGCGAGGACCTCCAAGGCTTCGATGCGGTGATTCCGCGCATCGGAGCATCCGTGACCTTTTACGGCACCGCGGTGTTGCGCCAGTTCGAGATGATGGGTGTCTATCCGCTCAACGAATCGGTCGCCATCACACGCTCGCGTGACAAGTTGCGCTCATTGCAGCTGCTGGCGCGCAAGGGTATCGGCCTGCCGGTAACCGGCTTCGCGCACTCACCGGACGACGTTCAGGACATGCTGAAAATGGTCGGCGGGGCCCCTGCGGTGATCAAGCTCCTGGAGGGCACTCAGGGCATCGGCGTGGTGCTGGCGGAGACGGAAAAAGCTGCCGAAAGTGTCATCGAGGCGTTCATGGGGCTCAAGGCGAACATCCTCATACAGGAATTCATTCAGGAGGCCGGTGGCGCCGACATCCGTTGCCTCGTGGTCGGCGGCAAGGTCGTTGCTGCGATGAAGCGGCAGGGCAAAGAGGGCGAGTTCCGCTCCAATCTGCACCGCGGTGGCAGCGCCACGCTGATCAAGCTCACCCCGGAGGAACGCTCAACCGCGGTGCGCGCCGCCAGCATCATGGGGCTGAACGTGTGTGGCGTGGACATCCTGCGCGCCAACCACGGACCGGTGGTCATGGAGGTCAATTCATCGCCGGGACTGGAGGGCATAGAGGGCGCCACCCAGCGTGACATCGCGGGGCTGATCGTGCAGTTCATCGAAAAGAACCACCAACCGCACAAGACCAAGACACGCGGCAAAGGCTGAGATGACAGACAAACGCCAGGCATTCCCGATCGGTGGCCAGCTGGTGCCAGCGGCGACGCGCCGATCAGTCAACCTCTCTCTGCCCGGCCTTTACACCAACGACCCGGTGTCGATGCCGGTGCATGTGATCCACGGTCGCCACGAAGGCCCGATTGTGTTCGTCAGCGCCGCCGTGCACGGTGACGAGATAAACGGCGTCGAGATCATCCGCCGCCTGCTGCGCTTACCGCAGATGAAGCGCCTGTACGGGACCTTGCTGGCGGTGCCTATCGTCAATGTGTTTGGCTTCCACAACCGTTCTCGCTACCTTCCGGACCGACGCGATCTCAATCGCAGCTTCCCTGGCAACGTATCCGGTTCGATGGCGGGCCGTCTAGGCCATGTCTTTATGTCGGAGATCGTACGGCGTGCCGATTTCGGCATCGATCTGCACACCGCGGCGGTGCACCGTGACAACCTGCCGCAGATCCGCGCCGACATCAACGACCCCATTCTGGAACCGCTGGCGAAGGCGTTCAGCGCGCCGGTGCTGCTGCACTCGGCCGCACCGGCCGGTTCGCTGCGCGGCGCTGCGGCGGACATCGGCGTTCCGGTGATGGTGTACGAGGCCGGCGAGGCGCTGCGTTTCGAGGAGATGTCGATCCAGATCGGGCTGCGTGGCGTGCTGAACGTGCTGCGTCGTCTGTCGATGCTGCCGGCAAGCAAACCCAAACCCAGCAAACCGAGTGCGGTTTTGCGTTCGAGCACGTGGCAGCGCGCGCCCCAGAGCGGCATCCTGCGCGCCCAGACCAAGCTCGGCAGCATGGTCAGGAAGGGCGAAACCCTCGGCGTGGTCGCCGACCCCACCGGTGAATCGGAGATGCCGTTGGAGGCACCTTACGACGGTGTGGTCATCGGCCGAACCAACCTGCCGCTGGTATTCGAGGGCGAGGCGCTGTTTCACGTCGGCCGCACCCGCCAGACGACATTGCTCGAGCAGCACCTGGATGCCCTGCACGAGGGTACGTCGATCACGCCACCAGAGCTCATCGAGGAACCACCGATCGTTTGAGGCCGACTCCCGCAGCCGGGCGCTTCGGCCTCCATTGAAAAAAAGGGCGCCCGAAGGCGCCCTTTTTCTGCACATGCCGCTGTCTCTCAGCGACCGGAACCACGCGTACCGGTGAATTCCGGATAGGCCTCCAGGCCACACTCACCGATGTCGGTACCCTCGTATTCCTCTTCCTCGCTGACGCGGATGCCCATGATCGCCTTGATCACCAGCCACACCACGAAGCTGACACCGAACACCCAGCCGAAGATCGTACCCGCGCCGACCAGCTGACCGACGAAGCTGGTCCCGTCATTGGTCAGCGGCACCGCCATCAGGCCCCAGAAACCGACCACGCCGTGTACCGAGATGGCACCGACCGGATCGTCGATCTTCATCTTGTCGATGGTCAGGATCGCGAACACCACCAGGGCACCACCGAACGCACCGATCAGCGTCGCCGCAAGCGGTGACGGCGTGGACGGCTCGGCAGTGATCGCCACCAGGCCGGCCAGGGCACCGTTGAGTGCCATCGTGAGGTCAGCCTTGCCGAACAGCAGGCGGGCGATGACCAGCGCAGTCACCAGGCCACCGGCAGCGGCGGC
>Ga0116162_10003089_pt1 | contig 10121 bp, 6 predicted proteins | sample AD_UKC105_MetaG_FD_89875 | JGI IMG/M metagenome (GOLD analysis project Ga0116162, IMG submission 89875) | Active sludge microbial communities of municipal wastewater-treating anaerobic digesters from Hong Kong - AD_UKC105_MetaG | ecosystem: Engineered > Bioreactor > Anaerobic > Digestate... | reverse complement strand
GCGCCGGCGGCGCGGCGCGCGACACCGAAGCACAACAGAACACAAACAACGCGAGAACCGCCGCCCCCGCATATATCCTTTTCATAGTAAAGCACCTCTTTCCGCGGCATCAGCCGCGCCGCCGCAAACCCTCGTACTGCAGGCTCAACTGTCGGCGCAAACTCTCCTTCAACTGCCCGAGCGTCATCGTCTCAAGCGAGATGTACACCATGCTCTGAACCATCAATACCGAATAAACCGCAAACGCCGCATCCTGCGCCGGCACATCGCCACCGACCAGCCCGTTTCGCTGAAAAACATCGACCAGCAGCGCTATCTGCGATATCATCCGCATGTCCTGCTCCATCAGCTCCGGGCCGAACTCCGCCATGCTGCTGAAAAACGCCGCCATTATTTCGCGCATCAGCTTCTTAGGATACCTCGAAAAAAAACTCTCGAAATACACGTACAGCATCTCGGTCATCGCATCCACATAGCCGTCCGGCGGCGAATCGATAATGCGCTGCGCACTCTCCAGCGCAATGCCGGTGTCGCGGCTGATAATCGACAACAATAATGCCTTCTTCGAACTGAAATAATTGTACAGCGTCCCCACGCCGACCTCGGCGCGCGCCGCGATTTCCTCCATGCTCACCGGCGTGAACCCGCGCTCCTCGAACAATGCGCCGGCAGCATCCAGAATCCGGCGTTCCCGGCGTCCCTTTTTTATTTCCCTCAATCCCGGCATGAACCATCTCCAATTATGAATCTATTCATATTTATAACCTATTCAGCCTGAAATATCAATGGATTTCAGAACACCTTTTTGTTTCGTTATTCCTCAAAACCTTTTTTTTGACTTTTATTGCTCAGTTTTTTGATCGCATCGGGAAATAGCCGGTAATAAATTCCCGGCAATGCAAAGCGGCGATGAATCGCCGCATTCCAAATTAAATATACATATTGCTACATTGAGCAATCCACAAAGTGAGTACGTAAGAGGACAAAAAGCAGGCGGGGCCTGTCGGGTGCCATGCTCAAACTTGTTTTGAGCATGTGAGGAATCGTTATACTTCAGCGGACAACGTGTCATATGAATTCACCTTTGAGAAAAGTCGAGAATAGAGCAAAATGTGTCTTCGCCACATTTTGCTTTATTCGGTCGAGAAGTTTTTGAAAGAGTCCAGAGAAAACTTTTTTCAAAAAGTTGTCTCTGGCCGCCGGAGGCTTATCTGACCGAGGCCTGTCTTCCTGCCGCGCAGGTGCGGCTCTATAAGCGTGGATTGCATTATTTTATTTTGTGATAATCAGATCCCAAGTGCCGGATACATATATCAGGTAACCCGTCCAGGGCATAAGATAATTTCCCGCGTTCGGCTCAATCCTTGTATATACTCCATCCTCGTAACTGTAGATAACCATCAGACTTTCGTACCTGTAACCGCTGTGTACAACCCATTCTCCATATTCGGTGTAATAGTGCCCTATTTTTGCGTTGGAATCAGCCCACGGCAACTTCTCGTTGTATGGATTTGAAAAAGCGTTCCAACCCGGACTCAGCTTGATCTTATATTCTGTACTTGTGCATTCAGAGCCGGAAACCGCATCGACTGTCCCGATATCGCTGTCCGAGTAAATCCAATAGCCGGAAACGAAATCCAGCCCGACCGTGCCCGGCTCGGTAAGATAAGCATCCCCCGCATTGATATCCACAATACAAAAGTCATTTCCGGCAAAAACAGATTCCGGGTCGATAACCATCCCCTGTAACGATACTCCCACAAGATTCCATCCGCTTGTAATGACCAAATCCGTCGGCGTAGGTTCTTCCGACACGGTAACCCCGTCCGATACAGCCACCTCGGAGTAAAAACCGATCCCGTTCTGCGCCATGACCGAGAAGTAATAAATCTGTTTGTCGATCAGCGACACTCCGTAAACTGTCACCGAGGTTTCAAGCGAGTTATCCGTCCAGTCCACAACATCCGTCGCGCCCGTCGTTGTCCCGACCGCATACCAGTAAGCTCTAATCCCGGATTCCGCGTCCGAAGCCGCCGCCCAGTTCGCCGAAATCTTCCCGGTCAATACAGTAATATCAATATCTTCACCCGTCCCGTCGTACACATACTCAGGCGCTAACGGCGGTGTTATATCAATTTCTCCAGCATCGAACTCCAGCACCGCCAGTCCGTATCCATAAACTGCAACATAGACTTTATCACCAACCACATACACATCTTTTGCCTGGCCGGGCATGTCATAATACCCGGCTTCTTTCAGCCATGTCGGATCAGAAACATCTATCACGCGAAGCCCTTTATGATCATCCGCGACATACGCATAACTGCCCGACACATAAACCCCTTGTGCGTCTCCCGGCGTGTTGTAATATCCAACTTCCGACGGCGATGCCGGATCCGAGATATCGATCACGCGCAAACCTCTTGAAACATCCGCGACGTATGCATAATTGCCGGATACATATACATCCTGCGCTTCTCCCGGTGTGTCGTAATATCCAACTTCTACCGGCGATGCCGGATCCGAGATGTCTATCACCCGCAGGCCGTCTTCATAGTCCGCGATATAAGCATAACCGCCCGAGACATACACTCCATGTGCAGATCCCGGCGTATTGTAATATCCAGCTTCCACGGGCAATGCCGGATCGGAGATATTTATTACACGCAGACCATATCCATAATTCGCAGTATATGCATAATCGCCTGACACATAGACATCACTTGAGGATCCCGACCTCCCACCCACTTCTGCAGGCGATGCCGGGTCGGTGATATCGATAATCCGGAGACCTTCCCACCCATACATGACATACGCATAATTACCGGACACATATACACTATTTGCCCCTCTATCTATGTCATAAAATCCAACTTCCGCCGGCGACGCCGGGTCGGTGATATCTATCACCCGCAGACCGGTTTCTCCGTCCGCAACATACGCATAACTGCCATGCACGAATATGCCCTGTGCGCTGACTGACACTCTTTGTGAATCATATTGCCCCACTTCCACAGGGGATGACGGGACTGAGATATCTATTACCCTAAGTCCTGTAACCTCGTCAGCAACATAGACATAACTGTTCGTGATGTCTAACCCAACGGCGTTTCCCGAGGTCCCAAAATTTCCAATTTCAAACGGCGATGCCGGGTTGGATATATCTATCACCCTTAAACCGGCTTCCCCATCCGTGACATACGCATAATTGCCGGATACATGTACCCCATGCGCATATCCAGATGTGTCAAAATGTGCGACTCCCGCGAATGATGCGGGATCGGAGATATCAACCACCAGTAAACCCATGGAGCGATTCGCAATATAGGCATAATTATCCACTACATATACGTCTTGCATGCCTCCGGGAATACTGTAATATTCGACTATGACCGGCGATGCCGGGTCGGAGATGTCTATTACACACAGGCCTTCCCCATCACCCCAGACATACGCAAAAATGCCCGCGACAACTACCCTCAAAGCCTGATACCACGTATCCTCATGTGCGACTTCCACCGGCGATGAGGGGTTTGAAATGTCTATCACCCGCAGACCGTTTCTTCCAGCCGCGACATACGCATAACTGCCTGAAACATATACGTCCACTACTTCACCGAATGGGGCGAAAGACCCGACTTCCACAGGCGATGCCGGGTCGGAGATATCTATCACACGCAGGCCTGCATTTTCATACGCAACATATGCATAACTGCCCGAAACATATACATCCGGTGCCGATTCTCCTGTTTCATAATATCCTACCAGAACAGGCATCGACGGATTCGAAATATCAATAATTGAAAACATACCGAGCGCCGCAACATAAGCATAGTTACCGGAAACGAAAACATCCTGAGGGCTGCCACCGCCAATCTCGCCGAAAAAATCAATATTACTGCTCCTGCTATCCGGGGGCGGTTTCAGAGGAAGGCTGACAGTGTAATCCAGATGTTTATTCGTTTCTACTGAATCCTCGTTGCCTGACAAATCACTACATGCAATATATACAGTATTTTCCCCTGTAGTCATGTCCGATACATCACATCGGTAGCTCAAAGAACCATCATTTATACAAGCGCCGTGCATTTCGGAGTAATCGACATCGGTCAAAGACCATCTGCACCATGCGTTCTCGTCCGTCCCGAAACTTATCGAATATGTCGTGTTGCTAAGCACGGAGCCATTCGCAGGGCTCCAATTCATCTGAACAGGCGTTCTCGTGTCAGGTAAATCTTCATCGAATTTGAAAATCATCAATCCATACCCATAAGCTGCAACATAAATATAACCATTTGCCAAATGCAAATCATTGTTCCATACCGATCCAGTATAATAACCGACCAATTTCTTATCAGATGGGTCTACAACATCAATAACGTTCAAAGTTTGGTAATCAACAGTGAAAGCATAACCGCTGTCTACATATATCTCCCTGGCACCATATGTCATGTCTTCTCCGATCTTTCTTGGAGATGTCGGGTCGGAAACATCTAATACCAGTAATCCATACGAACCGAGATATGCATACTTTCCTGAGACATACACACTGTCTATGTTCCCCACTCCCAGATAAGAACCGAGTTCCTCCGGATTCGCAGGATCGGAAATATCCAGGATCACAAGCCCGTCATAGGTTGCGACATATGCATATCTGCCAATTACATGAACGTCTATACACCCTCTAAATTCTAAATAAGATGGATCATTTGCCACCTGACTGTATCCTGCTTTTACGGGATTCAGCGGATCGGATATGTCAATTATCTGTAAAAGCCAATCATCCGCGACATACGCATAATTGCCCGCGACAACTACCCTCAAAGCCTGATACCACGTATCCTCATATGCGACTTCCACCGGCGATGCCGGATCGGAGATATCTATCACTCGAAGCCCTTCTTGTTTATCCGCAACATACGCATAATTGCCCGCGACATACACATCCTGCGCTTCCCCCGGCGTATCGTAATATGCAATCTCCACCGGCGATGCAGGATCTGAAACATCTATCACCAGTAATAAATCCGAGGCAAGATATGCATAATTACCCGACACAAATACCCCGGTGGCTTCCCATTGATCAATGTAATATCCAATTTCCACCGGTGATACCGGGTCGGATATATCTATCACCTTCAGGCCCACCCTATAATCCACAACATATGCTTTATTACCCGAGATATGTACATTATAAGCTTCCACGGATGCGTCGAAATACCCTGCTTCCACCGGCGATGCCGGATCGGAGACATCTATCACCCGAAGCCCTTCTTTTTTATCCGCGACATACGCATAATTGCCCGCGACAAAGATACCATTTGCTTCTCCAGGCGTGTCGTAATATCCAACTTGTACCGGTGATACCGGGTCGAAGATATCTATTATCTGTAAACCAAATCTTTCGCCCGCAACATATGCATAGTCGTCCGCGACATGTACTCCATTAGCTATTCCGGGCGTGTTGTAATATCCAACTTCTACCGGCAACATCGGATCGGATATATCTACAACACGAAGACCTTTATGATCATCCGCAACATACGCATAATCGCCTGTTACATATACATCCCTTGCATAACCCGGTGTGTCATAATAACCGGCTTCCGCAGGTGATACCGGATCGGAGATATCTATAATCCGCAGTCCTGCATACCCATCAGAGACATACGCATAATTGCCCGATACATAAACAGCCAGTGCTTCTCCAGGCGTGTCGTAATATCCGACCTCAGCAGGAGATGCCGGGTCGGCTATATCTATCACCCGCAATCCTTCACCACTATCAGCGACATAAGCATAATCACCCGATACATAGATGCCATTTGCAGTCCCCGGCGTTTTGCAGTACCCTGACCGAACCGGCATCGCCGGATCAGAGATATCAACAACTGCAAACACCTCACCCGCGCTGACATAAGCATAATCACCTGATACAAAAACATCCCTCGGTTTGCCTATGACAAACTCGCCTATCAGTTCGATATTCTGAGTTGATTCCGCAATCGCAGCCGATGCGCCCAGAATCAGAACCATCGCCGCCAACATCATGAATCTCGTCTTCGCGGATTTCAACACGTTTATATCTTCCTAGTTAGAATTTGCTTGTTTGTATATACTACCATATAAATACAAAAAGAAACACAAATAATACATTTCCCGGTGCCGATAAAAGAACTATTCCGACATTATCGACAATATCGTAATGATTTTCCCTTTGTTTCAAAACCGGAAAAGCCCTGTCCCCTCTAACCTGCATTTCTCACCAGCGCAGTTTAAAAGCTTGATCGACTATTCTTAAATTTTTGTAGAACCTCAATGAAGATTTGTATTATTAAAATCACTGCCCCTATAATCACGTAAGCAAACCATACGATGAAAAACATGCATACCCATGCCAAATACAAGAAACTGGTACGTAATAAAGGAATAGAAATTATTATCAAAAATGACAGAATTAAGAAAAGGGAATAGCCCAGACCGAATTTCGCCCACTTATTCAGGAACTTTCTGAAGTTGATTTTCATCATGTGCCTCTCGTCATAGTATCTGTGGTGTCCATGCGCATTCCGAAGACACCTTACGATGCTGTTGAAAAGTCCCCATCTCAGAAAATCTTATATCCTGTCTCCGTGTATTCCGAACCCGAACCGTTTTTTGCTGATTCATGCACAAAGCTTGTGCATGTCACCCGGCGCAGGAGGACAGGTGCTATCACGATCTTCCGGATTTCTCTGTGAGAAATCCGGATTAATGCCGATCCGGAGAGGCAGTATCAGGAATCCCCGCATCGAACTCCAGCACAACCAATCCGAATCCCCCGTCAGCAACGTAAATATAATCGCCGACTACATATAAACTCTGTGCATATCCCGGCCTGTCGTAGTGCTCTGCCTCCACCGGCGACGACGGGTCGGAGATATCTATCACACGAAGCCCCGATTCTCCATCCGCGATGTATGCGTAACTGCCCGATACATACACACCGATCGCATGCCCCGGAGCGTCGTAATATCCAACTTCCACCGGCGATGCCGGGTTGGATGTATCTATCACATGCAGGCCGCTATGCCCATCTGTGACATACGCATAATTGCCCGACACATTCACCGAGATTGCTTCTCCCGATGTATTGAAGTATCCGGCTTCCACAGGCGAGGCAGGGTCCGAGATATCAATCACGCGCAGACCTTCATACCCATCCGCGATATAAGCATAATTGCCCGACACATTCACATCATACGTATATCCCGGTGTATCGTAATATCCGGCTTCTACCGGCGATGCCGGATTAAAGGTATCAATAACACGGAGACCTCCCCAACCATCTGCGACGTACGCATAACTACCCGACACATAGACGCCATTTGCATTCCCCGGTGTGTCGTAACAGCCCGTTTCGACAGGCGATGCCGGGTCGGATATATCCAGTACTCTCATACCTTCAGGACCATCTGCCACATACGCATAACTGCCCGACACGTACACATCGAGTGCGGAGCCCGAAGTGTCGGAATATCCAATCTGAACAGGCATCGCCGGATCCGAAATGTCAACAATCGAAAGCATGCCGATCGCCGCAACATAGGCATAGTTACCGGAAACGAACACAGCCTGCGGATTGCCGCCGGCAAGCTCTAAATCCCAGCTCGGAGCCCGTGCCGTCGCCGATTTTTCAGGAAGACTGACCGTGTAATACAGATGCTTTTTTGTTTCATTTGAATTCTCGTTGCCGGACGAATCACAGCATGCAGTATATACAGTATTTTCACCCGTAGTCATGCCCGACACATCACATCTGTGGCGAAAAGAGCCATCGCTTATACAAACGCCTTCCATCTCCGAGTAATCGACATCGGATAAGGCCCACCTGCACCATGCAGTTATATTTGTTTCGAAATTTATCGAATATGTCGTGTTGGTAAGCACGGAACCATCAGCCGGATCCCATCCATAGACAGCGACAGGTTTAAACTCCAGCACAATTAATTCGCTCCACCCGTTTACAATATACACATAATCATCATCTACATATACGTTTGTGACATATAGCGATTTGTCGTAATACCCGGTTTCCACCAGCGATGCCGGGTCCGAGATATCTATCACACGCAGACCGTTTTCTTGAGCCGCGATATATGCATAATCGCCTGACACATAGACACTATTTGCATTCCTCAATGTGTCATAAAATCCAACTTCAACAGGCAATTCCGGGTTTGATATATCCAGTATTCTCATACCTTCTTGAGATCCAAAATATTTAGTAGCCTCCGCGACATACGCATAATCGCCCGAAACATAGACATCCATTACATATCCCGGCGTGTCGTAGTATCCAACTTCCGACGGCGATGTCGGGTCGGAAATATCAATAACTCTCAGGCTGCCTTCATACTGATACGCAACATACGCATAACTGCCAGTCACATAGACATCAGTTGCACTACCCGGTGTTTCGCAATATCCAACTTCCACAGGCAATACAGGGTTTGAGACGTCTATTACCCTCAGGCCTTCATTACTATCACCACCATATACAACATACGCATAATTGCCGGACACATACACGCCATTTGCTTTTCCCCGCATGCGCGGTAAGTAATTTCCAACTTCCACAGGCGATGCCGGGTCGGAGATGTCTATCACCCGCAGACCGGAATATTCAGTCGTGACATACGCATAACTGCCCGACACAAAGACAGCATGTTCAAAACCTCGCGTGTCGTAATAGCCCACTTCCACCGGCGACGTCGTATCAGACATATCTATCACACGCAGGCCTTCATGACGATCTGCAACATATGCATAACTGCCCGACACATACACATCATACATATATCCCGATGTATTGTAGTATCCAACTTCCACAGGCGATGCAGGGGCGGAGACATCGACCACCCGTAGACCGTTCTCTTTAGCCGCGATATATGCATAATCACCTGCCACATACACATATCCCGGTGTATCGTAATGTCCAACTTCCACGGGCAATGTCAGATCAGAAATATCTACCACCCACAGTTTGCTCACCGGCAATCCACTGGAACATGTGATATACGCATAATTGCCTGACACATATACACCATAGGCATGTCCGGACGTGTCGTAATATCCAACTTCCGACGGCGATGCAGGGTCGGAGATGTCTATCACCCGCATACCTTCCCATCCATCCGCGACATACGCATAATTGCCCGATACATAGACATTTTGTGCCAATCCCGGCGTGTCGTAATATCCAACTTCCACCGGCATTGAGGGATTGGATATATCTATTACCCTCAGGCCTTTATTACTATTATCACCATACACGACATACGCATAATCGCCCGATACATACACGCTATTTGCTTTTTCCCTCTTGCGCATTTTGAAATATCCAACTTCCACCGGCGATGCAGGGTCGGAGACATCTATCACCCGCATACCTTCATCCTCATCGGCAACATATGCATAATCGCCCGATACATATACAGCCAGCGCATCCCCCTGCGTGTCATAAAAACCGACTTCCACCGGCGATGCCGGATCGGAGACATCTATCACCCGCAGGCCCGCTCCATAATCTGCTACATACGCATAGTCGCCTGACACATATACATCATACGCAATCCCCGGCGTTTTGCAGTACCCTGCGCGAACCGGCATCGCCGGATCAGAGATATCAACAACTAAAAACACATTTCCCGCGCTTACATAAGCATAATCACCTGATACAAACACATCCCTCGGAGTGTCTGTGACAAACTCACCAACCAGTTCTACATTCTGAGCTGATTCCGCAATCGCAACCGATGCGCCCAGAATCAGAACCATCGCCGTCAACACCAAGAATCTCGTCTTCGCGGATTTCAACACGTTTATCTCTTCCTAATTAGAATTTGCTTGTCTGTATATACTACCAGATAAATACAAAAAGAAACACAAATAATACATTTCCCGGTGCCGATAGAAGAACTAACCCGGATTTCTCACAGAGAAATCCGGAAAACCGCGACAAGGCCAATCCTACTGCGTCACAGCGGCGATTCGGGATCGGTCACATACGCAACAGTATGCTCCCTCACCACTCACTTGCTGTTCCTTGTATTATCAGCCTTATCACGATTTTTAACCTG
>Ga0116162_10003085_pt1 | contig 10127 bp, 8 predicted proteins | sample AD_UKC105_MetaG_FD_89875 | JGI IMG/M metagenome (GOLD analysis project Ga0116162, IMG submission 89875) | Active sludge microbial communities of municipal wastewater-treating anaerobic digesters from Hong Kong - AD_UKC105_MetaG | ecosystem: Engineered > Bioreactor > Anaerobic > Digestate... | reverse complement strand
GTATATGCACGTCGGCGTCATGGAGAGCGGCACCCTGCATAAGGGCGGCGAAGTTCGCGCCCGTCTCAACGAGGCCATCCGCCGCGCCACCATGCGCAACCACACCGCCTGCCATCTGCTCCAGAAGGCCCTCCGCGAGGTGCTCGGCGAGCATGTGCATCAGGCCGGTTCCTACGTGGATGAGCACCGCTGCCGCTTCGACTTCACCCATTTCTCCGCGATGACCGCGGAGGAGCTCAAGGAGGCCGAGGACATCGTCAACGACATGATCCTTCAGGCCCTCGACGTCGACATCAGCGAGATGCCGATCGACGAGGCCAGAAAACTCGGCGCCATGGCCCTCTTTGGCGAAAAATACGGCGATGTCGTCCGCGTGGTCAACGTCTCCGGGCGCTCGATCGAGTTCTGCGGCGGCACGCATATCGAAAACACCAGCCGCATCGGCCTCTTTAAGATTCTCAGCGAATCCTCCGTCGCCGCCGGCGTCAGAAGGATCGAGGCCACGACCGGCACCGGCGTTCTGGAATATATGGATCAGATGAACGCCATGATGGAGGAGACCGCCGCGACGCTCAAAGTCAACGGCCTCTCCGAAATCCCGGCCAAAACTGCCGCCCTCGCTTCCGAGCTCCGGAGCCGCGAGAAACAGATCGATGCCCTCAACGACAAGCTCGCGGAGCTGCGCGTCGAAACCCTGATCGCGGGCGCGAAAACCGTCGCGGGCCTCAAATTCATCGCCGCGAAGCTTGAGGACGTCCTTCCGGACAGCCTGCGCATCATGGGCGACCACATTAAATTCAAGGCCGAGGATGCCGTTGCCGTCCTCTTCTCCGTCTGCGGGGAAAAGACCACCATCTACGTCGTCTGCGGCATCGGCGCCCTGAAAGCCGGCGCCAACGCAGGCAAGATCGTGCGCGAGATCGCCTCGATGTGCGGAGGCTCCGGCGGCGGCAGACCCGACGGCGCGATGGGCGGCGGGAAACCCGAACTCGTCGACGAAACCCTCGCCTCCGCGGCGGAAATTGTCGAGACGCTGTTGCTCAACAAATAAAATCGGTCCCTCCGCGGCGGAAGCCTGTGACAGAACTATTTGTCCGTGGTTCTGCGAAACAGCGGAGATCTTTCCGGATCCAACGGCGGCAAACATCCGCTGCCTCGCCGGCAAATAAGAAAAAAATTTCGTTCCGCGAGACAGTCAAATCCCCCGAAAATTGCCGCGCGGGCCGGGAGTTCGGTTTTTCCCTGCAGGGACGACCGTATTTCAGCAAAAAGAACATTTTAAATGATCACCGGTGGTACCGGAGAAAGGAGAATCCGAATGGAGGACTGTTTGTTCTGCAAAATTGCCGCGGGAGAGATCCCCTGCAAAAAGCTCTATGAGGACGAGCGGGTCCTTGCCTTTTACGACATCAATCCGCAGGCGCCCGTCCATTTCCTCGTCATTCCGAAGGCGCATATCAGCGGCGCCGACAGGATCACTCCGGAAAACAGCGAAATCGTCGCCTATATCTACGAAGTGATCGCCCGCCTCTGCAAAGAACAGGGTGTGGAGAGCTTCCGCATTGTCACCAACTGCGGCATCGACGCCGGGCAATCCGTACCGCATCTGCATTTCCACGTGCTGGGCGGCCGGGAACTCGGCTGGCCTCCGGGCTGATCGTTTGGCGCATAAAAAGACCGTCGGACAAAATCCGGCGGCCTTTTGTTTTTTTATATTTGCGGGGTAGCCTTCCCGGGATGTTTTATCCACGGCCGGACGCTCGCCGCCATGCGGAACCATTCCAGTTCCAAAACAAGCGCATTCTCCGTCAGACGACGATCTCCACCGTGCTGCCGCCCGTGCGTTTTTTGCGGACGACGATCTGCCGGTCGATGCGGTCCTTCAGTTCCTCCACATGGGAGATGATGCCGACGATCCGGCCGCTCTCCGTGATGCCGCAGAGAGCGTTGACCGCCTTTTCCAGCGATTCGCTGTCCAGAGAGCCGAAGCCCTCGTCGACGAACATGCTGTCGAGCCGGACGCCGCCGGATGCGGAACGCACCTCGTCGGAGAGGCCGAGTGCGAGCGAAAGAGACGCCTTGAAGGATTCCCCTCCGGAAAGAGAGGATGCGCTGCGGCGGGTGCCGTTGTAATGATCGACGACCTCCAGCCCGAGACCGCTCTGGCTGACATGATTGTCGGCCTCCGCCTGTCGCGCGAGCTCATACTGGCCGCCGCTCATCTTCATCAGCCGGATGTTGGCGCGGGCGATGACCCTGTCGAAATATGCCGTCTGGACGTAAGTCTCGAGCGTGATCTTGTCCTTGCCGCCGACCGCTCCGTTGGCGGTGCCGGAGAGCGCGTTCAGCATGGCCGAGCGGCTCTCCGCCTCATGAAATTGCGGACAGAGCGCGCGCAGGGATTCGCCGGCGGTGCGGTTTGTATGGAGGCGGGCAACGGCCCCGTCCCTCGCGTCGGAAAGAGCGCTTTTTCCTTCGCGCAGGGCGGCGATTTTTTCTTCCAATGCGGCGAAATCGGCCGGCTCTTTTCCGGAGAGTTGCTTTTCGAGCGCCTCCGCGGCAGCTTTTTTCTCCGCGAGCGCTCTGGCAAGTTCCTCTTTTGCGAGGCGGGCATCCTCGAGCGCCTTCGCGGCCGCGGCCTTCTGCATATTCAGCGCGGCAAGCTGTTTTCGCGCCTCCTCCTCGGAGGAAAAGGCAAGGCTTGCGGCAAGTTTTTGAATCTGTTCCTTCTTTGCTGCGAGCAGAGAGGTATTTATCGCCCCGGCTTTTTCCCGCTCGGCGATGCCGTCGGCGCATTTTTTCTGCTTTTCTTCCCGATCCGGAATATCGACGGAAAGGACTTTTTTGCGTGAGCATGCTGCTTTAAGCTCTTCCAGACTTGCTTTGAGCACAAGCTCCCGTTCCTGCCCGGCCTTGAGCACGGCGAGGCTCTCCTCCTCCAGTTTCTCAAACGGAGCGACGATGCCCGCGCTTTTTGCGGCGGCAATCACCTCTTTCCGGAGTTCCTCCTCCCGCGCGGCGGCGGCTCCGGATTCCGCGCTTTCGCCACGGGCAAGGTGTTCTGCCGTGTCCTTCAGGCGTTTGGCCGCCTCACGCTCGGAATCCTTCGGAACCGTATCCGCCTGTTTCGCCGGCGCGGGGTGGCTTGCGGAGCCGCAGACCGGGCAGGGCTCCCCCTCTTTTAACCCTGAGGCGAGAATGCCGGCCTGACCGTCGAGGTAGGCGCGCTCCATGGCTTGGAAGGTATCGGAAGCGGCCCGGTACTCATTCATCGCCTTGAGGTAGGAGGCCTGTCTCTCCGAAAGCTTCCGGGCGGCCGCGTCATGATCCCGGATGCGCTCCAAAAGGCCCTCCAGCTGTTCCCGCGCGGCGGCGGACCGCTGAATTTCCGCTTCGCAGGCGACCTTTTTTGCCTCCGGTTCGCCGAGGGCGGCAAGTTCGGTCTTCTCCTTCGCCGTTTTTTCCGTAAAAATTTTCAGTTTTTCCTTTGCGTCGGCAATTTCGGTTTTCAGACGCGCGGCTTCGGCGGCGAGGTTTTCCGCCTCCTGCCGGAATTTTGTCAGTTCGGCGACCTGCGGCAATGCCGCTTCGGCCGCCGCGATTGTCCGGGCGAGTGTCTCCCGCTCCGGTTCCCGCGACAAAAGCTCCGCATACTTTGCTTCAAGGGCCGAGAGCTTCGGCTCATTTTCCAAAAGAAATTGTTTTGCTACGGCGATCTGCCCGCAGATCTCAGATTCCCTTTTTGCCTCGGATTCCCGTTTTTCGGCCTCCGAGAGCGCCGATTCCGCCGCCGTCAGCTTCACGGAAAGGCCTTCCATCTCCGCGGCGTTTCCCTCCGCGAGCTGCTCCAGCAGTTCCGCCGCCCGCTCCGGCGAGACGAGTGCCTTTGCCTCCTGCATCGCGGCCACCTGCGGTCGGAGAGGATTTTCCTCCGAACAGACCGCGCCCGCGAGATACTGAATTGCGGACTGCCCAAGGCGTTCATAGACCGCCCGCTGCCGCGCCGCTTCGTCTTTTAACGCGAATTGCAGGTCGCGGTAAAGGCCGGTCCGGAAAATATCCCGGAAGATGCGGCCGCGGCTTTCCGTGTCGGCGTTGATAAGTTTGCGGAAATCGTCCTGCGCGATCATAGCAATCTGTAAAAACTGTCCGCGGTCGATGCCGAGAAGCTCCGTGACGGCCTTGGTGACATCCTTGTACCTCGTCACCACATGCCCGTCCGGATATGTCAGCACGGCGTCGGCCTTTTCAAGGGTCGTGCCCTCGCCTCTCGTCTTCGGACGCTCGTACTCCGGGCTGCGTCGGATCGTATACGTCCTGCCGCCGGAGAGAAATTCCATCTCAACGAACGTCGGCGTCCCGGCCTCCGCATACTTGCTGCGGAGCATATCGGGTTTTCGGTCGCCGCCGCTCGCCTCTCCATAGAGGGCGAAGGTGATCGCGTCGAAGATCGTGGTCTTTCCGGCGCCGGTATCCCCGGTGATCAGATAAAGACCGCTGTCGCCGAGCTTTGAGAGGTCGACGGCCGTCTCTCCGGCGTAAGGGCCGAATGCGGACATCGTCAAGGATAACGGTCTCATTCCTCCGGCCTCCAAATCTTCTCGATGATGGGGGTTAGAAAGGCCTGTTCCGCCTCCGTCAGCCCCCGGTTGTTCTGCTTTTCAAAAAGTTCCCCAAACAGCTCGAGCGGCGTCTTATTCTCCGGATTCTCCGCCTGCCCGATCTCACGGACCGCGCCGGTGCGGAGATTTTTGTAGTCGAGCTTCATCGCGTTCGGATAGACGGTCTGGAGCCTCGCCATAGCCTCGGGGATCTCCTCCTCATCCGTGAGCGTGATATGCAGGTAATCTCCTGTCGGCGTACCCTCATACTTCCGGCGATCGGTCAGCTCTTCATAGGTGCCGCTGATCTCCCGCAGATCGCGCAGCGGATGAAGCGGAAGTTTCCGGACGGAGACATTCCCTTTCCCGCGCAGTTCCACGACGGAGAGCGTCTTGTCGTCCTTCGCTTCGGAGAACGAGTATTTGAGCGGCGTTCCGCAGTAGCGGACGTATTCTGCGCCGGCGCTTTGAGCCGTATGTAAGTGGCCGAGGGCCGCATAGTCGAAGCCCTCAAAAGCCGACGCGCCGATCTGATCGAGGCCGCCGACCGAGACTTCCTCGGAGTCGCAGCGGACCGAGCCGGTCAGAAATTGGTGCGCGACGGCGACATTGCGGGTATTCCGGTCGAGCGGCAGCGTCTCCACAACGGCCCGGAAGGCGCTGTCATAGGAGGAGCAGTCCGTCTCCGGAAGAACTGCCCGTACGGTCGCCGGTTTCAGAAACGGGATCATCCAAATAGAGAGGGGGCCAAATTCGTCGGAGAGGACGACCGGCTCAATGATGCCGTCATAAACGGGCGAGAACCAGACGCCGCGGCTGCTCATCAGATGGGCGCCGAACGCCATTCGGTCCGCGGAATCATGGTTGCCGCTGATGACAAACACCTTGACGCCCTTATCCGCAAGGCCGGTGACGAAGGCATCGAAAACCGAAACCGCCTCCGCCGGCGGAACCGGTCTGTCGTAGACGTCGCCGGCAATCAAGACGGCATCCGGCCGCTCCTCATCCGCATAGGCGAGGATCTCGGCCAGAATCGCCTGCTGATCTTCGAGCAGGGAAAATTCGTTGAGCCGCTTGCCGATATGCAGATCGGCGAGATGAAAGAACTTCATCCGCAAAAGGCCCCCTTTCCGTGAATCAGGCTGATAAGAAAATTATACCTGATTTTTGCCCGTTTGCAACCGCACGACGGTACAAAAACGACCGAACTGCCCCGGCGCGGCGGTATTTTAAAACCCGCCTCGCTCTCCGGGCAGAAAAAAAGCGGGGCGGGGACTTTTCCTATTTTTTCCCCTCCGGCCCATGCCCGGCCGCCCGGATGTATGGAATTCCAACTCCGGGCATCATCTCTTTATTTGCCTCTCCACAAAAGAAAAACCCCGGCGAGCGGGGCGTTTATAAATATTATTGATGATAGCCGTCAAGGAAGTCGCCGAGGTCCTCCATCGCCTTTTTTAGAACCGACGCTTCCGGCAGCAGGACGAGGCGGAAATGGTCCGGCTCCGGGTAGTCGAAGCCGCTGCCCGGCACGACCAAAATGTGCTTCGCGAGAAGCAGATCCCGGGCGAATCTCCGGTCGTCGGCAATATGGAATTTCTCCTTTGAGAGCCTCGGGAACATATAAAACGCGCCGCTGTTCTTGACGAAATCGACGCCGTCGATCTTTTTAAGCACGGACGCCGCGGCCTCGCGCTGTTCATAGAGCCGTCCGACGGGGACAACCATCGCGCGCGGAGTCTCCTCGTCGGCGAGCGCGGCCGGAATCACAACCTGCGTCAGGGCGTTGGAGCACAGGCGCATCGCCGCGAGCTGCACCACGCCGTCAAGGACGTCCTCTCCCTTTTCCACCGCGCCGCTAAAGCACATCCATCCGCAGCGGAAGCCGCAGACGGAGTGGGATTTGCTTAAACCGTTCAGCGTAACGCAGAAGAGATCCGGCGCAAGGGAGGCGGTGGAGACGTGCTCCTTCCCGTCCATGACGAGGCGATCATAGATCTCGTCGGAGATCAGAATGAGACCGTATTCCCGGGCGAGGGCAACGATTTTCTCCAGTACTTCCTTCGGATAAACCGCGCCGGTGGGGTTATTGGGGTTGATGACGAGGATCGCCTTTGTGCGCGGCGTGATCTTCGCGCGCATGTCGTCCGGATCGGGATACCAGCCGGCGCTCTCGTCGCAGCGGTAATAGACCGGCTTCGCATCCGCGAGGATCACGCAGTTGCTCCAGAGCGAATAGTTCGGGCACGGAAGCAGCACCTCGTCCCCGGCGCAGAACAGCGCGGTGCAGAGCATGCCGGCGAGCTCGCTGACGCCGTTTCCGATAAAAATATGGTCCGGGGAGAGATTCGGCAGACCCTTTTTCGTCTCGTAGGCGCAGACGGCCTTTCTTGCCGCGGGCATGCCTTTGAGATCGCAGTAGGCGACCGTCTGATCCAGGTTTTCGAGCAGCGCGCGGCGGATACTCTCCGGCATGCCGAAACCGAAAGCCGGCGGGTTCCCGGTGTTGAGACGCAGAACCTCAATTCCGGAGGCCATCATTTTGAGCGCCTCCTGATACACGGCGCCGCGGATGTCGGAACGAACCGATGCGATTCGCTCGGAGCGCAGGATTTCTTCCATATCAGCACCTCCAAAAAAAGAAAAGATGAGTTTATTATATTATAATGCAGGAAATCCTGCAAGAAGTTCCGCCGACTTTTTCCAAAATGGTCAAACTTTATGGATTTTTTGCGGCAGGAGCCGTATAATGGTTGCATCTTTCGCTACCGGCTGAACATCTTGAAAGGCTGCGGCGAAAAAACAAAGCGTATAGACTTTCCCGGCAGGACGGACGAAGCTGCAATCCTGCTGAAAATCAGATTCTTGGAGTCTCAAAAAGAGAGGGATTTTTCATGAAAATTGCCGTCGTGACCGGTGCCTCCTCCGGCATCGGGAAAGAATACGTCCGACTGCTCGCAAAAGAGGGCGCGGTCGACGAAATCTGGGCGCTCGCCCGCCGGGAGGAAAAGCTCGTGGGCCTTGCGGAGGAATGTTCCTTCCCCATCCGGGCCGTCCGCACCGACGTCGCGAGCCGGGAATCCGTCGCGGAATATCAAAAGCTGCTGGAGGCGGAAAAGCCGGACGTGCGCATGCTCATCAACAACGCCGGATACGGGCGCTTCGGCTCGTTTGAAGCGATCGGCGCCGAAGATTCTGCCGGCATGATCGAGACGAACTGCTGCGGCCTCGTCCTGATGACGCTCGCCACTTTGCCTTATATGAGCGCCGGCGCGCGGATTCTCAACACCTGCTCCCAGTCTGCGTTTCAGCCGGTGCCTTACATGAATATTTATGCCTCTTCAAAGGTATTCGTGCTGAATCACACCCGTGCTCTTCGCAGGGAACTCGCTCCGAGGGGCATCTCCGTCACCTGCGTCTGTCCCGGTTGGGTAAAGACCGCTTTCCTTGACCTTGCGCACCAAGTCGAGGCGCAGACGATCACCAAATATAACGAGCTGGTCACGCCGGAACAGGTGGCGCGGCATGCCCTCGCCGATGCGGAAAAAGGCCGGGAGATGTCTGTCTTCCCCGATAGCACGAAACGGATGCGCCTCGCCTGCAAGCTCCTGCCGCACGGTTTTATCATGTGGTACTGGATGAAATGGCAGGGGCTCGGAAACGGCGCCAAAAACTAAAAAGCAAAATCCTCCCGTCCAAACAGGCGCGGGAGGTTTTTTGTTCCCGGCGGTCACACCCACTGGCCGGGGAGATGTCGTTTTTCCATGTAAGGAAACGCCTTGTCGAATTCCTCAAGCTCCTCCTGCGGCAGGTCGAAATAGACCGGCGGATCGAAAAACTGCCCGTGAACGCCCTCCAAGCCGCAGGGAAGTAGCTCCTTTGCCAGAAAGGCCGGGAAGTTTTCCCCCTCCGGCGTGGTGATTCCGAACCGCTCGCAGGGGCAGAAGCCGTGGCGCGGATAATAATCGGGCTCCCCGTAAATGATGACGGCCTTCCAGCCGAGCTGTGCCGCCAGACCAAGCGTCGTATCCAACAGCGCCCCGCCGATGCCCATCCGCTGAAACTCCGGATCGACGCAGAGCGGCCCGAACGTCAGCATCTCCGTCCGTTCGTCCCCGTTCTGTACCCGACCGACCGCGTAATAGATCGCGCCGACGATCCGTCCTCCGATCTCCGCCACCCGGGTGAGTTCCGGCACATAGGAGGCGTCCTGCCGGAGCTTGTGCACCAAAAGGTGCTCGTTGCAGCCCGGAACATGCAGATTCCAGAATGCCTTCTTCGTCACCCACTCCGCATCATGCCAATCCGCTTTCGTCTCTTTTCTGAGAAGATATTCCATGTTCGCCGCCCTCTTTCCAATCAATCATTATGGCACGGAAACGATGCGAAAACGCCGGATTTTTGTCCGATGCGCGTATAGTAACTAATTTTTGCAAAGAGCGCCGCCTCTTTCCGCCGCCAAAGCCGGCGCATCCGGCAGATCGTCTCAAAAAACGCCTCACGCAGGTAAAATCCCCCTCGCCGCAGGTATCCCGGATAGGCGAGATAAGCCGAAAAACGAAAGCCGTAAAAACGCGGGAAAGCATCCGAAAGAAATCGATGCGTGCTCATATCCCCGGCAAGTCGAAGATTTCTCCCATCAAACCGATCCCTCTTCATTATGTATTCTTTGCCGATGCTCATAAGAAAAAATCCGCTCCGGCATGTCTTCTCCGGAGCGGATCTCTGTTATTGCGCGATAAAAGCCTCTTTGGGCGCGCCGCAGATCGGGCAGACCCAATCCTCCGGAACATCCTCCCATTTGGTGCCCGGGGCGATGCCGTTCTTCGGATCGCCGGCCTCTTCGTCGTAGGTGTATCCGCAATATGGGCAAACGTATTTCATCTCTGACCCTCCTTTTATCGTTTCAGGCTTCCGCCTGCGAAGTACCGGATTCCATCGCTTTCAGAGAGGCGGCGATTCTGTCCGCCGCGGCGGAAAGCTCCTCCAGTTGGTCCTCCCGAAGCGAGGATTTCAGCGTCAGCATCTCCTCCAGAACGGTCACCCCTTTGAGGCCGCCGAGGATCTCCCGCATCAGTTTTCCGGAGGCGGGCGCCCAGCTGCCGTTTTCGAGGAACATCACCGTGCGGTTCTGGATGGCATGGGCGGCAAGATCCCGCAGCAGCGCATCCATCGTGACGAAGACGCCCATGTTGTAGGTCGGCGCGGCAAAGACCAGATGGCTCCATCTGAACGCCGCGGCGATGACTTCGGAGGCCGGCGTCACGGAGACGTCGAACATCACGGTCTTCAGGCCCTTTTCATTGAGACGGCAGGCGAGGATATTGGCGGCGTTCTCCGTATTTCCGTAAATGGAGGCGTAGGCGATCATCACGCCGGCTTCCTCCGGCTCATAGGCGCTCCATTTTTGGTATTTTTCGAGATAGGCGGCAAAATCCTTTCTCCAGACCGGCCCATGGAGCGGGCAGACCATGGCGAGATCGAGCCCAGCGGCCTTTTTGAGCAGCTGCCGGACCGGGATGCCGTATT
>Ga0116162_10003084_pt1 | contig 10129 bp, 5 predicted proteins | sample AD_UKC105_MetaG_FD_89875 | JGI IMG/M metagenome (GOLD analysis project Ga0116162, IMG submission 89875) | Active sludge microbial communities of municipal wastewater-treating anaerobic digesters from Hong Kong - AD_UKC105_MetaG | ecosystem: Engineered > Bioreactor > Anaerobic > Digestate... | reverse complement strand
CTCCAGATTGGGTGCGGAGTTGTGGGCGGCTTCTTTATCACCGCCAGCGGATTCAATGTCATTCAGAATCCATTCCTCATGGCCGACTTCCTCTCCCTGATACTCGATAATGGCTTTGTGCATCCATTTCTTGGACTGCGGAATTTTTGAACCCATGGTCATCAGAAATGGTACGGTGTGACTAACATGATGATAGGCTTCCGTCAGGTAAGCAATATACGTCTCTTTCGAGATATTACCCTGTATCCCGTCCATCAGTTGCGGAACACTGTAGAGTTCTTGCCTTTGGTCTTCCGTTTCCTTAACCAGCCTGTTGTAAAAGCTCATGGTCATTCTCCTTTGTTTTAATTTGAAAATCCTTGATACGGGCGTAATCCGGCAATTCCGCATTAGCCCGCTGCACGGCCCCTGTGATATCAGCGTGCAAAGAGGCCGGAACGATTTCCGCGCTTAAATGGGCCTGCATCACCGTAGATGACAGCGCTCATAATTTCAGGTTGGGCCAGCAGCGCGGCTTCGACCCATTCCGGTGAGATATTGCGGCCGTAAGAGGTAATCAGAACGTTTTTCTTGCGCCCGTTTATATGAAGAAAACCGTCTTCATCCACATAGCCAAGATCGCCGGTGGCGAACTCTCCCTTATGCTTGTTGCCCAGATAACCCAAAAAGGCCGGGTCTTTAATCGTGATCTCCCCATCATTTTCCACCAGGCGAATATGCGGCAAAATCTTACCTGCACTGCCCGGCTTATCGTTTTCCGGGGTATTGAGTGAAACAACGGATGCGCATTCGCTCAGACCATATCCCTCGTAAACCGGCAAACCCATCTTACGCGCGGCGGATATAAGCGAAGGCGAAACCTTTGCCCCGCCGACAGCTAGGAATTTTAAATGCGGCAGGTCGGGCCGTACACTCATCAGACCACGCAACAACTCGGGAACCAAAATGGCCGATGTGATTTCATGCTTACCCATATAATGCGAGAGGGCTGCAAAATCTGGCTCAAACGGGTTGGCAAAGCCGGTCATTTTGAGCGAAGGGAGATAGACAGTTCCGCCAGCCATAAGTGTGGCATAAACGCCTGCGACATTCTCCAGCAGGATGGCCAGTGGCAAAACAGAGAGGTGTTTGTCGGCAAGCTCTGTGCCCAGAGCTTTAACAATGGAGCAAGCAACCTGTTCTAGTCCTTTTTGAGAAAGACAAACGCCCTTTGGTGTTCCGGTCGTACCTGATGTAAACGTCACCTTGGCCGTGCCTTCTGGCAGGAATGCAAGGCCCTTCAGGCCGGTGTCACGCAGTTCTTTGGGGAAAAGAACATGTGTGACACCGGCCGAGTGAAGAGTGTGTTGAGCCTGTTGCTCAGTGAAAAACGGGGGCAAAGGCACACAGGGAATACCGGCTTTGAGCGCCGCCAAATCCCAAAGCACCCAATCGACACTATTATCCAGCGCAATGCCCAAAACCGAAACGCCATAGAGTGCATCCATGCGCTTTTGGATTTCCCGTTTCAGATCGCCATAGCACACCGTTTGCATTTCGTCGCACAAGGCAATCTTTTCAGGGTCATGGTTTTGGATATGCCCGAATAACATCAGTTCCGGCCTTCCTGCTTATAATGAAGGCGTGGGAACAAGCGCGGACGGCAATCCTCGAACTCTGCACCCAACATGGCTTTTAAACGCTTCACGCCGGTCTCGACGGAGCCAACCAGCACGCGAGGCTGTGTGTCATAATAACTGCCCCAGTTTTGCGTATCGTGTTCCACAGCCTTAATATCAGCATCGCAAATCTTGCGCGGTTTTAAACCCACCCGTTCAAAATAACGATGAAGAAAATCTGTCCCGGTGATTGCGGCATAGCGAATGTCTTTATTGTTTAAGTAGGAGGCCAGAGCAGCGAACAGAAAGGCCGACGCGCCCTGTCCGGCAGAGGCCAGATTGCCGATCTCTACAATCTCATTACGCGGACAATCCAACAGCTTTTCTACTGACCCCTGTGTATAATGCTCTAAAAAGAGCGATTCATCTTTCGCGTATCGGAAACCGACAGCCGCCAAAATATCGCCATTAGCATTACGGACACTCATCAGCACCGGGTAATTTACTTCGATATCGGCGTTATAGCTCTGCTTGTATATCGCTCTGATAAAATCCTCAACACGCTGGCGCTCTGGTTCAAACAGGCTAGTGATGCTGACCACCGAGGGGGTCAGCGAACTGATTCGGCGCGTGCGGTCCTCACGGAGATAAAGACTGGCCGTATCAATATTATTTTCCTGATAAATAAGTTTGAGCACGTCGGTGTACCTTGATTTATTGCGTTCTTAATCAAGGATGCCCTATGAACCTGAAGTGAAGCTGAAGCATATGGAGACGATTGATGCCCCCTCTTGTGCCCCCAATTTTTGAGGTTCTGTGTGAATGTATATGAACATGTAGAATTATACGTAAAATATGAAATCCTTGCAAATCAAGGCTTTTGCGGTCATTGATAAACGTGAGCGAATGTTGATGAAGAGAAAATTTGGCCCGTACGGCTCAAACATTTAAGGCTACTGAACGGTTCTCGTAAGAGATACTGCAGCATATTCCTGACGACGAACATTTAGGTTCAACGCCCCCCGCAAAAAAACAGTTACAACTGCTCAAAAAATGGATAAAGTCCGGACAGTCAACCTAAACATCTATGCCAACTTCTTTTTTTATGACCTGTTTTCATGCATTATCTGCTGAAGAGACAATTAAATCGTTGGAAACCAGCGCTAAGAACGGATTGACGGAATCTGAAATCCAGGTGCGCCAAAGTCAATATGGTTCAAACACTCTGATAGAAAAGGAATCTGTGAAATGGCCGCTGGTTCTCATTCGTCAATTTACAAGTTTTCTGATTTTAATCTTATTGGTTGCTGCGGCGTTGTCTTTTTTCATAGGCGATGAGCTTGATACGCTGGCTATTTTCGCCATTGTTATTCTCAACGGTCTTTTGGGCTTTGCGCAGGAATGGAAAGCTGAAACAGCACTAAAGAGTCTGAAGAAAATGCTCAGTCCAAGATGCCGCGTTATCCGGGATTCCCGCATGCAGGAGATTGATGCGGCTGCGTTGGTGCCTGGCGATATCGTGCTTTTGGAGAGCGGTGATTCCGTTCCTGCAGATATTCGTTTGCTTGACGAGGTCAATTTAAGAGCAGACGAAGCAGCTTTGACCGGAGAGTCTGTGTCGGTCGCCAAAAATATTCATGCAATCAGCAAAGATTCCCCGATCAGCTGGCGTACTTGTATGGTGTGGATGGGAACGCATATCGTCAACGGGCGAGGGCAAGGCGTTATAGTGGCCACAGGTATGGAGACTGAGTTCGGCCGTATTGCGAAGCTAACTGGCGATATTCAGGAAACGCAGACACGACTGCAGCGGCAGTTGGCCGTGCTGGCCAAGCAATTAACGGTTGTCATTGTCGGTGTAACAGCGGTTGTCATGTTTGCCGGCTGGCTTGGAGGGAGGCCAGCACTGCAAATGTTTATGGCAGGGATTTCTTTGGCCGTTTCTGCTGTGCCGGAAGGCTTGCCTGCGGTTGTGACCATTACTCTGGCCTTAGGCGTACGTATTATGGCGCGGCAAAAAGCTCTTTTGCGGCATTTGCAAACGGCGGAAACTCTTGGGGCGACTTCTGTTATTTGCACGGATAAGACAGGCACGCTCACCAAGAATGAAATGACAATTCAAAAACTGTGGCTGGCCAGTGGTGAAATTGATGTGAGCGGAGTTGGTTATGAGCCCGAAGGAGAATTTAGTAAAGACGGTCAGGGAATTGATGCCTTGTCGAACCCGGATTTGAAAGCCTTGCTGGAAACGGGCCGCGTTTGTAACCATGCGCGTATTACCCGCGCTGATAATGGCTGGGCGGCGATCGGTTCCCCCACGGAAGCGGCCTTTATTGCAGCGGCGGAAAAGGCAGGGCTGGAGGAATCTGGTCATTCTGCAGTTTGTGAGTTTTCCTTTAATTCCACGCGCAAACGCATGTCCGTGATTGAAAACTGCGAAGGGCATATGATGGTGCATGTTAAGGGCGCGCCGGAAACATTGTTAATGCGTTCGAACAAAATTCTAATTGACAGCAAAGAACAGGATTTAAACAATGATGTGCGTCATACAATCGAACAAGCGTATAAGGCTTTTGCACAGGGCGGCCTGCGTACGTTGGCATGCGCCCGTAAGACACTTCCTGCACAAGTTACGCCAGATGAAGAAACGGTGGAAACCGATCTAACATTTCTTGGGGTGGTCGGAATTATTGATCCACCGCGCAGCGAAGTTAAAGAAGCCATTAAAAAAACAAGGCATGCCGGAATTCGTGTGATCATGATTACAGGGGATTCACCTGATACGGCCTTGGCTGTGGGGCGGCAGATCGGTTTGAAAGTGGAGAAAGCCGTTAGCGGTTCCGAACTGGAGAAGATGGATGATGAAGAAATATTGAGACTGTCAGATCAAGATATTATTTTTGCACGCACTGTGCCGGAGGACAAATTTCGCATTGTTAAACTCTTGCAATCACGTAATCAGCTTGTGGCGATGACGGGAGACGGAGTGAATGATGCGCCGGCACTGAAACAGGCAGATATAGGCATTGCCATGGGTGTGCGCGGTACTGATGTAGCCAAGGGGGCTGCGGATATGGTGCTAACAGATGATAATTTTGCATCGATCATTGACGCTATACAGGAAGGCCGCAGACAATATGCCAATATCCGTAAATTTGTCAGCTATCTTGTGTCTTCAAATTTCGGCGAGACGCTTGCTGTTTTTGTAAATATTATGACTGGGGCCCCGTTGATTTTGCTACCGACCCAGATTCTTTGGGTCAATTTGGTAACCGACAGTGTGACGGCGCTTTCTCTCGGCGTAGAAAAAGCTGAGAAAAATATCATGGATGAACCACCGCGCAGCATTGATCAACCTATCCTCGACAAAATATCTTTTATGATGCTGGCTTTATTTGGCTCTTATATCGGCTTTGCAACATTGGGCCTTTATCATTTGCATTTGGATGAATCTTATATGGTGGCCAACACGGTTGCTTTTACCGGCATGGTGGCGATGGCCAATATCCGCGTTTTGAATTTTAGAAGTTTTGATAAACCTATGCATGTGATTGGCTGGTTTTCCAATCCATGGCTTCTGGTAGCTGTGTCTTCAATGCTTGGATTACAACTTTTGGCCGTTTATACGCCCTTTTTACAACAGGTTTTGGGCACTGTGGCGCTTGGCTGGTCTGAATGGGCAATAATTATTGCTTTTATTTTGCCCATGGTACTTTTTACCGAGCTTTATAAGAATTTAAAATTTATTCGTTAGAAGGCGCAAAGCTGTGCGGTAGCACTGAACTTTTAGGCGCATAAATTATGCAAAAAGTCATTCAATACACTCAATGTTTCCATATTGTTTTTTTATTTTACAAGGCGTGGAAATTGTGGCATAAGCAATTTCTAATTTATTCCAGAAAGAGGGGCGTTCATCAGTGTCTACAGCACGAGAAGTTGAAAGTTATGATGATCCGAAGGCACTTCGTTCAGAATTAAAAATCCTCTTAAAAAATCACCGAATTGATGGGCGGGAATTTGGTGTGCGCCTAAGTGAGAATGCTGATGAAATCATAAAAGCGCTGACAGAACACCATCTTGGCAATCTTGCGCAGCAGATTTCTTTCGTTGCGTTAGGCGGAAACGGTCGTAAGGATATTACCTCACAATCAGATCTCGATCTTTTGGTATTGCTGCCGGAAGCATTGTCCAAAAGTATTGATACTCTTTATGAAATTCGAGATCGCAGAACAAAGGCTGGTCAGGACCCTGACGGAAAATTGACACTGGAGGAGCAGACTCTTTTTGATAGTTCTGAAGCAAAGGAAGCAGCAATCGAGTTTACGGCAGGGTATACTTATTTCTGCGCCGACCTCAATGATTTAGGGTTTTCAACGGCCAGCGCTTTTCCGCGTACACTTTCACAAACAAAACAAGAGACTTTGAAAGACCAGACAATCTGGTCTTCTCTTCTCGATGCGCACCTTATCTGCGGCGATAAACCTCTATATGCAGAATTGGAAGAGCTTCTGGATGAATTAAGGGCGAATAGCAATCTTCGGGCAAAATTTGCGTATGAAAAATTTGATGAACGCACCAAACGTCTTGAGAAAGAAACAAGAAATACGTTTAGGCCTGATATAAAAAACGGTTATGGCAGTTTGCGCGATTATCAGGGCGCAGATTGGCATTTAAAAGTTGTGTTTGGGGTGAAAACACCAAAAGAAGCGGAAGAGAAAGGCCTATTTAGTGAATCTGAGTTGAAAAGAGCGCAAAAATCCTATGCTTTTTTGTTAACAATGCGTTGTCATTTACGGAACAATACAGCGAATACAAATGATATTTTAGCACCAAATTTGCGAACCAGTTTAGCTCAGCAAATGCAGTATACGGGCGTTCAAAAAATGATGCAGGATTTTTTCATGCATCGACGCGAATTGGGTTTTTTTGCAAATATAACGGAGGCTTTAGTTCGCGAAGAGTTAGAGCAAAAACAGGTTTTCGAACCGATACAGGGTACTCATTTTGAGATTTCAGAAAACTATATTCGTTTTTCAGATGCCACGATCACGGATCCTGTTGACATGCTGCGGATTTACAAGATGGCACAGGCGCAAGAGGTGAACATGCATCATAGCGCCTTGCGCACTATCCGTGACAACGTAGAACGCATAGCCGAATATCGGGATAATCCTGATGTTAATAAGCTATTTTTAGATATTTTAACGTCTGATAACTGTACTGGTAAGGCTTTGCGGCAAATGCAGGAACTCGGCCTTATGCAAGAATTTCTGCCGCCATTTAAGATGCTTGATTCCATGCCCGCAAATGACTTTGTTCATCATCAGACAATTGATGAACATCACTTTGCTTGTTTGGAAATGTTAAATGCTTTGAAGAAAGGTCAGCATAAAGAAAACGCACCGCTTGCTACAGGTTTATTCGAAAAAGGCATTAGCGATTCCCAAAAGCGCGTTTTGTATACGACCGTTTTATTTTATGACATTGGGACAGATCAGGCCGGAGGGCATTTGGCGCAGGGCGCCCAACTTGCTGAGGAATATTGTCCGCGCCTTGGTTTGAACCCGGAAGAAACGAATATGGTCTGCTGGCTGGTAGAAAATAATTCGTTTCTTTTGCAAGGCGCAGTTCATCGTGATCCACATGATGTGGCAAGAATTGGAGTTTTCACAGACTGCGTTGACACGCCGGAAAAACTGGAATTATTGACGCTCTTAACAACGGCTCGCAGGATGAGCATAGATCCAGGCCGTTGGACCGCATACAATGAGAAGAATGTCCTCGTTCTTTATAATCAAGCGCTTACTTGCCTTCATGATCAGAGCTTGACGATTGGGCCGAGATTTGAACTATCCGCCAACCATGACCCCGGGAGCACGAATATAACCGTAGTGCCAGATCATGCCGGTGGCGCTGTAATTACTGTTCTTACGCCTGATAAAGACCATCTTTTTGAAAATGTTACCGGAGCGCTCGGCGCCCAGAACATAAGAAAAATTGTCGTCTATACTTTTGATAAAGAAGGAGACACCCCGGTTGCTTATCAAAAGCTTTCCGTAAGTTCTGCCAAGCCGGAGGATGGGGGATACAAGCCTGAAGACCTTGAGAAGATTAAGGTGTGTGTTGAAGAGGCTATTAACTATGACGAAGCGCATATTTTTCCAGAAAGCGGGTATCAATTACGCAGATCATGGCAAGCGGACAAGGATGCTATTCCTGTTAATGCAAGTGTAGCCTTCGATAACGCTGCAAGCGATGATAGAACAGTTGTTGATATTACGGCTCGCGACAAGCTGGGATTGGCACACCGGATAGCGAGCATTTTTGGTAAACATGGCGTACAAGTGAGTTGCGTTTTTGGTGAGAGCAGCGGCGGGCATAGTATAACCGATGCTTTTTATGTTTCTGATTCCAGAACACATAAAAAAATTATTGATCCTGATCGAATAGCAGATATTCAAAAAGAACTTGAGAACTTGATTCAAGAGCCTGTAGATGAATATTTCGAGAGTTTGGCTATAGGATAAAAAAGACGCTGACATAGAAAATGGGCCGATTCTGTTGCGAGGTTCGACCCGGACCCCACCTAAGACGCATTAAGCCTTAGGGATTAGTGCGTAGCGCACCAAAGCGGCAATTAAGCAGCTTTAGTTTCACCAGCAACATCACCAAAGGTGTTGTCGTTGGCTGCTACAAATGCATGATTGTCGTTTGCATTTATAACGATCATCCGGTAACGGCGGATTGCCGAACGCCGCATGATGCCTTTACTACGTGTGTCGATCCTGTTTCAGCCCCATCAAAATTCGTTATCGAGTGCAGCGAGTTCAAAAATCTTGGATGTGCTCTTTGCGGACACGCCGAAATTCAAAACCAGTTCTATACGATCCCAAATATTGGTGGAGCTGCCGGGTACTGCCCCCGGGTCCACGAACGCCTATTCCGCAACCGCGTTTAGCGTCATAACCGGGACATGCCCGGCAACTACCATTATAAGATAAACTTTAATTTTTGGAAAGGTTTTTGAAACGCCGCGCTTGACGAGTGACGCGCACAGAAAAGCCGAAAATATTTTGTGGGCGGCTGTGGGTGCGCCCCTACACTTCATATACAGAATCGTCCATATTGGTAGATATGAAACAATATCTTGATCTCATGCGCGACGTACTGGAAAACGGCACAAAAAAAGAAGACCGCACCGGCACCGGCACCTACAGCGTTTTTGGCCGCCAGATGCGCTTTGACCTGTCCAAAGGCTTTCCACTGGTCACCACCAAGAAATGCCACCTCAAATCCATCATTCACGAACTGCTCTGGTTCATCGCCGGGGATACCAACATCAAATACCTCAAGGATAACGGTGTACGCATCTGGGACGAATGGGCCGATGAAAACGGGGACCTGGGACCGGTTTACGGCAAGCAATGGCGAAGCTGGATAGCCGATAATGGCCAAAAAATTGACCAGCTTTCAAACGTCATCGAGCAAATCAAAAACAATCCCGACAGCCGCCGCCTACTGGTCGTGGCCTATAATCCGGGTGTGGTCGACCAAATGGCCCTGCCGCCCTGCCACGCCTTTTTCCAATTCTACGTTGCCAATGGCAAATTAAGCTGCCAGCTTTACCAGCGCAGCGCCGACATCTTCCTCGGCGTGCCGTTTAACATCGCCTCATACGCGCTGCTCACCATGATGATTGCGCAGGTCACTGGTCTCAAACCCGGCAAATTCATCCACACTTTCGGCGATGTGCATCTCTATTCCAACCACATCGAACAGGCCAAGGAACAACTGTCCCGGAAGCCCTATCCCCTGCCGGAAATGCGTATAAACGAAGCTGTCACCAACATCTTCGATTTCAAATACGAAGATTTCGAACTCGTCGGCTACCAGGCCCACCCGCACATCAAGGCCCCCGTGGCGGTTTAGAACGAATTATGGCGCGCTGCCGAGTATCTCAAGACGCTCACAATAAAGACCGGCCTCAAAATCTCTATAATTGATCGAGATATTATGCTCGCTGTTACGACCGTGCGCCACATCGAGTTGATCCATAACCATTAACCGTAAAGGGTCCTGAAAAAACCTTGAACGCTTTTCGTAAGGCAACTTACATTCTATATTCGCCGGAAAACCAACAGCTCTTTTAAAAGCCAGATTAAATGCCAGCTTGATTGTAGGATGCCACCCCGCATAAGAGTCTACAGGAGCAAGACCTTTTTCATCATTATACTGAGTGCCTCTTACGTCGAGCTCACCTCGAAGATGCCAGTTGTCGCACCAGTTGTCCGGAGATGAAGATGACTTCCTAACGTTGAGCCCGTAATTATAACCATCCCTTAACGCATAATCCACAAGCGCCTCAAGAGCCTCCTCCTCACCCGTGTCCAACTCTGCCTTTTTTCGCGCTAAAAATTCGTTCTCTTTATCCAACGCAGCGAGGAGCTCACCTGATGAAACCTCATCATTATGATGGTAGGTAAAGCGAGCAATTTTCAAAACAGACTTTCTTAAGGATTGTGAAAGTTTTT